>Ga0307989_1000544_pt1 | contig 24027 bp, 13 predicted proteins | sample EllFjometagen185_FD_203164 | JGI IMG/M metagenome (GOLD analysis project Ga0307989, IMG submission 203164) | Marine microbial communities from Ellis Fjord, Antarctic Ocean - #185 | ecosystem: Environmental > Aquatic > Marine > Unclassified | place: Southern Ocean | collected 2014-10-08 | reverse complement strand
GGGCGGTCATACAGACAATCGTCCTTTGGTATCACTGCTACCTTCCATCATATCACTGCGTGATCAATTGCAATCCAAATTTCAATATCTAACCCCTATTCGTGTCGGAGCTGCCGGTGGCATCAGTACACCTGAATCCGCCTTAGCAGCATTCGCAATGGGGGCCGCCTATATAATGACAGGTTCGATTAATCAAGGATGCCTGGAGGCCGGAACTTCAGATCATGTTAAAAAATTGTTGACCCAGGTAGATATTGCAGATGTAACTATGGCTCCAGCATCTGATATGTTTGAAATGGGTGTCAAATTACAGACCCTTAAAAAGGGAACCTTGTTTCCCATGAGAGGAACCAAACTCTATGAATTTTTTCAAAAATATCAAAGTATCGATGAGATACCCCCGGCTGAAAAATTAAAACTGGAAAAGCAAGTATTTCAAAAAAGCCTGGATGAGGTCTGGCAGGAAACCCTTGCATTTTTTAGCCAACGCGATCCTTCTCAAATCAATAAAGCCGCCCAAAACCCAAAAAAGAGAATGGCTTTGATATTTAGGTGGTACCTGGGATTATCTTCTTTCTGGGCCAAGTCCGGAGTTTCCGGACGTGAAATGGATTATCAGATCTGGTGCGGACCGGCCATGGGTGCCTTTAATGAATGGACCAAGGGTTCCTACTTGGAACAAGCGGAAAATCGAAGTGCAGCAGATGTGGCCCTGCAAATCCTTAAGGGTGCTGCTTATTTATATCGCGTGAACCAATTAAAAGCACAATCTATTTGGATTAGTCCGGAATTGAGCCAATATGTATTAAAAGAATAATGACTACCCCGCCGCAAGCAGCGAGGTATCAGTTGGTTAAAGACCAAAAGGCTCTGCCGTGCTGTCATTCTGAGCGTTAAATGAGGCCAAAAAAAATAATATTTTAGCCCTTCAGGTGATTTTTACAATGCCAAGGAATTGAGAGTGTTTGGAAAAATTAAGATCTTATTGAAATTAAAAAATTTCTCACCTGGTCGAAATGACAAGTTCGGGGATAAATCATTCTTTTTCTATTGCGACACAGCCTGCAGACCGAGAATTCAGTTTGATCAGTAAAACGGCTGCCAGAATAAAAGTTATGGTTTCAGCGATCGGTATGGTAATATAGACACCTGTCGTATCAAAAAGAAATGGCAGACCAATTAGACCTGCAACTGGTAAAATCAGACTTCTTGATAACGCGATTAAGACTGATTCCAATGGTTTGTGGATAGCTGTGAAATAGGCTGACAGAACGATATTGACACCACTAAAAATGAACGCCCATTTGACAAATCCCGTAAATTCCACCGCTATTTCAATGGTTTTAATTTCATCAGCTTGAAGAAACAGTCCAATCATCTGCCGTGGAAAGGAACTCAATAAAATCAAAACCAGTATTCCTATAGCTAGAACAGAAACTATTGCGATTCCTATAAATTTACGAATACGAACATCATTTCCGGCACCTAGATTTGTGCTGATAACAGGTAACATGGCATCACTGATTCCATAAGAGATCATTAAACTGCCCCACATGGTATAATTGATGATGGTGAAAGCTGCCACCCCTGATACTCCTAAGCGGGTAATCATAATCCAGTTAAACATCAAAAATACAATACCGATGGATAATTCGTTAATAAATTCAGATAAGCCATTATAACATGATTTCCAAATTTCACTCCATTTTCCGGTTTTGAGGTTATAGTTTAAACGAGCCTTTTTGGAGAAGAAGTGACTAGCCAGAATGATAAAACAGATAAAATGCGAGATCCCTGTGGCTAACGCCGCCCCTTTGACTCCCATATCCAGATAAGCAACCAACCAGGCGTCTAAACCGACATTTAAAAGTGATGCGGCTATCATGCTTATTGCCGCTAAAACCGGTCGCCCATCCACTTTAACAAATGCCCCCAGAGCAAAGCTGGTAGTAAACGCAAAGGTAAACATTGAAATATAGTACAAATAAACTGACGCTTCAAGGGTGAGTTCTGAATTTGCTCCCATCAATCGGACGATATATTCAGGAAACATCATACCCAGCACCATGATCAAAACAGAGATAAATACAATAATAATTATAGTACGCGTAAAAATAGCTGAAGCTGCAGCCAGATTGTTTTCACCAATATACTTGCCGCACCGTACAGAACTTCCGGTAACCAACATAATTGCGACACCAAAAATCAAAGAGAAAAAAGGCATTACCAGATTAATAGCAGCCAGTGAGGCGACACCCGAATAATTACCCACAAACATGGCATCCACGATACCAGATGAAGAGATAGCTAAAAAACCCAGGACACTGGGAATACTGTAATATAAAAAAACCTTAAGCGGGTTTCCGGTTAAAACGTCTGTATTTTCTGGTTTCAATTAAGCTTCCCTTGCAATACGAATTTTAGAAATTAACCATAAAAGAGTACATTACCCGATCCCTTTTAAGAACATCTGTAATACCAGATGGGGGGCATCATTGGGTGCAATATCACCGGAATGAATGGCTTCCCAGGCTGTGAAAATCAAAGAATCGAGGCACATGGCGATCCAGGTGTCGGATATAGTGATTTTTATGACTTGTTCATCTTTTAATTGTTTAATTAAGCGTCGCCAGCTTTTAAGTTGATCCTGATAGGCTTTTTCAATCTCAGGGTTTCCGGAATGCCACGGTTCATACGATAAAAAATGGAAACTGGCTCCAAGTGGTATTAGCTGAGTGACCACATTTTCCAACTTTTGTTGGGCCGGCATGATGTCGTTTAAGATCGGTAACACAATCTGGCTAAACTGCTTCTCAGCTTCAACCATTAGGTCTTGAATCAATTTTTCACGGGAACTAAAGTGGCGATAAAGTGTCGCCCTCCCAATTCCAACTAAATCGGCGATCTGATCCATCGTAGCCATTGGGTTTCTAGCCAGTGCTTTTAAAGCTGTTTGGATAATTCGTTCCCGGTTTTTTTGCATGTTATTTCCTTAATAAACAGTCTTAAATGAGACAACATCATCTCATTTGGTATTTTACTGTGTCAATTGAAATACCCTTTTGGGGATTAATTAATATTGCCTCCTCTGGGGACGGGTTTTTATTTTAAAGGGATAGGGAGCGGTTTGTTCGACAAGGCTTACGCCTTGCCGAAATGAGATTTACAACTTTTTGGTCCTGATTTCATCGATGGTAACGCCAAGTTTGGCCAACTCTTTAAAGTAATAAGATCGGGCATCTTTTTCCAACTCTTCAGGTGAGAATAGTCCTTTAGATGAAAAAACATCATCCACCATCATTTTCACAAATACAGCACCGCATTGTCCGGTTACATATGACTCATGGGATATATTTGCTGTTTCAAATGCTTCAACTAAACCAGGGCCATTGGCATAAGAATCAATGTAGATCGCTTCTCCATCTTTTTGACCTTCCACTCGAACCAGGAAGGCACCTTCTTCAGCTTCCATTCCCTCATCTATAATCGATTTTATTTCATCCGGGTATTTAGGCGCGGGTGGTGTTAATTTTAGTGTCAGATCCATGGGAACGATACTGGTTCCATTAACATCCACGGGATCTAATGAAAGAAATCCCATCTTATAAAGCATTTCCGACAGCTCCACAGAGGGACCACCATATTTAAATTCAACATCTTTGACGCCCTTAAGCACTTTATTTCTTAAGATTCCCATGGTAATCGGCTCATCATGTTCATGATCCACCATGCGTACCGGACGATCTACTCCGCGAAATGTCATCATCTCAGGACGGCTAAAAGGAATGTCTTTAATGATTTTTCCGTCTTCACAACGAAAAGTTACATACCCCATATCCCCTAATGCCACTTCAGGTGACCACCAAAACGGTGTAAAACGTTTTGCCCAGACCCCATCATAAACATAAATTCCAATTTTATCGCAGGAATCCATTTTATCGACCGATTCTCTGGCTAGGACATTTGCTAAACCAGGTGTGGAGCCACCTCCTACCAATGCTGTTAATCCTTTCTCCTTAAATAAATCATTCCATTTGGAAAAAATCAATTCATAACTTTTTTCAAAACCAATATCTTCCAGCATCGGTCCTGCCATATCAAAATATGAGGCATTAACCTTTAAGGCCGCTTCCATTACTATCAGATTAAATTCCAGTGGGAGACCGTTAACAATTAGATGACACCCTTCAGCAACTTTGACTACATTTGCCAGTTGACTGGCATCTAGTTGGATAGCAGTAGCTTTATTTAAGGTTGTGCCTAGTTCTTCAGCGGCTTTTTGATCGTAATCGGCACAAATGATTTCGGACACATTGGGATTTTCGTTGAGTCTTTTGGCAATGGTACTCCCCTGAGCTCCAACACCAACAACTAAAACTTTTTTCATGATGACCTCTGTCTGGTTTGATTATGTGATCCCTGGATGAAATGATCACATTAAGAAACTTCAAATAAACACTGTTTAATTAGATCGTCAAATAAACAGTGTTTATTTGTCAAGATGAAAATAAATTCCATTTTTGAATAAATTGAGTTTGCATCCAAAAGCATACTGTTATTATTATCTTATAATATTCACATTACAATTTTAATTAAAAAGATTGTAATTAAATAACGTTATATAGTAAATAGTGAAACAATGATTAACAAAAAAAACAGGAAAAAATGAAAAGAGCAAAAAGTGAGGCTGATAAGCAAAAGCGACTTGAACAGATACTGAATGTTGCCAAAAAAGAATTTATCAAAAATCGCTTCGAAGGGGCGACGATTAGGGAAATTGCAAGGAAAGCAAAACTTACCCCAGCGGCTATTTATCTTTATTTTAAAAGTAAAGATGAGTTGTATGGTACTATTCTGGAACAAATTTACCAAAAAAATAATGGAATTTTGCTTAAAATTGGCAAATCATCAGGGACGATTTTTGAGCGATTGCAGGCAGTATTGAATGCTTATCTGAAGATAATTGTTACTGAAAAAGAAGCTAATTTATTAGATATTAAAATTAACACTTTGACGCTTTCGACACACTTGAGAAGAAGACTGGAAAAGCTAAATATTGAATTTTTTGATATCGTTATCTCAATTATCCGGGAAGGTATTGAAAATGGAAGTGTGGCGAAAGATACTAATCCAGTTGCCATCGCTTATAGTATGCTGTCTACAATTGATGGTTTATGTATTTATGAGGAGTGCGGCGACTTTTCTTTTCATAATCTAAAGTTGGAAGAAGTAATGAGTCATTATCTCAAAATCCTATGGAAAGGGCTTTTTAAAAAATAAATCTTACGTTTTAACTTGTATAGTTAATGGATTGGGTAAGCAATATGATGATAAAATCCACCCCCAAAGGAGACGGTATTGACCAGAACTATAAGCCCATGAGCGGATGCCTCTATTCGGACAGGAAATGACGACTGATTTTTCATAATAAAGCATTTATGGAAATCGAGACCGGTTTTCTGTTGATTTCTTCTGATAGTTAACAACGGGCATACAGAAACAGAATTTGCTAAGTGCTTGTGGCTAATTTTTAAGCAAAAGGAAATATATAAAAACTGAAGAACCGCAAAAAACACTTCCTTAATTGATACTTATTAAGTTAAAATGTTTCTTAGTTAGTATCTGGACGAGAATGCCAATATTTACTTTCAATCTGGTAATTTGGGCTCTCACTACGAGTCTAGTGATCGTCGTAACAAGCCAATATTATAATCTTTAAGTCTTTACTGGAAAATGGTCATCTCCCCAAATTATTTACTATTTGTTCAGGCACTAGTTAGATCAATGACTTTTTAAATTCAATTAGCCCCCCTAACAAGTATATAAATGGAGGTTCCATGAAATCACTAAGACTATTTTTTTCTATTCTTTTTTTATTTTCAAATATAGTTCTGGCTGAATCATTATATGATGCTGTTTATAAAGTAAAAACACCGAACTTAAACAGTCATTTTAAGCAACAATTAAAGCCATTGTACAATGAAGATGAAGAGAAAAGAGAAAAGAGTTTTGAAAATTTTAAAAAAGCTGCCGGACAATCCAAGCGACAGTCAGATAGAATGATTCCATTCACTATTTTGACACAATTTGTTTTGGGTATGGAGTTACCTAAAAAATTTAAATCAGATGAAGATTATATGGAGGATCTGGAAGATCTTCAAATGGAAGTGTTGGAATATTTAATAGAAAATGTAAACAATGATGAATTATCCACCGGAGATCGGGAATATTTAATGGAACAATTAGCTTTGATTGCAACAACTATTAAATCCGGTAATTTTGATTTCATTCAAAAAAGTGTCACTGCGATATTGGAGGCCGGAAGTTCTGATAGCCCTGTATTAAGACAAACCGCCATGGTGGCAGCAAAGGCATTTGCGATTAAATCAGATGAACAATGGAACGATCTGGCAGAAAGCAGTGCCGAGTTAATTGGCGCTGATTTGGAAAATAGCGATACTGATCTACAGCGGTTCAGTTTTTCTGTCTCCTTGGATACCATCAAAATCGCTCAGTCCAAATCGGAAGCAATTATTCATCTTTGGGAAGTCGTGGCTGGCAATTATGAAGAAATTACCAGCCCGGTATTACAAAGCACAGTCAAGACCGCTATAAAATCATTGATTAAGACTAATTCAGGGGATTTGTTTAAGGATGAAATTGAAGAAATCAAAGAAGCTTTAGATGATGAAGAGTCATTGAGAAAGCTAAACAAACAGCCTTTGGCCGAAATTTTTGAGGAAATTAAAGATATCGATGATCTGGTTGAACTAGAGGCAATTTTAGATCGTCTCATTATACTTTCACAATCAGATCGAGTCATACTTTATCAGATATATCAAAAGCTGATTGAAGTAAGTTCAAGTCCGGAAGTTAGCCTGTTCAAACTGCGCCTGGTTAATGAAACCATTATTAAAATGACACACAATACTAATTCACCACTTTTTTTCTATCGATCAGCAATGGTGTTTCTAAGTGAAATTGCACAATTCGGAAACAGTATCAAATCCCAAATTCCTTTAACAATGTTAGATAGCTTATTGTCTTCAACTGAATATATACAACTGACAAAACCAGTATTGGAAGAAATAAAAATATTCTTAAATTTCCCGCTACCGATTTGGGTTAAACGTCGTTTAGTCACGAATATTTACACACAGGCTGGGAATTCTCCAAATCCCGAAGTTGCAGAAACAGCACTTAAAATACTAATTACAATTGCGGATGAACATGATGCAATTGCTTTAAGGTTTGATGCTTTAAACCGTATTCAACAATTGGTCAAGTTTTCATCTACGAAATCTGTCAAAGCCCAATCTAATAAATGGTTGAGAGGAAACTAAAATGATAAAAACGAATCTATTTGTTCTCCGAACCAGAATAATATGCTTAACTTGTATGTTATTATATATACAAACAGCACTGGGATTAACCAATGATCCCCAAATAACAATTCTGGAAAAGAAAGGGGAAATTTATCAACAATTGCATGGGAATTTTGAACCTTTAGGTGAAGACCTAATCAAATTCCAGCGGATTCGGATAGGTGAATCATTAGAGATCAGTAGCTTCAATGAAAATCCTCAAAAAGTTCAGGAGCATTGGAGCGTTTTGCAATTAGAGGGTCAGATGACGATTGCTTTGTCAAATGGATCAATTTTTCAGCTTAATACCGATGATGATTCATTACAAAATCTAAAATTGGAAGGAATTGCACATATATTCCTGGTATCTGAAAATGAAGATCAACCTGTGGCTATCCGAATTAATGGTACCCTCATCCAATCTCCAAAAAGCTACCTCTATCTTAATGGATCCAGTCAAAGCTTTAATTTGGTGGTGATATCAGGAGAAGTAACCTTGCCAGGGATATTGACTGAGCAGTCAAAGCAAACTCCGGATACGGATTTAGATAATCAAATTTTATTAACAAATGGGGCTGGTTTTACCAAACATGACGGTGAGATTATCGAACAAAATGATTTTTCATTTAACCGTAAACTTTTTGAACTATCAACCATCAGAGCTTATAACTCACTGGGAAACTACCAAAAGGTGGGTCGTTTAACTTTTGATCAGGACAGGATTAGTATCATACGTTTCCAAAAATCAATGGATATTTATCGGTCACCAATACCTCTGTTTAATGGTGATAAAATCATAACCGGAGAAAATCAAACAGCTGACTTAAATTTTTCATCCAAAGATAATATTAAAGTTTCCGGCTCATCGGAGTTTGTCGTGGATGAATATCAAAAAAAAGTGGATAAAATCAGTTTTGCTTTTAAAGGAAAAATCAGAGCTAAAATTAAAAAGCGACTCAAAAAAGGGATGATTCATTTCAAGACAGCCACCGCCCTTATCGGTGTCAAAGGAACTGATTTTGAAGCCATTGCCAGTGAAGGTTCATCAGAAGTGGCAACCCTGGAAGGCCTGGTCGGTGTCAGTGATCCCAGCGGTGCCGGTGAAGTAGATGTTGCTGAAGGGATGATGACGACCATTGCCGCCGGTGAATTACCTAAAGAGCCGGTACCAATCCCTCCTAAGCGTTTAAAACTATTAAAATTAGCAGGCTTGGTTGCCGGCGTTGCCTTGACTGATCTCAAAAATATTTCTCTTGAGTCTGAAGGCGCCTATACTAAACCGATTTTAAATTTTCAAACGGTGCCAGTGGATGCGCTATTTGAAGTTTATCTGGATCAGAAACTATTAGAGAACTTTAAGTTGAATCAAATACTTGACGGTTTAAATGATGGGAAACATCAATTGGAAATAAAAGGCTTTGGAGAGCCACCATATGTCAAATCTATTCAATTCATTGTTGACACCAAACCACCTCAGCTTAAAAAAGAGGAACCGCAAAAAAACATATGGGTATTGACCGAAAAAGTACCTTTAAAACTCACCTGGAATGAAATGATTGCTTCGGCTGAAATTACCATCGCTCAAACAAAAATTATCGGGAAGATCGAAGAAGATCAAAAAAGTGTCCAATTTACCTTCGATTCAATCCCTGATTTTTTTAAAAAAGCCGCCGAGCACAATGCGTCATTCATTGCAGTGGATAAAGCCGGTAACCAGCAGGAATTAAATATTAAGCTTAAAATACTGAACCCGCATCAACCCAAGCTTAGTATTGATCATCAATCCACAGAACTACGGTGGACCCAATCTCAGGATATCAATATCCAATCTGATCAACAGATAAAAAGCTGGATCGTTAAATTGGATGATAAAGTATTAGCCTTCACAAAAGAAAAAACTGATTTAATTCAGGATCGCTTATTAAAAATTCCAAAGCAGGTTTTAAGTGAAAAACCAGATGGACAATATCGTTTAAGCATCAAGGCTGAAAATGCAGCTGGTAAATTTGGAGCGTTATTATTGACCATAATACTGGATCAAACAAAACCGAAAGTATTAACAGTAGTGCCAAAATCAAACCTGGAAAATTTGAGCTTAACAGTCAATAGTTCCATAAAAATAATATTTAGTGAAAAAATCATTAGATTAGAGGCTAAAATTAAAGGTAAAAAATGGAATCTTATGACTGAACCAGACGGTTTAAGCCTTGTCATTAAAGCAAATAAATTCATAGGTGATGAGTCTCAGCCCTATTATATTCAGTTTTATGATCAATCAAACCATTTTGGAGAGCTTTATGGGCAAATCCAAAATGAACCTAAAAACAAGGTCATAATAAGCGAAGTTAAAGCCGATCAAAAAATCAGAAACAGCAGTCCTCTGCTTAAAGAGGCTTATATAAATACAATTTTATTAAAATCTGACACGCTGCTCGATCAAAGAATCTTAATTAACAGACTACCATTTTACTATAATAATAGTCTGATTTCTTCCGGTTCTATGGAGGGGCTTGAAGGGTCGGGAATACAATTTAAGCACAATGACGACTGGATAAAAAGTAAGTAGTAGATGCTGCATCTTCGGGCTGGTTTTGTAAAAAAGGGGAACTCAAATTCCTTTTTTTTCTGTTATTCTGAGTTAATCAAACCGGTCCCGGTAAGATGTTTGCGACGAACTTGTCCAAAATCGTAGATCGGATCAAGCCTCCCCTACAATTTCCAACCAGCGTGGATCCGTCGCAAGCTCCTTTCATGGAACAGTGAATTCAATGCAAGATAACACACCACTTATTGTGTTTTTTCACAGGATAAAGGGTAGCAGTTCTAATTTTGAAAAATTCATCTCTTTTTTGTTCGTTGATAGTAGCGAAAATATGGGGATATGTTCTTTCAGAAACGATACAATTCCGCTTGATCAAAGGACTTGTAACGTGTCCCCTTATTTTTGCGGGAGATGGATGAAAATGTTGAATAATACTCTTTTGTTGCTGGTTTTTGAGATAAAACTCCATAATTAGAACTACAGGATAAACGGTGAAGGACTTGATAAATCTATAATTTTTCTTTTAAGGAATTCTCCTTGTATTAAACTGGAAATTTAAGTTATGGTTCTACGAATTAATTTCGAATTTGGAATTATGAGCATATTTTAAGGGAGAAAAATATGGAACATTTGAAATTTGAACAAACAAATCAAACCGGGTTGTTAACGATTAATCGTGAGCAAGCCCTCAATGCTTTAAATCATGATCTTCTGCTTGAACTGGAAGATTTTCTGCAACATACCCTTCCTCGACAGAATACACGGGTCCTAATCATAACAGGTACCGGTGAGAAAGCTTTTATTGCTGGTGCTGACATCAAACAGATGCAGAAACTGAATCATTTTGAAATGTTGAAATTTTGCGATCTGGGTCAAAAAGTCAGTCTTTTACTTGAATCCATCGATGTCGTAACAATTGCCGCCGTTAACGGATATGCTCTAGGTGGTGGCCTGGAAATCGCGTTGGCCTGCGATTTTATATATGCCAGCGAAAATGCTAAATTAGGTTTACCTGAAGTATCTCTGGGATTGATTCCCGGTTTTGGCGGAACTCAGAGATTGTTAAGGGCAGTTGGAACACGTCGGGCGAAAGAATTGGTGATGACTGGCAATCAAATTAATGCCTTAGAAGCTTTGAATATCGGACTGGTGAATAAAGTAATGCCCTTAAACGAACTGATGGATAGCTGTTATAAAACCGCAGATCGAATTCATAAAAATGCCTTTTCGGCGGTAACCCAGGCTAAACGATCGATCAATAATGGCTGTGCACTCTCCATCCGAGATGCGTTGGAATTAGAGAAACAGTGTTGTGCTGTATGTTTTGCATCGGATGATCGTTTGGAAGGTATGTCAGCCTTTATTGAAAAAAGAGCCGCAAAGTTCGCATAAGGCGCTTTTTGTTTCTATTATAGAAGCAGGTCTTTCTGCGTTAATTTGAAGTGCTTTACCCTTGCACTAATATCAATTTATGGAGAAATCCCTTGAAAAAATTAAGAGTTGTAACGGCCACATCCTTGTTTGATGGCCATGATGCCTCGATCAATATTTTCAGAAGGCTTTTCCAAAAAAAAGGCTTTGAGGTGATTCACTTAGGTCATAATCGCTCAGTTTTGGAAGTTGTGAACACCGCAATTGAAGAAGATGCAAATGCGATATTGGTCAGCAGTTATCAGGGTGGTCATAACGAATACTACACCTATATTATCGATCTGTTAAAAGAGAAAAAAGCAGAACATATTTTGGTGTTTGGCGGCGGTGGCGGGGTTATTCTCCCCAGTGAAATTAAAAAACTGGAAAAATATGGCGTCACCAGAATTTATCATGCTGATACTGGGAGACAATTAGGTATTCATGGTATTGTTGATGAAATTCAACAACAAATCACCAAAAAGATAACCTCTAAAAATGACATTGATGATCTCAGGTTTATTGATATCGATAGATTGAATACAGGTAGTGTTAAGAAGTTATCTAAACTCATCTCTTTTTCAGAAAACGATGCAGATAATCCGGCTGTCATAGAATGTAAAAAGCTTATTAAAGTAAAGTCGGATTCTCATAAACAATCCCTTGTCATCGGAATTACTGGTACAGGGGGTAGTGGTAAAAGCTCAATCACTGATGAGTTAATCAATCGTTTTATAAAAGTTTCTCCTGATATTCATGTGGCGGTATTGGCGGTTGATCCTTCTAAAAGCTCAACAGGTGGGGCTTTATTGGGAGACCGAATCCGTATGAATTCGATATATCATGATCGCATTTATATGCGAAGCTTTGCCACCAGGGATAGCTCCTCTGAACTCAGTGCTGCACTTGAAGATGCGATTTCTATTCTAAAAGCAGCAACCTTTGACTTAATTATCGTGGAAACCAGTGGTATTGGTCAGGGTGATAATCTGGTGACAAAGATCAGTGATTACTCCCTTTATATTATGACTTCAGAATTTGGTGCCCCAAGTCAACTGGATAAAATCGATATGCTGGATTTGGCAGATTTTATCATTGTCAATAAGTGCCGAAAACCGGGTTCAGAAGACGCCCTGCGAGAAGTAATTATTAGATATATTCGGAATAAAGAGCTTAAATTTAGCAAAACCAGTAACCATTCGTTATTCGCTTTGGATTTACCGATTTTTGCTACTGAAGCCAGTGAATTTAATAATCCAGGGATTAATATTTTATTTAAAGGAATCCTGGAGAAGATAAAGGATAGACCAAAGGCTTTTACCATAGATCAGACGATTCTGGATATTTTACCTACCGCAGGGCATAAAGATTTTAATTTGATTCAGGAAGATAGTACCCACTACCTGGCAGATATCGCCAGTACTGTTGAAAAATATCATGCCCAATCTGAAAAAAATATCACCCTGGCAGATCAATGTTATGCACTTCAGAAAACTGTTGAGATGATTGAATCTGAAGCAGATGATAAATCCACAGAAACCCTCCCAACTTTAAAAGTTATCTTACAAAATAAAATTGATCAGCTGGATAAAAAAGCTAAAAAATTTTTGGATAACTGGTCTGAATGTAAAAATCAATATCAGCAGGAAAAAATCACTTATACCGTCCGAAATAAGAAGGTAACAGTGGATACCAAACTGGAAACAATTAGTGGATTTTTGATTTCTAAAGTAGCTTTGCCGCCCTATCAGGCCTGGGGAGAATTATTAAGATTCTACTACAAGGAGAATTTACCCGGTTTTTTTCCTTTTACAGCTGGTGTCTTTCCTTTTAAACGGACATTAGAAGATCCCAAAAGGCTTTTTGCAGGGGAAGGCACTCCGGAACAAACCAATAAACGCTTTCATTACCTGACTGAAGGAGAAAGCATTCATCGACTGTCTGTTGCTTTTGATGGTGTCTCTTTATATGGAGAAAATCCAGGCCCTTCTCCTGATATTTTTGGAAAAGTAGGTGAATCAGGTGTCAGTATCTGTACCATTGAAAATATGAAAACACTGTTTAAGGATTTCGACCTTACCGCACCCACCACCTCTGTTTCCATGACAATTAACGGGCCGGCACCGATTATGCTGGCGATTTATTTTAAAGCTGCAGTTGCCCAGGAAGAGGAAAAAAAAGGGAAAAAACTGGATCAACAGGAACAAATCGAGGTATTTAGAAAACTTAGAGGAACTGTTCAGGCAGATATTCTTAAGGAAGATCAAGGGCAAAACACCTGCATATTTTCTCTGGATTTTGCTCTGAAGATGATGGGTGATGTGCAATCTTATTTTACCCGGAACCAGATTAAAAACTACTACGCTATCAGTATCAGTGGTTATCATATCGCGGAAGCAGGTGCAAACCCCATTACTCAACTGGCTTTCACACTGGCTAACGGGTTTCATTATATCGAACATTATCGTAATTTGGGATTAAAGATAGACGACTTTGCCGAGAACTTTTCTTTCTTTTTCAGCAATGGCATGGAACCTGAGTATTCTGTCATCGGTCGGGTGGCCAGGCGTATCTGGGCAGTAGTAATGAAAGATTTTTATGGTGCTGATGAAAAAGTGCAGAAACTTAAATATCACATACAAACATCGGGCAGGTCCCTGCATGCTCAGGAAATTGACTTTAATGATATCCGAACCACACTCCAGGCCTTAATGGCATTTTATGATAATTGCAATTCACTCCATACCAACTCCTACGATGAAGCGGTCACAACGCCCACTGAAGCATCAGTGAGACGTTCTATGGCCATACAGTTGATTCTGTCAAAAGAATATGGCTTAATGAAAAATGAGAATCAAAACCAGGGTTCGTACATCATTGGTGAATTAACTGATCTGGTAGAAGCTGCTGTCCTGCAAGAGTTTAAACGAATTTCCCATAGGGGAGGGGTGCTAGGAGCTATGGAAAAACAATATCAGCGGAGTAAAATTCAAGAAGAATCATTGTTTTACGAAGAAATGAAACACAGTGGTGAAATACCAATCGTTGGTGTTAATACCTTTCTGCCTAAAGAACAGCAAAAAAGCCATTATGAGACCATGAAAGTTCAGAGGGCAACACCAGCCGATAAGCAGAAACAACTTGATAATTTACTGGAGTTTGAAGACAAACACCAAAAAAATGCTGACAAAGCCATGATTGCCTTGAGGCAGATTGCTTTAAAAAATGGTAACATTTTCGAAGAACTACTCAATACCGTGCAATATGTTTCTTTGGGTAGAATAACGAATCTCTTATATGAAATCGGTGGTAAGTATAGAAGAAATATGTAATGAGAATATTAGCGAATTTGCGATACTCTGGCCAAGAACGAAGGGTGTTTGGCTGATACCTTATTCTACTTACTGAACAAACAATCAAAGATTAACGGAATAGTTACATTTTTTTTAAAACCGATGGCCAAAATAGAAAATTCTGCATACCTTTCATAAAAAAGGAGTGCTTTAAATAGCCATCATTCATTAAATAGCTTTATTTATCTCCAAAAACGCTTTTTCAACGATTATTAAAGAGGTGTATAGTATGTTAGAACAAGCATTGAAAAATGTATCTATTATTGGTGCAGCTGGGAAAATGGGAAGTGGTATCTCCTTATTGCTGCTCCAGGAAATGACAAGATTAGAAATCGTGGATAATCCCGACGGCAAAATTCCTGCTGCTATCCTCAATTTGGTGGATCGTGACCAACAGGTGTTGAAAGGTTTGTTGAGCTATTTAAAACCTCAGCTGGTCCGGTATGCTGAAAAAAATATTGTTGCATTGAGGGCTAATCTTTCTTCCCGGACAGACCTGGTTGATAATGCTGAGATTATCGAAGAGTATGTCAATAGAGCCTTTTTAATCGCAAATCCCACTTCTAACTCAGAAGATACTAAAGATTCAAAATTGATATTTGAAGCTGTATTTGAAAAACTGGAACTAAAAGAGCAGGTTTTATCAGCTTTGGCTGATATCTGTTCTCCGGAAACACTGTTTTTCACCAACACATCATCGATTCCCATCTCTGTGGTTGAAAAAGCAGCCAAACTGGAAGGTAGATTGATTGGATATCATTTTTATAACCCGCCAGCTGTACAACGTTTAGTAGAAGTGATTACGTCACCAACGACACCGGATTCATTTAAAAAGATCTCCGATGAAATTGGAAAACGGCTGAATAAAGTATTGGTCCCTGCCAATGATATTGCCGGATTTATCGGTAATGGTCATTTTATTAGAGATAGTTTATACGGGATCACCCAAATGGAAAAACTGTCCGGGGAACTGGGCCAGGACAAATCTGTACTAATTATTAATAGAGTAACCCAGGATTTTATGATCCGACCCATGGGGATTTTCCAATTAATAGATTATGTCGGCCTGGATGTTGTTCAAATGATTTTGGATACCATGGATCGCTATATAGAAGATGAAGCTCTGAGTAGTCAATATATTCAGGATATGCTTCAGGCAGGTATTTCCGGTGGGCAATTTAGTGATGGATCTCAAAAAGATGGTTTTTTTCAATACCAGAAAAATATACCTGTGAGCGTATTTGATTTGAATCACAAAACCTATGTCCCAATTTCCAAATCACTAAACAATGACTGTGATAAATATTTAGGTGAATTAGCCCCGGAGTTTTTACCCTGGAAAGTACTTTCCAGGGATCGGAATAAGCATGAAAAAATGAAAGCCTATTTTACAAAGATGTTTCAGCAAAATTCAAAAGGTGCTGAGCTCGCAAAAGCTTACCTGATGAACTCACGGGAAATCTCTGAAAACCTGGTTAAAGGCGGTATTGCCGAGTCAGCTGAAGATGTATCCAAAGTGCTGATCAATGGTTTTTATCATCTTTACGGACCTGAAAATTCATTATTCTAGGAGATAAACAATGAAAACTTTAAGAAAAAAAGTATATGTAGCTGCCGGTTATAATACCATGTTTTTTGGTCCCGGTCGAAAAGAGTTTCATCCCAAAAAACCCATGCGGCCATTTGAAGATTATTTAAACGAAACTTTCCAGGGGACCAGTAGTCAATTGGCGAACACCGATTTTGATGAAGGGGTCTTCACCAATTTTGCAGCGATGCGTTTTATTCGACAAGGGAATCTACCCGGGTTTTTGCCATACATAACAAAATCTTTAAAAGGTAAACCCTGTACTCGTGTTGAGGGTGCTTGTGGATCAGGCGGTTTGGGAATTGCTGCCGCTGTCAAAACGATTCTTTCAGACCTGGCAGATAGTGTGCTTGTGGTTGGCGGCGAAATCCAAAATAGTATGAAGTCAGTTTATGGTGCGGATGTACTAAGTGCTGCCGGATACTATAAAGGTGATCGTAAAGATGGGCATGCTTATTTTTTCCCGGGAATTTTTTCTGATCGTGCCGGGAGTTATGGCAGTGTCTATGATAAAGATCTAATGCGGCAAGGGATGGCTAAATGGTATGAGTTAGCAGTGACGAATTCCCGCAAAAACCCTAAATCACAGGAGTATCATAATAAGGTAGAGGATCTTTTCGGACTAGGTTTGACCCCTCCTAATGGTAAAGTTTTTATGGATCATTTGAATCTTTATGATTGTTCTAAAGTGACTGATGGTGCTTCTTCACTGGTTGTCTCCAGCGAAGAAGGGCTAAAAAAGCTAGGTGTTAAATTAAAAGATGCTGTTGAAATTACAGGTTTTGCCAGTGCCGAAGGTGATATCACTGAAAAACCTGCAGATCCTACCGTGTTGGATATTACTAAAATTGCAGCAGAAAAAGCCTTACAAATGGCTGATATCACGATCAATGATTTGGCGATGCTTGAACTGCATGACTGTTTTTCTATCGCGGCGCTGATCGCACTGGAAACCATTGGTTTTGCCAAGAAAGGTAAAGGTGCTGAATTTTTACTGGAAGGCAACACAAAGGTTTCCGGTAAAATCCCGACGAATATGTCTGGTGGTTTATGTGGTTTTGGACATCCAGTGGGTGTATCTGGTGTTCGTCAAATGGTTGATTTATTGCACCAGCTCACTGATAAAGCGAAACAACAGGTGGCCTATAAAAATCCATTTGGTATGATGGTTTGCATGGGTGGTGATGATAAAACCGTATCCGTATTTGTGACCAGGAAAAGTCAATCCTAATTGATACGTGGTAGCGGTCATTGCTTTGCCACCTATATATTCCTTTTACTGCATTCTAATTACCGGGAGGATTATGTCTAAAAATAAGACCACTTCTGTAGGAAAGAAAATCAAAAAGGCCAGAAAAGAGAAAGAAATAACCCTCGATATGATAGCTAATGAAACCGGGTGTTCAGTTGATTTACTAAAGAAAATTGAGTCCGGTAAACAGATACCGCCAGTGGGAACTTTATTGCAGATCGCTAAAGCACTGGATCTGGATTCCAGTTTTTTCTTAAAGGAGAGTGATTCAACAACGGAAAGTCGGGTGGAAGCCTTTACTAAACGGACTGAAAATTATGCCTATAAGACCTTAACCCCCGGAGCGGAAAAAAAACATCTAAAAGCATTTCGGGTATCTATCGAACCGTTGTCAGAACACACCGGTGTTGGTTATATGCATGAAGGTGAAGAATTTGTTTATGTGATTACCGGAAAAGTAGAAATTAAAGTCGGTGATCATGTGAATCTGTTGAAAAAAGGAGATTCACTGCATTTTAATTCCAGTATCAAACATCAGTTAACCAATATTGGGAAATCTAAGGCTAAGTTGTTGGTTACCATTTACTCTCCTTAATTGCTAAACTTTGATCACCGGAGTATCCCATGAGCTTTAAACTGACAGAAGAACAATTAATGATCCAAAGTATGGCCAGAGAGTTTGCTCGAAAACATGTCGCTAAAAATGCAGACAAAGCAGATAAAGAAAAAATCTTTCCGATTGAAAATTTTAAGATGATGGGCGAGTTAGGTTTAATGGGAATGATGGTTCCACCGGAATATGGTGGTGGCGGTGCTGACATGATGGGATATATCCTGGCTTTATCAGAAATTGCTTACTCCTGTGCTGCTACGGCAGTCGTTATGTCTGTTCATAATTCTATTGTGTGTGAAAGTATTTTAAACTTTGGAAATGAAGACCAGAAGCAAAAGTATTTACCACCTCTATCTGAGGCTCGCACTATCGGCGCCTTTGCCTTAACAGAACCCCATGCTGGTTCTGATCCGGTTGCACAATCAACCTCAGCAGTAAAAGAGGGAGATATTTATATTATTAATGGCAACAAACGATTTATAACATCCGGTAAAAATTGTGGTTTGGTTATTGTTACTGCGAAAACCAGTCCGGAAGCGAAACATAAAGGGATTAGTGCTTTTATAGTTGAAAAAGGAACCCCCGGATTGGAAGTCGGTAACCTTGAAAATAAAATGGGATTGTGCGGTTCTGACACCACTGATCTGTTATTTGATAACTGCAAGGTTCCCATTGAAAATCTGCTGGGAAATGAAGGTGATGGCTTTAAGATAGCCATGACATGTCTGGATTGCGGTAGAATTGGCATTGCCGCCCAATCCGTCGGTGTTGCTCAGGCAGCGCTGGATGCCGCCATTGAATATAGTCAACAACGGGAACAATTTGGACGAAAAATCAGTAAGTTTCAAGGCTTACGCTGGATGATTGCCGATATGGCAACAGAACTGGAAGCGGCAAAACAGTTGATGTATTCGGCCGTCACTATGAAAGAAAGAGGAGAGACGTATACCAAACAAGCTTCCATGGCCAAACTATATGCTTCGGAAATGGTAAACCGAGTCACAGCCAAAGCCATTCAGATTCATGGTGGATATGGATTCAGTAAAGAATATCCTGTTGAGAGATATTACCGTGATGCCAGAGTATTTACCATTTATGAGGGTACCTCGGAAATCCAGCGAATTGTTATATCCAATGCTGTTTTACAGGATAAACGCGCACTTTAATAAAAGATATGGCCAAAGGAAGTTAATACCAATACCTCCTAACTCAATAGACATTTACCGCTAATTTAAGATCCATTGCTTGGCATCTTGAAGTATCAAGTAGTGGCCTACCCCTAACCGCTTAGCCACTATCAGTTCTCAAATCCTGTTTCTTTAATGGCAAACCTCACTTTGAAACAACCAAACATTAGGACATGATTGAGAATATGGGTTCCTTGTCATATTGAGTGGGTAGTTCTTTTTATCAAATAGACTTGCATTGATAGTTAATTTTTATCAGCATTAGGTATAGAAATTTATTAACCACTGAACACACAGACCACACAGAAAAATACTTAAAACGGTTTTGGGTATTAAAACTAATTAATCACTGATACAGAATACATGAAATTATTATCTGCATTATGCAAAATACTTTCTGTGTATTCAGTGTGGTCCGTGGTTATTTACTCAACAGGTATTTTAAACCTGGTGTGTTTAAAACTAATATTCCCCATACAAAATGACGAACAGCCAGAATATGGTAGTCATATTAAAAAAATGTCATAATAAAAGGCTAGACACACAAATTCACACTGTTTTAGTCTTCTTAACAGGTTTTAAATGACTTAACATTAGCAGAAATTTACAGTATAGTATGAATAATAACGATAGAAAATCCATTTTAGAACTCCTTAAACAAAATTCGAGAATTGATTTTTCTTTATATCATCCATCTTTTTTTAATAAGCAGGTTATCAACCATCAGCAGTTATTTGGGAATTTAGATTTTGATCAATATCTAAACTTACTAGCTAATAACTCTAAATTTGTTGATTCTTTGATTAGTTCCCTGACCGTTAATGTCAGTGAATTTTTCAGAAATCCACTGGTGTTCGAAGTTGTCAATAGTGTAATTTTAGCGGATTTAATCACCAGGAAAAAAAATAAGGAATTTTCATCTATTCGCATTTGGTCAGCAGGTTGTTCTTTTGGAGAAGAAGCTTATTCAATTGCTATTTTGTTGATGGAAGCTTTGGCGGAAAAATATCCTGAAATAAAACCGGAAATTTTTGCAACTGACATCGATGAGCAGGCACTACTTAAAGCCAGAAATGGTGTTTATCCGGAAAATAGTATTGATAATATGAGATACCATTGGGTAAATAAATATTTTAAACAAAAAGATAATTTTTTTTACTTAAGTTCAAAAATCAGAGAAATGGTTAGCTTCTCACAAAGTGATTTGCTGGATTTAAAACACTATGCGCCGCAGGAAAGCATTTTTGGAAATTTTGATATATGCTTTTGTCGAAATGTGTTAATTTACTTCGGTAGATTGTCCCAGAAACGTATTTTTACAAATATGTATCGTTCCCTGGCACCGAATGGGTATTTAATTTTGGGAGAGACTGAAAGTATTCCTTACGTCTACGAGAAAAAATTTCAAAAAATTAACCAATCTTGTAAAATATATCAGAAGATTTAAAACAGGATCTGGATAAACTAATATTCTTTGGTCAATGAACAACCCCATCGTAAGATGGCGGGCTATCAAACCCAAAACTTAGCAATAAAAATATTCCATTAAACAATCATTCAAAGGCAATATTGAAATATCAGTTTTTGAAAATGAATGAATAACAGGGTAAAAATGAAAAATATTTTTACAATAAATAGTATTAAAACCCGATTAAGATTTTGGTTTTTCGGTGTAGCCATTTTACCTTTATTGATTGCGAGTGTGATCTTATATCAGCAACGAACGAATTCAATAAAAGATGAGGCATTTATAAAGCTTACTGCAATTCGGGACCTTAAAATCAGACAAATTAATGATTGGATTAAAGAAAGATCGGGAGATATCAATGTAATCACTGATGACTTAGAGAGTATGTCTTTAAAAAACAAAAATTCTGAGGGACGACTCTACCATTTGGAGAAAATTAAAAAAACAGGGAAATTATTAAATGCATATGTAAAAAATTATCTTTCCTGGAACGACATTTTTTATTTTGATGCGATAAGCCATAAAATTATATATTCATCAAACCCAACAAAAAAAGAGTTAGATCGATCAACGAGTGATTTTATCACTGAAGTATTATCCCAAAAAAACGTGTCTACTTCAAACATACACCATTCAAAATCATTGGGTAGGCCGGTAATGCTTTTTGCCAAAGTCGTTTATGATTCCCGGGAAAGAAACAATATTAAGGGCGTTGTTGCTGCACAGGTAGATTTAAATAGTTCGCTCTACAATCTGTTATTAGACCGGTCGGGTATGGGGAGTACCGGCGAAACTTTGATCGTCAATAAAAATAGAATCGCCCTGAATGAATTACGATGGTATAAGGATGCACCACTTCGATTGTTAATTAAAGCTAAACCTGCTGTCTTAGCTTCCCAGGGAAAAATTGGTATTACTGAATCGAATGATTATAGAAACGAACCGGTTCTGGCGGCTTATGGATATATTCCCAATACTCAATGGGGATTTGTAGCCAAACAGGATCAATCTGAAGTTTATTCAGCTATCGATGGTTTAATTAAGGGTATCACGATTATTTTAGCCATCGCATTGGTTGCTGTTTTTCTGATTTCGATGTTTATTGCCAATTCAATTGCTCGTCCGGTATTGGAAATGACCCAGATATCAAAAAGATTAAAGCAAGGGGATCTATCTGCTCGAAATCGGATTAGCACCGATGATGAATTGGGTTTTTTATCTGATAATTTTAATCAGATGGCTGATTCTGTGGAATCGCAGGTATACATTCAAAAGACAGTGGCTGAGTTAACTGAAAAATTGATTGTTTCAAATAACATGAAGGTGTTTTCTGAAATATTAATTAAACATCTGATGAAACTCACTGGTTCTAACCTTTCAGCATTTTATTTGAAAAACAGATCAAATGATCAATTTGAGCCTCTTTATTCGATTGGTGTTGTCTCTGACTCACTGGAAGCTTTTGACGCTTCAAAGCTAGAAGGAGAATTTGGTAAGGTTTTGGTAACTAAGAAAATATCTATTATTGATGATATTCCAGAAGATACTATTTTTCGCTTAAAATTATCCATTGGTGTCGCTTTGCCAAAAACAATTATCACGATACCGATTATTATTTTCGGTCATGTGGTTGCTATTGTTTCACTTGCGAGTATTAAAAAGGTTTCAGCAGATCAATTGAAAATCATTGAATTGGTTCAGTTATCTATCAATACTATTTTTGCCAATATTGAGGCTAACGAAGCAACGAAAATATTAGCCAGTGAGTTAGAACACAAGAATGTTGAATTGAAAGCACAAGCGGATGAAATGAAAAGTCAATCTTCAGCCTTAAGTGAGCAAAATCAAGAACTGGATATGCAGCGAACACAAGTCGAAGCAGCCAATCGTTTAAAAAGTGAATTTTTATCAAACATGAGCCATGAATTAAGAACCCCCTTAAATTCCATAATGGCCTTATCGCGTATTTTAATCCGGAGAACCAAGGATAGTCTTTCTGAAGAAGAATCCGGTTTTCTCGAGATTATCTCCCGTAATGGTAAAAACCTACTATCCTTGATAAATGATATTTTAGACCTCTCGAAAATAGAAGCTGGTAAAACTGAATTTGACGCTAAACAATTTAAGCTTTCGCATACACTACAGACCATCTTAGATAGTGTTAGGCATATCGCCGATGAGAAGGGAGTTCAGATTAATTCCGAGATTGAAGAAAGTGTTCCGGATATCACCAGTGACGAAACCAGGATTCATCAAATTTTACAAAATGTCATCGGAAATGCTATCAAGTTCACTGAAACAGGTAGCGTTGACATTTCCGTTCTGAGTGACACGAGGTATATAAATATTATCGTCAAAGATACAGGTATTGGTATTTCTGAAAAGGCCCTGCCTTTCATATTTACTGAATTCAGACAGGCCGATGGAAGTGCTTCGAGACAATTTGAAGGAACGGGTTTAGGGTTAGCAATTGCCTATAAAGCAGCCAAGCTTTTGGGGGGTAATATTTCTGTAGAAAGTCAATTGGACCAAGGGAGTAAGTTTACTATCCGCCTACCAATCAAGCAATCCTTTACAGAACACTATTCAGATAATGTGCTCCAGGAAACCACTGTGGAGCCTGATTTAAGCTCACTAAATTCAAATCAAAAATTGATTTTAGTAGTGGATGATGATCCTGAAGCTGTTCAATTAATTTCAGGTTTTTTACAGGAAGAAGGATATCGAACGATAACAGCTGATCGTGGGGAAACAGCTCTGAAACTAGCAGAAAAATATCATCCATTTGCGATAACCCTGGATACAATTATGCCAGAAATGGATGGCTGGGAAGTGCTTCAGAGAATAAAGGAAAACATAAAAACAGAAAATATTCCTGTCATCATCATTTCTATCGCCGATGATAAAAAGACAGGTTTTGCCTTGGGTGCCACCGGTTATATTACCAAACCGGTGGCCAGAAAAACCCTGGTCTCTGAAATTCATAAAGTAGACTGCCTAACCCCACATTCAATTCTGCTGGTTGATGACAATGAAATAGAACTAATGGAAATGAAGCGGATGATTGAAAGCGATCAATCTATGATTGCGATACCCGTAAATAGTGGTCGGAAGTGTCTTGATTATGTGGATCACTCTTCTCCCGATGTTATTATTCTGGATTTGATAATGCCTGAAATGAATGGATTTGAAGTATTAAAGTCATTACGTAGTAAGGAGAGCACTAAACATATACCTGTCATTATATCAA
>Ga0307989_1000543_pt1 | contig 24125 bp, 18 predicted proteins | sample EllFjometagen185_FD_203164 | JGI IMG/M metagenome (GOLD analysis project Ga0307989, IMG submission 203164) | Marine microbial communities from Ellis Fjord, Antarctic Ocean - #185 | ecosystem: Environmental > Aquatic > Marine > Unclassified | place: Southern Ocean | collected 2014-10-08 | reverse complement strand
GATCCAAGGGCATGGTCAGTGTGGTTGGATTATGTAGAGTCGGCATGCAGTATAATGCTCTGGGCTTATAAAGCTTTGCCAGTTGATCAAACTGTTCCGGAAGAATTCCCTTTTCATCCATCGGGATACCCAGTTGCCTTAAATGCAGTTGTTGAGTGATATTGTTATATCCGGGGTAAGTGAGGCCTTCTGAAAAAACCCAGTCGCCGGGTTGCGTGACTGCTTGAAGGGCGGTGAATATTGCATTTTGACCCCCACTGCATAGAACAAGTTGATCTGGGTTTGCCTGGATTCCGGAAGTGGCCAGCCATTTACAGACCGCTGTTCGATGAGAAAGTAATCCTGGTTCCGAATGATAAGTCATCAGTTTTAAAAGTAACATCGAGTCTTCACTGATATTTTTCAACGTATCCGCGAGTTCTTTTTTCCGATCGACCGGTACGAATGTACCCATACCCATATCAATGACATGATTAGATTCCTGAGGCTGAATGAGGAAGTTGTCTGTTTATCTGATGGTTCTGGCCTGGAAAATTGCCACATCAAAAAAACCGGCAGGATTGGCAGAAAAAGGTCGTCCGCTTACATTTGTGCAGGCAGCAGCATTTCAACTATTAAATCCAAAAGCTTTGATAATGGCGGTGACTTCGATGTCCACCTTTACTTTGTCCGGAGAACACTACTTCGCATCTGCTTTGGTCGTTATGCTTGTTTATGCAGTAATCTGTCTCCCATCGATTTCAGTCTGGGCGTCTTTCGGCACAGCAATTGGCAGACTATTAAAGAGTAATCGTTCGTTTAGAATATTTAATGTGTCGATGGGTGGGTTGACAGCAGCATCTGTTGGGTTGATTCTGATGTAGAAGTGTGAGAGCTTATATTGGGATTCGTCTTAATGTTTCAGGAGGTTGATTTCTCCGGCAAAATGACAGGCGACCTGATGGTCAGGTGTCGTATGGGGTTTCAATTCCGGCGACTGAACCTGGCAGATCTCTTGGGCTGCCGGACATCGGGTGTGAAAGCAACATCCGGTCGGAGGATCAATGGGAGAAGGGACATCTCCTTCCAGGATAATTTTATGAGCATGAAATGTTGGATCAGGGACCGGGATTGCGGAAATTAAAGCCTGCGTATACGGATGAAGGGGAGATTCATAAATTGCATCAGATGTAGTGAGTTCCATAATTTTCCCTAAATACATCACTGCAATTCGATCAGATACATTTTTAACAACCGCCAGATCATGAGCGATAAAAAGAACGGTTAATTCCATCTCTTCCTGCAATTCCAACAACAGATTCAGGATTTGTGACTGGATGGATACATCCAGGGCAGAAACAGGTTCATCACAAATAATCAGTTTTGGCTTCAGTGCGATGGCTCTGGCGATGCCGATTCTCTGGCGCTGGCCACCGGAAAATTCATGGGGAAAAAGATTGATGGATGATTGGGATAAGCCCACCCTCTCAAGCAGAGAGGCGACAGACTTTTTTCTCTGCTTTGAATTACCGATTTTATGAATGACAAAGGGTTCTTCCAGTATTTGTCCAATGGTGTGTCTGGAATTTAAGGATTCAAATGGATCCTGAAACATCATTTGCATTTCCCGTCGATATTTACGGAGATCTTTCTGTTTCAAATGGGTAATATTGTTACCGTCGAAAAAAATCTCACCGGCGGTGGGGGTGTAAAGTCTGATCAGCGCTCTACCTAAAGTCGTTTTTCCACATCCGGACTCTCCAACCAGTCCCAGGGTTTCCCCCCGTTTAACTCGCAGGGAAACGTCGTCCACGGCATACACCTTTCCAACCTTTCGTAAAAAAACGCCACCGTAAATTGGAAAGTGTTGTTTAAGGTGGTTAACTTCCATTAGGTATTCAGACATGAGTACAAGTTCGGATTAAGGTTTTGTGCTGACTGACTATTATTGATGTATCTCTTTCCATCGATGGCAACTGACTAAATGTTCTGAATTTGCAAGTTCAGCCGCGGGTTGTTTCTGCTCACATTTTAAAATTTTATGTGGACAACGATTTTGAAATCGACATCCCGAAGGTAAGTGGTATAGATCCGGTACAACACCTTCAATCGTATATAGTTTTTGTTTGGGTGGATGGGTCAGCCGTGGCATGGACTTAAGTAACCCGATGGTATATGGATGCCTAGGGTTTTTAAACAGTTCGATGACCGGTGCTTTTTCAACGACATTTCCTGCATACATGACTGCCACATCTTCACAGGTTTCTGCAATGACACCCAGATCATGGGTAATAAAAATGATCGCCATGCCGGTTTCTGCCTGCAGTGATTTCATCAGCGCTAGAATCTGGGCTTGAATGGTAACATCCAGGGCTGTGGTGGGTTCATCAGCGATAATGATTTCCGGATTGCAGGCCAGTGCCATAGCAATCATCACCCGTTGTCGCATACCCCCGGACAACTGGTGTGAGTAGTCTTTAATCCGTTGCTCAGGTGCTGATATTCCCACTTTTTGTAAAATAGAAATTGAAGCATTTAAAATTTCCTGAGAGGTCATTTCCGGGTGATGAAGCGAATAGGGTTCAGCCAGTTGTTTGGCAATGCGGTGAACCGGATTGAGGGCGGTCATGGGCTCCTGAAAAATCATGGAGATTCTTTTCCCCCGAATGGAGCGCATGGCTTTTGGTGTTTCTGTGGTCAGATCAATTCCATCAAAGACAATCTCACCCGATGCGATTTTTCCCGCAGGCTGAGGTAATAACCGCATGATTGACAAAGCCGTCACACTTTTACCACAGCCGGATTCTCCCACAATACCCAGTGTTTTTCCTTTTTGCAGGTTGAAACTGACACCATTAACCGCTTTGACAGACCCAAGCTCAGTTTCAAAGGTCGTGACCAGGTTTTTGACTTGAAGGATGGGTGACTTTGACAAAAGAATTCCTCTTAATGAAATTGGATTAATCGGCTTTAAAGGTTTTATCTACAATGGTTTGTGGTTTAAATTTGACCCCTTTTTTCATGGCTTTGACAGTCTCTTTTTTAAGGCCTTTATCGAGCCAGAACAGCCCTAACCCCAGTTCATCAAACAGCTCATCTGAGTGTTTGGTTCCTGCCGGTTTTGGAAATTGCCACCATCGCCAATAAGCAGTCCGGAAGTATCCCAATTTATAGGCGGGTACGAATGCGCCAATATCATATAACTTTTTCTGAATCTGAATGGACAGGCGAATTCGCTCTTCGACTTTCAAGGAAGAACGATACGCTTCTATCATCCGGTCCAGATCTGCATCACTGGTATTGGTAAAATTATTTGTTTGTGTTTTAAAGGCATTATCAGAGTGATAGTGTTGCCAGAAAGCAGGTCTCATACCTGTTGAAAAACCGGTCCAGGCCGCTTCATGTTTTTTTTCCAGATTGAGTTTCCAGGAGGAGCTACCGTCCAATCTTTTTAGAACCATTTCTATGCCCGCCTTTTTGGCATCCTCCTTCAGTACAACGAGTCTTTGGGTATGACTTTCGACGGAATAGTTGATTTTAACTGAAAACCGGCGTTTTCCTTTTACCCAGATTCCGTCAGAACCTCGCTTCCAGCCGGCCTGCTTCATTAACTGCTCGACCTTTTTAATATTGTATTTTCTGGCTCGAATGGACGTGTTGGAGTATTTTCCATAGCCAACGTAATGGTGGTTCAGTCTGCTATAGTCTCCTCTGAGAATACCGGTTAACAGTCTTTCCATATTAATCGCATGAGCAAATGCATAACGGAGGTTTTTTTCTTTGAACAGATCATTGGCCTGATTCAGCCAAAATCCCATGGAAGGTTGTCTGGTATGGGTAAAAAACCAGTTCCGATGAATATACCCCTGCTGGTAGGCTTTCATCTCCAGGGACTTCTGGTGCCAATAGGAAGGAAGGTTCACCGGAAAGGAATCCAGCTGGTTCTTTTTGAAATATTCAAATGTTGTGTTGAGATCACGAATAACTTTATAAGAGATTTTATCAACATTGAATCGACCTTTAAAGTAGCGTTTGTCTTTGGCCCACCAACTTTTTTTACGTTTCAGTGTGACCGTTTTTCCTTTTTTTACTTTGTCAATATAGTATGGACCTGTGGTGGGTGCTATTTTCCAATTAAATCGTCGGACAAAATCCTTGGGTATTTGTTTGTAAAAATGGGCGGGTGTTGGATCCAGACTGACATGATAGTGAAGCTCCGGTACCGCTTTGGTTGATACAATGGCGATGGTATAATCGTCATATTTAATAACCCGGTCAATCTCTTTGGTATAGTAGTTGTTGTAAAAGGGGGCAACAATGTTTTTAGATCTCATGAACTTCAATGTATAAAGATAATCATCCGCGGTAACCGGTTTTCCATCAGACCAGCGGGCGTCTTTATCCAGTTTAAAATACATTGTTTTATTGTCCTTTCCATAGGCCCAATGGGTTGCCAGTTCGGGGAGTATTTCTTCTGAGTTCGGGTGCATACCAATAATACTCATATTGAGTCCTCGGATCACAGAGGCGAAGGACCCGTTGGAGTCCGGTCCGACAAGTCTAAAAGTCAAAGGAAAGGAATCAATGTATGTCCGGTACGTTCCCCCTTTTTTAGCATCTTTGGAAGCAAAAACCGGCGACGAATTATTGGTCAGCCATTTGATGTCATCGGGTAGTTTCTCTTTGGCAAAGGTTGTTGATACCCAACAAATCGTTAATAAGACTAATATCTTTTTCATATTTATTCCGCTGAATTATATAAGGGGTTAATAACTATTCAACTCAGTCATATTGCCACTATACGTAATGAATTATTCATAGACACTGTGTAACTTAGGATCAAACGCTTCACGTATTCCTTCTCCAATAAAAGTGATACTGACCATCACCAACACTAGGGCCGTAACAATCGCACTGATAATCCAGGGAGATTGAAGATTATGGGTTCCTTGCTGAAGTAACTCTCCCCAACTGGGTGTGGGTGCGGGTAAGCCAAATCCCAGATAATCCAGCGCAGTTAAGGAACTGATGCCACCGGCAATGGAAAAGGGGATAAAAGTGACAATTAAAGATATGGAATTAGGCAAAATGTGTCTGAAAATAATACGGGTATTACTCGCACCCAATGTTTTTGCCGCTAAAACATAGTCACGGGATTTCTCTTTATAGGTGATCGTTCTCATATACCAGGTCATCCCCATCCAGCCAAAAAACACCGAGATCAGTACCAGAATGATCAGATTGGGTACAATAATCGAAGAAATAATCATAATGACATATAAAAACGGCACAGACGACCAGATTTCAATGATTCTCTGAAAAAGAATGTCGAATTTTCCTCCCAGATATCCCATTAAACAGCCTAAAGTAATCCCAATGGAAAAGTTTATGATTAGGAGCAACAAGGAGAATACGATACAGATTCTAAAACCATATACCAGGCGGGCGATAATATCGCGACCGATTTCATCCGTCCCCAGATAGTGACTATCTTCAAATGAGGGTGGAAAAGGAGGATACTGTTTGGTTTTTAAATCAATTTCAAAGGCGTTGTACGGCACTAGAGGCAAAAGTACAAAACCGGACCTTCCTTTTTTGGCAAAATAGGTTTTCAGATCCCGATAGTTTGTTTCGTATTGATAATCGAGACCGAAAGTTGTTCCCGGTATCATTGATCTGTAGGTTGGCAAATAGATACTTTCACCGTCATATACGACGATAGCACGGTTGTTGACTAATAATTCGGCGAAAATAGTCACCAATAAAAACAGTCCAAATAGTAAAAAAGAGTAGTATCCTCTTCTAATCGATTTGAACCGTCGGATTTTTTTTTGGGTTAATGGGTCCAATTTCATAGAGTATGTTTAATCAAATTTTACACGCGGATCAACCAGTGCGACACAGAGATCTGACAGGATATTTCCCAAAAGGCCGAGGATCGAAGAGATCACCAGAACACCCAACACAACCGGATAGTCCCGCTCAACCAATGACTCAAAACCCAGTAAACCGAGTCCGTCAATATTAAAAACCTTTTCAATTAAAAATGATCCTGCCAGAAACAATCCGATATTGTTACCAAAATGGGTCGCTAACGGAATGATACTATTTCGAAATGCATGTTTAAAAACGGCACGATTAAATGACAGCCCTTTTGCAATAGCGGTGCGGATATAGTCGGCGGCAAGATTATCCATCAGTGTATTTTTCATTAAAAACGTCATGGTTGCCAGACTGCCGATCATATAGGCGATTAAAGGTAGAACGGAATGGTGGAAAATATCCCAGACCTGCTCCCAAAAGGTAAAATCCTCAAAATCTTCGCTGATAAATCCACCCAAAGGAAACCAGTCCCACCGGGCAGCTGGCCAGACAAATAAAATGATGGCAGCGATAAATCCAGGCAAGGCGTATCCAATGAGGATGATAACGGATGAGCTGTTGTCAATAAAGGTTTTATGCTTGATGGCTTTTAAGACGCCCAGGGGAACACAGATAAGATAGGTTAAAATCGTGGTAACCAGCCCATAATAGATTGAGACGGGCAGTTTATCTTTAATGATTTCCCAGACCGGGTCATAGTATCGGGTGGATGTTCCCAGATCGAAACGCAGGACTTTGATCAGCCAATGGACATAGCTGACCAGTACCGGCTTGTCAAATCCATAAAATTCTTTCAGCTCTTGTATCTGTTCGGGGGAAAGGGGGGACGTATTTTGTTCTGTATAAGTGGTTTGTGGGGCTCCGCCTTTGGTCATGGACATTTGTTGGGCTTCTGAGAGAATCTTATCCACCGGACCCCCGGGAACAAAGCGGGTAATAACAAAGACAAGCAGAGTAATACCTAAAAAAGTGGGGAAAACGAGTAAGAGCCTGCGAATCAGGTAGCCTGTCATTCAATAATCCTTGGATTTAAACAAAATGGGTATCACCTTTATGGTGACTGTTTTTGATATTGATCTCTGTTACCATTAACCTAAAAAGTCGGGTGATCTTCCGTCAAGTGATTATTTGGTTCAAAAACATATCATATCTTTTCAGCCATACCTTTGGCACTCAGTTGAGTATTTACCTGAATAAACAATTTTTTAACCCCGAAATGTGTGTGGTTATCCTATGTTGAGAACAGATAGTCATTATCACATCCGAATGGCAGGTTTTCTGTGATTTCGATTAATTCAGACAGATTGTTTAAGGGTCGTTGTAGAGCAACTGAACCCGCACGTCTGGATCCGATGCCAGGAATTTGCATGAGGGATGTTCGACCCAGTCGGTTGATTTGAATCGGATAACTAATGCCCAGCAGGCTTCTTTCTTTGTATCCGGTCACAATAATATCCATTGGCTTTTTATTTTGCAAAGAGGCTACTGCGGTGGGATCATCCAGAGGAACCTTGACGGTAACCGGATAGGACCCCAATTGTCGTCCCAGAATAAAACCTGGATTTTGAATTTCCGGAATGACTTCTTTTAAAATCGTTCCGGGTGGAAAAACCCGTTTTAACATTTCCCGGTCGATCTCCTTCCTGATTTTATCGCGGTAATAGACAAACTTTTTTTGCAATAACGATGGTTTCCGTTGCTTTCTGGAAATACCATAGGTTTTATAGATATCTGGATCGGTTGATAGCATTTCCGCTTTTGTCTTTGGATGAATGGTCACTTGCCGAATATTGATTCTTCTGAGCAAAAGATTTTGTTTTAATACCTCTTTCAGAAATTCATAGTTTTTTTCAAATGTTTGGATCGATTCTCCGGGTAAGCCGTGAATAAAATTCAAGCCGGGTAAAAGCTTTGGAATTCCGCCGTCTCTTTGTCCACCGTATTCATTAATGATTTCGATGGCTCTAAGGGCATCGTCCCATTGACATTTCAGTTTATTGATCTCAAAAACCACGGGATCGACGGTTTCAAGTCCCATGGCAGCCGTGTCTCCGGCCGTATTGTATTTGCTAATGATTTTTGTAATTTCAGCGGATTGTTGCGGAAAGGCAACAACGCCGCCTGGATTGACATTATCCAAGTGTAAAACTTTTAAATTTGGTGCTATCTGTCGGATTCCACTGTAGAGTCTTTCAATTTCGCTGGGTTCAGGTTTGGGGAATCCATTGGTGTAGCTTTGTAACTGTGATCCGTAGGTATATAAATCGGCTTGTCGTCCCAAGCGAAAATAGCGGTTTCCCAATTGATACTGCTCTTTGATTTCAGCAATGATTCCTGCTGAGGGGCGGAAAACCGGCTTTCCATAAAATACTTCAGAGCAGAATGAACAATGCTTTTGGCGGGTACACCCCCGGTAGGTTTCAATTTCGAGCATTAAGTACGGAAAATTAGGATGGAGAGCGGTGAGATATGATCCATCCAATGCCCATTTATCCAGCTGATGGGTATCTCTTTTTAAGTGTGCGAGGGTTAACTGGTCTTGATTGGCAAAATATTTTTCTGCAATATGCTGAATGGAGTTCGAATTTTCAGCAAATTTGGCTGCAGCAACCTCAATATCGCCTTTGATGACGATTCCTTTCTTATTGCGGATCATCTGCAAAATTCCATCTGAAGCATGTCGAATCGGACCGCCAATTAAAGTAACCGTGTTTTTCTGGTACTTTGAACGAAAATCCAGAAACTCCATAATCTCTGAAACCGTGCCCAGTTTACCTCCCAGATATTTTCCGGGAACTGTTGATCCCGCAATAATAATAACCAATTCCGGATCATCTTTTAATTCCTTTCCATTTTCTCTCCACTGATCCACTGTCAGATAAGTGATCTGTTCAGTGGGAATTCCACCATCTACCAACGCCCCGGCCACATATCTGCAATAGGGTGAAAAATAGGGGGGTACTCCTAAGCAGGCGGGTTCATCGATATAAAAATCCAGGATGGTAATCATCTTTTACTCATTTAGGTGACTTTGCTGAAAACGAATCGTTAAAACTTAGAATCGCGTAGAATCCTTTATATTGATCCATTTGCTCTTTTAATAGCCTATCGCTTAAAGGACGGAAGTTCAAATATAATTGTTTTTCCTGTAGGCCTATGAGCAAAAACAATTGTTTTATTGATCTTTTATGAGACCTTAATAAAAAAACATCATATATACAAATATTTAGCGGCAGATATGAAAGAAACCATTGAAAGATTTAAAAAGCAATATTTTCCAGAGGTATCGAATCAGGATTGGAATTCATGGCATTGGCAACTGAAAAATCGGTTTGTCCAACCGAACAGTCTAAAAAAAGTTTTTAATTTATCAGCAACGGAGTGGTCTGCCATAAATAGTACCCAATGCCGGTTACCTATCTCAATAACGCCTTATTATGCCGCAGTGATTCAAGCGACTCAAGAAAGCAGGATTCTTCAGAAAACGGTTATTCCGGATGAAGAAGAGTTTGTCCGAATGCCTGATGAAAGTATAGACCCTTTGATTGAAAAGGAATACTCTCCTGTACCTAATATTGTCCACCGGTACCCGAATAGAGTCCTTTTTTTGACAACCCAAAATTGTGCCGTTTACTGTCGCTATTGTACACGGTCCAGAATGGTCGGGGATGATGAATACCACATCACACCTGAGCAGTGGCAGGAGGGAATCAATTATATCAAAAATCATACAGAGATTCATGATGTAATCGTTAGTGGGGGAGATCCTCTCTATTTAACTGATGGGAAGATTGAAGGTATCTTGAGTCAGCTTCGCCAAATCAAGCATGTTCAAATCATTCGACTGGGGACTAAAATCCCCATTACCCTTCCCCAAAGAATTACCGATGAATGGGTTGAAATGTTGCGGAGATTTCATCCGGTCTACCTGAGTCTTCATGTTATACATCCTTCAGAAATTACTGAAGAGGTAAAAATCAGTTTGGCGAAACTGGCGGATGCAGGGATTGTGATGGGGTCGCAGACCGTTTTGCTTCGTGGGATTAATGATCAGCCGGAGATTCTGGTTGATTTGATGGAAAAACTGTTGTGCTGCCGGGTTCGTCCTTATGCTCTTTTTATTTGTGATCCGGTAGTAGGTTCACTACGGTTTCGAACGACATTGCAGACAGGATTGACACTGATCGAACACCTACGGAAAAATCTTTCCGGTTACGGAGTTCCCCAATTAATTGTGGATCCGCCAGGTGGAAAAGTGGCTCTCTCCCCGTCTTCTATTATTTCCCGGAATAAAGGTGGATATGTACTGAAAAACGGTTGTGGTGAAGAGATCTATTATTCCGAATCTTCGTTGGCCTGAGGCTTCTGAAAAACGATTTTTATTAAATTTAAGCCGTAAGTGTTGCATCGGCAGATGATAAGACGCTTTTCAGATTTTCCTCAATTAAATGTGCCGAGATGATTAGATATTTGGTGGGACCCCTTTGTCATCATCAGTAAATCAAAAAGGCGCTTTCCCGATTAGCACTGCTTAAAATTGTAAAATAGCTTCTACTATTTTTTCCAAATATCTCTGCTATCTAAAAACTTGTCGAATTACGATTTATAAGCTCTAACCCTGGATTTTACAAAATCTCCCCAAACATTTGGGACCGAGTCTTTGGTTATCTGTAATTTGGTAACCTTTCCTCCATCGCTAAAGAAACTCTGTTTCGCTAGTTCCAGTTCATCAATGGATGGCTCAAACTCCCCTGTTATTGCGCGTAGTTTTTCTCTTCTTTTCTGGTGGTACCTGTAAACAGTTTCGTTCATATTTTGTTTCATCAAAAGATCTCCGTTTAGACATTAAAGAACTTTTCAACAGAATGTTAAGCGATACTAACAGCTGTCTCTCTTACAACCAAAAACGTTTCTAGATATAAAAAAAGATATTCGACAACATCTTTATAGAGTAAAACTAACCAAAAAGTATAGAAAAAAATAATTTTTTTTTGTGATGATGGAGAATAAATGTTTAAAATATTTATTATTTCAATATGTTGAAGATTTCTTAAAAATGCAGTTTTTTGAATATTTTTATCCTTTTTGGGCACCAAAATTTGAAATTTTATGAAAAATGAATTTTTTTTCCATTCAGCGTTCATTTTGTATCTAGGGACTACAATCCTGACCGGTTCTAAATACCTTATTTGGAGCTTTGCACAGTTTTTCAACAGGGTAAAACCACACAAATATATGATATAATAGTATAATAATTACACATGTAATTTTTTGCTAAACAGCTGGGGTCTAAATATAAAATTGAAAAAATTGAAATTTTCCGCCGCCTAACAAATAAGGTTTCCCGGGGAGATTATCTTTGTCGTTTACTATTTGGAGGCCTTTTATAGCTTTTTAAATTCGCTACAGCTTATCTTGAAATGGATTGGCAGGTTTTTATTAAGTACTCGAACGAAAAGTCCCTGTTTTCAATTTTAATCGCGTTTTAAAAATAATATTCAGTATGAATGTCAAAAAGCCGTCAGTAATCAGCTATCAGTCACTTAAAGACTGATTACTGATTACTGATTACTGATTACTGAATTTTCATTAGGGATCTAAGTCAGCTAAATGAATAGTAGCTGATTTTTACAGGGTTTTCGTTCAGGCACTAAGTAAGGTTTCGATTGTTTAGATGGACGAAATATGGGTGGGGTCTGAATAGATTGGTAAGTGGATGGGGTTGAATATTTTAGATATTGATAAGCCGAGTCCTCAATAAGCCGGGTTCTGTACCCTGGTTTTATAAAAAACCGGGGCCGTAACCATTTATCTAGGAAAACAGTTGCCTGTTTCCTCGTGCGCCCTACCCGGTAGCAGGACGAGCAATCCTGAATGCTACCCTATTTGGACTTGCATCGAATGGGGTTTACCCTGCCGGCAATGTCTCCACTACCGCGGTGGGCTCTTACATTAAAGAGAAATCTCTCCCACCATTTCACCCTTACCTGTATCTGGCAAGCCAGACCATCGGCGGTATATTTTCTGTGGCACTTTCCATGGGGTCGCCCCCCCTGGCCGTTAACCAGCATTCTGCTCTATGATGCCCGGACTTTCCTCTGACACTTCTTTATTGCCAGCGGTTACGTTTTGAACTCGATTTATCAATCCAAAATTTTTCCAAAATTTACCCCAGGATGAATAAAAACCCCCAAGGTAGCCCTTTAGTCTCCATAAAAAAGAAGAAAATTGCAACTGATTTTTAGGCTACGATTATATTTTCCAGCACTAAACTGAAATATTGGTAGAACTATTGGTTTGTGTAGGTTTCGAAATCATCTTCTACTACGACCAGTTCAACCCCAGCCATTTTGAACATCTCCCTCGTTTCTTGAGCGGCATGGTATTTTTTTTGAGCAACTACCCGCAAAATGCCGCAGTTAATAATGAGCATAGCACATACACGGCAGGGTTCCATTTTACAATAAAGTGTTGCTCCGTCAATAGAGATACCATATCTTGCCGCCTGGCAAATTGCATTTTGTTCCGCATGAACAGTTCTGACGCAGTGTTTTCGAATCGTGCCATCTTCATCAATGACTTCTTTCATCAAGTGTCCAACTTCGTCGCAATGAGGCAGGCCCGGAGGGCTGCCGACATAACCGGTGCTGATAATCCGTTTGTCCTTAACAATTACACACCCACTTCGTCCACGATCACAAGTTGCTCTTTTTGAAACAGTATTCATTAATTCAATAAAATAATTATCCCATGACATTCGTTCCATTAATCTCGCCTGTTTTACATGATTGGGGGCTTAAGTTACCACTGGTGTTTTTTTATCAACATTTTTTGCAAAATTAAATGGTGACTTTTTTATTCAGGATTTTGATTTTATATCCTAATTTTAATTGTCCTGATTCCTTATTAAACAAGTATATCTTTCTTTTTGATTTAGTTTCAAACGAAACTTGTAAAATATCAATAATTACAGTTGTAAACGTATGATTTTTAACAATGAGGGGTGTATTTGACAGACGCTACTGATGTCTGATATATCAGACATCAGTAGCGGTAATTTTAATTCGGTAGAGACAATCGTCTGGTTTTTTGAGCATAGTGGCCTTCCCCGGTTGATTTTAGATCAAAAATTATTGATATATCTCTGTATTTATGGTGCTTTCAAGGCTATTGAACTTGTCAGAGCCAGGTTAAAATGGGAGGATATTTGTTTGTTATTTGTCTCCTTTTTTAATTAAAACAACTGAAGAGCAAAAAGAATGCTGAATATAAAATCTTTAAGGGAACAGATCTATCTTTATTTAAAACAGGAGATGCAAAATCGAAGACTGATCCATGGTGAATTTATTGATACAAAATCAATCAGCGCTGAGCTCGGCATCAGTAAGACGCCATTAAGAGATGCATTGATTCAGCTTGAAGTTGAAGGTTTTGTGACAATTATCCCCCGGCGTGGAATTCTGGTGAATACGGTGACATTAAAGGATATAAGAAATATTTACCAGGTGATTGGTGCTTTGGAGCACTCAGCTGTGCTGGCTGGAGATGGTCTGTTTAAATCTTCCTGTATTAAGGCGCTTGAGCGTTTAAATCAACAACAGAAAACAGCAATAAAAAATAGAGAGTTTAGAAAGTATTATCAATTAAATGTTGAGTTTCATGATATGTTTCTCGCAATGTCTGATAATGAAGCCTTGAAAAGAATAATTATGCCTCTGAAGCAAAGGCTTTATGATTTCCCCTTAAGAAATTATATGGAAGAGTGGGAGCTACAACACCTCAATGAGCATCAGGAGTTTATTGACTATTTAAAGGATAATGATGTGAAACGAGCCGCAGAAGTGATGAAAGATAAACATTGGTCATATGAAGCCCATGAAAAATTTTTCAACCACTTTTATGAACTGAATGGTGAACACCTGGAAGAATAGTTCAAAAAACCGATCTTTATACCCTCTGAAATTCAACGTTTTAAAAATTCAGCACATCTAAAATACCATCCGGGTGATCAAAAATATGATCGGCCAAAGGTTTTGTGTTATTGAGTCGATCTTTAGTTGCGAAACCGGTTGTCAATGCAATGGTTGTCATCTTTTTCTCAGACCTGACCAAAGAAGCATTATGCGCGGTCAACACATCACTGGGCTGATCCCCAATATAAACCGATTCAGATATTGAGGCTTTCATCCGGTCCAAGGCCATTAAAAGAGATGTTGGATCCGGTTTTAAAGGAATGTTATTGTTAACATCAGTTCCGATTACCGTATCAAAATATTTTGCCATATCATGATAATCCAGGTTTTTTTTCAGTAGCTGCTGCTCATTGGATGAAACAATCCCTAGTTTTGTATCGGGTCGCTTGGATAATTTTTCGATGACTTCTTTTATGCCTGTAACCAGGTTAACCGGACCTTTTGAATGATAGTCAATATATTCATCGAATATCCTGCTTCTATCTCTTTCCCAATTAAATCCCATAAATTTATAAAGTTCCGGGTAAGGTTCCATGAAGTTCTCTCTCATCTCATCTGATGTCTTAACAGGCAATTCAATGCCAAGTATAGATGCAATATGCTGGAACCAGCCAAAAATACTCTCTACCGAATCGGCGATAACACCATCGAAATCAAATAATACTGCTTTTAACATTTTGTTTTGTTTGTTTATAGGATTTTATAATTGGGTTTAAAAAAGGATAGCTCTTTAACCTGAATTAGCAGTCAAAGCTTTGATGACAGGTGGGATTGGTGGATGTTCAGTTATCAGTTTTCCATCAGCGAAAATGCACCGTATATCCTGTTTATACCACTATTGGATTCAAATACTAATGGAGGCTCTGATTTGATAATGATCCAAGACACAATCGGGGCAAGTTTTTGAGAATGGTTTATTTAGTGCCTGAATGAAAAGCCCCTATTTTTTAGTATAGCCTGGTTTTTAAAATAACATTCAGTATGCAAGTTAAGAAGCCGTCAGTTGTCAGTTATCAGCCTTCAGTAAAAACAAACATTTTTTCAATCATTTAAAAATCGAGAGCTGATGGCTGATTACTGAAAGCTTGAATCTTCACTATGGATGTAAGTCAGTTAAATGAATCATTACTGAATTTTAGTGGGTTTCCGTTTGGGTACTATTTATCAGATGAGGTGGGGTCAATTCTAAAATGATATAACTTTAATCCTTTGTCTGGGTCTTTTTCCGGGAAATCGGGGGCGTTTTTTAACTGTTGTATCTGCTGGGATTGTGGACATTTTTGTTCAAAAATTTCCAGCAAAAAGGAACCAGGTAAATCCGGTGAATTTGAAGAGGCAAGGACTTCACCTCCATTGGGCATCAGTTCTGGGATTCTATGGATTAAACGGCGATAATCTTTTTTGATCGAAAAACTACCTCGCTGGAAAGCCGGAGGGTCAATAATTAATAGATTATAGGGTCCCAACCGTTTTAATTTTCCCCAGCTTTTGAAAATATTATGGTCAAGAAAGCGAACTCTGCGTTTTTGTTGGTCGTTTAACCGATGGTTAATTCTACCGATATTTAAAGCGTTTTTGTTCATGTCAATGTTCACTACTGATTGAGCAGAACCGGCAAATGCGGCGACTGATAAGGAACAGGTATAAGCAAACAGATTTAATATGTTTTTACCTTTGGCGTTTTCTTTGATCCACTGCCGACCGGTTGCCATATCAAGAAAAAAACCACAATTTTGTACATCGCCTAAGCGGAGTTGAAATCGCAGACCATTTTCCCCTATAATAACCTCTGAAGGCTGTACCCCCCAGACAACATCAAATGGCCCACCATGTCGGTAGCGATGTTGAACCATCAAACAGGTGAAATCAGCTTGATCACAAATCATGGAAATAACCTCATTCAGTAACAAATGCATCCACTCTTTTTCCGGTTCACAGTAAAGTGTAATCAGTAAAACGGGTGGAAACGAGTCAATATTGATGAACGATAAGCCATCAAAGGTATGTCCTCTACCATGAAACAGTCTTCGTGCATCTATCGATAGGGGATTTAATTTCGTCTTGAGTTCATTTATGATCTGTTGCATTGATCTATAGTTGTGGGTATCTGCATTCGTATCTATTTAGTTTCGCCGGAAATCAGTCAGGTAAGATTTTGAAACTGACTTACCTACTGTTCCCGTGAGTGTTCAGGGTGATTGAGTACATCTCCAAGGGTATTTCTCCTCTTAAGCATATTAAAAAACAGGTAACAGTTCAGCCCTTTTTTACCTTTTGGACTCAGATGAAAATTATTTTGAACAGGAATAAAAATATTTAATCTTCGGACAACGCTTTTTGTTTTTTTGTGTTGACCTGCCCGTGGATGTGACAGTTTAGGTAAACCAGACATGGCTGGTTAATTGGCAATCCAGTGAATCCAGAGCCATGTGAATTATCAGTCCGATACCTAAGTAGCGGGTTTTGGGGAAAAAACATAAAATCAGATATATCCCTATGGGGATAAAACCGTGGAGCGGATGAAATCCAATGCTGCACCTTGTCGGGTCATATATTGGATTTGCCATTAGATGGTCTATATCCACCAGCATTGTGGACATCATGATCAAATAACCCGATTTCCAGTCTCGTCGAAAGAACAAAGAGACGATAATTGCGGGTATTAGAAAATGTAGTGTCAGATGGAACATGGGTTTTACGGCGTTGTTTTAGGTGTTATTATGGCAGTTCTTTATCGACACAGGTAATGCAACGTGTATTGGTCAAATCAAAATTGAGTCGTCGTTCATCTATTTCTTCGCCACATACAAAGCAATAACCAAATTCATCTGATTGAATGCGACGTAAAGCACCTTCGATTTTCAGGAGTTGATGCTGTCGCCTTCTGGATTCTTCCAGTTCCATTTGTTGTGATTGCATTGCATCCATGCGAGACAGCCTGCCTTGTTTTGCCTGATCAAGTTCTACGGGTCCTTTGTTTTCCTGGAAGATATCTTCCTTGTCCTTCAGTTCTGTTTGCAGGTGAAGTAGTTTTTCTTTAAAATGGTCTATTTTTTCATTGTTCATAAATGTCCAATATGATTGATTATAAAGCTTTAGGGGTATTTATTTTGTAAAAATGAGATAATGCAATGTAATTGATTTGGATATTTAATTAAGCTGATACGCTCTATTTGAGCCTTGATAAAATTATGGCAGTATCAGCTAACACTTGACAAGGGTGAACTCGTTTTCAAATTGTGGACTGTTTATCCTCCCCAAAAAACGGATTGACCCGGATTACGATTGTACTTTCAAATAAGTAGGGATTTACGGTTTCTCAATTAATTGCTAAGCTTGCCAGAAATATAAAATGTTCTTTGCTATTTTAATAATAGCCTGATCTTAAATACAGCTGAGGATTACCCGTTCAGGTTGAAGAAGTAAAATCCAGATCGATTGGAGAAATAATGGATATAGAAAAGTTAAAGGGATTCATAGCCAAAAAATGGGATGAAAGCATTGTTTCTGAGTTGAGTGAGTATATTAAAATTCCCTGTCAGTCTCCGGCGTTTGATCCGGAGTGGGAGAAAAACCGGTATTTTGATCAGGCGCTTGATTTGATGACGGCTTGGTGCCGAAAGCAGGACCTTACCGGTTTATCGCTGGAAGTTGTTAAACTGGAAAAAAGAACCCCTTTACTGCTTATTGAGGTTGTGGGTAGCGGAAACCGTCAGGATGAAACGATTTTGCTTTATGGACATCTTGATAAACAACCTGAAACAGAGGGATGGGATGACGATAAAGGCCCCTGGAAACCCGTTTTGCAAGCGGATAAGTTATACGGGCGGGGCGGTGCTGATGACGGTTATGCCGTATTCTCTGCCATATCGGCAATTAAAGCACTTCAAGAACAGGGATTTTCTCATGCACGTTGTGTGATCATTATTGAAGCGTGTGAAGAGAGCGGCAGCTATGATTTACCTGCATATCTCGACGCTTTGAAAGATCGTTTGGGTGAGCCGGGACTGGTTGTTTGTCTGGATTCAGGATGTGGAAATTACGATCAGTTGTGGTTGACAACATCTCTTCGCGGATTTATTTCGGGGAATCTCAGTGCACATATTATAACTGAAGGTATTCATTCGGGTTCAGGAAGTGGAATTGTTCCATCCAGTTTTCGAATTTTACGGCAGATTTTAAATCGACTGGAAGATGCAGAAACCGGTAAAATCCTGATCAAAGAGTTAAATGTAGAGATTGATGCTGGCGTGGCAGCAGAAGCAAAAAAAGCAGCAAATGTGCTTGGATCCGATTTAAAAGCGTCATACCCTTTTGTTGAAGGAGCAGTGGCTGTTTCAAATGAAAACAATGAATTGGTTTTGAACCGGACCTGGCGTCCTGCTTTGAGCTATATTGGTGTTAACGGTTTTCCTAAAGACGGTGCGGTTGGCAATGTCTTAAGACCGTTTTCAGTACTGAATCTCTCTTTGCGCTTACCCCCTTCAATTAATGCTGAAGCGGTTCAGAACATTCTCAAGGATGTTTTGGAAAAGGACCCTCCCTATCAGGCTGAGGTCAATTTTAAGCTTCAAGCAGCTGTTTCCGGATGGGTGGCTCCGAAATTGGAAAGCTGGCTTAAAGACTGTTTAAATAGTGCTTCCCAAACCTATTTTGGTAAAGAGGAGATTTATATGGGTGAAGGGGGGTCTATCCCGTTTATGAACATTCTGTCAAACATGTTTCCAAAAGCTCAATTTGTGATTACAGGTGTGTTGGGTCCTCATTCCAACGCGCATGGACCGAATGAGTTTATTCACATACCCACCGCGAAAAAGGTGACGTGTTGTGTTGCAGAAGTGATTAAAGCGTTTTCTTCGAAGTAAAAACCAGTTGATAGCCGGGAAATCTACTCTTTTGAATGGATTTTTTGAAGTAGTTTGTGAAGATATTGATCTTTCACCTGAATCTGGTCCAGGTCTTTGATGGTGTTTTCCAAATACTCCCGGCAGGTCCCTAATATCCCTTCCCCATTTGCAATCATTTCTGCCTTTTTATCCAGGTTCAGGTTTTCCCTATATCGTGAATGCTCACGGTTGATCACAAATACCAGACCTTGAGCGGTTTTATCTTTCATTTTAAGATTGACAATGCGGGGGAGATAGGCGCCGCTGATCATTTCTCTCATCCAGAGGATTTCTGTTTCAGCATCTACTTTTTCAGCGGCAATTCTAAATGCGATACCATTGCATGATCCTCCATGATCCAGGGCAAGCATCAATCCCGGTTTTTCATGGCTGCCTCTGCCAATGGTCAGATGTAGACAAAAGCTGCGATGATAGCCATATAGCCGGGCTGTCTGGGATTCTTCAAAATAGAAAGCGGGATTCCAGATCAGAGATCCATATCCAAAAACCCATAAATCATCTTCCGGGGGATGCTGTTTCAGAAAATTTTGCCGATTTGCTTCTCTCTCTTCATGAGTTAAAGCTTCGAAAGGTCCCTGCTTTCTGATTTCTTTGATAATGGATTCGATTCGCTCACGGGTAATTTCTTCTCTTTTCAGCATTTTATTCCCTTTTGCTTGCCAATGGTCTGTTTTTTGTAACCGTTCACGGGTTCAAAGTTCAGAAGTTCAAAGTTCCCATACATATCTAATTAATTGATATGTTAACTGTCACTCGAATAATCGTTTAAATTTTTGTTTAAACATCTTCAAGAGATTTGAACGATTACACAATAGCTTTTCCAAGTTTTTCTTGAGTGAAAAATCTAGCCCAGATAAACTGGATAAGTACCTTATGAGTTGTTTTCTACAAAAAACGCAGAAAACAACTTGTAAGGTACTAAAAAATGTATAAAAACAACTTTGAACAATAAACACTGAACCTGTGAACGGTTGCGTTTTTTTTGATGAGACATTGGATAAAGATTTCCGGTCATTTGAAATTTTGTGCTTCGATACTGTTTCTTATTCCATCAAAGCCCAGACTGAATGTCAATGTCAGGAAATTAAAAAGGGTTGGTTCAGGAGGAGACTTCGTATTTTCATGAATATGTTGAAAAAAAGGGTAGATTATGCCATTATGGGGACCAGAGTACTGAAAATTTTGATTTCCGGACTTGGTTTTAAGGGATATTGTCAGATTTGTAGAAGATAGAATTTTCTACATCAGTTATATTTTAAATTGATATTGAAAGGGGTTTGGGGTTTAAATATCAAAAGTGAGCTTTTATTTTCCAGGAATGAGATACAAAGAATCACATGGTAATAACAAGGAGGAGTGCTTGATGGAAAATAGTATCAATAATGTTAAAGATTTTGAGGGGATGATCAAAGATCAAAGGCAGAGGAAGGTAACAACGGATGAAATTATTAAAACCATCAAACAATTACCCAGTGAGCATCTGGTTGAGTATCTGGAATTTTTGGAACATAATTGTCCGGAAAAAATGATACCCGGTGTAGGTGAGGTTGTACTTCTTAAGCTGGGAGCGAAAAACGATGATTATATTGCTAAGTTTTCTGCTGAAATATCTTCCAAAGAGATTCAAAAGTTGGAAATTATAGTGAATGCAAAGTCTGATAGACTGCTGGATACATACATTCACACCATCATGCCGGACGAAATGGTGAATGAATTTATCTTGTTGAAGGCAGAACGGTTGAATCAGAAATATCATGGTAAGTACCATAACGCCCAGGCGCTGATAAAGCTTGCTGTTGAGATCTGTCGTGTGGAGGATGCGGATAAGTTGTTTCCCACATTTTTAAAAATGGAAAACAAGTATTATGAAGAGAACGAGCCCAATGTCGATGTGAATACCTTTTACAAACTGGTTGTTCCCATGCTTAGAAGATTTTCAATCAAAAAAGGTCCTGCCGAGTTTTATGAGCTGAGGGATAAAACGGTTCAAGAGTTAAGAAAACATGGTGTCAACCCGGGTCATCTCTCCATCGATATTCTGGACAGACGTGGAAAACATCGTTCCCGTCCATCGACACCTGCTGATATGTACCACGGTTTCGATCTGTTTTAATCCAACGGGTTTAGCTTTACTTCTAAGGTGTTTTAAAGAATATCTAAAATAATTAGGGGACGTCCTTGAATATTGGTATTATTTTAATTGAAGCAGTAACCTGTTCGAAACTGAACAAAGATTGTTCAAAATCGGACACTTTTTCCAGAAATTTCTTGACTGTAAAAATGACAACAGGCATCTTTACAGTAGAAGATACGGTTATGTAGTGCCTGAACGAAAACCCTGTAAAATTCAACTATTATTCATTTAGCTGACTTATATCCATGGTGAATATTCAAGCTTTCAGTAATCAGGCATCAGCTTTCAGTTTTAATTGGCTGGAAACATGTTTGTTTTTACTGAATGCTGATAGCTGACAACTGACGGCTTCTTGACTTCCATACTGAATATTATTTTTAAAACAAGATTATAATTGAAAACAGGGGCTTTTCGTTCAGGCACTATGTAAGGCTTTTCAAGAAGTCCATCTCGCATGGCTTAAATATGCTATTCGGTCAGGAATTTGCAGAATCTCAAGAGATCCATTTTTTGGAATTTAACATGATGTAAACACCCTTTTTCAAACCCATTACTATGTCAGACAAAATAGGAAAAATACTGGTAGTTGATGATAATGAAGATATTTTACTCTCATTAAAGCTTTTATTAAAATCACAGGTTGAGTCTGTTCATACCGAAAAAGACCCTCAAAAAATATCGGAACTGCTTAAGGACAAAGAGTTTGATGTTATTTTGCTGGATATGAATTTTACCAGAGCTGTATCCAGTGGTGAAGAGGGATTTTACTGGCTGAATGTCATCTTGGGGATAGATCCTTTGGCGGTAGTTATTTTTATTACGGCATATGGTGATGTGGAGAGTGCTGTCCAGGCTGTTAAATCAGGAGCAACGGATTTTGTTTTGAAACCCTGGAAAAATGAAAAACTGGTTTCAACAATTTCATCAGCTATTACTTTAAGAAGATCTAAATTAGAAGCCAGCAGTCTGAAATTGAAACAGAAAGAACTGAGTAGCTCTCTAGACCAACCGTTTAATGATTTAATCGGCGGATCTCAACTGATGCAAGACGTATTTTCAACCATTCAAAAAGTGGCGAAAACGGATGCCAATGTATTGATACTGGGTGAGAATGGAACAGGGAAGGAGCTTGTTGCCAGGGCACTTCACCGAAATTCGAAGCGTTTGGATGAAATTTTTCTCTGTGTCGATTTGGGTTCTATTACTGAGACGTTGTTTGAAAGTGAGTTGTTTGGCCATGTCAAGGGTGCCTTTACCGACGCCAAAGATAATCGAGCCGGCCGGTTTGAGGTGGCCTCTGGTGGCACATTGTTTTTGGATGAAATAGGGAATCTCTCGCTTCCTCTCCAGGCAAAGCTGCTGACAGCCATTGAAAAGGGTGAAATTGCCAGGGTGGGTTCTGATAAATATGTTCCAGTCAATATACGTCATATTTGTGCGACGAATATGCCGATCTATGAAATGGCTGAAAACAAAACCTTTCGTCAGGATTTATTGTACCGCATTAATACGGTAGAGATTCATCTGCCTCCTTTAAGGGAACGAAAAGAGGATATTTCAGAATTAGCGGACCATTTTTTGGGGGCTCTGTCCAAAAAATATCAGAAAGAGATTAAAGGGTTTGAAAAATCCACGGTGATTAAATTAGAGCAATATAATTGGCCCGGTAATGTCCGAGAACTTCAACATGCAATTGAGCGGGCGGTTATTTTAAGTGAGACGGATGTCCTGCAACCGGGAGATTTTTTGTTGTCTAAATCGGAAACCAGGCAAGCCAACCTGGAGATCGAGACTTATAAGATTGATGAAATGGAAAAGAATATCATTCAAAAAGTCCTGCGGATGTATAGTGGAAACATCAGTAAAGCATCTAAAGAATTAGGACTGACCCGGGCAGCTCTATATAGAAGATTGGAAAAGTATGGGCTATAAAAATTTTCGTCTGAACTGTGTGATCAGGGTGATAACATTGGGGTTTACCATGTTTTTTTCCCTGATCTTTTTTATTCTGACGGATTTTATTTTTATTCCGGTGATCACCAGTCTGGTTTCAGTTTATCTAGTTTTTTCATTGATTCGGTACGTAGAGACAACGAATCGTCATCTAACCAGTTTTCTGGAATCCATTCGCTATTCAGATTTTTCCCGTTCTTTTCAGGTGGAGGGACTAGGGAAGTCTTATGATCAGCTGAAATCTTCATTCAATAGTGTTATTACCGAATTTCAAAATATACGCTCTGAGAAAGAGGAGCACTTTCACTATCTGCGAAATGTTGTTCAGCACATTGGTATTGCACTGATTGCTTTTCAAAGAGATGGGAAAATAGAATTGATTAATACCGCGGCCAAACGACTGTTTCAAATTGATTATCTCAATGATATTTATTCCCTGGAGAAGGTTAGCGAAGATCTGGTGACGACCTTGCTCTTATTAAAATCCGGTGAGAGCACATTAATAAAAATCAATATTGATGATGAATTTCTGCAGTTATCCGTTTATGCCACGGAGTTTAAACTCAAAGACCAAGCGATAACATTAGTTTCAATTCAAAATATTCAAGCTGAATTGGAAGAGCAGGAGATGAAAGCCTGGCAAAATCTGATACGGGTTTTGACCCATGAAATCATGAATTCAATTACACCGATCTCTTCGCTGGCCAGCACAGTGAATAATATGTTGCTGGAAATGGATGAGTCCTTGAAGGAGAAGTTTCCGCAAGAGTTTGATACCGGCACTATCAATGATATTCGGGATGCGATCAATACCATTCATAATCGAAGCGAGGGTTTAATTCATTTTGTGGAATCCTATCGAAACCTGACGCAGATCCCCACACCGGACTTTAAACGTGTTTTGGTGCTGGACCTATTTCAAAATATCGAATTGTTAATGGAAAGCGAACTGGCAGAAAAAAGCATTGACTTCATATCTTCTGTAGACCCTGAATCATTGGATGTTTCAGCGGATCAGAAACTGATTGAGCAGGTCTTAATCAATCTGATTAAAAATGCCATTCATGCGACTACCGGTAAAGCGGGGAGCAAAATCACCCTAAAAGCGAATATGGATGAAAGAAGTCGGGTAATGATACAAGTAATAGATAACGGTACGGGAATACTTGAAGATGTGTTGGAAAAAGTATTTATTCCGTTTTTTACGACTAAATCAAAAGGTTCTGGGATAGGCCTTAGTTTGTCCAAACAGATTATGAGAAATCATGGGGGAACCCTGTCGGCTTATTCCATCCC
>Ga0307989_1000542_pt1 | contig 24136 bp, 19 predicted proteins | sample EllFjometagen185_FD_203164 | JGI IMG/M metagenome (GOLD analysis project Ga0307989, IMG submission 203164) | Marine microbial communities from Ellis Fjord, Antarctic Ocean - #185 | ecosystem: Environmental > Aquatic > Marine > Unclassified | place: Southern Ocean | collected 2014-10-08 | reverse complement strand
GATAGGCTTTAAGAATCGGGGATCATCGATTTCCTGAGCCATCTGCCAGGCATTTTCAAATGTCTTGGCAGACAAATCATAGGCGCCCTGCAGAAACTGGTTAATAGCCAGATGCATTTTCAATAGCGCCTGAAAAGGCGGGTGTTTGAGCACCTTTGCTCTCTCCAGGGATTCTTCAATAATCCGGGCTTCTTTAATAATCGTTGTTTCCCAGTCGCTATCCTGCCTGACAGATAAATTTTGCATATGCTTGTCGACCGTCTCGATGAACAGCAAGTTGGATGTTTCATCATGACAGGAGCGGAGATCTTCAATGGCCTTTAAATAACAGGCTGTGGCCGAGGAAAAATCCACAGATTTATTGTAGGCGTCCCCGGCCTTGACCAACCACTGACAGCCCTCAAGATCATTCTCAATCAACAGCATATGACTGGATAGCTCTTTTTGTTTGGATGGATCATCAGACGTATCAGCTTTGAGCAAATCAATAATCTGCTGGCTGATTACTTCTCTCTCTCCCTTTTCCAAACTCTGTTCAAGCTGCAGTCGTTCATTTTCATCGATGAATTGATACACGCCAGACCGAGTTTCTTCCAATTGTCCCTCTTGGATCGTATCGGATATCATTTCCAGAAGCAGCGTCGCTTTCAAATCGGTCAATTCCAGCAACCAGTCAAGAGAAAACTCACCTTTAAAACAGGCCATGACGCCCAACAGTTTATTTTGATGCTTCATTATTATTCAATTATTGACAGGTTTTGATGATTACCCGGTATAGAGATTTCTATTCATAACTCTTAATGAGGAGGGGATCTAAAGGAAAAGTCTAACATGGAGGTCAAAAAGTTGCAAGGCACAATGCATGATATTTCACCCTTTGGTTAAAATTTAACTCTTTCCAGTACATAGAACAGTGCGATTTAACAATCAATCAAGTCGGGATGTGCCTCAAATGTTCGTCACCTGCAAAAACCGTGTCCGAATATGCCCTGGAACTATTGGTGACCTGAAATATAGCCAATGCTGAATCATTCAGATTTGAAAAACGACTGACGTTTGTCTCAGAATTCAGGTAAATTTTAGAGTTGAGGCAATTGGTATGGTTGTTGCTGTAGCGTAAGGTTCGGGTTAAGTTGGCATATGAATCGTCGACGGTCAGCCGACAGCTAATCGATTTTTGCGCACGCACGATTGATTTTGAATATATAACCATTTGAGTGTCAGCTTTAAATAAACAATAAGAAAGGAAAAATATGAGTACGCAAGAGATATATAGACAAGTGAGTGAAGCATTCATTGGCGCTGGCGGGACGCCGATGCAAGTCACGGACACGTTGATCAAGATTATAAGAAATATTGTCAACGATGATGAAACGGATTTCGTTTTAGCTTTTTCGGAAAAGAACTCCCAGACCATGGAACAATTGGTCGAAACAATGGCACTGACGGAACAGGTAATTGAAGAGAAGATGACTCAAATGGCTGCCAAAGGAGTCATCTTTAACCAGCCCAATCGACAAGGCGTTATCGTCTACCGCTTACTTCCACTGGTCAACGTCGGGGTGTTTGAATACACCTTCATGCAAAAGCTGGAACGCTCCGCCAAAAACAAAGAACTGGCCGACCTGTTCACTCAACTCTTCAAGGAAGGTAAGGGGCTTATCCAGGAATCCTATGATGAATTTATCGGCATGATGGGGCAATTTCCAGCCGTAGATCGTACAGTTCCGGTCCGGATCAACCAGTCGACGGGTCTGTCCACCATCATCGATATTAATGAGAACCTCGGACAGCCGGCGGAAACCATCTTGCAAACCAAAAACGTGGCGGATTTAATCGAAAAATTTGACGAAATTGCAGTGGGTCACTGCTTCTGCCGCCATCATAAAGACATGATGGATGAGCCCTGCAAACAGACGGATATACGGGAAAGCTGCTTTACCTTTGGAAAATCAGCACGTTTTACCACAGAGCAGGGATTCATGAGAATGATTGATAAAAAGGAAGCCCTGGATATCCTCTTGAAGAGTGAGGAGGATGGATTAATCCACAAAGCCTATCACCCAAACTTCAACGTCAGCAAAGACGAAACGAGTGTTTGTAATTGCTGCAAATGTTGTTGTGGAAACTCTATCACCAACATGATTGGCCCCATCATCAATGTTGCAAACTATCTCGCAGAAGTCGACCCCGAAAAGTGTACTGGCTGTGAAATCTGCAGGGACTATTGCCACACTGAGGCCATCACCTTGAACAAGGACAACGTGTCCGAAGTCGATATTGAACGATGTCTGGGATGTGGGATTTGCGCCTATTTCTGTCCGGAAGATGCCATTCGCTTGAGCGAAAATACCCGGACCGTGCGAATTGCCCCAAAAAGGGAAGTTTAGCTTCAACGCCCACTGTGTGAACAGCAAGACATTTTTATCAAACAAACTATGCAACACATAAACGATTTTAGGGAGTCACCAATGAAAGATGTTTTTATTGTTAGCGCTGTCAGAACCCCTGTGGGAAAACGAAATGGATATTTAAGAGAATGGATAGCGCCTGAACTATTGGGATCGGTATTGGATGAAGTGGTAAAGCGCGTCGATATAGACCCGGTGATGGTTGATGATGTCATTAACGGCACCGTCTATCAGGTTGGAGAGCAGGGGTTTACACTCGCCCGCTCAGGTATATTCGCTTCCAGCCTTCCCAATTCAGTACCCGGGACATCAGTCAATCGTCAATGCGGCAGTTCTCTGACCGCCATTCAACTGGCGTACGGGATGATCGCCTCTGACACAATGGATTGCGTAATTGCCAGTGGCTGTGAGTTGATGAGCAAGTACCCCATCGCCAGTGATACCAATGGAACTCTCCCGGATGGGCGCCCACAGGGACATCCCTTTGGGGAGTATTATGAAAAACGGGTTGACGGCAAACTCTATAATCAGGGACAGGCAGCCGAGGCGATCGCCGGAGAATGGAAAATCACCGCGCAGGATTGTCATGAATTCGCTGTTTCCAGTCACCAGAAAGCCCACCAGGCTACTGAAAATGGATATTTCAAACGAGAAATCGTTCCCACCAAAGGATTGGATAAAGAGGGCAACGAACTGATGATAGATAAAGATGAACCCATCCGCCCGGGAACCACCATTGATAAGCTGGCTGAACTCCAACCCGCGCTCGGTACATCCATGATTACTGCCGGAGTTTCAAGTCCAATAACCGATGGTGCCTCCGCAGTGTTATTAATGAGTGGCGAAAAAGTCAAAGAATTGAATCTGACGCCTTTGGCTCGAATTAAGGCCAATGCCGTGATCGGATGCGATCCGGTTTTGATGCTCACGGGGCCGCTGCATGCTACTCCAAAGGTGTTGAAAAAGGCGGGTTTGACTATGGATGATATCGACCTTTTCGAGGTCAACGAAGCGTTTGCACCGATCCCTCTAGCCTGGGCCAAAGAGCTGAATGCACCCATGGAAAAACTAAACGTCAATGGCGGTGCGATTGCGCTGGGTCACCCGGTTGGGAACTCCGGTTGTCGATTAACCATCACCGCTATTTATGAACTCATGCGCCGGAAGGCGAAGTATGCTTTAATTACCCTTTGTACAGGCGGAGCCATGGCCCCGGCAACAATTATCGAACGTGTCTAGCCTTATATGCTCTTATGAATAAGTACTCATTTTTTGAATATTGCAATATAAAAACCTTATAATCTTGATGGAGGCTACATGGATTTCAGTTTAACCAAGGAAGAGCAAGCATTTAAGCAGGAGCTTGAACTGTTTTTTGAAGTAGAGATGAAAAACGCACCGCCTGATTTTGCAGGTGGTATTGAAGGGATATATGCCAACGAAGCAGGGAACAAGTTTCACAAGTACATGGCGAAACGCTTAGGAGAAAAGGGTTGGATCGCTCATGCCTGGCCAAAGCAATATGGTGGGATGGAAGCCACGATTATGGAGCAGATGATCTTTGACGAAGTGCGTGGACACTATGGTGCTCCCGGTATTGATGATTTTGGCGTGGGAATGTTTGCGCCGACATTGCTGGTAGGGGCAACAGAAGAGCAGAAGGCACGGCTACTGCCACCCATCGCCAAGGGTGAGTCCTTTTACTGTCAAGGCTGGAGTGAGCCGGATGCCGGATCGGACCTGGCGTCTGTTACGACTACTGCTATTCGCGAAGGTGATCACTTTATCGTTAACGGACAAAAAACCTGGACCACTGGTGGGCATTACGCTGACCACATGTTTCTGCTTGCCCGAACCGATCCCGACTCCAAACGAGGCAAGGGCCTTTCGGTCTTCAACGTTGATATGAGTCTCCCGGGTATTGAGATTCGCCCACTGCTGTATATGGATGGAAAACATGTTTACAATGAGGTGTATTTCAAGGATGTGAAACTCCCTGCTTATGACCTGATCGGAGAAGAGGGCAAGGGATGGGACCTGACTCGGCAGACCATGAACTTTGAGCGCAGCGGAACTGGTGCCTACGCTGGCATGCGGGTAACGATCGATAAGCTCATCGACTATATGAAAAATACCAAAAGGGGTGGCAAACCCCTGGCTGACAACCCCATCAACCGGAAAAAAATTGCACAGCTGATTATCGACTGTGAAATGGGAACAACACTGGGATACAAAATCGGCTGGTATCAATCCAAAAACGATGCAATGAATATTATCTGGTCCGCTTCATCCTCCAAGCTGCTGGGGACCGAGCTGGCTCAACGAATCTCACAATACGCTACTGAGATCATGGGGTCCTACGGTCAAATGGAAGAGGACCCGCTGGCACCATTGGACGGTCATATGGCTGGTCTATACCAGTTCTGTAAGGGGATGACTATCTACGCCGGAACCAATGAGATTCAGCGCAATCTCATCGCCTGGGTCGGCCTGGGACTGCCAAGACTGAAGTTCAAACCGTAGAACGTGATATCATATGATCTTACATACTCAAATATTCAACCATGCAACGCAATAGGAGAATAAAAGATGGATCTCGATTTTAGTCAAGAACAGGAAATGCTGCGCAAATCAGTAGCGGAATTTCTGGGAAAGGAATGTCCATTCGATGCGGTTAGGGAATTGGAAGAGAGCGAAAAGGGATATTCACCCGGGTTGTGGAAAAAAATGGCTCAGCTGGGCTGGATGGAAGCATGCTTTCCGGAAGCCTACGGCGGATATGGAGAGTCCTTTTTTGATATCATCATTATTATGGAAGAGATCGGCAAGAAGGCCTATCCCAGCCCCTTCTTTTCAACCGTTGTCCTCTGTGGGCAAACTATTCTGGAAGGTGGCTCCGAGGAGCAGAAAAAGGATCTGTTGGGCAAAATAGCCGCAGGTAAACTGATCATGGCTCTGGCGCAACAGGAAGAGGATGCCAGCTTCGACCCTGCCGAAGTGGCCATGCCAGCGGAGTTAGCCGGGGATCAATATATACTGAACGGCACCAAAATGTTTGTTCAGGATGCCAATGTGGCCGACAAGCTGATTGTCGCCGCCCGCAGCAGTGAAGGGGTGACCTTGTTTCTGGTAAACGCCGGGGATCCCGGAATCAGCTGCAGAAAGCTGAATACCATCGGCAAGGATAATATCTGCCGGGTCGATTTTAAAGACGTCAAAGTATCGAGGGACGATCTGATCGGGGAGGCAGGAAAGGGTGCAGAAATCCTGGAAAAGATGTCCCAACAAGCGGTCGTTGCAAAATGTGCGGAAATGGTTGGTGGAGCCCAGGAGTCACTTGAAATGACCAACTCTTATGCCAAGCAGAGAGAACAGTACGGTACCCCGATTGGTGGCTTCCAGATTATGCAGCACTATCTGGCGGATATGAAGATCGGTTATGAAACGTGCGCGAATTACCTGTATCGGGTCGCCTGGATGGTGGATGAAGGGATTGCAACGGTTCTGGCAACTTCTGTCCTGAAGGCCGAAGTCAACAAGCAATACAAGTTCATCACCGAAAAAGGAGTTCAGATCCATGGTGGGATCGGGACGACCCGTGAATTCAATATTGGCCTTTTCTATCGTCGCGCCAAGGCCTTTGAATTTGTGCTGGGTGATGCTGATTATCACACCGAAAGAGTCGCTCAGGAAGCTGGAATGTAGCGAGACTACCTCTGCCACTCGACCTCTCATCAAAGGTCGAGGCGGACGTCTAATCTCCCTGACAACTTCCCACCTCGGTATCCCCGATAAAATATCAAAATTAAAATCCTGAATTTTATCACTTTCTAAAATAGATCACTTCCAAAGTAAACCGTACGCATGAAAATGCTTGAAATGTCGTTCATTACTTTTATTTTGATACATATTTTTTGCTAAGATATGGACGACGGCTTACGTTTTGGACTGAAATTTAACGCTTTTTAAAAATTGCAATAATTGGTATGGTAGTTGCTGAAGGTTACGGTGCAAACTGCGTTGACATATGAGTCGTCAAAAAGTCAGCGTATTGCAAGTATTACTCGTGTTTAAGTATAGCTGATAGTTTTCCACCATTCCCTCTCGACGTTACATTGAGAGGGAATATGAATCACAGTTTTTTCGTCTTTCACCGAATTACATACTAGCTAACTTTAAAAATATAAAATACCATGAAACGGTTTATAAGTCTAAGAAAATCCAGAAAGAAATTCGTTGGTTTTGCGGTGGCCACACTGGTGTCCACCTCACTAATAATATCGGGTTGCCAGACAACAGAAAATGATGAAGAAGTAACACCAACGGTCAATACGGTGGTGAATGGTTCTACCGCCGCCAGTACCAGCACGATTGCCGTGGGATCCACCGAATGTCCCTACGGCGGTATTCAAGTAAAGACCGGTATTGATAAAAATGGGAACGGTAGCCTCGACACCGCTGAAGTGGACAACACGGAATATGTCTGCAATGGAGCTGCTGGAAACGCAGGAGCTGCTGGAAACACAGGAACAAACGCGTTGATTAAGATATTGACCGAGAGTAAAGGGTCAAATTGTGTGGCTGGAGGGTTACGAATTCACTCCGGGCTAGATGATAATAGAAGTGGAGAGCTGGAGATCGGTGAATTCGATGCTACCAGTTATTTATGTGGTACCTGGGACTATACCGCTTCTGTAACTATTGCCAACGGGGATATCCGGGGAGCAAAGGACGCTACCGTCAAGTTCTATCGTGGGATCCCCTTCGCAAAGCCGCCTGTTGGTGCGTTGCGTTGGACTAAACCCCAGACTCCTGCCGACTGGACTGGTACTCGCGATGCGACTAAAAGTGGCAATATATGCACCCAGCGGGAGAGTATCAGAACCTGGCAAGAAACAGGAAAAATTGTTGGTAATGAGGATTGTTTATATTTAGATGTTTATCGCCCCAACAATGATGTCAGCAGTGGCATGCCGGTATACTTTTATATCCACGGTGGATCAAATACTTCCGGGAGTGCAGCAGACTATGACGGGTCTGCCATGGCAGCCGAACTTAACATGGTGGTCGTCATCACCCAATACAGGCTGGGGCCGCTTGGCTGGTTTAGAAATGCGGATTTGAGAGCTGCCGGTGGCGATGCAACTGATGATTCCGGAAACTATGGCACCCTGGATCATATTAAAGCATTGGAATGGGTAAAGTCCAATATCGCACAGTTTGGCGGGAACCCTAATAATGTGACCATTGCCGGGGAATCGGCTGGAGCCCACAATGTTCAGAATTTACTAATTGCATCCTCTGCTGGCGGATTGTTTCACCGTGCGATTTCCCAAAGTGGTGCTTATCCCATTAGTGATGACGCCTCTGGTGACGTTAGAACCGACGGCACCATTACTGCTCTTGGTAGCGACACCCTTGCTGCTCTTGGTAGCAACTACAAAAGCTGCACAGATGGAACGGCGGATTGTTTGAGAGCAGAAACCACATCCAACATACTAAATGCCCGAAAAATCGGGGATGGTAACAGCTTACCAACAGTCAGTGCTTATGCTGACGGTACAGTCCTACCCATCGCTTGGCCCAGTACATTTGCCTCAACCGTCACTTCTGGTACTTATAATAAAGTTCCTGTGATCTTCGGTGCCAATACCCATGAAATGAGGACCTTTATGCCATTATTTCCGATAGGCAAATGGGGCAAGGTTTATGATCTCTTTGACACCAGCTACGATCCTGAACACAAGTGGACATTCGAAGAAATCTTTCCAACAGAGGATGATTACACACTCTACCAGACATGTGCAAAATATGGCAGCGAGAACTGGCGTGCCAAATACGTGGATGAGATGGTCAATGCGTTAAAAAATGAGGGTAATGGTACTAAAGGCGTATACGCCTATCTTTTCAACTGGGGAGAACAGGATGTCGGACCTGAAAATTTTAATAAAGTCTTCGGGGCTACCCATGCCATGGATATCTCATTTTTTATGGGTAGTGATGACAGTTTGTTTGGTTATTCATTCACGAAAGCGAACAAAAAAGGAAGGGAAGCATTACGCAGTGCCATGATGACTTATGTGGCTCAGTTCGCTATGACCGGTGACCCGAATGACGGTACAGGAACAGTTAATGGTACGGCAAGTATCCCAACTTGGAGTGTGTGGACCGCTGATTCTGGTGGCAGGATTATATTCGATGCGAATAAAACTGAACTTAAAGTGGCCATGTCAACGGGAGATTACAAAACATCGGGAGCAGTTTTAGGGGAACTTGCTGCTTTGACGGGCAGTTGGACTGGGGTTCTGTCCTATTACAAAACTATCCCTTTTATGTTTATGTGGTAAACGACCATCCCTTTCACTTCAATATTTTTACTTTAAAACGGCAATTCTGACCGAAAACCGGAACAAATGGAAAACAGTGCTTTGACTTCAAAAAACTAAATTCCGACCATCTCATCTGCTGGAATTGAACTTGAGATGGAAACACATCTTAAAAATGCTCAATCCGGAGTTTCCAATTTTGATGTCTCACGCAGAAAAGAGGTCCAGAATCGAGGTCGGGAGCAACAACAAATATAATAAAGAGAAAACCATGAAAATTGAAGGGAAAACAGCGGTTGTCACTGGTGGAGCCAGCGGGCTTGGTGCCGGGACAGTAAGAAGGCTTCACAGCTTAGGGGCAAATGTCGTCATCGCAGATATGAATGAAGAAGCTGGTACTGATCTTGCTTCAGAACTTGGAAGCAAAGCTGCATTCGCGAAAATGAATGTCACAATCACAGAAGAGGTGGAAGCTGGAATGATTCTGGCTGTTGATACCTTTGGCTCAATTGATATTCTGGTAAATTGTGCAGGAACCGGTTTTGCGATGAGGACTGTCGGAAAAAACGGCCCCCACGATCTGGAAGCATTCAAGACGATTGTTAACATCAACCTGATTGGGACATTCGACGCCATCCGCCAGGCCGCGTTCCGCATGCAGAACAATACATCCGAAAATGAAGGCGATGAAAAGGGTGTGATTATTAACACGGCTTCTGCTGCTGCTTTTGACGGCCAGGTCGGACAGGTTTCCTATTCAGCGTCAAAAGCTGCGGTGGTTGGGATGACATTGCCGATTGCCAGGGATCTTTCCATTATCGGTGTTAGGATCTGCACGATTGCGCCCGGAATTTTCGATACACCTTTGATGATAGGTGCACCTGAAGAAGTCAGGACTTCACTCGCACAACAGATCCCTTTTCCCAAAAGATTCGGTAAACCGGATGAATTCGCAATGATGGTTCAACAGATTGTGGAAAATCCGATGATGAACGGAGAAACCATCCGCCTGGATGGCGCGGTCAGAATGGGTCCTCAGTAATAACAAGACGGGGATAAGCTCCCCGTTTCCCCCCTCAAAAAAACCTCTTACAGGTGTGATTTTGATCAATAACAAAATGAACGTTCGCTCGTTTATTATTGACACCGAATACTTGGTATTGCATACTGTTTGTAGATTTAACTCAACATATTCAAGAGAAATAAACAGAATAAAACAGTGTAATCTTACCAACTCACATTATTGATTTAAGCGTCAACAGTAAGAGACAATCAAGATACATATATCAAAGTTTCTAAATATCAAGCGAGTTGATCAGTCAAAAATGAGAGTATCTATCCAACCAATTTACAAATCAGCGGATTGAGTTTCGGCATTTGTATTAACACAAAGAAAGAGGAAGAAAATGGCGCAACAACTTGCAGACCTTCGAGACATAGAATTTGTTCTCTGGGAACAATTTAACAACGAAAAACTCCTGGAAAACGCAGAATTTGAGGCATACAACAAAAAAACCTGCGAGATGATTCTAAAGGAAGCCCGCAAAATCGCAATTAACGAAATGCTGCCAACTATGGCGGATGGTGATAAAGAAGCTGTAAAGTTTGAAGATGGCGTGGTAAAGGTTCCTGAAAGTTTTCATTCAGTATTTGAACTTTTAAAGGAAGGTGATTGGGGAAATCTGTCTTTACCTGAAGTGATGGGCGGACAAGGTGCTCCTGGTTTTCTGGGCTCAGCTGTTAACGAATACCTGATGGGTGGTAACTGGCCGTTGAATGCTTATGTAAGCATGGGAAATGGGACAGCCGCTATAATTGCCATATACGGTACTGATGAGCAGAGAGAGACATATGTCAAGAAGTGCGTCTCAGCTGACTGGGGCGGAACCATGCTGTTGACTGAATCAATGGCCGGCTCTGATGTTGGTGCACTTGAAACAACTGCCAAGAAGAATGATGACGGAACCTATTCAATCACCGGAAATAAGATCTTCATTACCAATGGTGAGCATGACCTGTGTGAAAATATCATTCATCCTGTTTTGGCCCGTATTGAAGGCGCTCCGGCTGGAACAAAAGGTATTTCAATCTTCATCGTTCCCAAATTTTTCGTAAATGATGACGGCAGCCTGGGTGATCGAAACGGTATCTGGTGTTCAGGAGTTGAGCACAAGCATGGAATTAAAGCCAGTGCGACCTGCAGTATGTCAATGGGAGCAAAAGGTGAATGTATTGGTTACCTGCTTGGTGAAGAGAACGAAGGTATGAAAATCATGTTCAGAATGATGAACGGTGCCAGAATGCATACCGGTCTTCAGGGTTTAGCGTTTGCTTCAGCCGCCTACATGATGGCTGTTAATTATGCCAGAGAACGTGTTCAGGGAAGAGATCTTGCCGCTGGTAAAGATGCAACCCAACCTCCAATAGCGATCATCAACCACCCGGACGTCAGAAGAAACCTGCTCTGGATGAAATCATATGTGGACGGCATGAGAAGTTTCTTTCAGTACATGGACTTGCAGGAAGCACTTAGTCAAATATCAAAAGACCCTGAAGAGAAACAGCTGGCCCATGATATGTTTGAGCTCTTAACTCCGATTATCAAGAGTTATCTGTCTAACCGCGGCCATGATGTTTGTATTCAAGCAATGCAGGTATATGGCGGAGCTGGTTATACACAGGATTACCTGGTTGAGCAATATGCACGTGATTGTAAAATTGCTTCTATCTACGAAGGCACCTGCGGTATCCAGGCGATGGACCTCTTGGGAAGAAAAATGGGAATGCAGGGTGGTAAGGTTTTTATGACATTCCTCGGTAATATCCAGAAAACAATTGAAGAGGCTAAAGGGATCGATTCAGTTAAAGATCTGGCTGTAAGAGTCGAAAAAATGACAGAAAAACTGGGTGAAGCTGCTGCTCATCTCGGTAAAAATGCCGTGACTTTAAATTACAAGACTGCATTTGCTCACTCATTTCCTTATCTGGACGTCATGGGTGATACAATCATGGCTTGGATGCTTCTCTGGAGGGCGGTAATAGCTGTTCAGAAACTGGAAGACAAGCCGAAGAAGAAAGATGTTGCTTTCTACGAAGGACAAGTAAAAACAGCTGAATTCTTTATCAAGACGATTGCCCCAACCAGCATGGGGAAAATGAGTACGATTGTCGATTTCAGCTCTGCTGCTATTGATATCTCTAATGACGGTTTTGGCGGACTGTAAAATAAAAACCATTGATTAATTGCGCAGCGATTAATTAAATTAAAGTGAATCCATCTGTATTATTTATACATGATCGGTTTCACTTTTTTTTACCAAAAAAAAACGGCCATGCACCAGAGAATGGCATATGATATCCCCATTTTTTAATCCCCTCTTTGACATGGCGTGAGTGCATCGCGCTAAAGCGCTTAAAAGATTATGGAAAGAGGATCCTCTAATCTGTCTGGAATGTTCACACGAAATGGCCATCATTTCGTTCGTAACCGAGATGAATATCATCAAGAATATCTTAAAATACCTAAATCTACGGGAAGAAGGGTCTTCTCGTGAGAATTGGTATCTTGTGTTAAATATCGCGCATACTAGCCCAGCCCGAACCGTTCCCCCATAAAATCCATCCCCCAGCCAGTAAAAGTGAAAAACCCCACTATTACAGACACTCTTGTCCCCATTAATCAAAATTATCCTATACTCTTCCGCGCGTTTCAACCAGCATTGCGAATGGAACAGGAATTGCACATACCTGTCGATTAACAAGTCTCTTTCTGGCATCATCAACTGCCAGGATGGTTTTAAACCCTGGACTGAAAAAAATCAAATGCAACGATACATAGTCAAGCGCTTACTTTTTGGCCTCCTGACGATCTTTTCCACTATCACTGTTGTCTTTTTTGTGATGAGGGGATTGAATCCGGCGGACCCCACAGCTATCATGCTTCCACCCGATGCGACACCGGAGCTACGGCAGATGTTGAAGGTCAAATTTGGTCTGGATAAGACGCTGATTCAACAATACGGCATTTTTCTCAAAAACGGCATTGTCGGTGATTTCGGGAAGTCATTTCGTTATAGTGAACCGGCCCTCGAACTGGTCGTCGAACGGATTCCAGCAACCCTTCAACTAACAGTAACCTCCCTGTTTTTTGTGGTGCTGATCGGCATGACCATCGGTATCATCTCTGCTGTCAAACGGGACTCCCTTTTCGATCGATTCGGCCGGCAGTTGTCGCTGATAGGGATGGCGGTGCCCGGCTTTGCCATCGCCCTTTTTTTAATCCTGACCTTTGGGGTGATGTGGCGTCTCTTCCCCATATCGGGGCGCGGAGGTCTGAGCCATTTTGTGCTGCCGATCATCTCCATGTCTATGTACGGGATCGCCGGCTTTATTCGGCTCAGTCGCTCGTCGATGATTGAGGTCTTGAAAAGCGAATATGTCGTCATGTCCCATATCAAAGGGGTTCCCAAATTCAAGATTATCATGGTGCATGCATTGAAAAACGGCTGTATACCTGTGATATCCATTCTGGGCCTGATCATTCCCGGCCTGATTATGGGATCGGTGGTCATTGAAACCATCTTTTCCTGGCCTGGGGTGGGTAATCTGGTGATGGTTTCCATCTTCGCCCGGGATTACCCAGTTATACAGGTCATCGTCATATTTATTTCCATCATGATTGTGTTGTCCAACCTAATGGTGGACATTCTTTACGCTTACATTGACCCGAGAATCCGTTATCAATAAACCGGCCTGTTCCTTTAACGGATCGTGTAACCTTAACATCATTAGATAAGAACCAAGCCTGGAATATCCATGAAAAAAATCGAAGCAAAAGGTAGTGTTGAAGCCAAGAGCAGGGATCGCAAGCGGTTGCCCTACGTTGGATTGGGCTTTCTTTCCATCTTCCTGTTTGTCGTTATATTCGGTCAGTGGGTCGCCCCTTACGACTACGACTATTGGGATATGGCCAACATCACCCAACCGCCTGTCTGGCTCGAGGGCGGATCTTGGGAACACATACTTGGAACCGATCCCTTAGGCAGAGACGTCTTGAGCCGGATTATTCACGGGTCACGATATTCACTGGCCATCGCACTGTCCTGTATTGCCGTGTACGGTACCATTGGTATTATCCTGGGGCTGATATCCGGCTTTATGGGAGGCAATGTGGATATGGGCATCATGCGACTCTGTGACCTCTGGATGGGACTGCCCCCTATTATCACGGCTATCCTGGTTGTGTCGGTGATGGGTCCGTCATCGATCGCCATTATCATCTATATCGGCCTTTCCGGGTGGCCGGGCTATACACGGATTGTGCGAGGGGAAACCATGAGTATAGCCCAAAAGGATTTCATCAGGTTGGCTCGCGTGGCCGGCTGCAGCAAATTTCGCATTATTACATCCCATATATTCCCCAATATCGTTAACACACTGACCATTCTGGTGACACTGGATATTGGCGGACTGATCATCCTAACAGCGACACTGAGCTTCCTAGGTCTGGGAACCCAGCCGCCGTCACCGGACTGGGGCTTGATGATGAATGAAGGCCGGCAGTATGTCACCTATGCTTGGTGGCTGATCGTATTCCCAGGTGTGGCAATTATGTTTGCCGTACTCGGTTTTAACCTCGTCGGGGATTGGCTGAGAAATGTTCTCGATCCCAAGCAGAAACTCAGATAAACCTGAAAAAAACATGCAAACCAGCGAAAATATTCTAGAACTGAAAGGCGTCAAGACCTATTTTTCCACCACCAAAGGCGTTGTCAAGGCAGTTGATGACATCAGCTTCTCCATCGGGCGCGGCGAAATCGTCGGACTGGTGGGTGAATCCGGCAGCGGAAAGAGTATGACCAGTCTCTCCATTATGGGGCTGGTACCCCAACCCGCCGGTAAAACAGTGGCAGGGGAGATCCTGTTTCATGGCGAAGACCTCCTGAAGAAAAGCGATGAAGAGATGCGTCAGATCCGGGGAGATAAAATTTCCATGATCATGCAGGATCCCATGGTTTCGCTGAACCAGATCCTGTCAGTGGAGTATCAGATCGGAGAGGTCTTCCGGTATCATAACAAGTCCATCATCGGATCACTGAAGGATATGTGTATTCAGATCCTGAAGAAGGTCAAGGTCCCCTCACCGGAATTAAGGGTCCAGGACTATCCATTTCAGTTCAGTGGCGGTATGTGCCAACGGACCATTATCGGTATGGGCGTGGCCAACGGCCCTGATCTACTAATCGCAGATGAACCCACCACAGCCCTGGATGTGACCATTCAGGCCCAGGTACTACAGTTGATGAAGCAGGTGCAGGAAGAGACCAATGCCTCTATTCTGATGATTACCCACGATCTGGGTACCGTGGCACAGTTATGTACAAGAGTTCTGGTCATGTACGCTGGCCGGATCATCGAAAAAGCACCAATCCGGACCTTTTACAAAAACCCGGCACATCCATACGCCATCGGCTTGATCAAATCGGTACCAGTTCTGGGACGAAAGAGCGACCGTCTCTATTCAATAGAGGGGCAGCCACCGAACCTGCTTAATCCGCCCAACGGCTGCCGGTTTGCTGCCAGATGTGAGCAGGCGATGCCGATCTGCACACAAGAATATCCACCAGAGGTTTCCCTGGAAACCGATCACCAGGTATCATGTTGGCTTTTTGCCGATAAGGGAGAACAGTAGAATGACAAAAGAGATCAGTATCGAGGTAAACAACCTCTCCAAACATTTTCCAGTGACCTCAGGAGTGATATTCTCCAAAACAGTCGGCGTCGTCAAGGCGGTGGACAACATCAGTTTCAGCATCAATCACGGTGAAACCCTGGGTATCGTTGGCGAATCCGGATGTGGGAAATCAACCACGGCCAACATGATTCTTGGACTCGACACCGCGACCTCCGGGCAGATTATGGTACAGGGTGAAGATGTTGCCACACTGAAGGGAGAGAACCTTTTCAATTTTAGCAGAAAGGTTCAGGCTGTGTTCCAGGACCCTTTTCGCTCGTTGAATCCTCGTAAAAAAATCAGCCAGATAGTCGGGGAACCGCTGATAGTTCACAAGGTGGGATCAAAAAGGGAAATCAAGCAGAAGGTATTGGACCTGTTGGAACTGGTAGGGATCAACCCACAACGGGCCGAACTGTACCCTCATGAATTCAGTGGCGGACAAAGACAGCGCGTGGCTATCGCCCGCGCACTCTCTCTAAATCCCAGCATCATTATCCTGGACGAACCGGTATCTGCTCTGGATGTTTCCATCCAGGCACAGATTCTGAATCTGCTGATGGATCTGCGGGAAAAATTTTCGCTGACCTATTTGATTATTTCCCATGACCTGGCGGTTGTGGAATACATCAGCACTCATATCGGCGTGATGTACCTGGGGCGGATCGTAGAACTGGCACCAGCCGCCGAGCTGTACCAGAATCCCCTGCATCCATACACCAGGGCATTGCTGGCAGCATCACCGGTGGCGGATCCGGATGTCAAACTGGAAGTTGTGATCGAGGGCGAGGTTCCCAGTCCCATGAACCCGCCATCAGGCTGTACCTTTCATCCTCGCTGCCCTAACTGCAAACCAGAGTGTCAATCCCGGGAGCACAAAATGCACGAAATTTCGCCGGGTCACTTCGTCTCATGCCTCAATAACGTGGAGTCTGTTTAGACTTCCAGCCAGTCGACGTTTTTTTTGAATCAGATCAATCGAATTTGAAAAGAGTGGAGGTCGGATGTGATAGCACATTCGATTTCAGGCAAGTGACACACCATCGCCATGCAACGATTGATCACCATTCGATGAATTTGCTTTCAACAACCAGATGCGGGCCAAAGCGACCATGAATGGAGCTTCCGGTACCCGAATCTGTATATTCGCCATGCGGCACATGATTCGGAACACAGGCAGATATGGCGTCTTCGGCTCTTGCTGTGGCGGTGGACTTGGTGTGGCAACAGTGATCGAGAATCTGCAGAGGTAAAAGCCTCAGAATCGGGAAGGTGGCTTTCTTTACCAAGGCTCGATGCCTTGCAGAAAGCAATTTTATATTTGTGCCGGGATAGTCCGGTACAAATACCAACGGACCTTCTCAAACCGATGTGCGCTGTGCTGACAATTAAATAATCATAATCGACTCTCTAGAAAAAAGGGAGTATTAAACTCGGAAAAATATGACATTAGCAAAGAAAATGAGTATCCGGTCTAAACTGTTAATTGGATTCCTCTCCGTATCCATGATACCGTTTCTTTTTGTGAGTACCTTTTCCGTAGTCACTTTTAAAAATGATAAAGAGAAGGCTATTCTGAATAGCCTGAAATCGGAACTTGACGCCCAGACCCGGCTAGTTGAAAAATACGTAACAGATCTGGCTGATAGTGCCAAGGGATTGGGATTTGACAACGGGACCACTCGGGATGCACTGGAAAAGCTTTTCCTTAACCCGCCCAAGCAAGATGATATCATGCGGTCTATCACGGCATCACAGAATTTTGCTTATTTCAGGCAGTACCTGAAAGGGGATGTACGTCGTGTAATGTTGATCATGAATGCCAAAGATAAACAGGGAGATATCATTGGTGAGATTGTGTATTCCATCAAAAAGGGAGCAGGTAAGATTCTGGAAGACAGCCTTGAATTAAAAACAGCACTAAACGAAAGTTTGTACTTGCAAAGTACTGATACCCATCCCTTTGCTAAAGCATATTACCGGGCCCGCTCAGAAAAGGTGACTGTTGTTCACGACTTTGAACCATTTAACCAAGAGTATGGCTTCTATGTTACAGCTCCGATCTTAGAACGAGAAAGGACCGTAGCACAAGTACCGAACATTGACCGTTCAGGCGAGACAGATACTGCAGCCAGCAATATTGTGGGGATGGTCATGATACAAGTTATTCCTCACTCTTTACAAGAAAGCTTTAGTAACGCGTCCAACAATGGAGAAATCAACCTGATCGGACAGCGACCCGATGCTCCTCCCCTGTTGCATTCCACCACCAATATTTTAACAACAGACAACAATATCTTGCTGAAACCGGGTGAAAAGACGCCAGACTATATAGCAAAATCACTGACTAATTCCGGGCTAAACAGTTACGGCGAACGATTAGTAGCAAGCAATAGACTAAAGGTGAACAGGCTGAACTGGTATCTAGTAGCCGATATCAATCAAAGCAAGGTGTTTGCACCCGTAAATAAGATGCGATGGATGTTTATCATTGTCGGAATTGTGGGGCTCCTGATAATTCTACCTGCGATTTTTCTGATGGCAAACTCCTTTGCCGCACCTTTAAAAAAGCTGGCGACTCTGTTGACCGATGTCCGTAATAAAGGTGACTTTACCCAACGACTCATGGTCAACAGCCAGGATGAGATCGGACAGACGATCGTTGCCGTGAATGAGTTAATGAATACCTTTCAATCTGCCATCGATAGGATTAACACTGTGATGGGGGCTGTGGCTGAAGGTGATTTTATCCAACGGGTGGAAGGAACCTATACAGGGAGTCTAGATGAATTGAAATCCTCTGTTAATAAGTCACTAGATATTCTCTGCCTGACCATGGAGAAAGTAATCCAGGTGGGGAATCAGGTGAACAAAGGGTCGAATGAATTGAATATTTCAGCTCAGGGAATCGCCTCGGGAACAACGACCCAAGCGGCAAGCATTGAGGAGATATCTTCCTCCATGAATGAAGTGCGGGCCCAGGTCGGTGACAACAGCAGTACCGCCGGTGACGTCCGGCAATTGGTCAAGCAAACATTGAAACGGGTTGAACAAGGCAACAATCAGATGAAAGAGATGCTGGTATCTATGGAAAACATCAATGAGACCAGTACCAATGTCAGTAGGGTGATCAAAGTGATTGACGAAATTGCTTTTCAAACGAATCTGCTTGCGTTGAACGCAGCGGTTGAAGCAGCTCGCGCCGGAAAATACGGTAAGGGATTTGCGGTGGTTGCGGAAGAAGTGCGGAATCTAGCCGGTCGTAGTGCCGAAGCAGCTAAAAATACCTCCGAGTTGATTGAGAGTTCCATTAAGGAAGTGAACCAGGGAGTGACCTATGCAGCACAATCTGCTGAAACCCTGGATGAGATTACAGTGGATATACGAAAGGTCAATGAATTTATCAAGGAGATTGCCGCTGCATCTGATGAACAGGTTGGGGTGATTGAAGAAATCAATAACGGTATTGAACAAATCAACAGTGTTATTCAAAAAAACTCTGCCATCTCGGAAGAAACCGCTTCTGCATCTGCCGAACTCTCAGCCCAGGCAACAGACCTGCAAGATCTCATGCGAAAATTCAGGATCATATCCAACAATAGGGCAGATACGAATACACTGCACGCATGGGTTGCCCTGCCGGAACAAATAAGCTGAAGAAACCACTTACTTGAATAAATGATAAGAATTTGCTTTTTTGAAGTCAAACAAAGTTTTTTCTCATTTCTTGAAATCGAGTTAGAATCAAGCCTTTTTTTGTTTTGGATAGATGATTTTGTAGTTTTGGATAAGAGAACGGCGGAGGTGATCCTCACTAAAGACAACAACATGATTGAATAAGTCAGTTCGGGCGCTCAGTACGAAACGTTCTGCCACTCCATTTTGCCAAGGACTATTGTAGGAAGTTACCTTAGGCTTGATCCCGAGTTGATGTTCAAGGAATCCTCTCACTTGCAGTGAAAAAATTTTGTCCCGGTCCATTATCATGTATTTGGTAATCTGATCAAAGGGAAATGCTTCTCTCAACTGCTGTATGAGCCACAGCGTAGATGGATGACTGGTTACATTGAAATGCCTAATGATCCTTCTCTTGTGATCAATGATGAAGAAAACGAAGAGGATCTTGAACCTAACCGTTGGAACAGTAAAGAAATCCATAGCAGATATAATATCCCCGTGATTTCTAAGAAAGGTCATCCAGGATTGCTGCTTTTTCTTGTCAGGGTGTTTGGATTTGAAACGTCTCAAATAGCGGGAAACAGTCGTTTCAGAAACATCGTTAAAACCCAACATCAGCAATTCTGAATAGATTCTCGGAGCTCCCCAATGGTTTTTCTCTTGCCATTCGGTAAATTAATTCTCTGATTTCCTTTTTAATCCTCTTTCTACCGGGTTTCTTACAGGATGAAATATTTGTCCAGTGCCTCTTAAATCTCCGGTTCTGCCAGTCGATTACAGTTTCGGGTTTTACGATGATTAGAAAATCCATCCATCTACTGAATACAAGTTTTAACGCTATCCAGAAGGAGCGATCAATATTGGTCAATCTAGGTTTTCTTCTTTTTGTTTGATAGGTTGACAATTGCTGCCTTAAAGCTATATTTTCCAATACCAAATTCTCTTTGGATTTGAAAAGAGATTGAAAAATGAGGAGAAAGATTGTAAAAAGTCTGATCAGAATTCGATACATTTTTGGAATGCTCCGTAGGATTTTTTTCTCTGTGAAGCATAAAATGTATCCGGATTTTGTGGTGTAATCAACCGGGAATGATATTCATTAACCGACTGAAATTATGAGTGAGATGAGATTTTAAGGAGGGACACCATCGCAACCCTGACTCACTCGCATACTCTAAACTATTATCCAATTCACTTGTCATAGACATGAGATGGCGAACGGTGATTTTTTCTTCTTGCGCCACTGACGCCTCCGACCAACCTGGTTCTAAATATTGACTGGCGGGCTTATTGATATCCAACATTCCCTTTTCCCTAGCGATGGCCGCTATATAGGAGACGATGCTTTTTTGTAACGAGGCGACATCCTCAATTGCTCTACCATCACTCGTCGTTCCTGATTTTAAAATTCTATATCGCGAGACTAATCCAACTTCAGGTTCCCAGTATTGTTCCGTCAGCAAGTGCTATTTTCTCTTCGTCTATTCCCGCATCTATTGCACTAATAGTCTACCATTGTTGGCCGGAGGTTGGAAAATACAAAGGTGTTTGTCCGCTTGCGGGTGTTGCGCCCATAACTAAGAGTATCCAAGTGAAGACAACGCGAATATTGAGAATGGTTTTATTCATAGTTAATTTACACGATGATGAGCTTATTCGATGATTATCACGACTAGTTTTAATGTCTATTATTTTTTCTAGTCAGTGTATTAATCGATTTTTTCTGAGTTGACTACTCTGCTTACTACTTCTACTTAATACTCAATCAATCTGAACTTTTTGCGATTGAATTTCGGTATTCACCAGGACTGACACCGGTGATTTTGCGGAAGTGATGGTATAGAGACGAATGGGAGTTATAACCCACCTCGTAAGCTATTGCGGCAATACTCAAGTGCTGTTGGTCCCGCAGTAATCTTTTCGCCTCTTCAATCCTGTATCCGTTTAAGAAAGCATAAAAGTTCTGATTCAATTGCGTATTCAGGATTTCAGATAACTGGTGTGCAGAGATTTTCACCTACTTGGCCAGATTTACTAGGCTGATATTTTCACGGCAAAATAGTTTCTCCTCTTTCATTAGACGATTGAGGTCTTTTATTACGGAATCAACGGAAAGCCCTTCAGTAAGCGATCTTGTATACTGCATTCGCTCTATTTTGAGCTGTAAGATGTGAACAAATTCGGGGTACCGATTTCCAAGAACGTACACCAGAATCAGAATAACCGGGATAAACAAGTTCAAGACCTCACGAATTTGAAGATCTGTTATTTTTTTAAATATTAAGAAGCCACCCGCCAAAACAACAAACGTCAAAATTGAGAAACTGTATACGACCGTTCTCTTGTTGAAAGAAAAGGATTCTGTTTTATCCGAACGAATCGACTTTAAAACAGGAAAAATGCTGTAAATCAGATAAACCAGACAGACAACAATTGAAAAGTATAGAAAACCATTGGCAATAAGTTTGTATTTCTTATATAAAACCCCTCCCCCTGTGATCGTTCCGGAAACCAGCAAATAATCCTGAACTAGAAAAAAGCTCAGTACCAGCATGATCGCAAATGCAGGTACACAATGGGATAGTTGTTTGGCTTTAAACGTGAAATCTGAATAGAGAATACTTCTGATATATACCGCTTGGAGGATTCCGACCAAATAACAGAGAAATGCCCTGTAAATGCTGAATATAGCGAATAGGTCCAAATTGCCGTTGACGAATGACAGATGAACACATCCTGACAAAAAGAGGTAGAGTGCAATGGTAGTTAGAAAAGTAATCAAAACCCAATTTTGCACTCTTTTTCTTTCCAGCATCAATTGACCTGCAGTCATAGCCAAAGCGAACAGTGCCCCGAAATACAATAAAAATGATACAAAATATTCGATGTAACTCATCTGATTTAACATGAATCTCCTCTGATAAATCTTCCAGATCGTTGGTAAAAAAAAATACTCTGCTTCACTTTGGTGTGATCTCTCTTTAGTAGGGTGCCCATTTTAAACAAAAGTTGAGTGGAAAGCAATTGTGATTTGTTTTACCGATGATCGCGCTCCAATCATTCAACACCAATTCAAAAAATACACGATTAGTTTTCGAAAAACATGAGATGCCCAGTCTGATTTATTTAAGGCAAGTTAACATTATGTGGGGAAATTATTTTTCTATCATTTAATAGTACAAGTTTATCTATTCGGAAGACATCCTAACTCTGTTTCACTTAGTGTTCATGACATATTGGAAATATCACTGTGGTAGTACCACAAAAAATTTATTGAGGACCATAGGATTAGTTCAATGAATGAATCAATAAACAAAGTCATGACAGCCAAAAAAGTGAATCAGCCAGATAGTCGGGGAACCGCTGATGGTTCACAAGGTGGGATCAAAAAGGGAAATCAAGCAGAAGGTATTGGACCTGTTGGTACTGGTAGGGATCAACCCACAACGGGCCGAGCTGTACCCTCATGAATTCAGTGACGGACAAAGACAGCGCGTGGCTATCGCCCGCGCACTCTCTCTGAATCCCAGCATCATTATCCTGGACGAACCGGTATCTGCTCTGGATGTTTCCATCCAGGCACAGATTCTGAATCTGCTGATGGATCTGCGGGAAAAATTTTCGCTTACCTATTTGATTATTTCCCATGACCTCGCGGTTGTGGAATACGTCAGCACCCATATCGGCGTGATGTACCTGGGGCGGATCATAGAACTGGCACCAGCCGCCGAGCTCTACCAGAATCCCCTGCATCCATACACCAGGGCATTGCTGGCAGCATCGCCGGTTGCGGATCCTGACATCAAACTGGAGGTGGTCATTGAAGGAGAAGTACCAAGCCCAATGAACCCGCCATCAGGCTGTACCTTTCATCCTCGCTGCCCTAACTGCAAACCAGAGTGTCAATCCAAGGAGCACAAAATGCACGAAATTTCGCCGGGTCACTTCCTCTCATGCCTCAATAACGTGGAGTCTGTTTAGACTTCCAGCCAGTCGACGTTTTTTTTGAATCAGATCAATCGAATTTAAAAAGAGTGGAGGTCGGATGTGATAGCACATTCGATTTCAGGCAAGTGACACGCCATCGCCATGCACCGATTGATCACCATTCGATGAATTTAGTCAACCAAAACCGATAACCCAAATCTACCATCAAAATTTCATAGACTACGACAATCCTTCAAAAATCCAATTTTAAAATTTTTCAGAATCAATTTTGCAGTTTTTTTTGCTCTCAGGAATAAAGCAAATTTCTGCGACTTCCTGATTTTTTGTAATCGTATGTCCATCGTGATCTATATATTCCACTCTCTGCCAATCTTCTTCTGCAATCTTCAAAACTGCTTGCCGAAATGACTTGGTTACGTCGCAGCTGACAGAAAATTCTTTTTTCCCGAATCGGCTCTTATCTGGGAATACCCTCTGCCTTCCTTTACGAAATACTCATCCAGCAAGACCAACGAGACCCGTTTCAAATTTCCTAAAAAACCGTTTCAACCCCGAATCGTTCTCAAGATTTTCTACATCAGATACAGATTCGCTTCCGGTTAGACTGATCAGGATAACCGCCAAAATATGATGTAAGGGGTGATAGACCCTGATTGCTTTTTGGCTTAAATTTTGATGATACGATACGGTCGAACCCGATTCCCTTTAGAAACTCCAAAAATATAGGGATACCGCCGAATGAGCTAAGACAGTTCTCTTTTTTTCTTGTTCGTATTTGACAGAAACTATAGATTTCTTTGTCATATAAACACTCCGTTTGTGAATAATTTTATTTTGGTAAACTAACTATACTCCCCTTCTATGAAAGGAACCAACGGTTTTTTGTTTTTTTTGATAGTGGATTTGGGGAAAAAGCAAACTATAGAATTGTTCAAATGGTGTAATATCATGGTATAAATATACGGAATATTTGCTCATGGTGTTGTTTTTGTCAGGGATTCTGGTTTGAAAACTACGAAAAATTGGAGGTAATATATGTG
>Ga0307989_1000541_pt1 | contig 24210 bp, 26 predicted proteins | sample EllFjometagen185_FD_203164 | JGI IMG/M metagenome (GOLD analysis project Ga0307989, IMG submission 203164) | Marine microbial communities from Ellis Fjord, Antarctic Ocean - #185 | ecosystem: Environmental > Aquatic > Marine > Unclassified | place: Southern Ocean | collected 2014-10-08 | reverse complement strand
CACTCCAGATGTTTAAAACTGTTTTTCCCCAGTGTTGATCCAGCTTTAATTTCAATTCCCAGCATCGCGCCATCATCTCGTTCAACAATAAAATCAATTTCCCGTTTTTCACGGTCCCTATAATGGTAGAGGCGGTATTCAGGCCGATGCCAATCTACAATCGATGCAATTTCATTAAATGCAAATGTCTCAATCAATTTCCCGGAACGATCAGGATCTAACCGTATTTGCTCCAACCGATAACCCAGTATTGAAGCCATTAAACCGCTATCACAGACATACAGCTTGTCCTGTTTACCTACCCTATCATAGTCAGTTTTTGTCCAGGGTTTAATTCGTTCAATCAAATATAACGTTTCCAATGCATTAATATAAGACTCTATCGTTGGCCTTCGTATCGATAAACCTGAACCAATTGCTGATATGTCTATAAACTTTCCTGACCATGCTGCTAATGTATTAATCAGTGCTTTCATTGCATCAATTCTTTGAATCCTGGCAATGTCCTTTAAATCTCTTTCTATTAAAGATTCGATATAGTCTCCGTGCCAGGATTTTATTTCAGATCCCGGCAAACGTAAAACTTCAGGGAACCCGCCTTTTATGGCTATTTCAAGCACTTCATCCCGATCGTAATGTCTATAACTATTGCTAAAACTGCCATCAAACACATTTTTTAAAAAATCCGGTTTTTTTCTTTGATATTCACCAAAAGAAAGTGGTCGCAACCTGACTTTTCTCACCCGTCCGGCCAACGACTCCTGAACGTTGGGTAAGGACTGAATATTAGCTGAACCTGTAAGCAAAAATTGACCAGGGCGATTATCTTCATCTACCGCCTTTTTTATCGCTGGTAATAGTAACGGGACTCGTTGAATTTCATCAATAATCAAAGTTTTTGATTTATTTTTAATGAAACTATGTGGGTCCGCTTCTGCAGCTTGTTTCAGCGTTATATCATCCAGGGTGAGATAGTTGATATCTTCTGTTTTTAACATTTTTGCCAGCGTTGTTTTACCGCTTTGCCTTGGACCGCTTAGCAAAATTATCCGCCGTGTTGTTAATGCTTTTTGAATCACCTGACTTTGCCAGCGTAGATAAATTTCTGTCATGTCACTTCTCCGCAATTTTACTACTTTACATCTCGCGTTTTTTATATCATTAATCCCGCAATTTTACAAATATTGAATTCACGATTTTTATACCTATTTGATAATATGTCCTTTTTTATATAAATAGAAATATAGCACAATACCCAAATAACCCTTTTATGTATTTGTATAAAACAAATATTCAAATATCGGGTCGGACCAAAAGGTATTCAATATTAGCAAAGTTTCAAAAAGGAAACTACAGCTATTTATGCGCTTAGCGGTATCTTTTTGCTATTAAAAAAATGGTTGTATGGAAGATAAGGGGACAGAATACTAAACTAACCATCAAATTGTAATTATTTTACGCATGATATGCGCTAATGCGTTTAAAGTGTCGATTACAATTAGTATTCATTATCATAATGGATCAATAGCTTTTTACCGTCTTTAATTGGTAAAAGAGTCAGACCGCATCTCTAAAATGCTGGCTCGCAGTATAAACAGAATTAATATCTAAACAAGCGCCATTAAAAATTTACTAGCCGGTATGATGTGGACACCCGTTTTTTTATCAATAAAATGGTGGGAATCATCCATTGTTACCAGATATTTTTGATCAACAGCTAGTCTATTTCCAAAGTAGTTAAGTGATTGAGAATCACCTTTCCTTAATTTACATTCAACCATAAACCAAGGCGTATCACCCCAGGTTGTCAGGAAATCAACTTCACGGCCCTCACGATCCCTGATGTACCAAAGCCTTGTTTTGATACCGTAAACATGATAGTAAAAGTCACAAAATTTTAAGAGATGAGATGCAACCATGTTTTCAAAACGTGAACCTTCATCTTCAACCTCAGACCAATCCCATAAGTAGTATTTCGATTCTTTTTTAAGAGCTCTTTCAAGCCGGTTATGATAGGGCATAACTCGAAAACAATAATAATTACGGCAGAGTAATTCCATCCAGGTAATAATTGTTTTGGGACTGGTCTGAACATCTTCAGACAATGATGAAAGAGATAAGGGGGAAGCGATCCGCTTAGGAAGAAGCGCCCCCAATAACTCTACTTGTGATAAAAGTCTTACTTTTTCGGAATCACGGATATCCTCTCTGAATATTCGCTCAAATCTTTCATTTTGCCATCGTAACAATGTTCGTTCGTTACCTTCTATCAGGGGTTCAGGAAAGCCTCCGAATTTAAACAAATCTGTTAAATCTTCCTGCTTTTCTGGGAAATTGAGGAGATGCAATCGTTCGGGTATATCTGTGATTAATAACTTTGGATTATTTAGCTCTTTTAGGGAAAAAGGATGTAATACATGATAATGATATCGCCCTAACAATGAATCTCCAGATGATCGAAAAATATTTAATTTTGAGGATCCGGTAACAATAATTTTTTCATTGTTTCCACGTGTATCCCAAATTCCTTTAATCAAGTTCTTCCATTGATCATATTTGTGAATTTCATCAAAAACGATGCAGTTAGTAGTTGGTGGCCATTGTTGATTTGTTATTAGAATTTTGTGTTTTGGGTTATCCCAGTTTAAATAGACATTATTGTTATTATCCTCAGATAAATAACGTGCCAGTGTTGTTTTCCCAACTTGTCGCGGACCACCAATAAATACCATTTTTTTTTGAAGATCTTCACTAATGAAGTCATTTAAATATCTTTTTTTCATATGACAAAAATAACCTAAAGGTAAAAAATGTCAATACTATTTTTACCTAAAGGTAAAAATAGTCAAGTTTTATTTTATCTGAAAAAGCATGTGAATAGACGATTTTTTGTGCCCTGTGGTTGGTTCTCTTAATGAGTGAAATGATAATAATCACAGACCACACAGACCACACAGAAAAAATATTGCGAAGAGAATAAGCTAGAAATCGGGTCGGACCAAAAGGTATTCAATATTAGCAATGTTTCAAAAAGGGAACTACAGCTATTTATGCGCTTAGCGGAAACTTTTTACAGTACGCTCGCGAGTATAATACCTGCTTCTTTGAATAGGGAAGTCGTTGATTGCGATTTGGAGATGAGTTCTACAGCGAATAATTATGATCTGTATCTACGCTGTCTGGAATACCTAGCCAGGGTTCGATGCAAAAGAAAGGAGCCTTGGGAGCCGCCCAGAGTGGGTAAATAGAGATGAATAGGTTTATCAGTAGCTACCAGTTCCTTTGGCTCCTGTTACAATGGATACACCGGCTCCGGCACCAATTCTGTTGGCTCCTGATTTGAGCATCAGCATGGCTCCCTCTATATCCCGAATTCCCCCACTGGCCTTTACCCCCATATCCGGCCCCACTGTTCTTCTCATTAGAGCGATATCTTCAGCTGTAGCACCTCCCCCTGAGAATCCGGTACTGGTTTTTACAAAATCAGCTCCTGCTTTTTGGGAGATTTGGCAGGCAATCACTTTTTCATCATCAGTTAAGAGGCTGGTCTCTATGATCACTTTAAGAACGGTATTTTTACGGGTTGCGCGTCTAACCGACCTGATATCATTTTCTACTTCTTTTAAATTACCGGATTTCAATTGTCCGATGTTGATGACCATGTCTAATTCAGTGGCACCGTCTTCAATACAGCGTCTGGCTTCAAAAGCTTTGGCCCGGCTTTCCATTTGACCTAAAGGAAAACCGACAACCGCACAGACGATGACTTTTGAATTCCTTAGTAACTTAGATACATATTTGACACGGTGAGAATTCACACATACCGATTTAAACTGATACCGCAGAGCTTCATCACATAATTGATCGAATTGTTGATCCGAGGCATCCGGTTTTAGTAGTGTATGATCGATGTATTTTGCCAGGGACAAGGGATCGCTAGAGGGGTTATTATTACTGTTTTGAACAACATGGGGTAGTTGGGCGTTTATTTTTTCCATCACATTTTTTGTGATCAGGTCGATTAACTCGTTTTGATCCATTAGATTATCCTCTTTCTAACGATGTTATTTTATTAATTCTGGTCCAGTGCCGTCCGCCGGCAAATCGGGTCTCCAGCCAAAGTTTTACCATTTCAAGCAGTTCCACTGTTGAGTGAAGCGGTCCTCCTAATGTTAAAACGTTGGCATTATTATGTTCTCGGCTATTGATAATCGTTCTATTGTCATAACACAAAGCGGCTCTAATCCCTTTGATTTTATTACAGGCCATACAGGAGCCAATGCCAGCACCATCTAACATAATACCTCGCTCACAAGCGCCATTGGCTACTTTTTTAGCCACTGCTGCAGCAATATCGGGATAATCGACACTTTCGGTGGTATGGGTTCCCACATCAGTGACTTTGTATCCCAGGGTCTCCAGATAGGTTTTAATGATTGATTTATATTTGATAGCTCCGTGATCGGCCCCTATCGCCACAAATTTTACCTGGTCTTTTTGATTCACAGTTGTTTGCCGGGGGGTGCTATCAGGGATATTAGGGTTAGCAGATGTCATAGGTATCTCCGGAACACTGGCTGTTTTTTCGGAGAATCTTTCCAAAACCAGTTTGGAGAGCTCCTCAATATTTACATTGATAGTGGTCACTGTCTTTTTATTTTGGGTTGTTATTGGCCCTCGTTTTAAATGGCCTTTTTTATATAAACTCATATTGAATAAAGGTTTAAATCTCTAAATCAACACTGTCAATAATACCAGCAATAACGCAGCGAATCGCCGACAGATTTGAATCTTCGAGCACTATTTTCGCAGAACCGCCTTCATCAACAATCAGCACGATATCACCCACACCAGCTTTAGCCCCATCAACGGCTAACAGACTGTTTCCAACGGGATTCAAATCTGCGTCCAGGGGCTGAATAACGAAAACATTTTTGCTTTCATAGTCTCTATGCTTAAATGAAGCGACAACACTTCCTTGTACTCTGGCGATCATCATCAGGAGCCTCCTTCAAGGTCGATGTCTTCTACGATAGCGATGATGGTTGCATCACTGGGCGACAGCATATCCAGGGCAAAGCCTGCTTCTTTACCGGCCTCATAGTAGATGATATCACCTTCCCCGGCTTTCACTATATCGATGGCTACCAAAGGATCTCCCACCTCTTGCAGGTTTTCATTAATCCCCTGAACCAGCAACATGGTTTGACGCTGGAAACAGTCGATTTTCCTGGTAGAGACCACTCTACCGATTACTTTTCCTAATTTCATAATGATAGGCCTTACACAATTCTAAAATAGTCTACTAAAGTACACCTTCTTTCCCTGGAAAAATCCCTGGCTCTGGTGAGTCCTTCACCGGTGGGACTGGCAATGGTAAATGAGGCATATCCAGCGCCTCCTGCTCCGAGTCCCGCATAGCTGGGCGCATTTTTGATAAACAAAGAACAGTTCATAGCCCTGGCCATTTTGGTCAAAGCATCGATATTTTTGGAGTGCATGATCGCCGTATGTTTAAAACCGTGTTCACAGGCGACCGCTAAGTCAATCCCTTCATCGACGTTACTCACCCGACAAATAGGCATGACCGGCATCAACTGTTCCGTCCAGATCAGAGCGTGATCTTTAGGCACTTCACATAGTAACAGTTTTGTTGTTTCAGGAACCTCCAGCCCGATCTTAGCTGCGATATATTGTGGCGATTTCCCCACAAAGGCCTTATTGGCAAAACCTTCCACTCCCGGAGCCCCAGCTTTAGCGATCACTAATTTGGTGATGGCTTCAATCTGGGTTTGATCCAGTTCAAAAGCCCCGTTTTTAATGATCTCCCGTTTCAAATCATCGGTGATGCCGTCAACGGCGATAACCTCTTTCTCACAAATACAGATCAGATTATGATCAAAACCACCACCAGCCACAATATCTTTTCCTGCCTTTGCGATATCTGCAGTTTCATCAACAACGCAGGGTGGATTACCCGGTCCGGCTGCGATTACTTTTTTATTCGTCTTCATGGCCGCTTCAACGACAGCGGGACCTCCTGTGACGACTAATAACTTGATGTCTTTGTGATGCATCAGTTTTTCCGCCATCTCTATGGTGGGGTTAGCCAGTCCGGTCAGAACGTTTCTGGGACCACCGGCCGAAACAATCGCATCATTTAACACAGAAACTGCCATATTCGAAACTGCTTTGGCAGAGGGATGTGGCCCAAAGACAACTGAATTTCCAGCTGCGACCATTCCAATCGCATTACAAATCACAGTGGAAGAGGGATTAGTGCTGGGGATAATAGCGCCAACGACTCCCCAGGGAGCCAGTTCGGTCAATGTCAACCCATCATCATCTGAATATGAAGTTGAGATTAGGTCTTCTACTCCCGGCGTTTTAACCGATACCAGTTCATGTTTAAGCACCTTATCCTGCCAGTATCCCATTCCCGTTTCTTCAGCAGCTTTGCGCGAAAGCTTCTCAGCATTATCGAGTCCGGCTTTTCGCATGGCTGCAATAATATTTTCCCTGGTTTTTAACGGGAGTTGTTTCAGTTCCTGACTAGATATATTCGCCGCACCCACGGCGGCCTCTACATCTGCAAAAATACCATGTCCTATGGCACCAGATAAATCTGTTGGAACAGAGGGCACATCTGCTGGTATCACCGGGACGGTTTCACTATTTGTTATCGTTAGATCTTTGAGAACGCTGGCAACCAGTTGCCTAATATTTTGCTCTAAATTATCCATTATTATCTGCTTCGTTCGACGGTGATCGCTTAATATCTATTTTAAGGTCTGTATTTATTCTATTATTGAAAACCATCCTTTTTGAAGGTGGTCAGAAACCAAAAACTTTGCGGATTTTTATTTTTTATATACTGTTACATCTTCCTGATCGATTAAATCAATAATGGCAACGATTAAGGCATCCAGGGGTTGATCTGTTGTTTGATGAGTTTGCCTGGCAGTACTCCCCTGGCAAACCAACACCAGCTCGCCTGGTCCGGCATCAACTATATCCAGAGCAATATGAAACTCACCTTTTCCTTTTCCACTTTGGTCGCACCTTTCAACCAATAACCACTTTCCACCAGTTAGTACACCTGCGGCTATCTGGTTTGGAATAACTGTTCCGACCACCTTTGCCATCATCATGACTCTTTACCCCGCTGGTAAACGTATTTATCATCTTTATCGATACTGTCAACAATGGCAATGATGGTTGCATCAGAGGGCTTATTTCTGGTGGTGTCTGTCATCCGGGCACTACTACCGGTGACATAAAAGACAACATCTCCGGGACCGGCTTCAACACTGTCGATGGCGATGACGTAGTCTTTTTTTAGCGTGGCTGTCCCAGCATCCATTTTTTCCAGCAGCATTAGCTTTAATCCGGTAAGCTGCTCCGATTTATGGGTTGAGACCACTGATCCTACTACTTTTGCTAATTGCATCTTGCTCCGTTCTACTTTAAATTGTCACCTGTTTAACTGAGGCGATACACTATTATTTTCCGCCTCTACCCAGTGGGAGCACTGCGTCTACTTTAGCATGCGGACGTGGGATAACATGGGTGGAAACCATCTCTCCGATTCTTTCTGCAGCTCGGGCACCGGCTTCAACGGCTGCTCTGACAGCAGCTACTTCACCACGGACAGTTGCGGTTACAAAACCGCCACCGATTTTTTTATACTCTACTAATTCTACCCTGGCGGCTTTAGTCATAGCATCAGCAGCTTCTACTAAGGCCACAAACCCTCTTGTTTCAATCATTCCCAAAGCGTCTTGGTTATTTATTGTTGCCATGTTTTTCCTTTCGATAATTTATTAATTGACGGTTGTCTACTGGCTACTCTCTTTGCCACTTATTTCAGAAAGCTTTGTTTCTATGATATTTCTGGCTTCAATGATATCACTCTCCTCGCCACCCAGATAGACTCGACCGAAAGCACCTATCCCCCGAACTTCGATCAAATTGATGTTTGCCCCTTTTTCCGCCTCGTTGGCAGCGTAAAAAGCATATCCTGCAGGTTCAATCTCAAGTACGTAGAGCGTGTCACCCTTCAGGAGCATATGCCCGTGGCGGGTTCTATTTATCATTTGTGCATGATGATCGGTAACATTTTTGATCAGTTGACTGGTGAGCACCTTAGGTTTCATTCTGTTTTCTTCTACTTGATCGATTTCCTCTAAGATTGCTTCGCCGGCAGCTCTGATATCTCCCTGTTCATCGGAATGAATTTCCAGCATACCATAGGATCTTTCCACGACTTGCATTCCCGGTAAGACATTGGTTTTTTTGAGTGCAACATCCAATAGCCGATTGATTTCAATACCCGGAGCAATCTCGATGACACAGCAGGCCTGATCCGCCACCGGTAGAAAACCTTTGGAGATTGTGGAAATAAAAGACGCCATCTGGGGTTGAAGTGAGTCAAGAATACTATAGGTTCTTAAATTTATCATAGTTCTCCCCTGTTATTTTTCCTTTTTGATGCTCTTCAGTGGCATTACTGGAAGAACTTTATCCACAAATTGATGTGGGTGAGGGATGACATGAGTGGAAACGACTTCACCAACTCTTTCAGCTGCTGCTGATCCGGCATCCACTGCAGCCTTAACAGCTGCCACTTCACCCCGGACGATTGCAGTGATAAACCCACCACCGATTTCTTCATAGTTCACAAATTCAACCTTAGCTGCTTTAACCATGGCATCTGCCGCTTCAACCACTGCTGCAAAACCCCTTGTTTCAATCATTCCCAGCGCATCTGCACCTTCTGGTATACTCATATTAACTCCTAATTTGATATATTGAAATTATTGCTGGTCCCAAATCTATCGTATTTATATCTAAATTTCTCTTCCTGAAACACCTGCCAACTTATCTTCAATGCAAAGTTTGGCTTCAACGACATCGGATTCGTCTCCGGCAATGTATACCCGACCAAATTGACCGATACCTTTAACATCCACGATTTTAATATGAGTGGCTTTTTCCGCCTCGTTGGCTGCAAAATAAGCATAGCCGGCTGATTCAACCTCTAAAATGTAAAGGGTATCACCTCTAATTAACATCTGCCCGTATCGGGTTCGGTTGATCATTTGACAGTGATGATCTGTCAGGTTTTTAACCAACTGGCTGGTTAAAATTCTCGGTTTGATGCGATTCTCCTCTGTCTGATCAATGGCCTTCAGAATATCCTCTCCCGCTCTACGAACATCTCCCTGATCATCTGAGTGGATTTCTAAAATTCCGAAAGCGCGTTCCACTACTTGTAGTCCCGGCATGACATTGGTCGCTTTTAAAGCGACATCAGTTAGCCTGTTGATTTCGATACCCGGGGCAATCTCAATCACGCAACAGGCCTGATCTGTGACGGGTAAAAAGCCTCTGGATATAGATGAGATGTAAGATGCCATTTGTGGCTGTAGCGAGTCCAAAAAAACATATGTTCTTAGGTCAACCATTATTTTTCCTAGTATTTTGATATTTTTTTCTATTAATAATTCTTCAAGGCATGTCCTTTCTTTCAGTAGTATTCAATGTTTGATCTGCGGGTTGGTTAATACATAACATAATGATTAAAAAACCTCTCGATCTATCGAAAAGGTTTTTTAACTTTACATAAATTTTTGAACAAGAAATTTTTTAATCGCTTCAGATTCACGCATCGGTTCGTCATCCACCATCAATGTAGGAACTTTTTTATCGCCACAAACGCTAAGCAGTTCTTTTTCGAACTCGGGGTTTTCACGAATATTTTTTAGAATCACTTTATCCTGAATCTTCAAATTTTTGATCGTATTAAGGACGCTCTGTGAAAATCCACATTCATTATAAAAAAACAGTTCTAGATTCATTAATTTCCTGCGTTCACTTTTTTACACTCATCCAGAAGATCCTCTGCCTTCCTGAGACCAGCTGGGCCAACAGATTGGATATATTGAATGGTGCCTTGTTTATCAACAATCACGGTAGCACGATCTGTAATACCATTATCACTGAGATATAAGCCGTATTGATCTGCAACAGCACCCTTGGGATGAAAATCCGCAAGTAGGGGGTAAGAAATTCCACCGATAGAGGCCGCCCAGTTTTCATGACAATACTTACTATCCACACTTATACTCAAAACTTGAGTACCTTCAGCCTTAAAAGCATCGATATTTTTTTCGATGTCAGGCATTTCCGTGCTTCAATTGGGGGTAAAATCAAGGGGGTAAAAAACCAGCATTACATTTTTGGACCCTTTGAATTGAGAAAGCTTAAAAGCGCCAAACTGACTCTCTAATTCAAAATCGGGAGCAATATCACCAACCTTTAACATAAATTCTCCTGTTAATAATAATTTTCGATTACTGTACAAATTTTAATGCTACATAAATAGCGCAGAAACTTCAAAAGGAATATGAAAGTGTTTTAACTTTAGTTGAAAACGAATTCTATTCCAATTCAATCGGTAAACCAGGAAGCTGTTCTTCTTTGCCACTGAATATTTGAATATCCTGTCTGCGTGTTAATGGTTTCATACCCGCTCGCTCCAGATGAAGATTAACCTGCTTCCATAGATTCCAGGTGGAGACCAGCTTTCGGCCATAATTATCGATATAGTATATCATCCAGTAGGCGCCTGACCATTCCGTAAATTTCTGAAAGGTTCCGATAGGAGCCGGGTCATTCAAGACGCCTTCTGCAGCAATCGCAGCCTTATACAGGATTTTTTCTACCTCTTTATAGGGATGGCGAGGATCGATATGGATTGTAAACCACAATTTGGTAATATTTGTGGGGTAATCGAAGTTTTGAATGGTAGATTCGGACGCCACGCTATTTGGAATACATAATATTGTCTCATGACGTGTTTTAACCCTGGTGCTCCTCCAGGTAATGTCAACCACCTCACCTTCATCGAAAGAACCTATTTTAACCCAGTCTTTTATGCGAAAAGGCAACTCAATATTGATAACGATGCCTGAAAAAATATTAGAAATATTTATCTGGATCGCCAAACCAATAATCATTGCGATTACACCAGAGGTAGCCAACAAACTGGTGATTTTCTGATCAAATACAAATGCGATAATCGCCAAAATCAGTAGAATGTAAATGATAAAAGTTACAAATCCCCGAACCATACCAGGTACAATACGATTGGTCTTTTTTTCTAATGGATTCCATATAAAAACACCAATCGCAGAACAGAATAGAATACCAGGTACCCACCACCACAGAATATCAAATACTTTGGTAGTTAAATTAAGATAATAATTGTCTGCGATGTTTAGTAGGAAATGTATTCCCAATATTTCCAGAGACATCAACATTAAAACATAAATAACGACATGATAAAGCCATACCGTTTTTGGGAAGATCATATTTATTTTAAGTCGTTTCATAAAGTTAGGAACAATCAGCGCAATAAAACAGATGATTGCCAGCACAATAGAGATCTGGATCGGCATTAATCCGCGCAGGGTAAATTCATTTTTCTTAATGGTAACCCCAAGATTAAATTTGGAAAAGTCCACTGTGTTTTGATTGTCTTTCACACTTTCAATACTACCCAGAGTTTGACCTTTAACGATATCCTGATAGAAGAGAATATTATTCATCGACCAGTCTGAAACGGACCCCATTACCTGGGCTTGTCGCATTTGTTCCAGCAGTGACTCCCCATCTGCCGTCCCCATATTCAATACATCCCCAACAAAAACCAGTTTTTCCATCGATAATTCCCGGTGATGAAAACTAACACCTAACAAATGTTGGTGATAAGCAAATAACCCCGGTATAAAATCTGCTTTAAAGCGCCCTTTTAATCGATATAAGCGATAGGTTAGCTGACCACTTTTTTCCTGCTTTAACGGTTTATTAAAATCGATAGGCTCATCGGCATTTAGAAATTCAAGATTCTGAATATCTAACTCCCCTTGAAAACGGAACCAAAGATAAAAATCCAATGTATAGGTCAGTGCTTTTTCATCAAAGTCCTTAATTTCATTAATTTTCACCCCGGTATAAACAACTTTGGATTGTTGCATGTACATGTCATCAAGCAGCATTAGTCCCACAGGAAGATTGCCTGGTAAAGCATCGTCAAATTGGTTTCTGATATTTGAAATTCGTTTGTAATTTGTGATTTGATTTAATTGGATTGGTGCTGAAATGAGTTTCTGTCGGTTAAATACGGCCATCGGTACAGATTTATATGCAGTTCCATTTTTATCAAAAAATATTTTACCGGAAACACCGGAAAATGCTTCAGTGACACTATTTTTTGAAGCCAGATGATCCCTGATTTTTTGTCGGGACTTGTGAATATCTGATAAATCAAGCTCAGCATTTTTAATGGCGTCAATTGCTATTGCGGCCACATCATATGAAGAAGCAGATTGCGCTCCGGGATCTTTTTTATATTTTTGTTGAAACCTATGACGAAATTGTTGGGCTTCTTTTCCTGCGACATCGTAGATAAAATAGGTTGAAGCGTAAATTCCATCAGAATAATAACCGGGGTTTGATTTTTCAAGTGGGAACTTTTTAAACCGCTTTGAAAATGACTGTTTCCCCACAGAAGCACCTCCTACGACTAAATAGTCAAGGCCTCGATCTTTCATTTCTTTAACAAAATAAACCGTCTCCACATCATGTGTTGCCATAAAAACAGCCCCTTTGTTTCCATTTTGACTGAGTTGTTCAACAATCTGTTTTGCCTTTTGTTTGATATTGCCATCATCCAGATTAAAACTCCATTCATCCAGGATTGTTAAGCCTACCCCTTCGGCTGAATTCTTGAAGGATTTGTGTAAACTATATCCATAGTCATCCTCATCAGAAATAATACTGACCGTGTCATGCTTCAAGATTTCCTTCATATAAAAAGCGATCTGCTTTCCCTGTCGGGAATTATTAAAAATAGCGCTAAAATACCAATCATTATTTTCTGTAATATTATCTGCCGTTGCCGTACCAGTAATAGCGGGAATTTTATTTTTTTGATATATTTTCCCGGCTGCAACACTAGTCGAACTTGCACGATGACCTAATACAATTAGGGCCTTATTATCATTGATAATATCTTGAGCTCTTTTTTCAGCTTTCTTTCTATTATTCTGGTCATCATATATGATCAATTCCACCATCTTACCAGCAACACCACCATCAGCGTTTACTTCATCCACACACATTTGCATTCCTTCCAGCATGGCTTCACCTTTCGATTTACTTTTGCCAGACATTGGACCGACAACCGCCAGGGTTATGTTATCCTTTGATTCAGCCCAAAGCTCTGACTGAATCGACATCAGCATTACAGCCAGCAATAGATAAGTTAATACAGAGCTAAGGTTGATGATTACTTGTTTAATTCCGGAAAAAAAAGTATTTGTATTTAACTGCTTAGTCGTTTTTTTCATAAAACCGTTCCCATGTTGTTGCTAGCGTTTATTCTCAGTAAAAAATGTGCTTAATAATAAACAAAAAAATACCAAATGGTCTACAATGACGTTGATTAAAACGAAACGAAATGACTTTGTAAAAGGTTTAAAGAATAGGGCGTTAATGTGAAGTAATGATTCGAGTTTTATTCTCAATTTGATTGATAATATTAACACTGTTTGCTGTCCTAAGCGCTTCATAAATTAAAGATTTCCTGTCGCAAACAATACTTGAATGTCGCTTGTGCTCACAGTGCCTGGAATTGTAAAAATCATTATTCTGGCTCTCCAAAATATACTTTTCGCAATGACTACAATAAGCAAACTCAAATCCTTCTATTATCTTTAAACGATCGATAATTTCAATTATTGAAAATATTATTTGATCGCTTGCTTCTGATGCACAAAACACAAAAAAGTCACCCCCATAGGAACAAATTCTCTTTTTGAAAAAATAAAGCTTTGATATTACTTTATGTAATTCATCTATTGTCGGATTCACTTCTATCCAACCAATATCCTGAACAAAAAAGGTAGGTGTATATGAATAACCATGTCCAAATACATGTCTTTTAGGTTCATATTTCCAATTCAGCTTCAGTTGATCAAAAAAAACAGCCCATCTCGCTTCAAGAGTGCTTTTGAAAATTTGATTTCTATATTGTGTGGGACCCGACCACTGATTTTCATTCATGATTTTTATTTCCAATAATTTATTATTCCAGAGATTTATTCATTTGAATCTCCCACTATGGTATTATCATTTGTCCAATAGTTCTGCAAACACAATTAATTACAACGAACAGGGGCGTTCCGAAACCTCTCAGGGGGGGGATAAAAAATCTAATGACATTATAAAAACCTAAATCAAATAAGCCATTTTATTTCAATTGCTAATCTCACTATATTGGCAGATATTAAATTCGACTTTGTTGGAATTTTTTTTAAAAAATAAAAAGTACAAAAAATGTCGATCATTAGTGATATAGAAAGCTTCTCTCCCGGCGCAAAAAAGTTCCTGGGATTTTCAGCCATTAATTTAATATCCTGGCAGTGCATTGTTGGCCAGTTTCTGGTGCTGTTTGGTCGGTCTATCGGTATGCCGGCATCCTGGGTAGGGACTTTAGTTTCTTTTATCCCACTGTCCATGCTTTTAGTGATCTTTAGCGTTCCGATTGTTGAACAATATGGATCAAAAAAAGTTATGATGGTTACCTGGATGCTCAGAAACTTGGCAGTTATACCTGTGTTAACGATCCCCTGGTTAATTCCTATATGGGGCGAACGATCTGCCTGGTATGTGCTAATGCTATCAACTTTTGGATTTTCTCTAGCTAGAGCTACGGGCGTAGCCGCCTGGTATCCCTGGATTCATGAGTTAGTACCTAAAAGATTAATGGGCAAATATCTTTCTGTAGAATCCAGCATCATGCAGACGATGAATGTCCTGGTAATTTTTGCCATCGCTAAAGTTTTAGGAATGGTTGAATACTCGAACCGCTTCTACTATGTCTATTCAACAGGCATTGTAGCGGGTGTTGTCAGTAGTTTTTATATTTTGACGATTCCGGGTGGTGTTGCCTCTATTTCCACAGACACCCATAATGGTCGTTTTAGTGCAATAATGGCGGTTACTAAAGATCCCAAGTACTGCAAATTTATGCTTCTGGCTATTCTTAGCATGTCTTCTTTCGTTTGGTTAAATGTATCTTCAATATTATGTTTAAGAGATGTTTTAAAGCAATCCGATTTTAATATCATGGTATTATATGCAATCGGAGCGATCGGTGTTGCTTTAAGTATTAGGCTGGTATCACATTTAGCCGGAAAGATGAAAAGTCAAAAATCGCTAACTTTAATGCTTCTATTTCAAGGAATTATATCAGCATCTTGGTTTTTTCTGGTAAGTGGTTCTTCATTGGTACCCTATTTAGTAATACCAGTTGTGGCTTTGGGAACGATTTCCGCAGTTGTCATTTTTATCTTTGCATCACAACAGATGCTTGGGTTGGTTAAGCAGGAACATAAAGTGGGTTACACTTCGGTATGGGTAATCGGTACGTCAATTTCAACTGGATTACCCCCCATTATGGCTGGTTGGTTTATAAACCACCTTGATCTGCTAGGCTATCAGTTTTGTTTTGGGATCTCAAGTATCAGTGCTTTGGTAGGTGCCTGGTTTTGGTATCGATTTAATTTAGATGAGCGTGATCAATTTTATGAACTGCAGCCCCATATACGACATTTTCAACCAATGCGATCTTTGCAAAGGCTGGTTTGGATAGTTTTGGGAACGAATAGAAAAAAATAAAACCTGTAACCAAAGACATCCCTATGATACTGGAAACTGCCGGTCAAAAGCTTTAAGAAATATCCTTGATTGCATTTTTAGAAAGCTGAGCCGGCACTATTGCTTTAATCTCCCATCTGAGCCATATAATCATCATACATCGTTTCAAAATAGTTTTTATGTTTTGCTTCTTCCTGGGCCATTATTGAAAAAATGTTCTTTTGTTCCGGTTTTTCAACTACTTGTGCCATTTCAGTATATAATTTATAAGCTTTTTCTTCACGCTTCATTGCCACTCGTACAATTTCAACATAAGACATTCCTGATCGATATTTCATATCAACCAGATAATCACTTCGCTTGAGATTTTGAACCTTTTCAAAAGGATAGCTTTCAATTTGTTCCTTATTTTCTTTCAGGTGTTTTAGCATACGCTCATGCTTTCGTTCCTCTTGGGCATATTCTTTTAACATTTTAACAATCCCCTTGGTACCCTCATTTTCAGCTGCACTTTCATAAAATTCTGCGGCCTCTATTTCCGATTTAATTGCAAAATCAATAATATCATGAGTTGTTGTAAATTCCATTTAATCTCCTTGGTATTTAACATTTTAAAGAAATTGCAGCAACTTGGATGACTTAGTTTAGTTAACAAGCTGCCAGCTCCAATGATTGGATTTCCATAATTTACTTTTCTCCCAGCGCTGGGATCGGAAACCGAATCAATAATTAGATTGATTGTCCTAACAGTACTTTATCTCAGTTTGCTAATCACTGATTAATTAGTGATTAGATTTTTAATATGAAATGGGAACAGTTTATATTCAAATATAAAATTTGTCTACAGCAATGGACCGGTTTTCAGAGCTAGCCTGATACAACTTTGCTATACCCCGTAATTATAATGCGCACGAGTATATTCAGAGAAGTTAATAATCATCGAGTACAATTAGTCAGTATTAAATTATTACAGGATATCAGCCTGTTTACAATAATACGTCACTTAATGATTAGAAATAAAACTGCCATGTTTATTTGAGTGAGTGACCTTTACAAGTGATCAATGGAAATCAATTCAATGTCAAAAACGAGTGTGGCATTTTTTGGAATCAATTTCCCGACACTTCTAGCGCCATAGGCCAATTCCGGGGGGATAAAAAATCGCCATTTCCCACCTTCTTTCATCAATAAGATTCCCTCCTTCCAACCTTTTATGACGGTATTTAAATCGATTAGTGTTCCTTGCTGATCCTGATAGGAGTTACTGACTTCAGTGCCATCGGTTAATTGTCCGATATAATGGACATAAACATAATCATCCGCTACCGGCTGATCACCGGAGCCCTGTTTAATGATTTTATATTGTAAGCCACTGGGTAAAACTACCACCTTATCCTGTTTTTTGTTTTGCTTCAGAAAACCAAAACCTGATTGATCCAATTTTTCTTTTTGCCGCAATTCAGTAATTTTTTGATTGATAAATTCCACCCTGAAATTGTAATCGACACCAACTGCCACAAAATACCCAATGAACAGTGACAACAGACTGAACATCACAAATCGACGGTCAGTAAAAATCACAGCTTCTTTTATAAAGTTACCAACATTGCTTAATATCACTTTAAAGGGAACTGATAGTGCCATCTTGTGGGAAATTAAAAGTCCAATGATACAAAGGTAAAGAATCGAGCACATAATACAAACTTTCCCTAGCAATAAAACAGAGGCACCAGCTTCAAACAGAGAAAACAAAAACATCAAAATTGTGATTAGATAGGAAAAAGACAGGTAAATTTTTAAACGATTGGGATCAAAAACCGTTGCTAAAAGCAGTAGTATCAATATAACTGAATAGCCGAAAACACCTAAGGTTGCTACGGGAAACTGGCCGAGCATCGCGAAGGAACTCAATGCCACTTCGTCACAATCTAAAACTGCATTAACGGAACAAAAACTGGCAGCTTCCGGATGTAAGATATTGACCAAATAGTGGTGATATACCAAATAGGCAGAATCAATCGTGCCACACAGAAAAAGAAAGAGCGTCAAGAAAAACCAATTTTTTTTAATCATTTTTTATTATTTCGTTTTTGATCACAAAGATCATTATTACAATCTTGAATATAAGTGGTTATTATTTTAGGCATTTACACAAAATCAGTGGACACGTAAGATATCCCCTTATTTATAATATTCTATTATTTAGTGTTTGAACGAGATTGCCAATATTTGCTTTTAATCTGGTAATTTAGCTCTCGCTAGGAGTCTCGATATCATCGTAACAACCTGGTATTATAATATTTAAGTCTTTGCTATAAAATGATCATGTCCCCAAATTACTTAATATAAAATAATCTATTAATTAAGAAATTGATAAGATTCTAAAGACGATAAGGTCAATTTGGAAAGGATTTAATCTATATTTTTTGATACAGATTGGCAAAATCTTTTATTTAGGGCTTATCAAATTAAAAAAAAACACCTAATCAAGTAATTTAATGCCAATACAGTCTAACCACTAAAAAAGTTTAATATGCAGCAATCAGATACAATCCAACGATTTATTATTGATCAAAAAGATATTAGAGGTGAAATTGTCCACCTAAATAAAAGTTACCAGAAAGCCATCCATGGCCATGATTATCCAGCTGTCATTCAGACACTATTAGCGGATGCGTTGGTATCAGTAACCTTGCTATCTGCCACCTTAAAATTTAAAGGCCGGCTGAGTATTCAGTTACAGGGTGGAGATACCATTTCTCTGTTATTGGTTCAGATCACTCACAATCAGGAAATGCGTGCTACCATAAAATGGGATGGGGAGACAGAAAACAAAGCACTATCTGAATTGATTAAAAATGCAAATTTGGTGATTACCATTGAGCCGGAGGAAGGTCAACGTTATCAGGGAATAGTGCCACTGACAGGCAATCGTTTTAATCAGTTTATTGAAAAATACTTTGAACAATCTGAACAACTGCCCACCAGAATCTGGTTAGCTTCTGATCAGCAACATGCAGCGGGTTTATTGCTGCAAAGATTACCGGAAAAAGAAAATCAAATTCGGTCAGATAAACAGGATTGGGAGCATTTTACGATTTTAACGGAAACACTTAAAGACACAGAGTTGCTTAATTTACCAAATAGTGAATTACTGTACCGGTTATATCATAGTGAAACCGTTAAAATATTTGATGCACAAACGGTTCAATATGTATGCGGCTGTTCTAAGGAAAAATGCGAAAATGCGATTATCAGCTTAGGTCCACAAGAAATTGAAAGCATCAAAAAAGAAGACGAATTTATCGAAATCAAATGTGACTTCTGTAATAAAAACTATCATTTTGACATTGTTGACTTAACTCGCATACAGAACTTATCAGAGGAAAGATTCCAAAAAAATTCCTAAATTTTAATGATAAAGCCAAGTTTTTTCAATTGTTCTTCTACTTGATCAGAGCCATTGGATAGTCTTATCTTATAATTGCTGAATTCTCGTCGGATCGGATAATCACCCCGTTGTTTTTCAAAAGTACTCGTTGATTGGCGTAATTTTTCATCATCTTTTTCAATGGGATAAGTATAATGAACCGCTTCAAACAAAATCTGTTCATCCGACTTTCCCCTTCCATCGATCAATAATTCCATGGCATGAGGTACCGGAATATCCGGACATTTCCATTCATTCAATTCCAGTTTAAAAAACTGACTTAAGGCTCTAATACTGTTTTCTGTGCCATTGGCTTTTCCATCTGCAGAATATCCAGCAATGTGTGGCGTGGTAATTTTACATAAGTCCATCAATTCCTGATCAATACTGGGTTCATTTTCCCATACATCCAGAACGGCCCCTTGAATTTGGTTTGAGCTCAAGGCAGATTTTAAAACCTGATTATCAATTACTTCACCCCGGCATGTAGTCATTAATAAGACTTTTGAAGAAACCTGATCAATAAAGGACTGGTCTACCAAATGATACGTTTGATCAATGCCATCCCTATTCAAAGGTACATGAAAGCAGATAAAATCTGAATGAGCGATGATTTCTTTCAAGGGGACGAAAATATCACTGTTTTCCTGACGGGCTCTGGGAGGGTCATTCAATAAAACAGTCATACCCAGAATTTTGGCAATTCTAACAGTCTTGCTACCGGTATTACCGACACCAACCACACCTAGTGTTTTTCCTTTCAACTCAATCTGATCATGAATATGCAGATGAAGTAGGGCTGTGGTCATATATTGTTCAACTGATTTTGCGTTACATCCAGGTGCATTAACCCATTTAATATTATGAGTGCGACAATAGTCCTTATCGATATGGTCATAGCCAATTGTTGCTGTCGCAATAAATTTAAGCGAACTATTCTTCAATAATTGTTCATTACATTTAGTACGGGTTCTAATAATCATGGCATCAGCATCTTTAAGCATTTCATTGTCTATCGCACCACCCGGAGCATAAATCACTTCGCCATGCTTTTCTAATATCCCTCTGATAAAGGGAATTTTATCATCGATTACTATTTTCATTTAGAAGATCCTGTTTTTAAACGAACGAACATCTAATTTAGGGATATACATCTTAAGAAAAAGGAAATTTTTTAGATTAAATGGGATAGAATGTCTGCCTGAGACAAGCAGACAACGGGGGGTTATTATATATCCAGATAGGCCATATCGAAATTAGCGATGGGGATCTCTCCCTCTTGTGCATGCTGAGCATCCTGATCAAGTTCAAAGTCGCTGATAACGGCCTGATGCATTTCGACGGCTAACGTTTTATCGCACATTTTATAAGCTAAGGTCTGTCCCTGATTTAGTCTTAATATATTATAGTTACTGCTATCCACTGTTGCTGTATTTTTGTTTTTAAATAAGTCTGCTAATAGTAAGTCTTTGATATCCTGCATTTCTCCCCTGTAAGTTAAAAATTCACTAAACTCTAATAGTATGACGTCATGTCGTCAAGATTCATATTAGAATATCAGCAAAAGGCAAGTCCTATCGCCGTTTACAGCTGATATGCGTTTTTAGAACGTAAATAAATAACAAAATGATATTAATTTTCAAATGCCACTAGCTTATCGATAACACAAGGGATAAGCAGAGTCACGAAATAAATTTTGATTATGTGAAAAACTTTTACTCAAATCGAAATGGTATTTTATTTTTTAGATTCTTTCCCCGTCATTTGATTAACAATAATTTTCACTAATGTGACACTATTTAATGCATTTTCTCCATATTCAAATTGGTCTTCCGAATACTGTTTCATAATCAGATCCATGGCTTTTATCTTTTCTTGCTTGTCCAAAACAATCTCTGCCTTTCCCGAAGCAACAACACTTTCATAAGTAGCACTCCAGTTGCAGGCCTTTCCCTTAGGGTCAGATACAATCCCAACTTCATCATCAATCTCAATACACACTAAGGGGTTTTTTTGAATAATCTCCAGTTTTTTCCCCTCTTTAGCACTATGAAAATAAAATACATTATCTAAATATCCAAAATTTAAAGGGATAATATAGGGTTGATTCCCATCACATAATGCCAGTCGCATCACTTTTGCTTTTTTAATAACGCTTTCTATCACTGACAAGTCTTTAATTTCTTTTTCATTTCTACGCATTTTTTTAACTCCTTTTCAGATTTTAGATTAATATTATTAATTTCGGTTCTTTATTACACCCCTGTGACATTTACTCAGTATCGCCATCTAAGTCAGTTTGATACTGGAGCGTTTTCCAGGAAATGCTTCCGGAAATAAAACCAGGTCGGTATTCTGGCTAACCGCCTTTTAGGTCAGATCCCCTATCTTTTCTATGGTTTGTAGTAATTGAAACAGCACTGGTGCATCCTGAACAACAGAAACATTAACCATTTGATTTACTTTCAAATCAGCTCCTGATTTTAGTGATTTATTATCTCGTCAATGATCTTAAAAATATGATGATTGCCTTGAGAAAAAGACTGTTGACCTATCTTTTGAATGATTTGATCTTTTTTTTGAAAAGCTTCCTGAATTTTATCAATAATGAAAATTTCAGCGAGATTTTCCTCCTCGACAACAATAGCCAACCCTTGTTTGGCAAAAGACTTTGCATTCAGTATCTGATCACCCCGGCTGGCTTTTTTGGAAAGCGGGATCAATAAGGATGGTTTTTTAACAGCCAACAGTTCAAAAAGGATAGTGGCTCCGGCCCGGGATATTACCAGGTCAGCCATGGCGAAGAAATCCGGAAGCTCCTGATCAACATATTCAAATTGTCGGTAATCAACCCTGTTCATCAATGATGTGTCTAAACCATTCTGTCCGCAAATATGGCAAATCGAAAACTGATTCGTTAAAGTATCAATGTTGCCCCGAATCAAATCGTTGATTACCTTTGAACCTAAACTACCACCAACAATCAATAATACAGGTTTATCCGACTTAAAATCACAAATTTCCCTACCCAGGGTGGCATTGCCATTTTGAATCGCAGACCGAACGGGAATACCGGTATGAACAGCCTTCGACGAATTGATATATTTAATCGTTTCAGGAAAACTATAACAAATCTTTTTGGCAAAGGGAGCTGACAGTCGGTTGGTTAATCCGGGAGTCAGATCAGATTCATGGATGATGACCGGAATTCGCAACAACCAGGAGGCCCAAACCACCGGACAGGAAACAAAACCGCCTTTGCTGAATACTAACTTGGGTCTGATTTTAAGCAATAGATAAATCGATTTAATAACTCCCAACACTATTTTAAAAACATCTGTAAAATTTTTGAAATCGAAATACCGGCGAAGTTTACCAGCGGAAATATGATGGTAGTAATCCACCACCCCTTTCACCAGTTTTTTCTCAATACCATCAATTTGCCCAATATAATGAACCTCCAATCCTTTCGATTTCAATTCAGGTATTATGGCTAAATTTGGCGTGACATGGCCAGCTGTTCCACCACCGGTCAGAACAATGCGTTTCATGGGTTTTTAATTTACAGATGAATTTTCTAATAAATATTGCATTGCCGCCAGATCAACGCCATTTTGGTAGTTAAGTTTCATCGGACAAACAGCCACATGTTTCTTCTCTGCTAAAACATAAATATCTGAAGTATGAGAAAGTCGTTCTTTATCATAAACAATTCTCACTTTAATATCGCTGATTTTACTATCCAGTGAAGGGGATTCAAAATATGTCTGGTAATAGATTTGATCCGCAACTTCTGCAAATTCACATTCCGTCTTTTCATTAGCTTCATCAGGAACATCGATTTTTAATACATCGATATCCTTCGGAAATCCTTGTGATAATACCTGAATGGCAAAGTGATTTAAAAAATAAATGGAGGGTCGCCAGTCCTGCTCTGTATATTCGAAATGACTATTTGTTTTTGTTTGCTTCGACACTGCCAGGGCAGGGGTACCTAAACTGGAAGCCTCAAAGGCCGCACCGACTGTTCCTGATACATTAACATTTGACCCAATATTTTCACCATAATTAATACCGGAAATAGCTAAATCAGGTAATTGACCCTTGAACAGAATATTATAGGCCAGTTGGACGATTAAAGAGGGGGAACAGTCACAGGTATAGGCTTCAATTTTATTACCAGCAACATCATATTCTATTGGCTCAAGTTTAGCCTCAGCAGCACCAACATGACTGCGGCTCATAGCTGTTTGCTGTCTAGAGGGGGCAGCTACCACGATTCGGCCTAACCCCAAAACGCTTTGAATTGATGCTTCTAAACCAGGGGAATGGATACCGTCATCGTTGGTTAAAAAAATAATTGGTTTTTTCATAAGTTTTTTACTCAATATAATATTTTGTATAAGATCTTTTTTTAATTGATTTCTAATATTCTAGCAAGGAATAAGCTTATATTTCAAAATCTAATCATAGACATTAATAATTATGATTTGTGTTTTTTTTAATATACCAAATGATTAATTTCAAAATGAACTACCCCGCCGCAAGCGGACGGAGTATCCATCAGAATCAACGATTTAGGATTCACATATCAGAATTTTAAAAGACAAAATTTTAGATACATAGATGGCACGCTCTCAAAGTTGTCATACCATTCTTGAGTATCAAGTTTAAGAAATTAAATAAAAAAAGTGACATGCTTACTAGATCGGTAGTTATTTTCATATCGTCTGTGATCCAGTGGATTGGAAATCTGTTTGCGAGATTTGAGACTTGATTATAAGCGTAAAAAAAGTAATGCTACTTCTTAAATTGTCATAATTTCACCACTGTCTTAAGTTAACTATCATTCTAAACATTATAATAAAAATGAATCACTCAATGAATTCAGTCACAACTACAACTTCTGAATCGGATAGAAATATTTTACTGTCTATTATTATTCCACTTTATAATGAAGAAGAAAGTTTAACGGAGTTATATAGTCAAATTTTAACAGAGATACAAACACATAATTTAGCGCCTTATGAGCTCCTTTTTATCAATGACGGTTC
>Ga0307989_1000539_pt1 | contig 24339 bp, 21 predicted proteins | sample EllFjometagen185_FD_203164 | JGI IMG/M metagenome (GOLD analysis project Ga0307989, IMG submission 203164) | Marine microbial communities from Ellis Fjord, Antarctic Ocean - #185 | ecosystem: Environmental > Aquatic > Marine > Unclassified | place: Southern Ocean | collected 2014-10-08 | reverse complement strand
TGAAATATTTACGCTTCTTCGCAGATGCAATAAATACATTGACGAAACCACTCCGTGGATTCTGGGTAAAGATGAAAATAAAAAGGGACGCCTGGCATCAGTTCTATATAATCTACTTGAAAGTATCCGATTTGCCGCAGTTATGCTGCAGCCCTATATGCCTGAAACAGCAGAGGCTATATTGAAACAGTTGAATACAGATGTAAACAGCTGGGAATCATTGGCATCTTTTGATGGAATGAAAATCGGTGATTCTGTTGGTAAGCCAGAAATATTATTTGCTCGACTTGAAACAGAAAAGAAACTTGCAGAAATAAAGTCAATTGAAGATAAAAAAGCAAAACCAGTCCCTAAAGAAGAACCAATTGGTATAGATGATTTCACAAAGGTAAAACTTCGCACAGCAAAAATACTTGAAGTTGAGAAAATCAAAGGTGCTGACAAGCTTCTTAAACTGACAGTTGATGCCGGAAGCGAGCAACGTCAGATAGTATCCGGTATAGCAACATATTATGAGGCAAAAGAATTGATTGGTAAAAATGTTGTAATAATTTCCAATTTAATGCCTATTAAACTCAGAGGAGTTCTTTCTGAAGGAATGATACTTGCTGCTGAAGATGAAAATGGACTAAGTATTGTTACATTGGATAAAGATGTAACTCCCGGTTCGCCTGTAAAATAATAAAATCAATAATTTAAAGATCGGTTGCATTGGTATCCGGTCTTTTTTTATGCGTTCAATATAACATCAGGAGAACTTAGTTGATTAAATGTGTGTGCAAATTTAAGTTTTTGGGTATAAATAAATGATGAAGAAATGGAGATTATAAAATGAAGTTAATTAAGATAATATTAGGAAGTGTAAGAGACCAAAGAGCAGGAGCAAAAATAACAGAATGGGTTTTAGCTAGAGCAGAAGAATATACAGGCGATTTAAAATTTGAGTTTATTGACCTCAAAGATGTTGAACTTCCGTTTATGAACGAACCAATACCACCAATGATGGGTGTTGAATATAAATATGAGCACACAAAACGATGGAGTAAAATGATCGGTGAAGCAGATGGATTCATATTCATTACTCCCGAGTACAATCATGGATATTCAGGAGTTTTAAAGAATGCAATTGATTATTTGTATCGTGAATGGAAAGATAAATATGTAGGATTTATCGGATATGGTGGAAGCGGAGCAAATAATGCGATACGTCAGCTTAAGGAAGTTTTTGAAGTTATTGAGCTAAAAACAATTGAAAAACAGGTTGGAATCGAAAAAATATGGGAAGCATTTGATGATAATGGAAAACTAAAGCAAGAAAATATTATCGGCGATATCAACAGCTTATTCGAAGAATTAGAAAGTAAATTAAAATAAAATATACCATTTATATAAAAACCGGGTAGTTAGTATAAAACTTCCCGGTTTTTTTCGTGTTTTATTATGAAGAAGGCTCTTCAGATGGCACATGAAATATACTGCGGGTTTCTTTTGATAAAAGTATAACTGTTGTGAATATCACAAGTACTATAAGATTTAGTACAAGAAATACTACAGGAATGGAAAATGAGTCTGAAAGCACACCGCCGATTGCCATCCCAAGGGGGGTGAGCGCTGCAGAAATTGAAGATGAAAAAGCAAAGAATTTTCCTCGCATGTCCGGATCTACAATCAATTGTATTAAAGCTCCAAGTATTACATTTACAACAACTATGAAAAAGCCACCTATTGCAAAGAATGCCAGAATCAAAGCGTAACTCCACACAAGTGAAATCGAAAGAGACACTAGGCAAATTATCATGCTGACAAAGAATATTTTAAATCTATTGTTATTATTGATTTTCAAAATAGACATTATAACCCCACCAAGCAACATTCCAATAGTGAATACCGACATTGCGTAGCCATATTTATCCGGACCCAGACCAGCAGTTCTTTGAAAATATGGCATTAATGTCACCATTGCCGCAGAGAGCATAAAATTCATAAAAGCAGCCAGCAAAAAGAAATTCCTTATACCGGTATGTGAAATTGTATACTTAATACCACTTTTAAATCTTCCCAGTAGTTATAGTCGCTGTTTGCCGACATGCTTTTTTCCTTAGATGATTTAATAAATATTTCTGAGATTGCAGACAATATGTAAGATATCCCGTTAAGAAGAAATAGCAGCGGCGCTCCAAATGTGGTATACAGAATACCGCCGAGGGGTGTTCCGAGTATCTCTGAAGCTGAACTAACCATACTGTTCACAGAGTTTGCATTTGTTATTTTTTTTGGTGGAACAAGTTCAGGTACTATCGCAGCAGATGCAGGTGTAAAAAATGCTGATGATATACCAGAAACAATGGCAACTATAAAAACCATCCAGACTTCCAGTAAATCCATATAGATGATTACCGTAGCGGCAAGAACGAAAAATCCATTAATAAAATCAGCTGCCACAAGAATCCTGCTTTTTCGCCATCTATCAATCAGTGGGCCTGCAAAAGGAGCAATTAAAATTCTTGGTAGTGATGAAGCAGCCATTATTGTGCCCATCAATGTACCGGATCCTGTTTTATCCAGAACCCAAAATCCAAGAGCAACACTGAAAAGCACACTGCCGAACAGGGACACAAAACGTCCCTGGGCAAGCAGAATAAAATTCTTATTCCACAATTTAGTAGGCTTATCAGATATCAATCCACATGCCTTCCTTTATTGAAGTATCTATAGCATCTAATATTTTGCAGCACATATATCCGTCCTCAAAATCAGGGTATGCTTTTGTATTATTACTAATAGACTGTACAAATTCATACATTTCATGAACAAACGTATGCTCGTATCCGATTATATGTCCCGGCGGCCACCATGCTCCTACATAATTGTGTTCAGCTTCTGTGACAGAAATAGTTTTAAATCCCTGCTGGTATGAGGGATCATCAACGTTGTAATACTGTAATTCATTCATCTGCTGAAAATTAAATTTTACAGTTCCTTTACTTCCGTTAATTTCAAATGACATACCGTTTCTATTACCGGGTGCAAACCGCGTTGCCTCAAATGTGCCAAGCGCACCATTATTAAATTCCGTCATAAAAATAGAAGCATCATCAACGGTAACATCGCCCATTTTTCCTGAGCTACTTCCTGAAGCAAAAAGTCCATCCATTGACTCAACAATGGGACGTTTTTTTATAAAAGTTTTTTGCATTCCCATAACTTTTTTCAAATCGCCTATTAAATATCTGGCTAAATCAATTAAATGAGCATTTATATCACCATGAGACCCGGAGCCGGCTACATTTTTGTCTAGCCTCCAAACAAGCGGAAAATCGGGATCAACTATCCAGTCCTGAAGATACAGTCCTCTGAAATGATAGATAGTGCCGAGTTTTCCCCCATCTATTAATCGCTTGGCAAGTCTTATAGCAGGAACAAAACGATAATTAAATCCCACCTGATGAACCACCCCCGCCAAATCAGCAGCTTTCCACATGATTTTAGCTTCATCTGCAGTCATTGCCAAAGGTTTTTCACAAAAGACATCTTTCTTTTCTTCGACAGCAGCTAATACCATATCCATGTGTGCGTTGCTCGGGGCTGTTACGTCTACAAAATCTATATCATCCCTTTTCATCAGTGCTTTCCAGTCGGTTTCATAATTCAGAAAACCGAATTTGTCTTTTGCCTCACTTACTGAGGATTCATCTCTGCCGCATATTACACTTGAGACAATATATGCATCAGCATTGAAAAAGTGGTTTACCTGACGATATGCATTTGAATGAGCGCGTCCCATGAATTTATAACCAATTAAACCTGCATTTAGTTTTTTCATTGTATCCTCCTATGCCCAGAACATTTCTCCGGTTTCTTCAAAAATAATAGTTTCTTTAAGAAAAGCAACGGCCTTTTCCAAACCTTCATCAGAACTCATAAGGGAGTCTTCATGTTCTATTGATATTGCACCGGTATAACCTACTGTACGAAGAGCGGAGAACATGTCTTTCCATACTTTATAGTTATTACCATATCCTACTGTTCTAAAGAGCCACGACCGGTTGAATTCATCACTGTAATGTTTAGTGTCAAGTACGCCGTTAATGTCTGAGTTATATTTCTGAACTTTACTGTCTTTTGCATGAAAATGGAACATGCAATCTTTTAATTCTCGGATTGCCTTAACAGGGTCTATAGCCTGCCAGAAAAGATGACTTGGATCAAAGTTAGCGCCTATAGAATCACCTACAGCAGATCGCAAACGCAAGAGAGTCTCAGGGTTATACACACAAAAACCCGGATGCATTTCAAGAGCAATTTTCTTTATGCCATGAGATTCTGCAAAAGCAGTAGCCTCTTTCCAGTATGGTATTAACACATCATTCCACTGATATTCCAGAATTGTTCCGAAATCATCAGGCCATGGACAGGTAACCCAGTTGGGATATTTGGCTTGAGGTGATCCTCCGGGGCAACCTGAGAATGTTATAACAGTATCAATTCCGGCTTTTTCAGCCAGTAGAACAGTGTTTCTGAAATCCAAATCAAATGCTTCTGCTATATCTTTCTGTGGGTGAACAGGATTGCCATGGCAGCTGAAAGCACTAATTTCCATATTGTACTTTTTTACTAATTTAAGTAGTTCGTCAATTTTTTCAGAATTTTCCAAAAGAGCAGCTGCATCTGCATGAGCTGTACCCGGATATCCTCCCGAACCAAGTTCCACAGTTTGTACACCAAGAGTGCTGAGTTTTTTCAAAACTTCCTCAAGTGGCATGTCCGACATCATTACAGTTAATACTCCAAGTTTCATAATTATTCCTCCAGTAATTCTTTAATTTGTACTTCGCGGTTTTGGACAGAACTTTTTATAGCTGCAAAAACCATTGCAAGGCTTTTTATATTATCGCGGCAGTCAGTTTGTGCCTTTCTGCCGACTTTTATACTTTCAATCATTTCATCGATACAACCTTCGTGAGAGTTAAGTGGGCATTCGATTTTTTGAATCCTAATATCTGTATCTAAAGGATGTCTACTTTTATCATTGGAATCATATATTTGAGCAGTGGGGAAGTCATTTCCATTCCAACCACATGTACCAAGACTTCCGACCGCACGCCAGTTAGAATCCCATGATGTTTTCATTCCCGGAGCACACCAGGAACCTGTATAGTTAAATATTGTTCCATCTTCAAAAGTGAAGATACATACAGCTGAGGCATTTCCCTTGTACCATGACCATTTCGGATTGTACTCCTTACAGATTACTGATACAGGGTCGTTTCCTAACAAGAATCGCGCTTGGTCAAATGTGTGTATAGCCATATCAATTAACAACGGGGAAGGCATTTCATCGCGGAATCCGCCAAAATGAGGATCACGGAAAAACTCTGCACCCAGGTATCCGATTTTACCGGTTAAACTTGTCTGAATTGCATTTTTATATGAAAACATTCCTGTATTATAACGTCGGTTCTGCATTACAAAAAACTCACGGGAATATTTATCTGATAGTTTAATAATTTGCTTTGCATTGTCAATTGTGTCCGCTAGAGGTTTTTCCGATAATACATGTAACCCCTTTGACATACATATTTTGGCAAGTTCAAGTCGAACTGAGGGAATGACATTGTCAATTGCAATAGTTGGATTTATTGTGTCAATAGCTTTGGCTGTATCAGTAAAAACAGGGCAGGTAAGATTGAATTTTGCAGCCTTTTCCAAAGCCGCATCTTTATTGATATCAACAATTCCGCATATTTCAACATCGTCTCTTTTTGTTATAGAAGAAAACCATGCCTGGCTAATTGCGCCGCACCCAATCTGAAGTATTTTAAGCATGTTTTAACCCCCTAGGATTTATCAGAATAATTATATCATAATCTTGAAGCGGTTTTACGGTAGGGAGCCTTGTTTAGGGTATAATGGGAGTATGAAAATTGTAGTTGATGCGGATGCATGTCCGGTAAAAAGAGAAATTGAGAGCTTAGCTAAGAAACATAAGATTGATGTAATCATGGTTTGTGATACATCTCATATTATTACCAGTGATTATTCACGTGTCATAATGGTAGATAAAGGTGCTGATTCAGTTGATTTTGCACTAATTAATATGGTAAATGCCGGAGATATTGTCGTTAGTCAGGACTATGGTGTTGCTGCAATGGCATTGGCTAAAAAGGCTGCTGCTATTGGGAATTCTGGTAGAATATATACACAATTCAACATAGATGCAATGCTGAATCAGCGTTTTCTTTCTAATGAGAACCGACGTAAAGGCGGAAAATTCACCAGAGGTCCGAAGGCTCCGGTAATTGATAAAAATAGGTTTACTGATTCGTTATTATCTTTAATAAACAATCGCGATTAATATCATGTCATAAATATATTCGTGTTTTTCAATTTATGGTGTTATAATACATCTAAATTAATAAGTCTTCAGGGCAGGGTTAAATTCCCGACCGGCGGTAAAGTCCGCGAGCGAAAGCTGAACTGGTTAAATTCCGGTACCGACAGTATAGTCTGGATGAAAGAAGCAATTTTTTTATGCCCCGAGGAGGGGTTTCTCTATGCCCCCGGAAGGAAGTTGAAGTGGAAAACAGAAAAAGAACAATGTGGATTGTGAAAGTAGCTATGTTATCTGCAGTTGCATCTTTATTGATGTATCTTGAGATACCTATACCTTTTATGCCGCCATTCCTGAAATTGGATTTCAGTGATATTCCGGCATTGCTGGCAGGCTTCTCACTTGGACCACTGGCGGGTGTTGGTGTGTTGTTCATAAAGAATGCTGTGCATGCTTTAGCCTCATGGTCATTTTTGGTTGGTGAACTGGCTAATTTTATTATTGGAGTAAGTTTTGTATTGCCGGCTGCGCTTATCTATAAGAATCGTAAAAACAAAAAAAGTGCGGTTGTTGGAATGGTGGCAGGTGGTTTTATAATGACTGTTACAGCAGGTTTTCTCAATGCATATATTTTGATACCTCTTTATGCAACTGTTTTAAATTTTCCTGTTGAAGCAATAGTAGGTATGAGCAATAAAGTTAACCCATTGATAAAGGATTTGAAAACATTAATTTTCATTGGTATTACTCCATTTAATATTATTAAAGCTTTTATGAATACTCTTGTAGCTGCATTGATATACAAGCCTCTTTCTCCACTTCTGCATAAGAATTTTGACAACTCACGTGCCAAACTATCGGATGATTGATATATCCGCCATATGATATAATAACGCAAAGAGGTCGCTATGAATGACTGCATTGCAGTTGTCGGACTGGGGCTCATCGGAGGCTCGCTGGCAAAAGCATTAAAACTAAAGTCCAGGGTAAAAAAAGTAATCGGAATCGATCCGGATGAATCTCAACTAAGTGAGGCTTTGAAATCCGGTGTTATTGATGCAGGGTTTAAAAAACCTGACACTTTTTTAGATCAATGCAGCATGGTATTTTTATGTGCTCCTGTTCCTGTGTGTGCTGATCTCGCAATTGAAGTTGCAGGTTATACCAATCCTAATTGCATCATATCTGATACTGCTAGTACAAAGGCTGAAATTGTTAATAAGGTATTAGAAAACAATAAAAATATTCGATTTGTTGGCGGTCATCCTATGGCTGGCTCTGAACGAAGCGGATATGCTTATTCCAGGGAAGATATGTTTGAAAATGCCTACTATATAATTCTTGATAATGGATTGGATATAGAAGCGGTGGAACAGGTAAAAAGTATAGCTGTATCTATAGGTGCAATACCGATTATTACTGACTGTGAATCTCATGACAGAGCAGTTGCAGTAGTAAGTCATGTTCCTCATGTAACAGCTGCAGCATTAGTTAATTTACTTAATGACGAAAAGGATAGCGACCTTGGTAAAAAAATTGCCGCAGGGGGATTCAGAGATATTACAAGAATTGCTTCTTCACAACCTGCACTTTGGAGAGACATCACCATCAGCAACCGTGAGGCGGTGACAGATGGTATAGACAGACTGATTGAAATACTTCAAAAAGCAAAAAAATCTATAAATATGCGGAATGAATCAGAAATTGAAAGCTATTTTTCAATAGCAAAAAATGCCAGGGATATTATGTCAGGTGAAAAAGAAGGACTGCTTCCGAGAAAATACCAGATTGTTATCCAGGTAAGCGATAAGCCGGGTGTTATTGCTCATATCGCCAAAATTCTAGGCGAAAACAGTATTAATATAAAGAATATTAATGTCACTCATAGCCGTGAGGATGTTGGCGGAGTTCTGGTAGTTGAGTTGTATAGCATAGATGGCCGCGATTCTGCATTGAAAGTTCTGGCCGGCGAAGGCTACTTAGCTTCTGCAATAGATTAATACAATCAAATGGAACATATCTAATCAACTTTACGTATAACATATAGACGGAAAATTTCCGTACTTTAGTTACACAGAGGTGGATATAATGTTTAAGAAAATTATTGTATTGGTTTTAGTGTTATCAATGACCATAGGTTTATTAGCCGGATGCGCTGGCGATGGAGAAACTTCTATTATAAAAACACCTAAAGTAAAAGCAGACACTATTGGTGATGACGTTGTTAAAGCAAATTCGCAGTTTGCATTTGATATATTCAGAGCTGTATATTTAGGGGATACCGAGGGCAATGTATTTCTGTCGCCGGCAAGTATTTCCACTGCTTTAGCAATGACATGGAACGGTGCCGCAGGTACAACGAAACAAAGCATGGCAGATGTTCTTGGTTTTAGTAATATTGAAGAGATTATGGTCAATAATGGTTTCGCGTATCTGGTTGATATGCTTAATAGGTCAGAGAGTGGAATAAAATTATCGCTGGCAAATTCAATATGGATCAGAGATGGATTTGAGGTTCTTGATTCCTTTAAAAATGTAAATTCAGAGTATTTTGCTGCAGAAATAAGAAACCTGGATTTCAATGATCCCGGAGCAGCGGATATTATCAATGGATGGGTAAAGGAAAATACAGAGGATCTGATTGAAAAAATTGTTGATGATGCAATAGATCCTGCTACTGTTATGTTTTTAATAAATACCATATATTTCAAGGGCGATTGGCAGGTTGAGTTTGACCCGGATAAAACTTATGAATCAGATTTCATGGTTGATGGTAAGGTAGTTGGTAGTGTAGACATGATGTCTGAAAAGGGCGACGTGATTTACTATGACGCAGAAGATTATAAGCTGCTTAGTCTTCCATACGGAGACGGCGGAATGTTTATGGATCTGCTATTACCTGCCGAAGATACAAAAATTGCTGATTTTATTGACCGATTTGACTTAGATGAGTACATAGAAGCGTTAGCAAATCTGAATGAAAATCATGATGTTATAGTAGCCATTCCAAAATTTAAAACTGAATATGAGGTTTCACTAAACGATGCCCTGACCTCTCTTGGAATGGGAGAAGCCTTTACCGGAGCTGCAGATCTCACTAGAATGAATGAAAACGGCAATCTGTTTATTAGTGATGTTAAGCATAAATCATATATTGAGGTCAATGAAAAGGGAACAGAAGCTGCAGCAGTAACATCTGTTGTGATAAACTTCACAGCAATTATGGATCCCATAACATTTATAGCTGACCGTCCGTTTGTTTATACAATCCGTGACGATAAAACCGGATCCATCCTATTTATGGGAGTCTTCGACACCCCCGAAAAGTAACCCTTATTGAAAATTGTCCCTAGGGACAAAAGCACTTAAATTTTACAAAAAACAAAAGATGCCTTACTAGAACTAGTAGGGCATCTTTCTATATCAGCCATTTTGACGATTTGTCCCTAGGGACAATTTTCAAAAAAATGAAAAAAGACCCTAGGGACAAATCGTTATTTTAGTAGTTTTTGGTGAGTTTGGCGCGGATATATCCGCGGTCTGTTGTGGTGCTTTCAACGTAGAAGCCGCGGCCGTAATAGAAGCGGATCAAGTCAGTATAGTTTGATGCAGAATAAAGATAAGCATTTTTAAGCCCAAGGCCCTTTATTTCAGCATCGATGAGGTTCATCAGGGATTTTCCAATTCCAATATTATGATAGTCAAGGCGAACGCCAAATCTGGAAATATGCGCAGTTTCACCTTCGATTTCAAAACGGATGGTTCCGACAGGAACATCATTCACATAGGCAATAAAAACTTCACATGAATTGATTGCTGCTACAGCTTCTTGTTCAGTCTCCTCAAGCGCAGCCATGCTGCCGGTAAGTCCGGTATCTTCCATATATTTTTTAAAGGCTTCCTGCAGTATATCAACAATGGCTGCTGCATCATCAGGTTTTGCTTTTCTGACAGTAAATGAATAAACAGGCATATTACTATTCTCCCATTAATTTGACCATAACGGCCTTTTGTACATGCAGACGGTTTTCAGCTTCATCAAAAATCCTTGAAGCTGGACCATCCATAACTTCTGCGGAAACTTCAAAACCACGATAACCGGGCAGGCAGTGTAAAAAGATAGCTTCGTCTGCAGCATTTTGCATCAACTGTTCGTCAACTATAAATCCTTTGAAATCATTTATACGACGTTCCTTATCTTCTTCCATTCCCATACTGACCCATGTATCTGTATAAACAGCAGATGCGTCTTTAACTGCTTCAGAAGGACTGTAGCCAATATTTACTGTGCATCCTGATTCCTTAGCAAACTCAAGAGACTTTGCAATAACATCAGCATCTGGTTCATAACCTTTTGGCGTTGCTATAGACACATCAATTCCAACTTTTGAACAACCGTAAAGCAAAGAATTGGCCATATTGTTTCCATCGCCTACATATGCAAGTTTTTTTCCTTTAAGGGTGCCGAATTCTTCGTAAATTGTAAAAATATCAGCTAATACCTGACAGGGATGCAGTAAATCTGTAAGAGCATTTATAACAGGAATACTTCCAAATGCAGCAAGATCTTCTACATCGCTTTGCTTTAATGTTCTTATCATAATACCATCTACATAACGGGATAAAACTTTTGAAGTGTCTTCAATACTTTCGCCCCGGCCAAGTTGTATATCGTTAGAGCTAAGAAACAAAGGATGGCCTCCAAGTTGATACATTCCCGTTTCAAATGACACTCTTGTACGGGTAGAGGACTTGGCAAAAACCATAGCGAGTGTCTTGCCTTTTAAAATATGATGTTTAATTCCATTTTTTGTTTCATATTTTAACTTTTCAGCAATTTTAAATATTTCCAGAATTTCTTCTTTTGACAGGTGGTACAATCCGAGTAAATGTTTCATTGTATTTCTCCTTTTATATATTTGGAATAAGTATCTAATGGTAGTATTGTGCAGGTCTTTTCACAGGTGAAATAGTCAACAACATCAAGTGCGGCTTCCGCTGTATCAAGATTTGTGATAGAAGGGACATTGTACTCAATTGAAGTACGCCTTAAAAGGAAACCATCTCTTTCTGGAAGTTTACCCCTAGTAGGTGTGTTTATCATCAGGACAATATCGCCTTTTTTAATTGCTTCTATTTCTTCTGCGTCTGTCATTTTATCACAATCAATGTCATTTGAAATTAAATAATCATAGGTGCCGGCAGTAGCACAAAGAGTATATCCGTGCTTAATTAATTTTTTTGCCAGAGGAAGGCTTTCTTCTTTGTCTCTATCAGTGATACTGAGGAGAACCTTGCCTGATGGAGGAATATTAAGCCCGGATCCCAATAAAGCTTTATAAAGAGCTTCTTCATATACTTTTGAAACTCCCATGACCTCGCCGGTGGATTTCATTTCAGGGCCCAAAAATGTATCTAGTGTAGTAATTTTTGAGAATGAAAAAACAGGAGCTTTAACGGCAATAAATTCTGATTCTTTGGCAAGGCCCGGTTTGTAACCAAGGTCTTCTAGTTTTCTTCCCATTATTAGTTGAGTGGCAACATTAACCATTGGAATACCTGTAATTTTGCTCATGACAGGTATGGTCCTGCTTGCACGAGGGTTGACTTCTATAACAAAAACTTTTCCGGATTCATCTACAACGAATTGTATATTGAACAGACCGGTTATCTTTAGACCCTTAGCCAGTCTTATAGTATAGTCAACAACAGTTTTCTTAACATCATCAGACACGTTTTGTGTAGGATAGACAGCAATGCTGTCGCCTGAATGTACACCTGCACGTTCGATATGCTCCATTATTCCCGGGATTAAAACATCAGAACCATCACAGATACCATCAACCTCAATCTCCATACCCATTATATACTTATCAATAAGTATGGGATGGACGGGTGATATATCTACGGCCATAGCCATATACTCTTCCAATGTTGTATTGTCATAAACAATTTCCATAGCCCGACCGCCAAGAACATATGAAGGTCGCACAAGCACTGGGAAACCAATTTTGGCAGCAATTATCTTTGCCTCTTCAAACGAGAAGGCTGTTTTACCCTGTGGTATAGGAATTTCAAGCTCATCAAGCAGAATGAGAAACCTGTTTCTGTCTTCTGCCATATCAATACTATTCTTAGACGTGCCTAGAATTTTAACTCCCGCTTCATGAAGGGGAGCTGCAAGGTTTATAGATGTTTGTCCGCCGAATTGCAGAATAACACCCAGAGGTTTTTCTTTTTCAATAATATCGAGTACACCCTCTTTTGTAAGTGGGTCAAAATATAATTTGTCGGAGATATCAAAATCCGTACTTACTGTCTCCGGATTATTATTTATAATTACAGATTCAATGCCCATATTCCTTAAAGCTTCAACAGAATGGACACAGCAATAATCAAATTCAATTCCCTGGCCAATACGTATAGGTCCGGAACCAATAACAATCACTTTATCGTTATCATTGTATTCAATATCATCTTTTTCTTCATAGGTTGAGTAGTAATAGGGTGTGACAGCCTCAAACTCCCCGGCACATGTGTCAACAAGCTTATAAACAGGTTTTATTGGATATTTTTCCCTAAGTTCAAGTATAGTTTGAAGGGGAACATTAACAAGATTTGCGATATAGGAGTCGCCGAATCCAATTTTTTTAGCCTTCAGATAAAGCTGATAATCAAGCCAGGCTATGCCGGCATTTTTTATTTCATCAGCCACATCAACAATTTTTTTCAATTTCATAAGAAAGAACATATCGATACGGGTAATTTCATGGATTGTTTCTGTAGATATACCTTTTTGTAGTAGTTTGAATATTGCAAACAGGGATTCATCTTTGGGATGCTTGATATACTCCATCAGTGTATCAATAGAAGCATTGTCAAAAAGCTGAAGCCCGAGCTGATAATTCAATTTAATATCAAGTGAATCAATTGCCTTAAGGAGTGCTTCTTCAAAAGTTCTTCCGATAGCCATAACTTCGCCGGTTGCTTTCATTTGAGTACCTATACTGCGGTCGGCGGAATTAAATTTATCAAATGGCCATCTGGGAACTTTTACAACAACATAGTCAAGGCTTGGCTCAAAACAGGCATAAGTGTTGCCGGTGATTGGATTCAATATTTCATCTAGATTAAGACCGATAGCGATTTTCGCAGCTGAACGAGCAATAGGATAACCTGTTGCTTTTGAGGCCAGTGCAGAGGATCGACTTACTCTTGGGTTAACCTCGATAACAATATATTCAAAGCTATCCGGATCCAACGCGAACTGTATATTACAGCCACCTTTTATATCCAGTGCTCTGATTATTTTAATAGAGGTGCTTCTGAGCATTTGATATCCCTTGTCAGAAAGTGTCTGACTTGGTGCAACAACAATACTGTCACCGGTGTGAATGCCCACAGGATCAAAATTTTCCATATTACAGACAGTGATGCAGTTGTCGTTTCCATCACGCATAACTTCATATTCAATTTCTTTCCAACCTGCAACGCTTTTTTCAAGCAAGACCTGACTTATCATTGAAAGTTTAAGTCCTTTGCTGCATATTCCCATCAGTTCTTCAAAAGAGTGAGCAATGCCTCCGCCTGAACCGCCCATTGTATATGCGGGGCGAATAATAACCGGATAGCCTATTTCCTTAACAAATTCAGTAGCCTCTTCAAGAGTGGTGACAATAGCAGAATATGCAATTTTTTCATTGATGGAAAGCATAGTATCTTTGAACAGTTCGCGGTCTTCGGCTTTTTTTATTGACTGAAGGGATGTTCCAAGCAGTTCAAGGTTCATTTCATCAAGAATTCCATCTTCAGCAAGCTCGATTGCCATATTGAGGCCGGTCTGTCCGCCAAGTGATGCTAAAAGCCCATCTGGGTTTTCTTTTATAATAATCTTTTTAACATATTCAAGTGTAATAGGCTCAATATATACTTTATCTGCAGTTCCCATGTCAGTCATTATGGTTGCAGGGTTGCTGTTTACAAGTACAACTTCTATACCTTCTTCTCTTAAAGCACGGCATGCCTGACTGCCGGAATAATCAAACTCTGCAGCCTGCCCTATAATGATGGGTCCGGATCCTATTACCAGAACTTTTTTTATGTCATTTCTTTTGGGCATTGGATTTACCTTTCTTCATCATTTTTACAAAATCATCAAATATATATGCTGAATCTTCAGGGCCCGGAGCAGCTTCAGGGTGATACTGTATGCTAAGCAGGGGAAGGGTGTTGTGCCTGAAACCTTCAACTGTTTTATCATTAACATTTATATGAGTCAGCCTGATTCCATCAGGAATATTTTTTGAGACTACTGCATAATTATGGTTCTGACTTGTAATATAGCATTTTCCGGTATCCATATCTTTAACAGGATGATTACCGCCGTGATGTCCGAATTTTAATTTGTATATTTCCATATAAAGGGCAAGAGCCAGAAGCTGATGACCAAGGCATATTCCCAAAAGTGGGATTTCAGATTCAGCCAGTTTTTTTATAACGGGAATTATTTCTGTAAGATCACGTGGATCGCCGGGTCCGTTTGATAACAAAATGCCATCAGGATTTATAGAAAGAATATCTTCAGTGGATGAGCTTGAAGGCATTACAGTAATTTGACAACCTCTCTTTTTAAGAGACCGGATAATATTGCTTTTAACCCCAAAATCTATTAGACATACTTTCAGTCCATCGCCCGGTATAGTATAAATTTCATTAGTTGAAACTTCTTCAACAAGATTTCTTTTTATTGCAGAAGTTGTTTTCAATTGTTCAATCAGTATTTCTACATTACCGGAATTTGTGGATATGACCCCATACATACTACCGAATTTCCTTATATGCTGAGTTAGTGAGCGGGTATCAACTCCTTTTATTCCGGTTATCTTATTATCAGCAAAGTATTTGTCAGGTGCTGATTCAGCCCTGAAATTACTATGGTAATCACATAATTCTTTAACTATAAATCCGTCAACATGAGTTTTATAGGATTCATCATCTTCTGAATTCATCCCGTAATTACCTATAAGAGGGTATGTCATGCATACCATCTGACCATTATATGATGGGTCTGTAGTTATTTCCTGATAGCCTGTCATACAGGTATTGAATACAACTTCGCCAAAAGCATTTTCTGTTGCTCCGAATGATTCGCCGGCATAAAAGGTGCCGTCTTCAAGCACTAGAACAGCCTTCATTAAGAATCCTCCCCGGTGATTTCATCAAGTATTTCAACCAGGGCATTATAAAACTGATCAATATGCTTTTTCTTAGCAATAAGAGGTGGCAGCAAACGAATAATTGATTTTTTTACATTGCCGATAAGAATATGTCTCTCGAACATTTTGTTTTTTATATCAATGGCGATATCATCTTTGAATTCAATTCCTATCATTAATCCGCTACCACGTATTTCTGATATTACGTCATGTCTCATCTTGAGGCCGTTAAGTTTTCCTATAAGATATTTCCCCATTATGTCAGAGTTCTCGACAAGACCTTCATCTTCAAATGCGCGAAATACTGCCAATCCTGCTGCACATGCTAAGGGGTTTCCGCCGAATGTGGAGCCATGGTCACCGGGTTCAAATGCTTTTGCAACGTAATCTTGAGCACAAACCGCTCCAATAGGGAATCCTCCACCAAGTGCCTTGGCAAGAGTGAAGATATCCGGGTTCACATCAAAATGCTCGTATCCGTACATTTTACCGGTACGGCCCATACCGCATTGAACTTCATCAAATATAAGGATTATATCATTTGCATAGCAGAGGCTTCTTACCCCTTTAATATAGTCAAAAGAAGCTGGATTTACACCACTTTCTCCCTGAATTGGCTCTAGCATAATAGCGCAGGTATTTTCATTAACTGCATCTTTAAGAGCCTGAAAATCATTTATAGGAACGGATTTAAATTTTGGAGTTAGTGGGCTGAATGGTTTTTTATATTTTGCCTGGCCTGTAGCCGCGATTGTTGCGAGTGTTCGGCCATGAAATGAATTTTCCAGAGTAATTATTTCATACCGATTGTCGTTACCTTTTTTATTATGATATAGTCTTGCAAGTTTAATTGCACCTTCATTTGCTTCAGCTCCGCTATTGGAAAAGAAAATTTTATCAGCACAGGAGGATTTGCAGATTGTTTTAGCCAGAAGAGCTTGATTTTCAATATAGTATAAACTTGAGCAGTGTATGAGTTTTCGCGCTTGCTCTGTTATTGCATCTACGAGTAAAGGATGACTGTGTCCAAGGGCGCTAACAGCAATTCCTCCAAGAAAATCCAGGTACTGACTATTATCAGCAGAGTATAGGTACATACCTATTCCGTATTCAAAAGCCACTGGTGTCCTGTCACCGAACGTATTCATAAAATACTGCCTATCCATGTAAATAAGTTCATTAATATTCATTTTCTGCCTCCTTATATATAGCCACTTTCGTGGTGTGCTGTAAGTTTTACTGCCTTGATATTTTTTCTAAAGAAAAATTCATTTTAATTCGGTCGGATTTTTTTACTGCCGTATATCGTTTATATTTACCGTTTCTGTTACCCAAAACGTCAGTAGATTCTAAAAAGGTACCATCAGTTTTTACAGTATAAATCCACCCCATTGAGGTTATTATAATACAGTTTCCTTTATAATCAATACTAGAGATATCCCTGCCGTTTGTCATGAAGGCCGGAGTAAGGAAATAAATATTCTCACCTGAAGGATTTTTCAAAATAACTTCAAGTGCTATTCCGTTTTTGGTAATAGTGTAATTTTCAATAATACCGTCAACACCCTTAAAAGCTTCTCCTGAATAATCTACTGTTAATTTTGTTGTTTCTGCAGTGATGTTGGTATTCAACAATTTATGAATGAGACCATTATTAAATTTATTTTTATACTCTTCAAACGATTCTTCAGATTCAAAATTATTTTTTATATAGCTAAAACTATGACTTCCTTTATTACTTGCAGATGCCAGATAACGTACTTCACCGTCAAAATCCCATCCGGGGGTAAGAGCAAGGTCGGTTGTTATACATCCTTTTGTTTTATATCGGTAATCATGAAGCTGCCCTGAAGGAGCAGAAAGAGCCAGTTCAGTAGGAGCGCCCGTTTTATGGATTCTTCCAAATCCGGTTGCATCATAGAAAAAATCCCCGGAAGGTTCAATCTCTATAGAGTATGAATTGCTGTTAGCGAATATTTTGTGAAAATTATCTGTGGTTTCAAAAACATACCCGCCCAGTTCAGCAGGACAGGGGAACTCTTCAATTGTGTCATCAGTGAAAGGTAACCCGATAAAGAGAAAAACACCCATAGTCATCATATATTTATCGTAATAACCATAGCCTTCAACCCCATATTTGCTTTTTGTGGGGAAGAAGTTTTTAGTGTGACGTGCACCATCTTCAGCCTCAAGCCATTTACTGGTAGACTTTATAGCTAAACGTGCTGCTCTTTTATACATTCCGGCAAGTTTGAGATTTCCATCCTTTTTCCAGCGTGAAGCCTCATACTCAAAGTTTGAAGTTAAAAGAGACTCATTAAAAAGATACTGATTACTGCGACCACCAAAAGGTAGTTCAAAAGCAGCGGACTGATAAAAAAGTGTTGCAAGAGCTCCATTTTTTAAATTCTTATCTAGCTTATTAAAGTATTTCCCTCTATATCCATATGCGGGAATAAGCTGTGCCTGAACACGGGTAGTAAGGTCATATAGAATAGGGTTATATGGATCCATATACATACCGAGATTATCAAAATATTTAAACTGGTGATCCCAGTATTTATCGAAAAACTCGGTAGAATCTGCATGACCTTCTGTTTCAAGAAGCCAGTAACCTGCCATAGCATATATATTCCAGTTGCGGATATGATACCAGTCACTGTAATTTGACCCGGTATTGTTAAAACATTTTTCTGGTTCAATTCTACCTAGGAGTTCAAGCCAGTAGGATTGCTTTTCTTTACTTATATAGGGTTTCATTGCCTTAAATCCGAGCATGGTTTCTTTTAGAGCGAAGTCCAGTGCAGAAGGTGGGGTTTGTCTATAAAAGTCATTACAAAGAGCATCCATCATAGAAATCCACAAATCTTTATATTCAGGGATGCGACCATTTGACAATAATGCTGCAATACCGCCTGCAATACGTGAATAGGCATGGATATCATCAACCATTTCGCCGGGGGCAGGAAGACGATCTTCAATCGATTTTTTATCATAAGCGTTAACGCATAATTCAATTACATCAAGATAGTCTTCTCTGGTTACTCCTGATGAAGTGAAACCAGCAGGCATTTTTGCATTTTCTATATAGCTATAAAAATCCATTTGCTGTCCTTTCAAGACCTTGTCATCATTCCTGCTTTTTCAGCAGATATCTCGAATTCAAGAGGTTTGCCGTTGATTATATTTTCTATTTCATAAATCATTGCCTCAGCATATCCAAGCACTACACTAGAACCGGATACATGGGGCATGCATATAACATTGGGAAGATTTCTCAGTGCACTTTCTACAGACAGAGGTTCCTCTTCATATACATCAAGTACAGCATAAATTCTTCCGCTTTTTAGTACTTCAGTCAGATATTTCTCGTCGACGATACTACCGCGGGCTGTGTTTATAAAAAGAGCATCATTTTTAATCATATCGATTCTATCTTTACCAATCAGCCGTTGTGAACCTGGATTCCTTGATGCATGAATTGATACAATATCTGCTTTTCTTATAGCTGCATCAAGATCATTAATAAAATTTACATCAGAATAGGCATTAATAACTTCCTGTTTAAGAAATGGATCATAAACAGATAGGTTAACGTTGAAGGGAACAAGCAAATCATATAGAAATTTAGCTATATCACCGAAACCAACAAGAAGAACATTTGCACCATGAAGACTTTTCATGTCACCGTATTCTGATACTCCGGCTTTCCATCCGCCGCTTTTTGTGATATTCATGTATTTAGGGATTTTCAATAGAGATGTAAGCATATATGTCAGGGTTCCTTCAGCAACTGCCTTAGCCATAACCTTGTTGGCGCTTGATACTTTAATTCCTTTTTTAAAAACATCTTCGCATACTATATTGAAAACACTACCTGCGCAGTGCCCGATGAATGTTAGCTTATCAGCATTTTTTACTACTTTTGGGGTAATCTGAGGAGACTGCCAGTGGGTTATGCATATGTCCATTCCTTTTATTTCTTTTGCAAGCTCATCTTCTGTCCATGGACGGTCAAGCATATTTTGTTTAACAGTACCCAGTGATTCCAGTTTGTTCATAATTTGCTTTGGAAAATATTTTTCTTTAATAATGCCTTCGGCGACATTTAAGAGTATATTCACTTTGTTTCCTCCCATACCTTTTCATCTTTAAAGTATTTGTCTTTGGATTGTGAAATCATTGTACCAATACCTTTGTTAGTGAATATTTCAAGAAGAATACAGTGAGGTATTCTTCCATCTATTATATGGGTGCGGCCAACGCCGTTTTCAATTGCATGCACACAGCCTAGAACTTTTGGTATCATACCTCCGGCAATAACTCCATCTTTAATCAGTTTATGAACTTCATCTGTTGAAAGTGCATGAAGAATATCTCCATCTTCTTTTGAGGTCTTAACGCCTTCTACATCAGTAAGAAGTATTAGTTTTTCAGCTTCCATGGCACTGGCAATTTCGCCGGCTACTGTATCCGCATTTATATTATATGAGTTTCCGTTTGGTCCGCATCCGATAGGTGCAATAACGGGTATGAAATCATTTGATGCAAGATTTTTTAGAGTTGCAGCGTCAATAGATGTTATTTCTCCGACGAAACCAATATCTGTTTTTACACCGTCTACATCAGTATAGTGTTTTTTGCATTGTATTATTCCCGCATCAATCCCTGAAAGACCAATTGCTTTTCCACCCTTTTGGCATATACGGGAGACGATATCCTTATTAGTTTTACCGACAAGTACCATCTGTACAATTTCCATAGTGGGCTTGTCAGTTACTCTAAGACCATTTACAAATTTAGTTTCTATTCCCGATTCTTTAAGAGCGTTTGAAATTGCAGGACCACCACCATGTACAAGTATTGGATTAACACCGATGTATTTTAAAAGGGTTACATCTTCCATTACAGATTCCTTGAGAGTTTCATTAACCATGGCATTTCCGCCGTACTTAATTACAACTGTTTTTCCTGACAGTTTCTGAATATAGGGAAGGGCTTCAATTAGTATCTCTGCTTTTTTGATTATCTTTTCCATAATTCCTCACTTTTGCATCATAGATGCTTTAATAGAAACGGTTGCAAATTGGTTCTATTAAATATATAGTCCTGCGCTTAGCAGACCATCAGTCTCGCTATATCCATTCATTAAGTTAAGGTTTTGTACTGCCTGTGATGCAGCTCCTTTACCAAGGTTATCAATTGCTGAAACAACAATGATCCTGTTAAGCCGTTCGTCATAAATTGGAGTGATATCAGCAAAATTCGTTCCTGCTACAGACTTAACTGAAGGAACTGTACCTTCGCTTTTTATGCGAACAAAAACCTCATTTTTATAATACATATTATATATACGGATTAATTCAGCAGATGAAACCGGTTTTTTAGCCTTGGTATATATCGTTGCCGACATGCCTCTTTTTAGAGGTGCAAGGTGTGGAGTGAATCCTACCATTATAGGTTTTGATGCTATAAGTGACAGCTGTTCTTCTATTTCAGTTGTATGCCTGTGCCCGGTAATTTTATATGGGGCAAAATTACCATCTGTTTCACAATATGAATATGCCAGGCTTTCCTTACGCCCTGCGCCTGAAACTCCTGAAACTGCGTTTATATTTATTGAATCCGTTTCAATGAGATCATTTGCCAGTAAAGGTGCAAGTCCAAGAATAGAACAGGTTGGGTAACATCCCGGATTTGCTGTAAGATTAGTTTTCTTGATTTTATCTCGGTTTAATTCGGGCAGTCCATAAACAGCCGTTTCTAGTAATTCAGGATATAAGTGGGGTAAACCATATGTTTCTTCGTAAAGCGATGCTGAAGAATATCGGTAATCTGCACTTAAATCAACAACTTTTTTCCCAGCAGAAATAAGATTAAAAACTGCCTTCTGACTTGCTGCGTGGGGAAGAGCAGTTACAAAACAATCAGCCTTTTTAGTGATAATGTCATAATCTAATGGATCACAGACCAGATCGCAGATATTGGTAAGGCTGGGATATACATCAGAAATTTTCTTGCCGGTAAATGTTTTTGAAACAACACAGGTTATTTCAAAACCTGGGTGTCCTAAAAGGAGCCTTATGCATTCTGCTCCGGCATAGCCGGTTGCTCCGAGTATTCCAACTTTTATCATGATTCCATCCTCCTCTGTAATTATACCAAATGTCAAAATTTATACTAATATAATAATTTCTCATAATTATACAGAATAATGCATAAAAATGCAAAGGTTTTTTATATGGGATTTTCAAATTTTAGTGAATAGAATACATTTATGCAATTCACACAAATAGACAAATGTATTTTTGTAATAATCAGCACTTATAACACCAGGTTAAAAGTGTTAAAATTAAGGAGAAGTTTTTTAAGAAAACGGGAGGAATAAAAATGGCAAAAGTTATATTGAGAAACGTATATAAAAAGTATGAACCGTCACGTGGTGGTATCACAGCCGTTTCTGACTTCAACCTGTCAATAGAAGACAAAGAATTTTTGGTTCTTTTAGGACCATCAGGTTGCGGTAAAACAACGACACTCAGAATGATCGCCGGTCTTGAAGACATTACCGCCGGTGAAGTTTATATCGGAGACAAGCTTGTTAATGATATACAGCCCAAAGACAGGGACATCGCAATGGTTTTCCAGAATTACGCGCTGTATCCTCACATGACAGTTTTCGACAACATGGCATTCGGTCTTAAACTCAGAAGAACACCGAAGGATGAAATCAAAAAGAGAGTTCATGAAGCATCCAGAGTACTGGAAATCGAACATCTTCTCGACAGAAAACCTAAAGCTTTGTCCGGTGGACAGCAGCAGAGGGTTGCACTCGGTCGTGCTATCGTTCGTGAACCAAAAGTATTCCTTATGGATGAACCACTTTCTAACCTCGATGCTAAGCTTAGAGGCCAGATGAGAGTTGAGCTCACAAAACTACATCAGAGACTACATACAACTATTATCTTCGTTACACATGACCAGGTTGAAGCAATGACCATGGGTACTAGAATTGTTTGTATGAAACTTGGTTTCATTCAGCAGGTTGATATACCTCAGGTTATGTATGAAAATCCGGTTAACATGTATGTTGCAGGATTTATTGGAACTCCGCAGATGAACTTTATTGACGGAACTATTTCCGAAGAGGGCAAAACCGTTTATCTTACTATGGGAAGTTCAAAAATTCAGTTACCTGAAAACAGAGCAAGCAAAATTGTCGGCCAAGGCTATGACGGAAAAGAAGTTGTAATCGGAATGAGACCTGAACATCTTCATGATGAACAGATGTACATCGATTCAATGCCCGGCGCTGTTGTTGATGCAGACGTAGAAGTTGTGGAATTAATGGGACCTGAAGCACTTGTTTACTGTGTTATTGAAGAAACAAACATGATAGCCCGTGTTAGACCAAGAACTAAATCAAGACCTGGTGATGTTATTAAAATCGCTATTGATACTAACAGAATCCATATTTTTGATAAGGAAACAGAAAACATTCTATTCAACGAATAATCAAAATTACACAAATATTTAGACCGTCGGAAACCCCGGCGGTTTTTTTTACCCATTTTTAGAAAAACCCCCCGGGGGGTTATTCTAAAAAATTCGCACTAACCCCCCGGGGGGTTTTTCCAAAAAAGTTAAGAACTGGTTTAAATATTGGAGATAATTAAACCGCCAGTATAATGACAATAAATGGTAATGAGCTTACAATATTAATATGAGCACTGATAAAAGAGAACTTTTTCCCAATGGAATATATCATGTATGTAACCGAGGAAACAATAAGATGACATTGTTTCATGATAGAGAAGACTTCAGATTCTTTCTCTACCTTTTAAAACGGTTTATGATTGAATTTGGATTCAAGTTATTTGCTGTCTGTCTAATGAGAAATCACTTTCACCTTCTGATAAAAGATAATGGAATAAATTTACCTATTATAATGGATGCAATTGAAAGTATGTATGCCTGCTACTATATTGATAAATACAATTATAAAGGTAGAGTATATGAAAGTAGATTTAAAAGTAACCTTTTATTAAGTGGTTTAATTTTTTTAATTTTATTTAGGTATATAAATAGGAATCCGATTGTTGCAAGAATTACAGATAGTTTTTTAAATTATCCCTGGTCAATACCAACTCCGAGTAAAGATAAATTCAAACTAATTGATTTTGAGTATGTTGATTCCATTTTTAAAGAAAAATGCAAAGTGGGATTATTAGAATATTTGAGTTCATCAGATGATGATTTATGGATTGATCCTATTGAAGTGCAGAGAATGGAAGATGCAGATGCTTTATCGGTATTTAATGATCTTGCAGCAAGAATGTATGTAAATATAGAAGATGTAATGATTCCTATATACAATGAGAAGGTTTCTGCCTTCATCAATGTTTGTATTTTACATGGAGTAACAATAAAACAGATTATGCATTTTACCGGGCATAGTCGGTATAAAATAGAAAAATTACTGAAAAATAATAAAAAATTGGAATAACCCCCCGGGGGGTTTTTCTAAAAAAGTGTGGTATAATGTTTTGGAAAGATTTCGCGGGGTGTTATGGACAGATTTTTAATTACAGGACTGGGAAATCCCGGAATCAGATATCGAAAGACACGCCATAACATGGGTTTTATGGCAATTGACTATGTCTCGGAAAAATTCTCTGTAAAAGTAAATAAACATCGTTGCCGTGCATTGACAGGTGAAGTTAACATCGATGGTTTTAAAATCATTCTTGCCAAACCACAGACATATATGAATGCCAGTGGTGAAAGTATAAG
>Ga0307989_1000538_pt1 | contig 24354 bp, 24 predicted proteins | sample EllFjometagen185_FD_203164 | JGI IMG/M metagenome (GOLD analysis project Ga0307989, IMG submission 203164) | Marine microbial communities from Ellis Fjord, Antarctic Ocean - #185 | ecosystem: Environmental > Aquatic > Marine > Unclassified | place: Southern Ocean | collected 2014-10-08 | reverse complement strand
GGTTCCGGAAACGTCCAGGTTTGACCTGCATCAGTTGAGTAACCGTAGCCTGCTTGCCTGAAGTTACTAGCAACATTGTCAAACTGTCTCCATCCAATTACAATTTTATCAGGATTTGTTGGGTCAACAGCAATTGAAGGTTCATTAGCTGCATCACCTAATATATTGTCACCATTAGCATCTACATTTACCTGAGCTGTAAAAAAAACACTGCTTCTATACCTGTATGCCGGAGATGTTTTTTTGTCTTTGGCCAACATGGGAAGATATTCATCATCAGGAGTTTCGTTGTGCATGTACCTAATGTTTGCATTTTTGTTTTGAGCTGTGGATGAATTTGAATTTAACATTATTGCTGTAACTAATGCTAGTATAAAAAAGCCTGTTGAAAACGATTTAAATTTAGTAGAATTATGCATTTTGGTTGGTTTTGATGTATTTATGATTTATTACAAAGTAACGAAAAAAAACATAATAATTAATTATTAAAATGAAATTTAGACCGCTTCTAAGAATTAGTATATTTGATTTTTCATTATTATTCACCAAATTATGCCAAAAATTTATTTTAACAAATTATCTATTCAGTTTACTGATAATATATCAGAGAATGTTACTAGGATTACTGTTGCTAATATTTCTGATATGAGAAAGATAGTTGAAAGGTTGCATAATGACGGGTTTGATTGTGATATTTGTTTGTGTGGATATAATCCAAATGACATGTATACTGACTTGCTAAATATGCACAAGTACATCGAAGCAGCCGGCGGTGTGGTGAATAATGAAAAAGACGAGTATTTATTAATTAAGCGGTTTGGAATTTGGGATTTACCCAAAGGCAAAGTTGAGAATGGTGAAAATACAAAGGAAGCTGCCATACGAGAAGTTTGTGAGGAAACCGGATTGATAAATGTTACAATAATTAATAATCTTCCTAGCACTTATCATATCTATTATCAAAATAAGCGTTGGTTTTTAAAGAAAACGTACTGGTATTTTATGGAAACTCAAGATGATATTTCTCTAGTTCCACAAGTTAAAGAGGCAATAACTGATGCTGTTTGGATGAAAAAAAATGATGTAAATATTGCTTTATCAAATTCATACAGATCACTTTTTGATGTTCTGGGATATTTGTTTGAATAGGGACTTTTTTAGGGTACTTAAAGAAACACATATTTTTTGCTGTGGTGCTTTCTTATAGCCACTATTTACCAAGTACTGCCCATGTTGGCATAACATCAGGAACAATATCAAATACCCACGAACCCCAGTAATAAGTTACTAACGTTATTATAATTACACCTACTAAATTTAGTACAATTCCTGTTCGAGCCATTTCCATAACAGTAATTTTATTAGATCCAAAAACTATGGCATTAGGTGGTGTTGCCACCGGTAGCATAAATGCCATAGATGCACTAATTGTTGCAGGTAGCATCAGTAAAAGTGGGTTTATACCAGTGCTAATAGAAAGACCAGCAAGAACAGGTAATAACATTTCGGTAGTTGCTGTATTTGACGTAAGCTCTGTTAAGAAGGTCATTGTGAGTGAGATAATGGCAATTATTATTATTGGATGCAAACTACCAATATCACTAAGTTGCTCACCAACCCAAATTGAAAGTCCAGACTCTTTAAAAGCACTTGCCAATGCAAAACCTCCGCCGAAAAGTAGTACAATATTCCATGGTATTTTGGATGCAGTTGCCCAATCCATTATTCGTTTCCCTTTTTCGCTTTTAGCAGGGATAATAAATAAGATTATCGACAAAGCAATTGCAACAGTACCATCATTAATATATTCGGGTGATGAAAAAAGGCTGCTCCAGCCTGGAATATCAACACTGCCAATATTTAAACCAGCTCTTGTAAGCCAAAGTATGGCTAGTGAAACAAAAATAATTCCCACAGCTTTTTGCTCATAGGTGGCTGGTCCCAATTCCTTGTACTGTTGGTGAAAATTTATATCCTTTAATGCACTTAGATTTTTTTTTGGTTTGTATAAATAATACAAGTATGCCCATGTAATAACAAAGAATATTATACTAATAGGAAGTGCATAAATAAACCAAGTGGAAAAACTAATTTCAGGAGCTGATGGAAACATTATTTGAAAAATACGTGCAAAGGATAGATTTGGAGGGGTGCCAACCAATGTAGCTATTCCACCAATTGAAGCACTATATGCTACGCCAAGTAACAATCCAACAGTATATTTTTTCAATTCTTTTTTTTCAATAAAATCTTCAAGTTTTTTTGTAATCGATAGTAAAATAGGGACCATCATCATTGCTGTTGCAGTATTTGATATCCACATGGACAAAAATGAAGTTGCGAGCATAAATCCCAATAATATTCGTGCAGGACTTGAACCTGTTATTAGCAAAATTCTTATGGCAATACGTTTGTGAAGATCCCATTTTTGCATTGCCAATGCAACTAAAAATCCTCCAATAAACAAAAATATTACATGATTAAAATAGGTTGACGAAACGGCTTTGCCATTCATAACTCCAAATAATGGAAATAAAACTACAGGGAGTAATGCGGTAATTGCAAGTGGTACAACTTCGGTTATCCACCATATGGCCATTAATAAAGCTATGGCAAAAGTATATGTAACTGCAGGTTTACCAGGTTCTAACTCTGTAAAAAGTATAATCCATAAAAAAAGTGCTGGTCCAATAATAAGCCCAATTAGGTTTTTTATATTTATATTTTTTGGATTAAACATGTATACAAAAATAGTATGAATTATATAAGCAGGCTAAGTTAATGTATTTAATGGTGAGTCCACTCCGAAAAGTATAAAAACAAAAAAATGCCACTAAGACTCAAAGGCTCTAAGATACACAAAGAACAGATAACCAGTAAAGTAAAGCTTTGTGAATTCTTTGTGTTTTTGTGCCTTTGTGGCAAAATTGACTTTTCGGAATGGACTCAATGATATAATGATATAATGGTTTAGTTAAACAATGGACTGTTGTTGTAAAAAAATAGTGCTATTAAATAATTAGACCATTAAATAATTATATAATTGAATATTTCTATACCTTTGCCCTCTTTTTAAAAATATTTATTGATTATGAGGAAGTTAGCAGTTGTGGCGTTCGGTGGAAACGCATTATTAAAAGCTGGTCAGAAAGGAACGATTGACGAGCAGGAATTGAATGCTTATGAAGCAAGTAAAAATCTGGTTAAACTATTAAAAAGAAATTATAACCTTGTACTTACACATGGTAATGGTCCACAAGTTGGAAACATACTAATGGCAAACACAGCAGGTAATAAATTATACGGCATTCCTGACATGCCACTTGATATTAGTGTTGCATATTCGCAAGGATTTATTGGATATATGCTTGAACAGCAATTGCGTAATGTGTTAATGGAAAACGATATGGATCCTGATGTTATTTCTATTATTACACAGGTACTTGTTAATAAGGATGACCCTGCTTTTTTAAATCCTACAAAACCTGTTGGTCCGTATTTTACAAAAGAGGAAGCCGAAAAATTTATGGCAGAAAATAAATCGGTATTTATTGAAGATAAGGCAAGAGGAGGATGGAGAAAAGTTGTAGCATCACCAGAGCCTTTAACTATTTTTAATATGAGATCAGTTGAAAAACTGGCAAACGAAGGACATATTGCAATTGCTGTTGGTGGTGGTGGTATACCTTGTTTTTATAAGGAGGAAAATAAGCTTCAAGGTATTGATGCCGTTATAGATAAAGATTTAGCATCTTCGTTATTGGCAACTCAAATACGTGCTCATAAATTATTTGTACTTACTGATGTGCCAAAGGTTTATCTTAACTTTAATACACCACAGGAGAAGTCGATAGATAAAATGAGTGTTTCGGATGCAAAGAAATATATTAAAGAAGGACAATTTGGCGCCGGCAGCATGGGACCAAAAATACAAGCCGCAATAAACTTTGTTATGAGAAGTGGTAAAGATGCTATTATTACCAGACCTGATTTATTGGGTGTTGATAATGGAGGTACTCGTATTACGGTTGTTTAGTATTTTAAACTCTTGTTTTTGCATTTTGATCTTGTTGTTTAATTTCATTCTCCATCTTGACAAAAAAAGCAACTTTTTCTAAAGTTGTTATCATATCGTATTCTTCAAGATAAACTCCATCAGGAACATTAACTGGTTTTGGTGTATAATTCAAAATACCTTTTATTCCAGCATTTACAAGTACACTTGTTGTTAAATTAGCATGTTCTACAGGAACTGTGATTATGGCTATCTCAATATTTTCTTTTTTTACAATTTCATCAATTACTTTTACATCATAACATGGAACTCCGCTTATTACACTACCAATTTTATCGGGGTTAGTATCAAACCCAGCAGCAATTGACAATCTACTTCGTTTGCCCGAGAAATAGTTAAGTAAAGCTCTTCCTAAATTACCCATTCCAACAATTGCAACCTTAATGCCTTTTTCGCTATCAATTATTTCGGCAATTAATTTAATTAGCTCTTGTATATTGTATCCTTTTCTTAGAGTACCCGAATATCCAATGAGCATAAGATCGCGCCTAACCTGCACAGGTGTAATGTGTTGTATTTTGGCAATTTCGTGCGAAAATATATGATCTTTACCATTGTCAAGGCAAATAAGTAGTGCCCTACGATACTGACTAAGTCGTTCGATGGTTTTATGTGGTAGCTGTTTAAATGTTTCTATTGCGTTCATCAATATAATTTTATTGTTAATTTATTAACACTGCAAATATATATGTGATGTACATATTATGCAAGTATTTGTTAATAAAATAACATATTGATTAAATTTCACTAATAATTTATCTGAAATATAATTGGGATTACCTGTTATAACTGATGTTTACACAATAAATATTAACGACATGATATTGGTGATTGTGTGCCGTTCACAATAATTTTATAGGTATTTTTAATCTCTTCTGATGAAATATCAATAAGATATAATCCGTGAACTTTAGTTGACAACTCAAGAATCAAGCAGTTATCTGTTTCTTCTATTACATAATAATTTATTTCTTTACCCATGGCATTAAATATTCTTAAATTACCGAGAATATCATCAGGTATTGTTTTCCCAAAAGCCAGCTTTATTTTTCCATTACTTGGGTTAGGAGAAATGCTAGGTAGTACTTTTATGTAGTTTTTAACAAGTAAAGTGTCACTGTCTTCGGCTGTTGATACAATTAAGCGGACATCAAATTCACCAGAATTAGAATATTTAACACTTCCCGGGTTTTCGAGTTCTGAAGACTCAGGGTTACCTCCTTCAAAATACCAATTATATGCACCAATGTTTCCAAACGAAGTATTGATAAAATAGACTGATTGCCCCATGATAATTGATGTTGGCTCACCTGAAAATCCGGCAAATATATTTGTTGAATCTAAATTATTTCCTTTTAAAGAAGTAACACCAGTGTCATCTGGATCTAGCCAATATTTAAGTTGTCCGGTTGAGTCACTCTTTGTTGAGGCCCACGAATAACTTAGTTTTCCGTAATAATCGGGGGCATCCAAGTTGATGCAAGATGCATAGCCTCCTGTTAACGCACCAACAATATAACCTTCGTTGTTAAATATGGGACTTCCAGACGAACCCCCTTCTGTAACTCCATGTCCACTAGTTGTTATGTCCCAATTCACCATCCAGTATTTTCCATCGGGATCTTCGGTTTGATTGTTGTATTTTGCTGATACCAAAGATGATTTATATGTAGAAATCATTTTTAAATCACCCTGTGGATGATGAATGGTAACGCCCGAAGGTGCTGCTTCTCCACTTATATCCCACCCGTTATAGTATGGTTTATAGCTTGGGGGTACTCTGTCTTCCAGTAGTAAAAGTTTAAAATCTGACGCCTCAGTTGTTCCTGATTGAGCATGCGAAATCATATAAGATCCTGAAAGAGTGTTTAGTTCGGGTTCAAAAACAGGCTGCTCACAGTTTGAAGATTCAAAATTAAAATAAAAAAGCCATTGAGCATAATCAATTGAATCGGCATATTCACCACAATGATTAGCAGTTAAAAAGTATGGTTTGCCATCATTGTTAGTATTGTTAATTAACGAGCCTGTACACCAAAAAGTGTTGCTATTTTGCTTAACTAAAATACGAGCAACTCCATCTTTTTCATATTGCCAATCTTCACCCTCAATACAGTTAACATGAACCTCACAAGTGCCGGCATCGCCAAAACCTTTGGAGTCATCGCCAAATAGGATACCTAGTTCATGTATTAAAAAAGGTAGCTTTTTATATCTCAAATGCGAATTAAATTCAATAATAATTGTACTCCCCAAAACGAAATCAGTTGACATAAATAATCCGTTGTTTGAGCTGGTAAATGCTCCAAGTACAAGGTCTTTTTGCGGATTATACAAAAATATTTTCTCGTTTGGTAGCAAATTAAGACTGTTAAAATATAAGTTAATTGCTTCTGCATTGGGCACTACAACTTCTAATCTCCAAACATAATTACCATCATGCTGCTCCCAACTACCAACTTTATCAATATTATAATTAAAGAGTAATGTGTACCCAGCATGTATAGGTCCTTTACTTCCATTACGTTCTTGGTGCGGTGTAATGTTTTGAACTTCAACTTTAGAGAAATGAGAACTCCTCATGCCGTTAAAACTAGCAGGCATACTATTTTTAGATATTTGAGCTGCTGTAAATTGTTGCAAGAATAGTAACAGTATAGTAAGCAAATAATAATGTTTCATTAATCTCATTAGTTTAGTTGAACCCTTACTTTGCCGTTACGGCTGATAAAGGGAAGCTAGTATTACTTCTCAAAACAAATGTAATCATATTTTAGTTCGGTGTACATACATTATTAAAAATGCACTATTTAGTTACTAAATGACTATAATAGTAGTAATTGGGAAAATTATTTTACTTTTGGTGAAATTTTGAAAATATGATTGTAATAACGGGAGCAACTGGCTTTATTGGCAGCGTTTTAGTTAGTAGGCTAAATAAAGAGGGGTATAGTAATCTTATCTTAGTTGATGATTTTAGTAACTCTAGAAAGGAAAAAAATCTCAATACAAAATCTTGTATTAAAACAATTGATAGGGATGATTTTTTTAAGTGGTTTGACGACTATTATTCCAATGTAGATTTTGTTCTGCATATTGGAGCACGTACTGATACTGCCGAATTTGATAGTAAAGTTTTTGATATCCTTAATCTAAACTACACAAAACAGATGTGGCAGAGATGTAGTAATCATGGTATACCTATGATATATGCATCTTCAGCAGCAACATACGGATTGGGTGAGTTTGGCTATGACGACAATCATAAAATTATTAATAAGCTAGTACCATTAAACCCGTATGGCGAATCAAAAAATGATTTTGATAAGTGGGCTTTAAAACAAAAGAAGATGCCTCCATTTTGGGCAGGTTTAAAGTTTTTTAATGTATATGGTCCAAATGAGTATCACAAAGATAGGATGGCTTCGGTAATTCTTCATGCCTTTGGTCAAATTAATAAAACTAAAAAAGTTAAGCTATTTAAGTCGCACAAACCCAATTTTAAAGATGGTGAGCAGCTGCGCGATTTTATATATGTGCTGGATGTGGTTGATGTGATATTTTTCTTAATGAAGAATAGACCTGAGTCGGGTATATATAATTTGGGAACCGGTAAGGCACGTACCTTTGTTGACTTGGTAACTGCTACTTTTGCGGCGCTTCAGCTACCACCAAAAATTGAATTTATTGATACTCCTGAAGATATTCGTGATAAATATCAGTACTTTACCGAGGCTAATATGGACAAACTTAGAGCTGCCGGTTATACAAAACCATTTACTTCGCTTGAGGCAGGAATAAACGATTATGTGGTTAAATATTTAATAGATAATAGTTACTATTAATTGTAAGTTTTTATGGGCGGCACACACGCTTTACATTTGTAGTTGTTTCATCCCGATAGGTTTTTTGTAAGTTGTAAGAGGGCTTACTTTGGTCGCCTCTTATAACTAACAAAATTACCAGCGGGCTATCACCAAGCTACCATTTCAATCGTTGCCGCAGCTACGTTATACAATTGTAGTTCCTTATTACTTAAAAAACAGCTGTAACTTACTTTATAGAATCCTCTAAATAAAAAAATAATTCATCAATTTGTAGCACATAACAATATTTATATATATTTGCCCCATGAATTTGATAATAAATAACAATTGGCGCTGGCATAGTAATTTTTTCCATAAGGAAGATTTTGTTGTGTAATAAACTTATTGTTATAAAAATATAATAAGCCGTTCCATTTCAAATGGGACGGCTTTTTTTTTGCTAAAAAATAATTAAAATGAATGATGTAGTACAGTTTTGGATTAAAAAGACAATCTTTCGATGGCTTTTTGGTATAAACAGCACCTGAACAAAAAAGACAAAAACAAATTATTTATCAATAAATTAAAATTTGAAAACATGTCAGAAAATTATTTTAAAACATATCCTAACAAAGAAGGTTTTTTTGGAGAATACGGTGGAGCATTTTTACCTCCATTCCTAATTGAAGAAATGCAAAAGATTACTGATGCATATTTTACAATTAGTAAGTCGCATAAATTTATTTCAGAATTACGTAGTATTAGAAAGCATTATCAGGGCCGTCCTACTCCTGTTTATTACTGCAACCGACTTTCAAATAAGTATGGAGGAAGAATATATTTAAAGCGCGAAGATTTGAACCATACCGGAGCTCACAAACTAAATCATTGTATGGGCGAAGCTTTACTTGCCAAGTACATGGGTAAAAAGAAGCTTATTGCCGAAACTGGTGCTGGTCAGCATGGCGTGGCACTTGCAACTGCTGCTGCATATTTTGGGCTAGAGTGTGAGGTCCATATGGGTGAAGTTGATATGAAAAAGGAACATCCCAATGTTCTACGTATGGAGATACTGGGGGCAAAAGTTATTCCTGTCTCCCATGGACTTAAAACACTTAAAGAAGCTGTTGATTCGGCATTCGATGCGTATGTAAAAGATCCTATTACAGCACTTTATTGTATTGGTTCGGTGGTGGGACCACACCCTTTCCCAATGATGGTTCGTGATTTTCAGCGAGTTGTTGGTATTGAAGCTCGTGAGCAGTTTTTTGACATGACTGGTGAATTGCCTGATAAAGTAGTTGCTAGTGTTGGTGGAGGTAGTAATGCAATGGGCATATTTTCTGCTTTTCTTGATGATGATGAATGCGGTTTGTTTGGAGTAGAGCCTGCCGGCAGATCACTAAACTTAGGAGATCATGCCGCCACTATGACTTTCGGTAAACCAGGAATCATACATGGTTTTAAATGTTATACTCTTCAAGATGAAAATGGCGATCCGGCTCCTGTTTATTCTGTTGCCAGTGGATTGGATTACCCTGGTGTTGGTCCTGAGCATAGTATGCTAAAAGATTTGAAAAAAGTTGAATACGATAAAATTAATGACGAAGAAACCATTGATGCATTTTTTGAGTTGAGCCGCCTAGAAGGTATTATACCCGCATTGGAAAGTGCTCATGCTGTAGCTTATGCAGTAAAACTAGCCAAAAAGTTCCCCAAAAAATCAATTTTGGTAAATTTAAGTGGCAGAGGTGATAAAGATCTTGACTTTGTTGTGGATACTTTTGGGTTGCCGGAGAATAGGAAATAACTTGTAATTTTGGGTTGTAGTTGGTATTATAATCTAAGCTAAACAAATATTGTTCTTGCTTAGATTATACAATACGCTATGACTCCACCAGGGCAAACGCATCTAAAAATACACTTTGACATCTCCACAGTATACGATTGCCCATCCCCTTTTTTTAATACCTTTGCACAAAATTGTAGAAACGTGGAAATTTTAGATAAATTAGAAATAATAAAAAATCGCTGGGAAGGAATATCTGAGCAAATGAGTGATCCTGAAGTAACACAGGATATGAAGCTATTTGTTAAATTGAACAAAGATTATAAAGAGTTGGCACCACTGGTTAATGCTTACCAAAAATATAAATCGATTGTTGCCAATATTGAAAATGCCGAAGAAATTATCAAGACTGAAGATGATGCTGATTTCAAAGAGATGGCAAAAGAAGAAATAGGACAGCTTATGCCTGAAAAAGAGATTCTTGAAGAGAAAATCAGGATGCTATTAATTCCCAAAGATCCGCAGGATACTAAAAATGCGGTTATGGAAGTTAGGGCAGGTGCAGGTGGTGACGAGGCAAGTATATTTGCCGGTGATCTTTTCAGGATGTATCAAAAATTCTGCGAAAGCAAAAAATGGAAAACTGAAATTACCAAAATAAATGAAGGTACTGCAGGTGGCTATAAGGAAATAGTATTTTCAGTAACTGGAAATGGCGCCTATGGAATACTAAAATTTGAATCGGGTGTGCACCGTGTGCAACGAGTTCCGCAAACAGAAACTCAGGGAAGAGTTCATACATCGGCTGCATCAGTTGTGGTATTGCCTGAGGCTGAGGATTTTGACATTGAATTACTTGATAGTGATATTAAAAAAGATACTTATTGCTCTTCAGGACCTGGTGGGCAGTCGGTAAATACAACGTACTCGGCAATTCGTTTAACACATATCCCTTCCGGAATTGTAGTTACTTGTCAAGATGAGAAATCACAAATTAAAAACCTTGCCAAAGCAACCAAAGAGCTTCGTAACCGACTTTATGATTTGGAATATACCAAGTACCTAGAAGAAATGTCGGGTAAACGAAAAACAATGGTTTCAACTGGCGATCGTTCAGCCAAAATACGAACATACAATTGGCCCCAAGGTCGTGTTACTGACCATCGAATTGGACTTACCCTTTATAATTTACCAACAATTATTGATGGTGATATCGGTAATATCATCGAGAAATTGCAAATGGCTGAAAATGCTGAGAAGCTGAAAGAGGAAGCTTAATGTTTTTAAATGATTTTCTCAATCTACTAAGTCAAACCCTAATTTTATTGCTATGAATAGAGAACAGCTTTTCAAAATTATTCAAAAGAAAAAAACATTCCTTTGTATCGGGCTTGATACCGACATTAAAAAGATACCGAAACATTTATTAACTACGGATGATCCAATTTTTGAATTTAACAAGCAAATTGTTGATGCTACCCATGAAGTTGCAGCTGCATACAAACCTAACTTAGCTTTTTACGAATCGCTTGGCTCAAAAGGGTGGGATAGTCTTGAAAAAACCGTAAACCATATTCGTTCAGTAACTTCTGATATTTTTATAATTGCTGATGCAAAACGTGGTGATATTGGGAACACTTCTGCATTGTATGCACGTACGTTTTTCGAAACATACGATTTTGATGGGGTAACTTTAGCACCATATATGGGATTTGATACAGTTTCCCCATTTTTGGACTATAATGGGCGGTGGTCAATAATTCTTGCACTTACGTCAAATAATAGTGCATCTGATTTTCAGTATATTAAATGCTCGGAAGGGGAGCATCTTTTTGAAAATGTACTTAAAACTGCACAAAAATGGGGAACAACTGATCAAATTATGTTTGTTGTGGGGGCTACTAAAGCTGAAGCGTTGCAAGAAATTAGAAAAGTTGCGCCTGATAATTTTTTACTTGTTCCTGGTGTTGGTGCACAGGGAGGTAGCCTTGAAGAAGTAGCTCAATATGGCATGAATGACCATTGTGGATTACTAGTGAACTCTTCGCGTGGTATAATATTTGCGTCAACGGAAAAAGACTTTGCCTCTGTTGCAAAAGAAAAAGCAGTTGAGTTGCAACAGCAAATGGAGGTATATTTAAAGAAGTTCAACTTATTATAAACTAAGAATCAGGAAACAGAATAACTTTCGTATTTCCCTGACTCTTAATCTCTACACATATCTAGTGCCTGCAAGAAAACTCCCCAATTTTCAAGTCTTTGATAAGATAATGTCAAAGACAAGGCTTTCGAAGTTTTGAAAATAAAGGAGTTTGCTTTTGCAAATGACTGTTTTCAAAACAAGAGTAACGCAGTATTTGGCGTTTTCTTGCAAAGACTATCTATTAAACACCTTCAACAATTGTAGTCCAGCCATATTTGTCTTCAATTTCGGCTTCTTGTATTGCCCTCAATGTTATGTAAAGCTTAGTTGAATATGGACCGGCAATATCTCCATAGGAATATGTAGTGTCACTAAATCTGTCATAAACTTTTGATATTGGACTAATTATAGCAGCAGTTCCACAAGCTCCTGCTTCTTCAAAAGTAGCAAGTTCTTCTATGGGCACTTTACGTCGTTCAACCACAAGCCCTATATCTTCAGCAATTTTCTCTAAACTCATATTTGTAATTGAAGGCAATATGCTTTCGGATTGTGGAGTAATATATTTTCCTTCTTTAATTCCATAAAAGTTGGCAGGACCAGCTTCATCAATATATTTTTTTTCAATAGCATCTAAAAATAATACTGAAGCAAAACCATCTTTATGAGCCCGGTTTGCTGGCAGCATACTTGCAGCATAATTTCCACCTACTTTAATACTTCCTGTTCCCAATGGTGCAGCACGATCAAAATCTCTAACAACTTCAATTGGTACAGGCTTAAAACCTTCTTTAAAATACGGACCAACAGGAGTTGCAAATACCATGAATAAATACTCTTCAGCTGGCTTAACTCCAACTTGTGGCCCACTACCAATTAATAATGGACGCAAATATAGAGTTGCTCCAGTTCCATAAGGTGGAATAAATCGTGCATTAAGCTCAACTGCTTTAAAAATAGCATCCTTGAATAATTTTTCGGGAACTTTTGCCATCATAATACCTTCTGCCGAACGTGCCATACGCTTCGCATTTTCTTCCCATCTAAAAAGGCGCACTTTGCCATCTTTACCACGATATGCTTTAAGTCCTTCAAAAGCTTCTTGACCATAATGTAATGCTGTGGCTGCCATATGTATATTAATGGTTTCGGAAGATGAAACTTCCAATTTGCCCCAGCTACCATTGCGGTAATAACAGCGTACATTATAATCAGTTTTCTGATAACCAAATGATAGGTTTCCCCAATCTATATTCATCGATGTATCCATGTTTGTATTTTTATATAAAAATGCTAATTTACGCATATTTCCACATATGCAAGTATATTCTTCTTAATTTTGCCACGTATGAAAAAGGTAAATTCGCTTTTTAAGATTGTTATCAGTTTATTTCTCATTTCAACTATAGTTTCATGTAGTCTTGAGAAAAAGTTAGCCTCTGATTTTGTGTATAAAGCAAATACAAAAAATATATTGGTACTAACTCCTGATTTTGTATTTAAGTCAAATATTAAGACATATTTGATTGATTCGCTTGGTATTGCTACTGACCAAAATAAAGATTCGTTATTGTTGATTCATAGTGATTTTTTATATGATCTAAACGATTCATTATTTATTGCAAATTATATACTGGGCTATACTAAGTCATTAAGTATGTATGGGTTTAATGTTTTTACTCAAAAACAAACTGAGGCTTTTTTATTGAACGATTCAAATAGTTATCAGGTTAATATTGCTCAAATTGAATTGGAAGAATCTCTTTATACATTTCGGGATGAAGAAATTATTTACGATACTTATTTTTATCATGACCATAATCTAAATGCTGTTTATGTTAACTCATGGCTTGAGATTAATAATCTTGATGAAGATAATTATGAACATAAGATTTATTTTACTTCTGATATGATAACTGATATTGTGGATGGAATGTTTGACTATGATATTTTTAGTAATCAAGTTAGGTATATGTATAATATAGACTCACTAAAACTGGATGTGCTTTACGCATTTGCATATAGAATTGGTGCAACGTATGCCGGGTATACTTTTGATTTGCTTTTAAATAATATGCTTGATAAAGAATTGGATTCAAGTGCCCGTAGTACTAAATATTGGCGTTACGATCCAGCAAATCGTACATTTTACCTTGCTGGTGATGACAAGTTTATGCTTTTGGACGAGTAAATAGCATGGTCCTTTATTTAAGAGGCAGTTGCTAGAATGCTATCTGCTTTTTTAAGACCATTGTAACTCTATCCTATTTTTATCTTTGAATTGCATAAAATTTTCTTCAACGTCTATTTTAATAAATCCCATTCTTTCATAAAGTTTGATTGCCTGGTTAGAAGAAAAAACTGTTAAAAAAACTTTGCTGCTGCTAAATCAGTTAAATATACTATCCCAGAGTCAAGAATAATAATTTAAAATCCGATAATGTCATCGACTATTTTGATTTCCTATTCTGGGTCAATGTATCTAAGCACTATCCATTTACTTCTTTAAGTATATCTTCAATATCATCGTGGCAGCTACCACAAGCTGTTCCGGCTTCGGTTACATCACCAACTTCATCAATTGTTTTTAAGTTACCTGTTTTAATGGCTTCAACAATCTCACCTTTTGTTATTTGCATGCAATTGCATACTATCTCATCATTATCCATAATGTAAAATTTATATTGCTTTTTAATTTTAATAATATTAAAACTACAAATTACAAGCACCAAATAGTAAATAAATGCCAATTTTTGAATTCTCAAATATTAATGAGAACTTTGTTTATTGGCGCATTGATTAGTAATTAAAATTCCTCAGCATGTATTTGTCCCGGCTCTCTTTTTTTATGATCTTTAAATCCATCAACATAAAGAAGTTCTTTCATCCCGTCAACCATTTTGGGGTTTCCGCATAAAAACACATCCGAATTATCTGGTAGTGGCTTTAATCCAATTGTTTCATCAACTAATCCCGATTCCCATATATCGCCAATAAACCTTGTGTCTCCATTCCATCCTGATGGTTCTTTGCTTGGTTCTGTAATTGTGGGGTGATAATAAAAGTTTCCAAATATATTAGCCAATAATTTTAGTTCTGATGAATATCCTAAATCCCAACTATTAGCAGCACCGTGTAATACCAAAATTTTGCCGGTGCGCTTAAGCGCATTAGATCGTAGCATACTCATATAAGGTGCAACACCGGTTCCTGTGGCAATTAGTATTATGTTTTTATCCTCTGGAATTTGATCAAGAGTAAACATTCCAACAGCTTTTTTACCCATCCATATTTTGTCGCCAATATTTAAATCGAAGATCCGTGGAGTTAGTTGTCCTGAATGCACTAATGTGATATAAAACTCTATGGCATCTTCGTTTGATGAAGATGCGATGGAATACGCACGTCTAATTAGTTTGTCTGATTTTGGTGGTTCAAATTCATCTGTAGCAGTGCTACATCTAGTTGCGTCAGGTGTTAGCCCCAGAGCTACAAACTGCCCTGCTTCAAAGTTTGGGAGCTTCCATCCATCGGGTTTTACTTTTATTATTTTCATGATTGGTGACACTTGCACCGATTGCGTAATTACACAATTTAGTTGTTCTTTTAGGTCCATGATATATTATATAAAAATGAACTGCAAAAATACAAATTTCATAACCTTACTCAAAATAATATACATCTGAAAACCATAAAAACAACTTAGGCATTGCTACGAAATAAGTTGACTAAAGCAATCGAAGTTATTTCGTAGCAATGCCTAAGTATTAAGTTAGCTAAAAAGTAACACCAATTGTTATGTTAAATCCATTCATTGGAATTTTTGATGTAGTCATTTGAGGATTTAATTCTGGATCCCAATCCGGCATTGTTGGATCCCAATATTCTCCATCGCTATTTTTTAGTTTCAAACTTCCAAGGTCATATTCAATGCCTAGCATTATAAAAGACAGTTTTACATTAAGTCCAAATGAATACATCATCTGTACATAACCATAATAAACATCTAAATCATTGATGCCTGTAATAATACTTTGGTTATTCTCATATACAGCAGCTGCCCACACAGGGTTAATTTTTGCAAATACATCAAATGCAATGGCCTTATTAATGGCAATGGTGAATGATGGTCCAATTTTAGAGCCTGCAAATCCACTGTAAAGATTATCGCTACCACTTAAGTTAAAAACATGTGATTTAATAGAAATAAAGTCAGCATTAATTCCAAACCTAAGCCCCTTTCCCAAATCTATGCTGTTTAGCATGTAAATTTTACCAATTTCAAGAATGCCTCCTATCCTTGATTCTGCATCAAGTCCTGCCTTAAGTGCAGCCTCATTTTTATAACCGAAATATGTCCAGGTAGGGGTTGCTAAACCTACTCTTACATAAAATTTATTTTTCAAGTCTATATCCCAATCATCTTGAGAATATACGGGTAGTGATAGAACTACTGAAAATAGTATGATGGCTAGTTTTTTCATAATCATAGAGCTTTAGTAGTGCTAAGATATAAAAAAAAGCATAAAAAAAGCCGGTTCAACATTGAACCGGCTTTTTTTTAAGAAAATATTTCCTTTATGAAAGGGCAAGGCGTTTAAAATCAACAACTGTTAATCCATTTTCTACTTCTTGTAAATACTGGCTAACGTTCTTTTTTGTATCTTTAATAAATGCCTGATTTATCAAAGTGTTTTCTTTGTAAAATTTATTTAATTTACCCATAGCAATTTTTTCAAGCATTGCTTCTGGCTTACCTTCTTGGCGTGCCTGATCCATTCCAATTTCAATTTCGCGCTTTATCATTTCATCGCTAACACCTTCTTTATTAAGAGCAATAGGATTCATAGCAGCAATTTGCATTACAATGTCTTTACCAGCAGCTTCTACATTATCACCTTTTTTATTAAAACAAGCTATGGTAGCAATACGGTTTCCTGGGTGAATGTATGCGTAAGCACTATCTGCAGCAACACAATCAAAGCCACCAAGTTCAATTTTTTCACCAATAACGCCTGTTTGATCTAAAATAGACTCATCAACTGTACGGTTACCTAATTGAGCAGCTTTTAGTTCGTCAATATTTTTAACTTTATTAGTAACTGCAACGTCAATTATACTTTTTGCAAATGCAATAAAATCAGCATTAATTGCAACGAAATCTGTTTCGCAATTTACCATAACTAAGGCAGCATAGCTTTTATCGTCGCTAACTTTAGAAAGAACAAGACCTTCGCCAGCATCACGATCAGCACGTTTTGCTGCAACTTTCTGGCCTTTTTTTCTAAGTACATCAATTGCTTTTTCCATATCACCTTCGGTTTCAACCAAGGCTTTTTTACAGTCCATCATACCAGCTCCGGTGCGTTTTCGTAATTGATTTACCTCTTGTGCAGTAATCTTCATCTTCTTATTTTTATTTAATAAAAAGCAGTTTAGTCTCTAATAATAGAATCTAAACTGCTCTTAATTTTTTATTAATTAATTTTTTTTGGAAACTGTTTTCCTTTTGCGTTTTGGTTTGCCATCAGTAGTAGAGTCTGTTCCTTTTTCGGCTGATTTATCAGCATCTTCTTCGGCATTAATCAAAGCATCTGATTTAGATTTGATATCTTCATCTTTAGCATTTGCAGCACTCTCTTCTTTAACATCTTGTTTTTCCTTAGCCATTCTACGCTCATTTAATCCTTCTGCAACAGATTGAATTATTAGGCTTACAATTAAATGGATTGATTTTGAAGCATCATCATTGGATGGAATTCCAAAATCAACTAAAGTAGGATCTGTATTTGTGTCAACCATTGCAAAAATTGGAATATTCAATTTTCTAGCTTCAGCTACTGCAATTTTTTCTTTGTTGATATCAACAATAAAAAGGGCAGCTGGTATTCTAGTCATATCTGAAATACTACCAAGGTTTTTCTCAAGTTTAGCACGCTCACGAGTAATTTGTAAACGTTCTCTTTTTGAGAGATTTGTCCATGCACTAGTTGTTCCCATCTTGTCGATGTTACTCATCTTACGTACAGCTTTGCGGATTGTTGCAAAGTTTGTAAGCATACCACCAGGCCAACGTTCAGTAACGTAAGGCATGTTAACATTTTTTACCAGGTCGGCTACCAATGTTTTAGCTTGTTTTTTTGTAGCTACAAACAAAATTTTACGTCCCGATTTAGCTATCTGCTTAATAGCTTTTTGAGCTTCCTCAAGTTTAGCCTGTGTTTTAAACAGGTCAATAATGTGAATGCCATTACGCTCCATAAAAATATAAGGAGCCATGTTTGGATTCCACTTCCTGCGCAAATGTCCAAAATGTACACCTGCGTCAAGCAATTCGTCAAAACTAACTTTTGCCATTTTAATTTTTTTTAATTTGTTTACATTCTCTTTTTCAATTACTGAATAGCTCTTAATAACGAGGTTACAGTAATTTGGATGCTAAACTCTTTCCAATGTATGTGAAAACTATCGTTTACTGAACTGGAATTTCTTACGAGCCTTAGGTTGTCCTGGTTTTTTACGCTCAACCATGCGTGGGTCTCTCTTCATTAAGCCTTTAGCTTTAAGGGCTGGACGGTACTCAGGGTCTATTTTAACTAAAGCTCGCGCAATTCCCAAACGGGTTGCCTCTGCTTGACCGGTAATACCACCACCTTTAAGATTAACTTTTATGTCGTATTTGTCCAAGTTTTCAGTAATTTGAAGTCCTTGTTCAACAACATAATGTAGGATTGCAGTTGGAAAATACTCTTTATAATCACGATTATTAATAGTGATTTTCCCACTTCCATCCTGAAGATATACCCTGGCTACTGCAGTTTTTCTTCTGCCTAATGCATTAATTACTTCCATAGGGATATTATCTGAATGATTTTAAATTTATTTTTGTTGGTTTCTGTGCTTCTTGTTTATGCTCGCTTCCTGCATATACATGCAAATTGCGAAATAAATCTGCTCCAAGTTTAGTTTTTGGAAGCATTCCTTTTATGGCTTTCTCAACCATAGCTATAGGATTTCTTTCCATTAACTCACGAGCAGTAAGGGATTTTTGTCCACCTGGGTATCCACTATGGCGGATATAGTTTTTATCATCCCATTTTTTTCCTGTAAGCCTAATTTTTTCAGCATTTATTATGATTACATTATCACCACAATCAACGTGAGGAGTGTAGTTTGGTTTGTGTTTTCCACGTAGAAGTATAGCGGCAGACGATGCCATTCTTCCTAAAATTTCATTTTCAGCATCAATCAACACCCACTCTTTGTTTACGGTGCTTGCATTTGCGCTAACTGTTTTATAACTCAGTGTATTCATCTATCTTATTGTTTCTTAAGCAGTTTACTATATACGCCTTAAAATCGGGCTGCAAAAATAGAAACTATTTTCCGAACAACCAAATTTGTAAACAACTTATTGTGAATAAAGTTTTTTTTATTTGTATTTACACAGATATATTACACCTTATAAGTAATAGCATTTAGGTTCATTCCTGCGCCTACTGATGTGAATAGGATAATATCACCTTTGTTAAGCTCATGAACTCCTTTGTATTGCCCCTTCCGTACTAAATCAAGTAAAGTTGGAATAGTTGCTACAGAGCTATTGCCATACATGTGGATGCTCATTGGTGTTACATTTTTTGGAATGTTTTTTTCTTTGTATAATCTGTAAAATCTTTTGATTATTTCATCATCCATTTTTTCATTCGCTTGATGTATAAATATTTTTTTCACATCATGTATCCCAAATCCTGATTCATCAAGACATGTTTTCATCGCCGTTGGTACATTGGTTAGCGCAAATTCATATATTTTGCGCCCGTGCATTTTTAAATACCGCGTAGGGGAGGTATTGCTCGGGTTATTACTTTTATCAAAATATAGATAGTATGCTTCGTCTTTTGCATGCGTTGCTGATATAGTTGTAATTACTCCTTCTTCTGTTTCACTTTCAACTCCTTCAATAATACAAGCACCTGCCCCATCAGCATAAATCATTGAATCTCTATCATTTTCATCAATAACTCTTGATAAGGTTTCGGTTGATATTACCAAACATTTTTTTGCCATTCCAGCTTTAATATAAGCTTTTGCTTGAATAATGCCCTGCAGCCATCCAGGACAGCCAAACAATAAATCGTATGCAACACTTGACGGGTTTTTTATTTGTAGGTTGTGCTTAATTCTTGTTGCAATACTTGGCACAGCATCCATTTGTGTAGTTCCCTTTTTTATATCACCATAATTATGAGCAACAATTATTTGGTCGATGGTTTCAGGATCAATTCGTGCATCTTCTATGGCTATTTTTGCGGCAATACTACCTATGTCAGATGCTACTTGATTATCGTCAGCATATCTTCTTTCAACTATTCCTGTAATGGAAGTGAATTTTTTAACTATTTCGTTGTGTGATGCGTCTATTGGTGATTTCTTGGAATCGTAAAATTTATTAGAAGCAAAGTCATTATTTGTAATAATGTTTTTCGGCACGTAACTACCTGTACCTGTTATTATTACATTAGAATACATTTTATGCATATTTGGTTGATATATTTTCTACAAAAGTAGCCTTTTTCAGGAATGAAGAATTATTTTTTTTATTAATACCTTTGCAGCTTTATTTATTGTTTTATTAAATTATTAATTGAGTGAATTATATTAATCCAAAGCTTCTTTTTACGGATGTGCCTTCAGGTAAGGTTGGTTGGCAAAGTCCATCAAATATAGCGTTAGTTAAATACTGGGGTAAAAAAGATATGCAAATTCCGGCTAATCCATCTTTGAGCTTTACACTGTGTAAATCGCTTACAAAAACAATTGTGGAGTTTTCGCCATCGCATAGTAATGGTGCTAAACTTGATTTCTTTTTTGAAGGTAAATCAAACGAAAGGTTTGCCAAAAAAACAACTCTATTTTTTCAAAACTTACTAGATATTTTTCCTTTCTTAAATCAATTAGATTTTAAAATTTCATCAAATAATTCTTTTCCTCACTCTGCAGGTATTGCTTCTTCTGCATCTGGTATGAGTGCAATTGCTTTTGCTCTTTGTGATATTGAGAGGAAATATTTTGATTCTTTATCAGATGAAGATGAGTTTTTAAGAAAAGTATCTTTTGTTTCAAGATTGGGTTCGGGAAGTGCTTGTCGGTCAGTTTATGGGGGGTTAGTTAGCTGGGGTGAAATTAGTGGGATAGAAAAAACTTCTAATCTGTTTGGAACCAAATTATCAGAAAGAATCAATCCTATTTTCAATACATACAATGATTCAATATTAATTGTTGATGCAGCACAAAAAAAGGTATCAAGTAGTATTGGACACGGATTAATGAATTCGAATCCTTTCTCAGGTAAGCGTTTTATTCAGGCTTACAGCAATATTACTGAATTATTGAAAATTATCGAAATTGGTGATCTAGAAGATTTTATTAGGGTAGTGGAATCAGAAGCTCTTACTCTTCATGCGATGATGATGACATCAACACCCTATTTCCAATTGATGAAGCCAAATACTATTTCGATAATAGATAAAATTTGGGAATACAGAAAAAAAACAGGAACTCCGGTTTGTTTTACACTCGATGCTGGGCCAAACATTCATCTGCTTTATCCTGATGAATACAAATATGCTGTTATGGACTTTATCAATTCGGAACTCATGGAGTTTACAATTAATAACACTATTATTCATGACAAAGTTGGTAGTGGTCCAAAAAAGCTCGAATTATGAAACTAGAAAAAGGACCAGCTTTTAATTCAAAAGTATTGCTGTTTGGTGAGTATAGTCTTATGAAAGGCTCAATGGCTTTAAGTATTCCATTTGAAAAATACAATGGGCAGCTATTGTTTGATGGTAACGTTAAAGAGTCAAAAAGTAATCACTATTCAGTTGAATACCTTGTTGATTATCTCAACTTTCTTGTAAAATCAGGATTTGAAAAACTGCTTAAATTAAGTGAGTTTAAAAAAGATATTGTACATGGTTTGATTTTTGAGACCAATATACCTATTAGTTATGGGTTGGGCAGTTCGGGAGCGATTGTTGCTTCAATTTATCATGCTTATGCTAAAAATCCAACAAATAAACTTATTGAGTTAAAAAGTGTGTTTTCCAATATGGAATCGTATTATCATGGCAAAAGTTCAGGTTTAGATCCATTGGTTTCATACCTTAACAAAGCGATACTATTTTATGAAAATCAGGAAGTAGAAACAGTAGAAATTCCAAAAATTAAGACACTAGGGAAAGGAGGTGTTTTTTTGATGGATACAAAATCCGTAGGTGAAACACAGCCACTTGTTAATTGGTTTTTAAATGAATACAAAAAAATAGAGTATCAAAGTGCAATCCAAAATCAGCTGATATCTTTAAATAGTAATAGTATATTAAACTTCTTATCAGGTAATTTCGGTTTTTTGATTGGAGATGTAAAACAAATATCACAGTTTACTCTTGATAATTTTAAGCCAATGATTCCTAATTCAGTTGTGCAATTATGGAAAGATGGTTTGGAAACAGACGGTTACTACTTAAAACTATGTGGCTCAGGTGGAGGCGGAATGATGCTTGGGTTTACCAATGATATGGATGCCGTATATGCTGAAATATCTGGATTTGAATTCCAGGAATTGTTTAGATTTTAAATAAATATCCTCTAGATTTTAATCAACAACTCTCTTGTGAGTTCAATTCCATAATTATTTACTTTTGCCTGAAGTGCGATGACCTCAACACCTTTATTAATTGCTTTTTTTAGCGATTGGGCATAATTAGGGTCAATATCTTTGGCTGGGCCAAAAGTGTCAACATCCATACGTTGGATTATGTAAAGCATAACTGCGCGTATTCCTGATTTTTTTACTTCGATTAATGTTTCTAAATGTTTACGCCCTCTTGTGGTTACAGCATCAGGAAAAAGAGCGTAATTACCAACTTTCATCGAAACATTTTTAACTTCAATAAAACACTTTTCATCTTCATTTTCGGCATAAATATCAAAACGGCTATCTCCAAATGTAACTTCACGTTTAACAAAAGTATAGCCTTTTAGCTTTTCTATCTCACCAGATACAATGGCATCAAAAGCAAGTTGATTGGGAATTATTGTGTTAACACCAATCCAACCATTATTTATATAAATCATTTCCCATGTAAATTTTGTTTTGCGCTTGGGATCTAATGCAGGGCTTAGGTAGACTGGTGCCCCTTCTTCGATACATGTCTTCATTGAGCCTGAATTTGTACAATGAGCAATAACAATTGCTCCATTTTCCAATTCCACATCAGCTAAAAAACGTTTGTATCTTTTTACTAATTTACCTTTTATAAGTTTATTTTTAAATTTCATTTATTTGAGTTTATATTTAGGATGTAAGAGCCAATATCAAAATTATACTAACCCATCATAGAATCTTGTAATACTATATGCATCTTTTGCACCTACTATTCTTCATAATTTAGTTCCAGAGCTACGGCTATGCAAAGAAATTCTTCATCTATTAGGCACAAAATATGCTATCTACTAAATACAAAATTCTATCACGGGTTAGTATATTAACAATGGCAAATTGTAATACATCAACTATAAATATTATTTTCGTGTCAAAAATAAAATAAAAAACCATGAGCAATAGAGAATGGAAATCCATGTTTGATTTTGAGGAGATTAAACTCGAGAAATGGAATCATATAGCTAAGCTAACTATTAACAGACCAAGATATTACAATGCATTTACTCCAACAACTACAACAGAAATGACTGTTGCTATGGATATGCTAAAAGAAGATCAGGATATTTATACAATTATACTTACTGGTGAAGGCGACAAGGCTTTTTGTGCCGGAGGCGATCAAAATGTTAAAGGAAAAGGTGGTTACATTGGTAAAGATGGCATCCCTAGGTTGAATGTTCTTGATGTACAAAGAAAAATACGATCGATGCCAAAGCCGGTAGTTGCAATGGTTAATGGTTACGCTATTGGTGGTGGGCATGTATTGCACATTGTTTGCGACCTTACTATTGCAAGTGATAATGCAATATTTGGGCAAACAGGTCCCAAGGTTGGGAGCTTTGATGCCGGATTTGGATCATCGTATCTGGCAGCTATTGTGGGACAAAAAAAAGCCAGAGAGATTTGGTTTCTGAATAAACAGTATTCGGCGCAGGAAGCCATGGACATGGGAATGGTAAACAAAGTTGTTGTGTTGAAAAAACTTGAGGATGAGGTTGTTGATTGGTGTCTTACTATGCATAAACGTAGTCCGATGGCTCTACGAATGATAAAGTTAGGAATGAACGCTGAACTGGATGGACAGGCTGGAATACAAGAATTTGCAGGGAATGCAACTTTGCTTTATTACTTAACCGAAGAAGCACAAGAAGGAAAACATGCTTTTCTAGAAAAACGCGACCCTGATTTTCATAAGTATCCCAAGTTTCCGTAATTGGTCATTGGTCATTGGTCATTAGTTATCGGGTCGTTAGTCATTGGCTAATTATTAGATATTCATTTTTATATTAAAATATAATATTATGAAAT
>Ga0307989_1000537_pt1 | contig 24401 bp, 26 predicted proteins | sample EllFjometagen185_FD_203164 | JGI IMG/M metagenome (GOLD analysis project Ga0307989, IMG submission 203164) | Marine microbial communities from Ellis Fjord, Antarctic Ocean - #185 | ecosystem: Environmental > Aquatic > Marine > Unclassified | place: Southern Ocean | collected 2014-10-08 | reverse complement strand
TGAAGCTACATTTAAAGCAGTATCACTTGAATCACAAACTATATCACATTCTCCGCTTTGATATACCCAAGATCCATTAGTACATTGTAAAACTACTACTCCTGTATCAGTACTACTATAACCTGAACCACAACCTGTTGAAGTTGCTTGATCTCCGTGATTTAAACCACCAGGAGTTGACCATGTTGCAACATTTACATAAGTTGGAGTTGCACAATCTTCGTAACAGGGTGAACCGGTATCTCCAGAAGCAATAGACCAACTTGCGGTAGCGTCATTATCATTTACACAATTTCTAGTTGCAGAGCCAGTATAACCGTCTATACAACCAACTGCCGCAACACTTGTTGAATCCATAAGTGTTTGAGGCCATGCAGCATAACCGTCTGTAGCATTATCTCCCGAAATAGCTGTTACAGCATCACAATAAACAGGTACACAATTTCCAGTTTTAGATCCCCAAGTACCATCATCACAAGTTACAGAAACAGGTCCTTGCCAATAACCAGTTTGACAAGGACCGGTAGCAACACTTCCATGTTCATTAGTGTCTGTTGCTGTCCAAGAAGCAACAAAATACGGACTATCTAAAGCTATCAATTCTGAACAATCTTGATAACACTGCCCTGTTACTGTTGTTCCCCACACCCCATCAGAACCACAGGCTCTTGTTGGAAGAGTTCCTGTATAATTAGTTATGCATGCAGTAGCAGTAATGGGACCTGTTCCTGGAATTGTTAATGGCCAATTTGCATAACCACTAGCCGTATTACCAGATGTTATAGCGGGACATCTAGCAACGCACTCTTCACCAGAAACTGTCCAAGTTCCATTAGTACAAACCACTTCAACAACTTCACTAGCATAATAATCAGCAGTACAAATACCTGAAGCTACACTGTTATGATGATTAGTGTTTGTTTTTAACCAGGAAACAACATGATGTGTTGTGATAGAGGGTTCACTTAAAGCGCAATCTTGATAACAATCAACACTTTCTACGTGTTCTTGCCAAGTACCATTATTACATGTTAATTTAACATCTCCTCCAGTATAACCAGAAGCACAATCTGTTGAAGTTACAGTACTTTCGTGTGTTAAATTACCTGTCCATGAAACAGTATGATATGTATCATTAACTGGTGTGCTACAAGTTTCATAACACTGTCCACTTCCACTTTGTTCTTCCCAATCAGTAGAAGCAGGAGTGCCTACACATTTAAATATTATATCATCACCAGTATATCCTGAAGTACATGATCCAGTTAAAGTACTAAAATAATGATTTTCATTAGTAACTGCCCAACTTGATACATCATGGGTACTTGTACTTGGATATGTAGCACTACAATCTATATAACAACCACTGGTAACCGCACCCCATTGAGCAACTGATGAACCATTATTTTCACAATCTCTTGTTGGAGTAGCTAAACTAGTATAACCAGATATACAAGTACCTGTTATATCACTTGTTAAAATATCTTGTAAATCCCAAAGAGCGTATCCATGAAAAGCATCCGTACTTGTTACTGCTAAACACACTGAAATACAATTTCCTGATCCACTTATTCTTTCCCAACCAGAATCAGTACATTTAAAATTTACATTAGAACCCCAAGGATCAGCTCTGTAATTAGTTGTACAAGTGCCTGAAGCTACACTTTCATAATCACTACCACCAGACCATGATGAAACATTATAATAATCAGAACTAGCAGTACTATTAGACAATGCTAAAGCTCCACATCCATTTTTAGCAGCAACTGCAGTAGCTATAATTAATCTAGCTTCATTACCGTCCATAGTTTTAAGAGCATTACAAACTGATTTATTAGTACCTGTATTAAAAACAGCATCTTTTACTTTTTCCAAATCATCAAAATAAGATAAAGGCAACCCCACAGTTGGATCCGAACTCGCAGCTAAACATGAATCTGTTCCTGATGATGTTGGATTAGTTGAAACAAATAAATATGCTCCTGTCAAAGGCTTTTTATCTTCATCTAATTGCCTAGCTTGTCTAGGAGTAAAAGCACCAGTATCAACATCCGTTGTTACAGTAGCAAAAACATTTGTTTTTGCTATTATTCCCGGAAGAAACTTATCACTATTAGTTGGAACAACAACAGCATTAGTAGATAACTTAGTAGTTGGAAAATGTTTTTCTTCTTGATTTATATCACTAACGTTATCAGGAACTTGTCCAGTGTACTCTTCTTCAACAACACCAGCCAAATATAACTGTTGCATGTAAGTTACACTTTCTTGTTCTAAGACAGCAGGGCTTGTATAATTACTCTTAGAATCTCCTATAAAGCCGTCTCCATTTCCAGCTATCATTTTATGACCATCAGAAGTTTTATATTCAGTTACCCCTTCCTCTTCATTCCAAACCGCAGTACCAAAAAACTTATTTGCTAAATCTGCTGAAAGATCACCTGGAGTACCTTTGAATTTTACTTTGAAATTTGATAAAACACTGTCATAACTTTTTACTTGAGTAGCAACCGAAAGAATTCTTGAATTTTCTACAACAGATTTACCAGCAATAATTCCAGCTAAAATTACACTTACAACTACAAGAACTATCGCTATTTCAAGCAAAGAAAAGGCTTTTTGACTTTTGTAAAAAGAAGAAGTCATTACTTGAAAAGATTGTTTAATAAAGCATGCTAAAAACAATCTTAAAGCACATAATTTTAATAATAAAGTTTAAATTTATTTTTTAACCTTGACACAAGTTAAAAAGTATAAAAAAATACTTTATCCCTAGTTGAAGTCATTAAAACAATCTTGACTTAACCAAAAAGAAACATATACTTTTTATAGTCGATAAATCTAACATTTAAATATTTTAGACAAAATTTTAAATGTTAGATTTATCGACTATTATCATATGGCAAGCGTAGCTCAGTGGTAGAGCAATGGATTGTGGTTCCATTGGTCGTGGGTTCAATCCCCATCGTTTGCCCCAGTTTTTGATAAATCAAAAACATTCTTTTAATAAAGAATTATAAAATTACCACAGCTGCCTTTTTATAAAAAAATTTTAGGCAACTCAAGTAGTTTTAAATTTGAGTTTTTATAAAACTAGAAAATTATTTTTAGTTTTTATTTTACAAAGAAATTTTAGGCGACTCGAGTATTTTTAAAGTTGAGCGTATTCTTCTACGTGGCTTTTAAAATACAAGAAAGCAACGACAAATTTCACAGTAAAACAATAATTATGCCTCCATGGTGGAATGGTAGACACGACAGACTCAAAATCTGTTGTCCTTCGGGACATGTCCGTTCAAGTCGGACTGGAGGTACCACTAAAATATTAATTATGAAACTTTTCACATTAATCATAAATTTTCTAAAAAATCTGTTTCAAGAAAAAAATATTTTCAACAGGGCTATCAAAGATTTTGATTCAAAACTAGATCATATAGAAAAAAACAATACTACTGAAAGCAACCCCAAAGAAGATGAAAATAATACAAATAATTCATCAGGAAATAAAAATCGTAAAAAAATCTTAATACAAGATAAAGAAGAAATTATAATAACAGAACAATTAGAAGATGAGGAGTTAGAAGAAGAAACAGAAAAACCAGAATCAGAATTAACAGAAGAAGAACTAAATAATCGACTTCATTTAAAATATCGAAAAAGAAAAAAAATAAAAAAACTAAGTGAATTCTTTGGAACCAAAACAGCAAACAAACTAGTAAATAATCCTGCGATCTCTATAAAACAAATTAATAATATGCTAACGCTTGCAAATAAAGAACAAAATCAAAACCCGAATAAAGAAAGTTTTGTTTCGAAATTAACAAAAAAAAGAAACAAAGAAGAAACAGAGATTGATTCTTTAGGAGAATTTGATTAAATCATATTATAAGACTTCAAAATAATAAAATAAATATAATGACAAACTATAAAACACTTGGACTTATAAATACTAAAAAGATGCTAGAACACGCATACCAAAATAACTATGCTGTACCTGCATACAACTTTAGTAACATGGAACAAATACAAGCAATTGTAATTGCTTGCCTAGAAACACAATCACCTGTAATTTTACAAGTTTCAGCAGGAGCAAGAAAATATGCAAATACATATTTATTAAAAGGCATGGCTCAAGGCGCAATAGAAATGATGAAAAATTTAGCCAAAGAAAAACAATTAAAAGAAATTCCAATTGCACTTCATTTGGATCATGGAACAGACTTTAATACTTGCAAAGAAAGTATAGATAATGGATTTTCATCAGTAATGATTGATGGTTCACATCTAGATTATGAAGAAAATATAAAACTAACAAAACAAGTTGTTGAATACGCATATAAACACGATGTAACAGTTGAAGGAGAATTAGGAGTTTTAGCTGGAATTGAAGATGATATTATTGCAGAAAAATCTCATTATACAGACCCAAAACAAGTTGAAGATTTTGTCAAAAGAACAAATGTGGATTCTCTCGCAATTTCAATTGGAACTTCTCACGGAGCTTATAAATTTCAAGTTGAAAAAGAGGAAGACATCCCCGAACTAAGATTTGATATTTTAGAAGAAATACAAAAAAGATTACCTAATTTTCCAATAGTTTTACATGGAGCTTCTTCAGTTCCTCAGGAAGCTATAAAAATCATAAATCAATATGGTGGTGAAATAGAACAAGCTTTCGGAGTTCCAGAAAAACAATTAACTAAAGCAGCGAAAATGTCTGTGTGCAAAATTAACATTGATTCAGATGGAAGGCTTTGGACAACAGCATCAATAAGAAAATATTTTGCAGAAAATCCAAAAGAATTTGATCCAAGAAAATATTTAGGTGAAGCAAGAAAAACTTTAATTGAAATGTATAAACACAAAAATCTTAATGTTCTAGGAAGTGCGAATAAATGTTAAAACTTTTCAATACTTTACATAATACAAAAGAAGAATTCAAACCTATAGACTCCAACAATATAGGAATGTATATTTGCGGCCCTACAGTTTACGACAAAGTTCATATTGGTAACGGAAGAGCGTTTGTAATTTACGACATCTTATATCGTTTGTTATGTGAAATTTATAAAAAAGAACATGTAACTTATGTTAGAAACATAACTGATATTGATGATAAAATAAACAAAAGAGCAAAAGAAAAAGGAATTACAATACAGTCATTAACAAAAGAAATGATAAAAGCTTTTCACGAAGACATAGAAGCTCTAAATACCCTACCCCCAAACATAGAACCAAAAGCAACAGAGTACATAGAACAAATTAAAAAATTTATTCAGCTTTTAATTGATAATGGAAATGCTTATGTTGCAGAAGGACATGTTTTATTTGATGTAACTTCTTTTTCTGAATATGGAAAACTTTCAAATCGTTCATTGGATGAAATGATTTCAGGAGCAAGAGTTGAAATTGCACCATACAAAAGAAATCCAATGGATTTTGTTTTATGGAAACCAGCTTTAGCTATTGATGATGAATCAAGTATTTTTGACAGCCCGTGGAGTAAGGGTCGTCCAGGTTGGCATATTGAATGTTCAGTAATGAGCAAAGAAACTTTAGGAGAAACTTTTGATATTCATGCTGGTGGCGAAGATTTAAAATTCCCTCATCATGAAAATGAAATTGCTCAAAGCAAATGTGCTCATAAAAATTCTGAGTACGCAAGATACTGGTTACACAACGGCTTTCTAATGGTCGAAGGTCAAAAGATGAGTAAATCTTTAGGAAACTTCACAACAATTAGAGATTTGTTAGACAAAGGAATCTCTGGAGCGGTTATACGTTACACAATACTAAAAACTCATTACAGAAAACCTTTAGATTTTACGCAAAGCTCATTAAAAGAAGCTGAGAAAGTTTTAAAAGATTTACACAAAGATTTAGAAAATATTAATTCATCAAAAGAAATTCCTATAGAAATTTTAAATGCTCTAAAAGACGATATCAACACACCAAAAGCTTTCGCAGAATTACACACTCTAAAATCAAAACCAGAACAATTAAAATCTGCTTTAGAATTTTTAGGACTATATGACAAAAGTTTTTTTATAAAAAAAGAAAATAAACTACAAATTCCAGAATCAGAAATTAAACAATTAATTCAGGAACGCTCGGAAGCAAAGAAAAACAAAGACTGGAAAAAAGCTGATGAGATTAGAAATTATTTATTAGAAAAAGGAATTGTTCTAAAAGATAATCCAGATGGAACTACTACTTGGGAAATTTAATATTTAAATTTCTCCAACCAATTATTAACTTCCTTATCATTTTTAAAACAAACGAACTCAGCCTTTTGAGCATATTTCTCCTTTACTTCCCAAATTATAGGATTAATTTCTTTCTTAAAATTCCAAACATATTTCAAAAATCCCCAATTCAATCTTTCATTACAACCTTCTGCCATATCCTGTCGGTGTTTAGCTAAAAAACGTCTCTTAATTATACGAAATAAACAAACCCTAGTAGGAAAATCAAAAAATAAAATTAAATCAGCACGAAGCATTCTTATATCAAAAGTACTTTTAAGATTTCCATCAATAATCCACTTATCTTTTTTTACTATTTCTTTAACTTTAGGAATATATTCATCCTTCCTACTTTTAATCCAACCCGTTTTCCAATATATTTTATCCAAATGATAAATTGGTAAATTCAAAATCTTAGCAAGCTTAAATGATAAAGTAGATTTACCAGCGCCGCAACAACCTATTATTAGAATTCGTTTATATTGTTTCATTTATCTCTAACCATTCTTTCAATTTATCCAGAGCTTTTCTACGATGACTGATTTCATTTTTTTGTTCACCAGTCATTTCAGCACAAGTTATATCAAAACCATTTGGAATAAAAACTGGATCGTAACCAAAACCATTTTTTCCTCTAGCAGGAAAAATTAATTTACCATGATTTTGACCAGAAAAAAAAGTTGGTTGATCTTTTTCAAAGTCATACAAACAAATATCACAAATATAATAAGCATTGTAATTATCTGTATGCAAATCTTTTAAAATATTTTGAATTCTATCAAATACTTTTGAAAAACCACCTGACTCTTCTGCAAATCTTTTAGTGTAAACTCCAGGATCACCACCAAGAGCCTCAATACAAATACCAGAATCATCAGCCAAAACAGACATTTTTAAATTCTCAGCATAATATTTTGCTTTTAATAAAGAATTTTCACGAAAAGTTTTTCCCGTTTCCTCCGGGTCCTCAACTTCATAATCTTTAATTGATAAAGCTTCAACATTTAACTTTTTCAAAATCTCTGAGATTTCTCTAAATTTATCAGAATTTTTTGTCGCTACTATTATTTTTTTCATAATTTTTTTTAATTTATTAAAAAAAATGTTATTTTAAATTCTACTTAAAATAACGAAGCCTTCCTAAGAAGGCGTGTCATCCTCAGAAATGCAAAGCATTTCGTAGAGGATCTTAAGTCACAAAAGATACCTATATGGATCCTGAAACAAGTTCAGGATGACATAAGGTGAAAAATGTCATCCTCAGAAAAACAAAGCCTTCCTAAGAAGGCGGTCATCACGAGAAATGCGAATAGCATTTCATGGTGATCTAACAATTAATAAAATTTACCTTATTAATATTTTTATTCTTTGCAGGGGCGGACCTATATGGCCGCCCTCTCTATCCACGAAATAATTATGTTATTTAAATAAAAAAAAGGCAGACACACAGAGTCCCAACCCCCACAAATTTCATTTTGAATTATACTTTGAATAATAAACAAGATCCTTATATTCTCCTTTCATTAAAGCCTCTTTATGAGCAACATATTCAAATTCAAAACCATTTTTTTCAGCAATTTTTCTAGAGCCAATATTATCATACAAACAATCAATTTTAAGTTTCATTAAATTCAATTCTTCAAAAGCATATTTAACTACTAAGCCAACTGCTTCACTCATCATACCTTGATTCCAATAATTTTTACCAAGCCAATAACCAAATTTTCCTATGTGTTTATGACAATTTTTATCTTTACTCATTAAGCTTACTACACCTATCACTTTATTATTTACATCAATCATCCAATGATAATCACCATTATCTTCTGAATTAATTTTAATAAAACCTTGCCAATATTCTTCAGTATAAGGATACTCTAAAGTAAGTGTATTTACAATCTCAGGATAATTAACATTTTCCCAAATCGACTCTTTATCTTTTTCAAATCTAAATTCTCTAAGCTTAAATTTCGATCCTTGTATTTCTGGTATTCGTAACATTTTTAAAATTTTTTTCAAAATTAATAATTAAAACTAAACTACAGCACAACTTTTTCTAACACATAATTTTATAGAAGAAAGTATCTTTGTTATATTTCTCTTTGCCTTTCTCAAATTAAAACTAGTTTGAAGATTCATCCAAAACTCTGCTTCCATACCAAAATAAACACTTAATCTCAATGCAGTATCAGCAGTAATTTCTCTTTTTCCATTTATAATTTGATTAATCCTTCCGGGAGGAACTTGGATATCTTTAGCCAATTGATTTTGACTAATATTTTTTGGCTTAAGAAACTCTTCTAATAATATTTCACCCGGTACTATTAAATCTAATTTATTACTCATTTTTTTCTCCTTTAGTGATAATCAATAATTTCAACGTCAAAAACATTTCTATTATAAAACCTAAAACAAATTCTCCATTGATCGTTAACTCTTATCGAATATTGATCTTTCCTGCTTCCGTTCAATTTCTCCAATCGATTTGCAGGTGGCACTAACAAAGTTTCAAGTTTAGTAATTGATTCTAAAATTAATAATTTTCTTCTAGCTTGTCTTTGAATACTAAAAAATTTTCTAACAAATTCATCATTAAACAATCGCTCAATATCTTTGCACTTAAAACTCAATATCATAATTTGTTGCCTATTACATATTACGTAACACGTAATAAAAGTCAATAATAAAAATATGATTATTCATTTAGAACTATTTTAAACAATTACAAGTACTTTTAATATAAATTAGATCAATTAGAAAATAAAACTACTTTATTTAAGAATTATTAACGCTCTTATCTCTATAATTCTTCACCGCTTCCTTAATAACCTCCTCCGCCATCACTGAACAATGAACCTTAATAGGAGGTAATTGTAATTCATCTACAATTTCTTTGTTTTGAACTTTCAACGCTTCATCCAAAGTTTTTCCAATAACTTTTTCACTAGTCAAAGAACTAGCAGCAATAGCACCACCACAACCAAATGTTTTAAATTTAGCATCAATAATTTTTCCATCTTTAACTTTAATTTGAAATTTAAGAATATCACCACACCTTGGAGAACCAACTAAACCAGTACCAACACTTTTATCATTTTCATCCAAACTTCCAACATTTCTAGGATTTTCACAATGATCTAACATTTCTTTTGAATAAGGCATAACTATTACTTTTATTGATTACAACAATCTAAGTATAGACTAGATAGTGAACAAATCAAGCTCCTACTTCCTTTGAAACAGATTGAGAAGGACCAGAAACAACAGGAGGAACAAAAGAATTATTTGAATTTGTATCTGAACAAGAACAACCAGCAAAAACTTGCAACTTATTATTATTTTCTTGCTGTACTTGAGGTTCCTGTGGAATTTGATCTGTTAATGTTTCTTGATTATCCATAATTTTTACCCTTTAATTATAGTAAATTTACCTTTTCCATTAACAGCATCTAACAATCCATTATCCTCTGCAATAGGAAAAACAATAATCGGCATATTATTATCTCTGGCTAAAGTTAAAGCAGTTGGATCCATAACACGTAAATCATCATGAATCGCTTTATTAAAACTTAAAGAATCATAACGAACTGCATCTGAAAATTTTCTAGGATCTTTTGAATAAACACCATCAACTTGAGTACCTTTTAAAATAACATCACAATCCATTTCATTAGCCCTCAAAACAGCAGCAGTATCTGTTGTAAAAAATGGATTACCTGTTCCAGCGGAAAAAATAACTATTCTATTTTTCTCCAAATGTCTTATTGCTCGTCTTCTCAAATAAGGTTCACAAATTTTATTAATTGTAACAGCAGATAACATTCTTGTTTCAATACCCTTTATTTCCAAAGCACTTTGTAAAGCAATACCATTCATTACAGTTGCTAGCATTCCCATATAATCAGCACTTGTTCTATCCATAAGTTTTGTAGAAACAGAAACACCTCTGAAAATATTTCCACCTCCAACAACTAAACATACTTGAATTCCTTGATTATAAACTTTAATAACTTCATCACAAATTCTATGAATAGCTTCCATATTATGTCCAAAAGCAGAATCTCCCATCATTGATTCACCTGAAACTTTGAACAGTATTCTTTTATACATAATTTTTCCTAAAAATTTGTTAAAAAAATTTTATCCTTCAAGCGCAAAGCGCGCAGAAGGATTGAGCGTTTGAGTAAGGCCTTTTTTAAAAAAGGCTAATGCAAAACGCGCATTGTCATCCTCAGCCGAAGGCTGGGGACCTCAAATCACAAAACATAATTAATTTTTCTGGATCCCCGAGCAAGCTCGAGGATAACATATACGTATAAAAAAAGGCGGAATAAAAAATTCCGCCTTAAATTTTATTTTTGAGTCATTGATGCGACTTCTTGAGCAAAATTATCTTCTCTTTTTTCAAGACCCTCACCCAAAACATATAAAATATAATCTTTTAATTCCACAGAAGTTCCAACTTCTTTTTCAAAATCGGCAACTACTGCCGAAACTTTTTTCTTATCTTCCATTACAAAAAATTGATCTAACAAAACAACATCTTCATAATACTTTCTAATACGACCTTCAATCATTTTTTCTATAATATTTTCAGGTTTACCAGATTGTCTTGTTTGTTCTGCTAAAACTTCTCTCTCTCTTGTTAATCTAGCAGGATCAACCTTATCTTTTGTTAAAAACTCTGGCTTTGCAGCTGCGATATGCATAGCAATTTTTTTACCAAATTCTTGCAATTTTTCTTTATCAGCATCTGATTTAATAGATAATAAAACACCTATTTTTCCAAGATTATCAGAAACCTTATTGTGCAAATATGTTATTATAATACCTCCATCATTTTCCAAAACCTTACCTCTTCTTAATTGAAGGTTTTCTCCAATAACACCAATATTATCAGTTAATTCCTCTCCAACAATTTTAGTGCCATTTTTTAGTTTAAGAGCTTTTAATTCTTCAACAAAGTTATCATTACTTTTAACTTCTAAAGATGTTTCGGTAATATTTTTAACAAATGTTTGAAACTTATCATTTCTAGCAACAAAATCAGTTTCTGAATTTACTTCTACAATAACTGCTTTATTATCTTTAACCATAAGTCCAATTAAGCCTTCAGTTGTAACTCTAGAACTTTTTTTAGCTGCAGAAGATAAACCTTTTTTTCTTAACCAATCAATTGATTTTTCAAAATCATCCCCACATTCTGCCAAAGCTTTATTACAATCTCCAATACCACAACCAGTACTTTCTCTTAATTTTTTTATTAATGCTAAATTTGCCATTTTAATTTTCCTTATTTTTTAGTTATTTTTTTAGTAACTGGCTTCTTGATAACTGGTTTTTTAATTGTTGAAGTTTCTTTCTCTACTGACTTTTTCACTTCAGTTTTCTCAACTTCTTTTTTAGGTTCTTCCTCAACATTTTTTACTTCAGTTTTTTCAACTTCTTTTTTAGGTTCTTCCTCAACCTTTTTTACATTAACTGATTTAACTTCTTCTTTCTTTTTTTCAGGCTCTTTTTTCACTTCAACTTTTTTTTCTACTAAACCTTTAGTAACAACCTCTTCCATTTTTCCAGGTTTCTTAACAAACACTTGTTTTTTTATTTCTCTCTTAGGTTTGTCAAACATAACACCAGATTCTGTCATACTTTTTTCTATACCTTCCAAAATAGCATCAGATAAAACTCTACAATATAATTTAATAGCTTTTATTGAATCATCATTTCCGGGAATAGGATAATCTATACAATCAGGATCTACGTTAGTATCAATAACAGCCATTACTGGAATACCTAATGCTTTAGCTTCTAAAACAGCAATTTTTTCTTTTCTAATATCAATAACAATCATTAAATCAGGATAACCACCCATAGTTCTAATACCACCTAAATTTCTTTCTAACTTATCTTTATCTCTTGTTAGCATAAGTTTTTCTTTTTTATCAAAAACAGATTCTTCATTTGCTAATTGATTTTCAAGATCTTTCAAAGTTTTTAGAGATTTAGAAATAGTTTTCCAATTAGTTAACATACCTCCTAACCATCTACAATTAACATAATATTGACCACATCTTTTTGCTGTTTCCGCAACAGTTTCCGTAGCTTGTTTTTTAGTAGCTACAAATAAAATTCTACCATTTTTTCTTGCTACTTCTCTAACTTTGTTTGCAGCTTTATATAAAAGAACAGATGTTTTATTTAAATCTATAATATGTAATCTATCACGACTACCATAAATATATTGAGACATTTTAGGATTCCAACGCATGGTCTTGTGACCAAAATGCACTCCAGCCTCTAATAATTGTCTAACTGTAAAATTAGGTTTTTCTAATACTCGATTTACTTCTGAATTATCTGTGGTTTGAGAATCAGACACAACTTCTTCTGAATCAACTGAATTTTCTTCTAGTTCTTTAGTCATATTTTTTTACCTTTGGTTATACGTCTATTGATCTAGCCTAAAAAGGACCAAACAACGATCAATATGTGAATTTAATAATAAACAACCCTTACGAGTCCCTATCATTATAATCCCAAGTTTCTAATTTTCAACATTTCTCTTGAAATAAAACCAATCTTAAATATGATTATTTGAATATTCGAAAAATTAAGTTTAAAATAATTTTTGCGGTCGTGGCGAAACGGTAGACGCGCAACGTTGAGGTCGTTGTCTTGGAAACGAGGTGGAGGTTCAACTCCTCTCGACCGCACCATTCTAATAAATTACTATCATTAACAATCATCGAGGTTTAAATTAATTCTTGCTAAGGTTTTTTAGAGTTTTAGAAAATGTTATTCTTTAGAATTTACATTTTCTTAATCAGTCATTGCGAGGAGTGCTATGCACGACGCAGCAACCTAAGTATTTTAAAAATCAATCGTATTTTTGAGTAAGTGAATCTTAAAAAAATTTTCCAAAGTAACGACAAAACTCAAAGCAAGAAATAATTTAAAGGTCGTTGTCTTGGAAACGAGGTGGAGGTTCAACTCCTCTCGACCGCACCATTCTCTTGCAAGAAGGTATTATAAACTCCTTCCTGCAAAAAAGCGTTTCACAACAAAAAAACTCTTCTATCTCCCTCCTTTTATTTTCCCTTTTCTTCTCCTTCTTCTTGATCTGCTCGAACCCGAAGCTGCTGCCGCAGCTTGACTTCCATCAACTTTTGAACCTGGAACCTCTGCTCCCGGAGCTGCAGCAGCTACTGGTTCTACTCCACTACCTCTATCAACCGAATCTGCCGCAGCTGCAGCTGTTGATTTAGCTTGACTTCCATCAACTCTTGAATCTGGAACCACTGTTCCCGGAGCTGCTGCCGCAGCCGCACCCACTGACCTATCTCGACTCTCATCAGTTAATTCTCTTCGGAAAGGTCTTAATCCAAGTTCATTAACAATTTCTTGCTGCACACCAACTGGATTTAAAAAAAAAGATGATTCCATTTTTTCTCTTTGGTTACTTGTTTGTGAAACCATATATAACAACGACTTAGAATCAACCTGATAAAAATCATTTGCAAATCCCACCACAGATTTATGCGAACATACATCTTCTCTTTCGATTTCTTTAAGTTTTGATCCCATAGTCGCATACCAACCAAAATTTTCTCCATATGCTGCTAAAAATATAGGATATCTACCTTTAGAATCTAATTGTGTCAAAATTTCAGAATGTCCTTCAATCAAATTTTTTACAAAACTATCTAATTTTTTATTTTCTTCATCACCACAAACAAGTAAAACATAAAGATTTGTTTTTTTATTTCTTTCGGCCTGCTTAAAAAGAAATTCCTCAATATCTTCTTCATGTTCTTGGCATTTTTCTAATACCTGTAAGGAATACCTTAAACTGTTACGTTTGAATTTTTTAAAACAAACCTCTTCTTGTTCCGCTTCTTTTTTTTGTTCTCTTTTAAGTTTATTTTCTCTCTGCATCTCTTGCATTCTTTCACTCGGCATATGTTTAGGAGGAATTTTTATAAATCATTATTAATAAACAAACAACTACTTTATTGACTTAAAACAAATAAGCAACAGATAAGCATTAATCTTTAAGAAAAACTTTTATGGAAATTTAGAAAAAAATCTCAATCATCAAAATTTAAATTAATTTTTATAAAGAATCACAGTCATCGAGGTTTAAATTAATTCTTGCTAAGGTTTTTTAGAGTTTTAGAAAATGTTATTCTTTAGAATTTACATTTTCTTAATCAGTCATTGCGAGGAGTGCTATGCACGACGCAGCAACCTAAGTATTTTAAAAATCAATCGTATTTTTGAGTAAGTGAGTCTTAAAAAAATTTTCCAAAGTGACAACAAAACTCACAGCAAGAATTAATTTAAAAGATTTTGGAGAGTATGACTTCAGCACACCTAGTCTCTGCCTCTTTTTTCGAAGCACCTTTTTCAACTATCAAAGGCAATCCTTCAACAAACAACTCAACATAAAAAACAGGTTCATGTTCACTGCCCTCTTGTTTTTTAAGAGTATATAATGGTAAATCTTTTTTATTTTTTTGAGCCCATTCTTGTAATTTACTTTTAAATTCTCTTGGAAGAAATTCCGAATCATCTAAAAAACATTGCCAATTTTTCATAATAAATTTTTCTACTTCTATCAATCCACCATCTAAATAAATAGCACCAACTAAAGCTTCTAATACATTTTCTAAATTGTGTTGATTCATACGACCGCCGCCGGTTTCTTCACCAATACTCATATCAATATAAGAACCTAGATCTAATTTTTCAGCTACTTGAGATAAACATTCACTACAAACCAACGCTGCTCTTCTTTTAGATAACTTTCCTTCTGTTTCTTTTAGATAAGTTTTTACTAAATATTCTGAAATAACCAAAGATAATACTGCATCGCCTAAAAATTCCAATCTCTCATAATTACAAACTTTTTCAGAGTAACTATTTTTTTTATTTGATAAACTAGGATGAGTAAGTGCTCTTTTTACCCATTCTTCATTTTTAAAAGTATAATTTATTTTTATATATAATTCTTTTAATCCGCTCATTCTATTTTTTTCCAAAATCTTTTTAATTTAATACTTTTATGCCATTTCCAAAATTTTAAAGGATTTTCACTAGCTGATAAAAATATTACTCGTGCTTTACCAACTAAATTTCTCAAATGCACAACACCAGTGCTTGCAAATCTACTATCTAAAGACGCATCTCTATTATCACCTAAAAAGAAATAATAATTCTCAGGAACAATATAAACTTGGGTATTATCTTTTTCACTATTTACTATTTTATCTAAAACTTTATATTTTTTGCCATTACTTAAAGTTTCTTCAAACCTATTAATCGAACTAGTCAAAATTCCGTTTAATTCATTTTCCTTAAATTGATCAATATATTTTTTAGGAACTTCTTTTTCATTTATATACAAAACTCCATCCTTCATTTGCACACGATCACCAGGCAAACCAATCAATCTTTTTATATAATTGATACTAGGTTGAGCGGGATATCTAAAAACTATAACATCCCCTCTTTTGGGATCTTTTTTAAAAATTCTATTTTTTATAATTGGTAAACCCAAAGGAAGAGAATATCTACTGTAACCATAAGAATATTTTGATACAAAAATATAATCACCTACTATAAGACCAGGTTTCATAGATCCAGAAGGAATATGAAATGGCTCATAACAAAATGAACGAATTATTGTAGCAAACACAAAAGCATAAATTAATGTTTTAAGAGTTTCTGTCCAATTAGATTCTTGATGTTTTTTTTCTTTCTTTTTTTTAAAAAGTAATTTAGGTAATTTGATTTTTATCATATTATAAAATAAAAAGTGTAGCCATTTTTAAGAAAACTAAAAATGCAAGAGCATCTAAAGTAGTTGTTATAAATGCACCAGAAGTTATGGCGGGATCTAATTTTAATTTACTAACAGTCCAAGGAACTACTGTAGCAATAAGACCTGAAAGTGTTAAAGCAAAAACTATTGCAACTCCAAAAACAAAACATAACATTAAATCTTGTTTCCATACATATACTGCAACACCAGCACAAGTCGCCACAATCAAACCATTAAAAAATCCCATTAAAACTTCTTTTAAAATTGTCTTACCAACATTACGACTACTGATTGCACCAATAGCTAAATTACGAACAAAAACAGTTAAGGTCTGATTTCCACCCACACCGGCTAATGCAGCGATAATTGGCATCAAAGCGGCTAACACAACAACTTTCTCAATCGTGTCAGAAAACATACCTATGATAAAAGAACTTACAGCAGTAGTAGCAAGACTAGTCATTAACCATGGAAATCTTCCTTTTGCAGCAGTAAATACACTTGCATGCATATCTGCTTCGTTTACATTACCCATTAATAACATATCTTCTTCAGCTTCTTCATCTATAACTTCAATAATCTCATTTGATGAAATTGTACCAATCAACAACCCCCCGTCATCAACAACTGGAGATAATTTTAAACCATATTTTTTAAATAAATTTGCCGCTTCAGATTGATCCATATCTGCTCGTAAAATCTTTAAATCTTCAGGATCTTCCATAATTTGAGATATAATTTTATCTCCAGCAGATTTTAGTATGTAACTTACAGAAATAATTGAAACTGGTCTGAAATATTCATCAACAACTACAACTTCTGAAAAATCTTCAGGCAACTTTCTATTACTTCTAATATATTTAATAACTTCATTAACACTCCAATCCTTAGGAACAGCAGCATACTGCTTTGGAACCATTAAACGACCAACACTATCTTCAGGATAAGATAAACTTTCTTCTATGGCTTCACGTTTTCGAGATGACTTAATACTATCTAAAGTTTCATTTGTTAAATCATCACCCATTTCCTCTATAATATCAACAGCATCATCGGTATCTAAATCAGATAAAGCTTTAGATAAATGCTCTTTGTCTAAATAACCAATAATTTCTTCTCGAACCTCTCCATCTAATTCAACTAAAACTTCTGCTTCAAGTTTGTTACCTAGAATTTCAATTAATGATAATCTTTGATCGTGATCTAAGTTATATATAAGATCTGCTTGATCTGCTGGATGTAAATCTGGGACTAGTTTTTTAACTTGGGTTTTCAAACCCATGTCTATAGCGTTTTGAATTCTTTCAATAAAGCTTTCTCTGATACCGTATTTTTGACGCTTTACATTATTTACAGTCATTTCATACCTCACTATAAAATTATCATCCTAAACTAGAAAAATTATATAGTCATTTTTATAAAAAGACAATCTTTTGTTATTCAACAGTTTCAGGAAGGAGTACAATTAAATATTCTTTTTCCAAATTAATTTCTTTGACAAAATCTTCATTTAAAGGAATTGTATCTGTATCTTTTTCATTGTCATTCCAACTAATTTCTAAAATTTCACCTGCACCGTAATTATCAATGTTAACAACCTTTCCAATTTTATCACTATTGACGACCTTAACTTTTAAATTCAAAAGATCATGATAATAATATTGTCCTTTTTCTATTCCTGGAAATTCATTTCTTTCAACATATAGCTCAACATTTCTTAAGTCCTCAGCTAATTCCACTGTATCAATTCCATCTACTTGACATATAAAGCGTTCTTTTGCTACGCCTTGTCTAACAATTTTAAATTGTTTAGTAAAATCTTTATTACAAATCTTTTTAAAAGAAAATAAATCTTCTAAATTTTCAGTAAAACTCTGTACTTTTACTAAACCTCGTATTCCATGAGGAACAATTATTTTACCAACACAAACTTTTTCTTTCATAAAATCTCCAAAAAATAAAAGCCGATCACTTTTCGAATGATCGGCTTTTTTATTCATACAAAATATAAATTACTATTTTTTCTTTAAACTTTTCTTAACTTCATCTACAATAGCTTTAAAAGCCTTCGGATCGTTTATTGCCATTTCAGAAAGCATTTTTCTATTAATACTAATCTTTGATTCTTCTAAACCTTTTGCAAATTCAGAATACTTTAAACCCTGCTCACGAACAGCAGCATTAATTCTTTGAATCCACAATGATCTAAAATCTCTTTTTTTAGTTTTACGATCACGATACATATATTGCATAGCTCTCTCTACTCTTTCTATTGCAATACGAAAACAACTTTTAGCTCTTCCTCTAAAACCTTTAGCCATTTTTAATACTTTTTTCCTTCTGTTTTTTGAAGGAACACTCATCTTAACACGTGTCATTTCTTTTCCTTATTTTTAATTACTATTAGGCATAAATTTCTTTTTAACCATTAGGCATGAATTTCTTTTTAACAACCTTAGCGTTACTTTCGGACATATAACCCGCTTTTTTATTCTCTCTAATTTGTCTTTCAGATCTTCTTCTCATATTATGTCTTTTGTTAGCTCTTTTAGTTTTTACCTTACCATCTGCCGTAAGAGAAAATCTTTTTTTGCAAGAACTATTAGTTTTTATTTTGGGCATCTATATTTCCTTTTCTTAAATGAGTTCATATATTGGTGGGGCAGGAAGGATTTGAACCTTCGACCAAGACGTTATGAGCATCCTGCTCTAACCCCTGAGCTACTGCCCCCCTTTTTTTTAATACAAATATAAAAGCTTTAAAAGCTAAATTTATAAAAAAAAGTTTTCAACACTTTTATATTCAATAAACTGTGGTACATGATAAACAAATATATTTTTTTATCAAGCTATTCCTTACTTAGTTCAAACAAAATTATTTATTTATCACAATTCTCAACTGACAAAATGGTTTTTCTAACTTAATATTATATTCAAATAAGTTAACACAATTCTTATTTACATTTAAATGACCTAATAACAAATCATCACCTCCTACGGCTCTCACCAATCCAGTTAAAGGAAATCCATCATCTAATTTTTTATCTATAACAAAAGCTTCCAATGGCCGTAGCGCAAAATCTGTAAATCTCATAGAAACATTATTGTTACTACTAAGACCTATTTGAAAATAATTTATACCTTGTATTCCAAATGCTACTATGCCAACTTTTGATAATTTCGAACTTGGAAAAGATTTTTTTAATATAGCATTAGTTCCAATTTTACCGTCAAATCTTCCAGGTAAAAATTCTGAATTACTTAAATGTAACCAAAAATTAGCAATCTCACCAGAAAATTGTTTTATTGAATTATTTACAATATCATTATCTTTTTTGAAACCTAAAGAATCTTCTATATTTCCATTCAAATCACCATTAGTTTCTTTTTCGGAAAGACCAAATAACACTGTCTTATTAATATCACCAGGCAAAGCTCCATATTTTGATTCGAAATTATCAACCGCAATATTATATTCTCTAATTTGTTTAATAACCGATTTTATTCTTACATTTTTAATAAGTACAATTGCATTAAACCATATACTAAGAATTATTCCAACAGCAATTATTACAAGAGAAATTTCAACTAGACTAAAAGCTTTATTGTTTTTACAATAAAATATTGAAAAGTTTTTAAGAGAAGTATTGAACATTATATCTTACTCTGATTCGGCGTATTTCTTCTATATTTATTTATTTGATTTACTTTTTCTCTAAATCTAATTAAATCATTACCTCTTAATTTAATACTAGGAACTGACTTCATTCTTTTCGGATTAGTTCTTTTTCCTTTATACAAAACACCATAATGCAAATGCGGACCAGTGGAACGACCAGTAGTTCCAACATAAGCTATCACTTGACCTTGTCTAACCCTTGACCCAACTCTCAAGCCTCTAGCAAATCTACTAGCATGTGCATATTCTGTTGCATAACCATTGCTGTGTCTAATCCTAATATAATTTCCCCACGTACTCCACCTCTTTCTTATCGTAATAGTACCATTTCCAGCAGCAAAAAATGGAGTTCCTCTTCTAGCAGCAAAATCCATACCTTTATGCATTTTTGAATAACCTAAAACAGGATGTCTCCTCATGCCATAATTAGAAGAAATACGAGCACCATTAATTGGTGTTCTTAGTAAAGATTTTTGAACACTTTTTCCTTTGTCATTGAAATAAATATCATATCCTTTTTGAGATTTATATCTATACATTTGAATCTTATTTCTTCCTATTTTTAAAGATGTATATAATATCCTTCCATCTCTTATTTTTTCACCATCTTCTGTTAAAAAAGATTCATACAATACAACAAATTTATTACCTTTTCTTATGTCCCTTTGAAAATCAACATCAAAACTATAATATTTTATTGCTTCCATCATAACGTTACCCGGAATACCAGATTTAACACCATCATAAAATAAACTACTATTAACCTCGAATTCATATTTCATTAAATATCTTGTAAGTGGTCTATCTATTTTTGTACTTTTATATATTCCTTCATCATCTTTAATAACAACAATTTCTTCTGCTGGAGAAATCAAAAACCTAACTTCATTAATTACCACTCTCTCTTTCATTGTATCATCTTCAGTGGGCTCTAAAGTTGTTTGATATTTTATATCAATTTTTTGATTAACTTTAAGATTCTTTATATTATAATTTTTTTCCAAAGCGTGAATTATTTCATAAGCCTCATTAACTTCCACACCAGTATTTGTTAAAATATTAAGCAAAGCATCTCCAGACTTAACAGTATGATGTAAAATTTTATAATCATCTATATTGGTGTCACTATTTGGATGAGGAATTACTATTTTAACTGGATCTAAATTTTCTTCCACATCTACATTTTGCAATATATCGCTTACAGAAATATACATATAAATAACGACTACAGCTATAATAATAAAAAGAAAAATTCCCGCTATTAAAATTTTAAAAGTATCAATTTCATCATTAATATAATTTTTACTAACAAAATCATTTAATGACGAATGATTTTTCGATGTATTTTGTAATTTCTGAACAGTTCTTGTTAAAAGATTTTTAAAGTATTTCATATTTCTGAATCTTATTAAACTTTATATTTTAACCCAAGTTAAGGTTATTTCACCATTCTACACATGATAATTATTATATTCAAATTTTATTAAAAAACTCTTTGACACAAATTAATTTTTCTATATAATAACTTTAACTCCGCTTAAGAATTTATTACTTTTCTCAATGATAGAAATAATTCAAAAATAGTTTAGATTAAAATTTTATTAAAAAGCGTTCTTTTTCTTAATTAAGAAGCACATAAAATTTTCCATAAAAAAAAATTTTAAGAAACTACTTGCATAGTCTTGAGAAAAACGATACAATGACTGTATCATTTTAATAATTTTATTACAAATCAACCTTAACAATAATGAAAAATATTGATCTTCAAATAGATAGTTACTGCGTTTACAAGTTTCACGGAGTAGGAAAAATCAAAGATATTCAAGAAATAACAATAGGACATTACAAGACAAAATGTTTCATTGTATATTTCGAAAATGAAAAATTAACTTTATCAATACCACAAAATCAACTAGACAAAGGCGACTTACGACATCTAAGTTCACCTGAAATAATGGAAGAAGTATTTTTTATACTTAGAAACGGAACTACAAAAATTAAAGGTATGTGGAGCAGAAGAGCAAAAGAATACGAGGAAAAAATCAATTCTGGTGACATTACTTTAGTTACAGAAGTTTTAAGAGACCTAACAAGAGATATAGATAATGCTGACAGATCATATAGCGAAAGAATTATATATGAAACAGCCTTATACAGACTATCTTCTGAATATGCTGCTATAAATAATTTAGATTATGAAATAGCTAAAACAAAAATCTTAGAAATATCCAAAGAAAAAATTAAATTTGTGGAAACTTCTGAATTAACAAAAGTTGAAGTAGCATAGACGCAAGAAGCCATAAAGATCAACAATGCTACATTATATTTCTAAGAAAATTTTAAATCTTTTCTTTCCTTTTCAATGTCCTATTTGCAACACAATTGTTAATAAAAGCAACATATGCGACATCTGTTGGAAACAACTAATATTCATACAACAACCATTTTGTTCTAAGTGTCATCATCCTTTTGAGGTTGAATCAAACAAATCCACACTATGTATCAATTGCATCACAAATAAAATTTATTTTAAAAAATCTACATCAATATTAATTTATAATAAAACAAGTGGAACATTAATATCCAAACTAAAATATAAAGATCAAACTAATATTGCAAAATTTGCAGCAAAACTAATGTCAGAACATTCACAAGATTTTTTAAAAGAAAACAATATAGATCTTATCGTATCAATACCAATGCACAAAAAGAAACTTCAACAAAGAAAATATAATCAATCAGCTTTACTTGCAAAAAAACTTGCACAACTAAATAATATAGAATTTATTTTAGATTTTTTAATTAAAACTAAAAATACAAAACCTCAAACAACTTTAAAACAAAAAGATAGAAAAACAAATTTACAAAATACTTTTTCCCTAAATTTAAAATATAGTTTAAAAAACTTTCGCAACAAAAACATTTTATTAATCGATGACGTCTTCACAACCGGCAGTACATTAAACGAATGTGCAAAAATCTTAGTAAAAAACGAAATTAAAAATATTTATTGTTTAACACTGGCTAAGACTAAAAAATAAAACAATTCCAATTCAGGTTAGGTTACAAATAATTTTCCACTATTTCAACCCCAATTCAAATTAAAAAATATAACATAAAGCTTCATATAGTATAAAAAGACACAAAAGCTTTTAGGCCGAACTGGAAATACTTTATATCCAAAACAACAGTATTTTCAATCAAACATAGATTTTTCTTGAATAAATAATATAAGAGCCCTATTCTAGTCTATATATAAAGGGATTGTAGTTTAATTACTAAAACAACTTACTCTTTATAGCGAGCTGAAAGTATAAGCCCTTTCAAACCCGCCAAGTTTATTATTTATTTTTTATTAATTTAAATTATCAGGTATTCCTTATGTTTAAAAAAGATTTAGTAGAAGCAGTTGCCAAAACAACTAGTGAAACAAAAGCTTCAGTTGAAAGAATCGTTAACGCAACTTTAGACTGTATGAAAAAAGCTTTAAAAAAAGGCGACAAAGTTACATTAATGGGCTTTGGAACTTTTGACGTAGCAAAAAGAGCTGCAAGAAAAGGCAGAAATCCACAAACTGGAAAAGAAATTAAAATTTCAGCACGTAAAGTAGTAAGATTTAAAGTTGGTACAGAACTTAAAAAAACTGTTAACTAATTTTTAAATCTAGTTTTATTTCTAAAAAAAAGCCTGTCTTGATTTATGATCTGTACCCCAAAATTCGGACAGTAAAAAAAGATCGATTAGGTTTTTTTCAATAAATGACGCCTATACAATATAGGCGTCATTTTATTTAATCCCCATTGATATCTTTTATTGTTGTAATAATGAATGTAGTTTTCAACAATATTTTTAACTTCCTTAAAAGTTTTACAGCTTTTTAAATCTATTTCATCTTTCATGTGGCCAAAGAAACTTTCAATTGGTGAATTATCCAAACAATTACCTCGTCTAGACATAGATTGAATTACACCAAATTCTTTTAGGTTTGTGAACATAGTACTGATTTGTATAATGTAACCCTTGATCTGAGTGGATAATTAGATTTTTTCTTTTTTCTTTTTCTAATTTTTTTAATATATTTTCGATTCCACTATAAGCCATATTTACACTCATTCCCCTACTGACAGTAAAGCAAACTATTTCTTTTGTGGCTAAATCTTTAGTCGCTGATAAATAAGCTTTTTGCCCTTTATGATAAAATAAATAACTTATATCTGTAGAGTAAACTTTGTCTGGTTGCTCTTGTTTAAATTGCCTATTTAGGATATTTGCAGAAACTCTATTTTCAAATTGTTCTTTTCTAAACACATTATATTTATTCTTTTTTCTAATTTGTGTTTTTAAACCATATTTATTTTTAATTCTTATAATTTTTTTTAGATTTATTCTTATCTGATATTTGTTTTCTAAAATCATTTTGATTGTTCTAATGCCAGCTTTTTTATTTTTAGAATTAAAAATTTTTTCTATAAGTTCTTTCTCTTCTTTTTCTTTCTTTGTTTTGTTATTTTTGTTTTTTTGCCAACGGTAGTATCCTGATCTACTTACATTAGCTATATAGCAAAGCTGGGATAACGTTATTTTGTTAATATTTAATAAGGCCCTAGAAATTAATCTATACTTCTCATTTGTTTTTATAGAATTTCTAGGGCCT
>Ga0307989_1000535_pt1 | contig 24467 bp, 22 predicted proteins | sample EllFjometagen185_FD_203164 | JGI IMG/M metagenome (GOLD analysis project Ga0307989, IMG submission 203164) | Marine microbial communities from Ellis Fjord, Antarctic Ocean - #185 | ecosystem: Environmental > Aquatic > Marine > Unclassified | place: Southern Ocean | collected 2014-10-08 | reverse complement strand
CAGTTTGTACAAATATTTCCCTATGTATTAACTATGATTGTGTTAGCCGGTTTAATCGGAAAGGCTCAGGTTCCTGCTGCTGATGGAATACCATATACACAAACTAAATAACCACTATTTAAGAATAATATCTAAAGAAAACTCTATTTTAATTGTTATGGCTAAAATGATAAAAACATTAATGATCATCATTATACTTTGCTTTGGCTCTTTTTATTTGTTGGCCCAGGAGTCTCAGTCCAATACTGCTAAAACAGAAACTACGGAAACAGATTTATCTAATATTAATTGGGATGAAGAGGAGCCTAAAGCAGAAACGAAAAGTGATGATTTTTCCGATATTAATTGGGATGAGGAGTCTACTCAGGAAAGTACTGAAACAGCTGATTTTTCAGAAACAAACTGGGGAGAAAACGATGAAAAATCGGACGGTACTGAGGATACTGAGGATTATTTTGATACACCCAGGGAAAGTCGCGAAGAAATTGAAAAAAGGGAAGGAATCGTTCATTTATGGGGATTTTTATTATTTGTTGTCTATATATTAGGGGGTGCCTATACAGCTTATTTTACAAGAGACAGAAAACTGGCTGTTCACTATCCACCGGAGCTATTGATTTTACTTCATACTGTTTGGCCGGTTGAATGGTTATGCTTAATCTTTGCTGGTAAAAAAGTCCGATAACTTTTTAGGCATTAGGCAATTTTCCACTTTTCTTAAAAACCGCTTGTTTCCGGGCCATATCTGGAAACATATTAACCTTCCTGAGTACAATAGATTTCCATAAATACTGAATAGTATTTGAAATTATAGTCATTAAATAAAAGTTAAGGATAAAAGCGAACCTGTTATAAAAAAATCGATATGAATCAATTTGTAAAAACTGTATTAAGTGACGTTTTTGATAACTCAGGCCAAATCCTATCGCTATTTCCTGAATCATGCACCGGTATGGTCAGGAAAAATACGGTTGATCAAATCCTGGAAATTTTGAATATTTCAATTGTTGATTTTCAGACAAAATTACTACCAGTGGCAGCCAGTTTTCATATAACTCCTATTTCAGCCTTTGCTGTGGGCGCTGTGGTTCTGGGTGAATCCGGAAACTTATATTTTGGGTCAAATATTGAGTTTGTTCGGACAGGTCTTCAATTTACGATTCATGCAGAGCAATGTGCGATAGTAAATGCCGCACAACATGGAGAAAAAGCGATTCGATCAATTGCAGTAAATGCTGCACCATGCGGGTTTTGCAGGCAATTTATTAATGAATTGAATGATGTCGATCAATTAGAAATTATCTTGCCTGGCAGGAATCCGGAGAATTTTCAATATTATTTACCGGATGCATTTAGCGGGAAAGATTTAGGCATCAAAACCGGAATGCTGAATCATCCCATATTAACCTACCAAATCCATGGCATTGAAGATATAGACGACTTAAGCAAAACAGCACTACTATCTGCAAATTCAAGTTATTCACCCTATAGTAAATATGTATCCGGTGTTGCATTGAGATTAAAATCCGGTCAAATTGTAGGGGGAAGTTATTACGAAAGTGCGGCCTACAATCCGACGGTTTCATCGATTCAATCTGCTTTAATTAAAACCAGAATGGCCGGGGAATCAATGGATGGGATTCAGGAAGTTGTTTTGTTACAGTCTGAAAACCAGTATTGCGATTATGAAAGAATCACTATCGAAATATTAGATTCCATTGCTCCGGAATCATTGTTTAAGCTTGGTTTAATTGTACCATTCCCGATATCCGATTAAATATAGAATACTATCCAGACCCGAAGCAGAAATTGAGTGCTCAGCATTTTTCTTGACGATATTTTTTGCTTTAAAAGCAATTCCCATCCCGGCAATGCTTAACATAGGTAAATCATTGGCACCGTCACCAACAGCAATAACCTGCTCTAAACTGATATGCTCTTTTTTAGCTATCTCCTGAAGCAGTTCTGCTTTTTTTTGCCCGTTGACAATGTCACCGCTGACATTACCAGTAACTTTGCCATCTTTAATTTCAAGGTTATTGGCATAAACATAATCAATTCCCAATTTTTCCTTTAAATAATGGCCAAAATAGTTAAAACCACCGGATAGAATTGCAGTTGTAAATCCTAATTGTTTTAAGGTTGAAATTAACTTCTGGGCGCCTTCTGACAAAGGTAGATCCCTGGCGATATCATTTAGTACAGATTCATCCAGGCCCTTTAGTAATTTTACTCTTTCAATTAAACTACCATTAAAATCAATGTCACCTTGCATGGCTCTTTCTGTAATTTCAGAGACTCTTTTTTCGACACCATTCGCCTTAGCCAGTTCATCAATTACTTCCGTTTTAATCAAAGTGGAATCCATATCAAATGCAACAAGTCTTCGATTACATCTGAAGATATTGTCTTCCTGAAAGGCAATATCTACATCGTGTTTGTTGGCCGCTTTTAGTAAATCCTGTTTCATTTTATCCTGATTTTTGGGAGTTCCTCGTACTGAAAACTCCACGCAGGCATTAGATTTAGTTACAGCAGGTTGATTCAGTTCTAAACGACCTGAAATCCGGGTTATATTATCAATATTTAATTGATTTTTTTGGACAATATCAGAGATAGCTGCGATTTGCTTGGCAGTTATTTTTTTGGCTAATAGCGTGATGATATGTCGTGTTTTTCCTTGTTCACTGACCCAATTACTATAGTTTTTCTCACTAATGGGGAAAAATTTAACTTTTAGTCCCAATTCATGACCGGTAAATAAAATGTCTTTCAAAATAGGTGCTGTTTTGGACTTATCCGGTAGTTCAATTAATAGCCCCAGGGAAAGTGTATCATGGATCACAGATTGCCTGATATCCAGGATATTGATATTTCGTTTAGCCAGTCCATTGGTGATGGCATATGTCAATCCAGGTTTATCGGTACCTGTGACATTAATTATAACGATTTCTTTCATAGAGATTGAATTTAGGGGTTTTGTTATTGTGAGCGTGCGAAGGATTTTAAACCATAGTTTTTTTGATTAGTTTAACAGGCTCAATCGGTTTTTTCGTTATTGCTATGGATTGATTAAAATAATCTGCCGCATTTTTTAAAGCCTTTGGGTCATTAAAAAATATTTCCAGAACAGGCTCACCTTTTTTAACAGGGTCACCTATTTTTTTCTTCATAATAACACCGACACCATGATCAATTTTTGAATCCATCGTCATTCTGCCACCACCGATAAGTACCGCACCTTTTCCGATTTTCAGTGCGTCTAGTTCTTTAATAAAGCCATCCGCTTCAGCGCTGATATTTTCAGAATGTTTTGCCTGGGGTAGCAATGAAAAATCATCCAATGCTTTATCATTACCACCTTGTTTATTAACAATTTCTTTCAGTTTTAAAAAAGCTGATCCATCCTGAATGACTTGATTGACGAGGGATTTTGCCTGGGCTAACTCTTTGGCTTTACCACCTAAGATTATCATATGTGCAGCTAGTTCAATACTTAGTATTCTTAAATCATCCTGGAGCGGTAATCTTTTATTATTGAGAATATCCACAGATTCAATGATTTCAAGAGCATTACCGATATGGGTTCCCAATGGTTGATTCATATCGGTGATTAAAGCGGTTACCTGTTTTCCCATTTTTTTCCCAATCGATATCAGAATTTGGGCTAAGGCTTCCGAATCTGCTTGGGTTTTCATAAATGCGCCTTTACCGGTTTTAACATCTAAGACCAATGCGTCAATCCCTTCAGCCATTTTTTTGCTCATGATGCTGGCTGAAATTAAAGATTTATTTTCAACGGTACAGGTAACGTCCCGTAGTGCATATATTTTCTTATCAGCCGGCGCAATTTCAGCAGTTTGACCAATGAGGCAAAGTCCGGTTTCCTGAATGAGATGACGATATTGATCCAGATTGAGATTGACATTAAAACCCGGAATTGATTCCAATTTATCCAGTGTTCCACCTGAATGCGCTAAACCCCTACCTGAAATCATTGGGACCGGTACCCCTAAAGCAGCACAAATTGGAGCAATAATTAGAGAAGTTTTGTCTCCGACACCTCCCGTTGAATGTTTATCAACTTTGATACCTTCAATATCTGATAAATCAACGACAATCCCGGAATGCAACATGGCATCGGTGAGCCAGGTGGTTTCATCTATATCCATTCCATTTAAATAAATGGACATTAAAAAGGCTGAAACCTGATAATCGGGAATTTCATTTTGCGTATAACCCTTTATAAAATACTGAATTTCTGCCTGTGTCAGTTTAATCCGGTCTCTTTTTTTCCCTAAAATTTCCTGAAAATGCATGCTAATACCAGTAAGTAGTTATTTAAAAACGCTTTAGAACCAGCAATTCTAATTTTGAAAAATTTATCTCTTTTTTGTTCGCTGATAGTAGCGAAAATTTCGCTTTATCAACAGACTTGTAACGTGTCCCCTTATTTTTGCGGGAGATGAATGAAAATGTTGAATAATACCCCTTTGTTGCTGGTTATTGAGATAAAACTCCATAATTAGAACTGCTGCTTTAGAACTGTTCTCGTGGTTTCAAACAGATATCATAAGGCGTCAAACTGAGGGCGATTAGAATGTCGTTTGTTATCAATAAATATTTGATATTCTTAATCAGGGTCGGCTCCTCAATGACGGCTACATTAAAATATGGTAACTATTCATCATGTTTATAGCTATCTCCATGAAAGAGCCTGTTGGTTGGTGTTTCAAGAATCTTAGAGGCCAAGGATGGATTCATGTGTTTCATGAAATACCAAGCAATAGGCGGCAGACATACTGAATAGTTACAAAATATGAATATATAATAAGTAGTAATATATTTCCACTTGAATTGTGAGGGTAGGATAAGAAATTAGGGTTTTAGTAATTCTACTTCATGATCAACAATTTTTGTTTGATCGATCATAATTTTCTCGAATTTATTTGAGATATCTAATAACCCTTGTTCTGATAATTTTTGAGGAACGTAGAAAGGTTCACCGTAGTGAATAACCATTGTTGAAAATGGTTTAGGCAGTTTATGAGTATCCCAGCTTTTTTCAAATACCCATTGATTCGTTGATTTTATATCAAAGGGTATCAAAGGGACATTTGCTTTTTGGGCCAATGCAATTGCGCCACTCTGCAATTTATATTTAGGCCCTCTGGGGCCATCGGGTGTAATTCCAGCGGAATTGCCTTGCTTGATCCATTTGAGCATTTTTATAAAAACACGAACACCACTTCTGGAGCTTGAACCTCTGATGGTCTTGTTTCCTAAAGCATGGACGACACGGGCAATCATTTCACCATCAATACTTTCGCTAACCATGATTGCCACATTCTGATTACGAAGTTCCCAGGCACCAATAGAAACATTATTATGCCAGGAGGCATATATCCAATTTTGTTGGTTCTGTTTGAGTTTTTCCAAATGTTCAAGGCCAATATATTTCTTTTTACAGGTATAGCCAATGACATTGATGAATATATGAAAGAACTTTGTAATCAGAAAAATTTTGATTCTGGTTTTGAAAGGGATAATGGCTGACATTCGAATATAGTATATAAAAGAGCTGGATATGCCTTCACCAGCTCTGGTTTTGACTAAAAGATTAATTCTAGTTTATTTAATCGATCTTTCAATTCGTTAATAATTTTCTTTTCTTCTTCGTATCCATTGGCATCAAATGTCAAGGAGAATCTCAAGTATGGGCCAGCATCGTCCCATGGAACAGTTGAAATGACAGATTCTGTAATTAAATAGGTTGATGCCTCCTCAGCATTCGCAAAAGTGATGCCGGATTTTGTCCCTTTTGGGGATGGTACATAACAGTAAAAGGTCGCTTGAGGTTTTTCAGCTTTGAATCCTACTGATCTTAGGGCCTCAACTAAAAGATCAAATCTTCTGGAGTATCGTTCACAGTTTTGGTCTGTAATTTTAGTATTTTGAAGTGCATGGATTCCGGCTTTTTGAATCGCTCTAAATTGACCGGAATCAGTGTTATCTTTAATGGTACCATAAGCCTGAACGATGGTTGGATTTCCAACCACAAAAGCCATCCGCCAGCCTGTCATGTTAAAGGCTTTGGAAAGTGAATGGACTTCGATAGCAACATCCATGGCACCATCAACGGATAAGATACTGATGGGTTTGGCACCATCAAAAGTCAAGGCCGCATAAGCCGCATCCTGAATGATAACCAGCTGGTGCTTTTTAGCAAAGGCAACAATTTTTTCAAAAAAGGCTTTTGTTGCCATTTGACCGGTCGGGTTGTTCGGGTAATTAATATAAAAAAGCTTTGCCTTTTTTAGGATGTCTTCAGGAATGCTATCCAAATCCGGGAAAAAATTGTTTTCCTTCAATAGTGGAACATTATGAACCTCACCCCCTAAATATTTGGTATATGTTGCTGTTACTGGATACCCGGGTGTGGTGGAAATTGTGATATCCCCCGGGTTGATAAAACATAGTGGTAACATAGCTAAAATTGGTTTGGAGCCAATTCCATGAATGATATGCTGATCCGGATCTAAATTTTCAATACCGAAAACTTGCTTCATATATTCAACAGCAGCAGTTTTGAATTCAGGAATACCATTATCGGAGTACCAGCGATTTTCTGGTTTTTCTGCTTCCTGAGCCAGCATTTTTGTTACAGATGGATCAGCTGGAATATCTGGTTCTCCAACGCCCATATCAATCAGTGGAATTTTCGGATGTTTTATTTTAGCAGCATCTTTTGCTCTTTTTATTTTTTCAAATTTGTAGATGGCTGTAGATTTTCCAAATTGTTTACCACCAAGTCTATCAGATATTAGATTTTCATAGTAACTCACGGTCGACTCCTTTTTATGGGGTTATATAAGTTTGATATTATCATTGTCTGGTGCAATTTCTAAATAGTATTGAATATGAAGATTTATTGACAAGCAATTTAAAAAATTAATAGAGACCATGATATATAACAGTAGTACTATGTGATACTACTATATAAAGTTGCTATTTAAGTCAATAAACATCGAAGTGTATAACACTTTTAGTATCCTTTAAATTGAATTAATGAAGCTGTTTTTGAGGACTGATTTAAAATAATTTGAGATTTTAGCTGAAATTAATTGACAAGGTTAGTGGATGTATTGAATGATTTCCGAAGTCGCCGAGATGGTGAAATTGGTAGACACGTGGGATTCAAAATCCCATGACCGCGAGGTCGTGCCGGTTCGATTCCGGCTCTCGGTACCAAAGAGAAGGAAAAAAAAAGAAAAAAAGTTAACGGGAATCGATTGTTAACCAATAAAATGATGACCGTAAAAGGGGACAGAGAGTTTAAACTTCTGTCCCCTTTTTTATTTTAAGGGGTTCAAATGACGGATAACATTAAACGAATTACAGTCTTAGGTGCAGGTCGCTGGGGAACTGCAATGGCAATTTATCTTAGTCGTAAAAACCTGGAAGTGACAATTCAATGTCACTTAAAGGAAGAGTATCAACAATTGCTGGAAACCGGAATAGCACCAAATTTACCGGGATACAATTGTGACGGTAGAGTTAAGTTTGAAATGAATCTGGAAAAATCCATTGTTGGTGCTCACTTAATTATTGTGGCGATGCCAGTTGCGTTTCTCAGAAGTGTGCTCGGTGGTATGGGAACCATTCCCAAAGATACTGTTATTTTAAGTATTAATAAAGGAATTGAACGTGAAACACTTCAGACTGTACCAACGATTATTAGAGAATACTTTCCAAATCATATCATTGCGCACCTTGGTGGTCCCTGTTTCCCTGATGGTCTACTGTCCAAAACCACACCTGTTGCAGAAACTCTGGCTTGTGAGGATGAAAAAACTGGAGCGGAACTACAGCAATTGTTTAGTTCCGCTGATTTTAGAGTCTATGGAAGCCGTGATGTTCAGGGTGTTGCAACCCTGGGGGCCTTAAAGAATGTTTATGCAATAATTGCCGGCGTCGCTGATGGTTTTGGGATGTATGAAGAAGTAATTTCAGTAATTGTCACACGAGGACTGGCTGAAATGAAACGCTATTGTCAAAAGATGGGTTTTTCACTGGAAACACTTTATGGATTAAGTGGATTAGGGGACCTGGCATTAACTTGCTATTCACCCGCGAATAGTCATAATAAGAATTTTGGAATTCGTTTAGGTAAGGGTGAAAAAACGCAACAAATTCTTGATAGTATGGATGGAACTATTGCAGAAGGCTACTTCACTACTAAAGCAGTGTGGGATATTGCCAATAACATGAATATTGAACTGCCTTTGTGCAAAATGGCTTACGAAGTCATTTATGAAGGATTATCTATTGAAGCGGGTCTCCAAAAATTAATGCGACGACCATTAAAATTAGAGGATTAAATTGAAAAAACAGTATAAAGACTTTTTATACCGGCTCGGTGTATTTAATATTAAATTGGGGTTAAAAAATATCCAGAATATTCTGGCCCCACTAAATAATCCGCATCGACACCCCAAAACTATTCACCTCGCTGGTACCAATGGAAAAGGATCTACCCTTGTTAGTATCGAAAAGTTGTTATTGGAAAGTGGATACACGACAGGTGCAACCGTTTCTCCTCATTTAGTGGCCTTTAATGAAAGGTTCCGTATTAATGGCGAAAGTATCTCTGATGAGCTTTTAAATGAAGCCTTTCTTAAGGTTTGCGAAGCCTGTGGTATTTCTATTGATAATTTAGATGACTATAATGGTGATTCCAGGGTTAATCCAACTTTTTTTGAATTTGCTATATCGATGGCGTTTTATGCTTTTCAGCAGAAAAAAGTTGATTATATATTATTGGAGACTGGTCTGGGTGGCCGTCTGGATGCTTCTAATATTGTTGAAAATCCGATTGCCTGTGTTTTTACTAAAATAGATTATGATCATCAGGAATTTTTGGGTGATACACTGGAATTGATTACCAATGAGAAGTTGGGCATTTTAAAAGAAGGGGCTCATGTTTTTGCTGCCGAACAACAGTCATGCGTTATTGAGCAAATTCAAAAGGTTTGTGGTGAAAGGCAATTTGAGTATTCAATGGCGAATCAAAATTTCAGTTTCCACAGGGGAAATACAGGGCCGGTCTCTTACAGTTTTAAGAATTTATCATCAATAGCGCATCCAGGGAAAAAGATTGACACCAGCATTCAAATTGATGGAATGGCGTTAAAAGGTGACCATCAACTTGAAAATTTATCAACAGCACTGGCGGTTTATTTTTCTGTTATTGATGACAATTCTCGTTTATCGAATCAGCAAATACAATCGGCATTAAAACAAATTATCTGGCCGGGTCGGATTCAATATCTGAATACCCAAAAATCTATATTAATTGATGGTGCACACAACCTATCGGGTATGCATAGTTTGTTGACTTTTCTGGATCAAAATCATGGCTCTGATAGAATTCTTTTTGCCACAACCTGGATGGAGGGTAAAGAAATTATTCCGGCTTTAAAGGAATTTGATCTTAATCGGGTGACATTTTTACCGGTTAAAATTGAAATGGTGGGAACGGCACAAATTAATAATGTTTCGAATAGTTTAATCCAAAACGGATATCAAACATTGCCTATTATCAATACTGATACTTTATTGACCGAATATATTCAGCAGGAAACAGATGAATATGATCTGATCTTGATTGGAGGATCTCTTTATTTATTAGGTGAGGTCTTGACCCGGTTAAAAAACGAGTCGGATTAATAGAGGAATGAAGCTGACGGCTTTGAATTAACTTGTCAGGATGAGAAATCCTTGCAAGTTTTTTTCTCTTATTGCAAGATATAGCAAAGTTTTAGCTTAGGGTTTGCGGTTTTCGCTGCCAGTATTCATTTATAATCATCTTGTCGGACTTAAACCAGTGGCATTGTTTGAACGCTTATCACAGAGTATTCAACTCGGGGAAATAAAAAAGGACGAGCTGTCAAGAGCTGTTCATAATGGCTCTGCCTTCTTCAATAAGTTCAATAATAGTCGAATGGAGTTGGCTTTTTCCTCTTTTTCGGAGGACATGAAAAAGGCACTCTTTGAAATTATCTATTTTCTGAATGTCAATGACCCCAAATATGCTGAACATACGTACCTTTATAAAAGAATAGAAAAGCAAGGCGGTGTTTTAAAAGAAATTGAAGATGAAGTTCAAGTTTGTCTTTATATTGAAGATGCACCAGCCGGTGTGGTAGGTATTAACGATTTGTCGCCGGTTTTTAAAGAGAAGTTTGCTTCTTTTATTATGAATGAATTTGGGGATGCCATCCTAGATGACCCCAATGATCAATCCTTCAAACCCATTTACAGTATTGCCTCCCTAGGTTCGATCGGAACTGTAGGCCATAAACGGACCGCTTCAGATTTGGATTTACAAGTTCAATATGAATTAGAGCCCTTTTTATATAAAATTTCAGATTTGAGCGATGAGTTATTAACTCAGTGTGCTCAGGAAATTATTCATTTTTTCTCAGTAAAATATCGAATCGTTAAGGGATATCGTCAAAAAGACCTTAAAGATAAGAAAATTGTTTCTACCATCAATATGGCAGGGCATAGTAATTTAAGAAAACGTTTCCCTGAAATATATGATGTTTTTGTTAGGAAGAATAAATCAATAATTGATAAAGTTTTTAACAATCAACAAAGTCGGCAAGCATTTGTGCACCAGATCATTGCGATGATGAAATTTCATTCTCATAGTTGCCGTCACAAAGAAAGAACCTATCGGGAAAAACTGCTAAAAGCACGTATTGATACCATTCAAACCTATATTCAAAGAAAGTATCCCGAAGCTGAAGTATATCTGTTTGCTTATTCCAATGATAATTATCGGGATGGTAAACATGGAACGACTTTGGAATCTAAAGAAGCATCTGGTTCTGCATATGAGTTAATTCTGAATTATGAATTGTTAATGCCTGGCATTCAGTTTTCTCCTGTAATCCCAATCCATTTTTTGATGCCAGATAATGTCAATTCTGATCGTAAGAAATACGAACAATTAATTGATTATATTCGTTTTCATTTAACCAATTTATATGATGATTTTCGAAATGACCTGGTAGATCTTGGGTCTACTCCTCCTTTGACATCGGAGTATATGGTTGCTCATTCCGGTGCTATGTACTGGGAATCGTTTAAAGCATCATCTGGTAACCTGCCCAAAGCGACCTTAAGATTACTCCGTTTGGAAATGCTTTTTGATGACCGATTTAATTCATCTGTTATTGAATTGATCAAGAAGCCCCGAAAACTAGATAAATATGCAGGAGAGGTTGAAGCTGTTATAGAAGAATCGGAAGAAGAGGAAGAAATTCTCGATGACGAGGAAGTTTTTGTTGAAGACGAACCCAACTTCTTTGATGATTATGGTATTGAAAACCCAATAAAATTGCTGGATGACGATGATGATGGTGCAGAAGGTGAAGTCATCGGTGCAGAAGAAAGTACCGGGGGTCTATCAATCTCCAAAATATTTAAAATGGAAGAACTCTTTCCAAAATTATTACAGGATCCCTGGTGGTTAAATTTTAAGGCCTTGAAAATTGGTTTTGGACTGGAGAATAAAACGATCGGTGATCAAAAAGACAAAGATATGATATCCAGAGTCATTGATCTGGGTTTTGCACTTCATGTTAAGGTTTCCGATGTATTTAAAAAAATAAAATCCAAAAGCAAAAAGGCTGATAATTATCGTGAACAATTTCTTTTTGCTTTTCTGGAAAAAGCCTTTCCCCGAAAAAGACGCCTGTATTTAGAGCATATATTTAATGGTGATGTAGACGCAGTAATCCAATTTGAAAACGATCTAAAGTATATCTTTAAAAATTCCATGTTACGGATGCATCAGATTGTTGAACAACGGGGTGGGAAAGATAAGACGAATCAGGACGAGTTTAAAATTTGGTATCACTACTATGAACAGAATTTTGAGCCTCCTCCCAATGTCGTTCGAAGAGATATCTTAAGTCATTTAAAAATTCCCAGGGGCAGGCTACAAATTGGTTATCATGAAGCCAATAAAAAGTGGTTTTTCAAATCGCTTCAAAAAAGTAGTTTAGCTAAGAGTCGTTATAATACTTTCGGAGAGCTTGATCATTTACCGGATGAAGTGGAATTATTTGACAGTAAGTCTTTCTTGTATGGAATTGCCCACTGTATGTTAAATGACTATTATGGTGTTGTGAACAGGGGTACTTTATTAGAAAGCAGAACGCATCTGGAATTTTCCGTTGCCCATATGTCCCTGGGAAACAAATTTTCGGATAAATGGGCTTATGTGCGGCCAGATATCGTTATTCGTCTATTTGAAATGATCCAGGACGCATTTCCACCCCAGGACTATGACTTTAGAGATTGCATATATAAAGAGCATGAAATTTCCAATATTTTTATCTGTTGTAATCTTTTAGGTTGTGGAAGGATCAGTATTATGTACCGGAGTAACTTAAAAACCTGGTACGTCGATGAATTTGATCATCCAGCACTGGAAAAGCAAGCTGAAGCATGTTATGAAAATCTTGAGTTGTTATTAAACTCGCCATTAATTATTGAGACGATAAGAAAGTTTTTTGGGAAGCATAAGTTTGAACTAACAGCTTCGAATCGAGATGCTGTTCACTATTGGGCAAATCCAAATAGCTTTAGAACATTTCATTCCGCAGATAATTTTCCCCAGAAAGAAAAGGCTATAGCGAAGCAATTTGGGGATTTTATTTATCGGGCCATCTGGGTTAATGAATCAGCTCCCATTGATAAACCAGATCAAGCTGTTTCTAAAAACAGTCCCTCACCGTCAGCTAAAAATTAATAGCATCCATTCAGGCTACTTCCGGTCTGAAATAGCATTTGTGGCCAATTCGTCACACCGTTCATTCTGAGGATGTTCCGCATGCCCTTTTACCCATTCCCATCGAACATTTCTTTCTTTGGCTAGTGAATCCAGAGCGATCCAGAACTCCTTATTTTTAACCGGATTGCCATCTGCTTTTTTCCAGTTTCTTTTTTTCCAGCCATTAATCCACTCTTTCATTCCCTTTACCACATATTGACTATCAGAGGTGACAATAATATTGGCACCAATGGGTGTAATTTTCAGTCCCATAATGGCACCGGTCATTTCCATGATATTGTTGGTGGATTTGGCGGAATAACCGGATAACTCCTCAATATGGTCACCGACTTGGACAATGGTCCCCCAGCCTCCAGGACCGGGATTTCCAGAACAAGCACCGTCTGACCAGATATGGATGACCTGTTTGGGACTGTTCAACTCTGGACTTTCAAGTGGTTTAAGCTGTTCTTTAACCTGGTCTAAATATGTTGAAAGATCATTTAAAACGGCGATATCTGAAGGGTTAACTGTTTTAAAAAGAGCGTCCAGTTCCTGGAATTTTTTCTGTAATTGTTTGATTAGCTGTTGAGACATGTTGTAAAATTAAATAGTGGTGATAAAAACTGTGCGTGTTCTGGGGCCATCAAATTCACCCAGAAAAATTCCCTGCCAGGTTCCTAGTACTAGTTTACCATCTTTAACCGGTATGGTTAATGAGGGTCCCAATAAAGAACTTTTTAAATGTGCCGCTGAATTTCCTTCCCGATGTTTATCTGCGGACAAATCCCAGGGTGCGAGTTTATCTAATCGATAAAGGAGGTCATGAACGACATCCGGATCAGCATTTTCATTGATGGTCAGACCACAGGTTGTATGAAGGGTAAACAAATTGATGAGTCCGTTTCGGTAATCAATTTTATGAATATAATCCTGAATTTCATGACTGATAGCTAACAAACAACTGTGGCTAGGGGTTCTAACGGATATTTGATTAAACGCTGTCATATGATTCCCTGTTAAAATGCTTCCATTAAAACAAAAAAAGCCAGATTCCATAAAGAAATCTGGCTTAAACTACTTTTCCATGAACAGACTCAATTATTTTGCTGCATCTTGTCTGGTGATGGAAATTGAAACTGATTTTTGAAGTCCTTCAATAATTTCATTATCAAGAGACTCTTTTACCGCTTTTTCCAATTCAGCTTGCGCTGATTTTTGGTCTGCCTGAGCTTGAGCCAGATCGATATCACCACTTGCTTCAGCTTCAGTAGCTAAAATAGTAATCTTATCTTTACAAACCTGAGCAAAGCCGTAATGGATCGCAATTTTCTTTTGCTCTTCACCAGACTTGTAACTTAACACACCACTTTTTAAGCTGGTGAGGACAGGAAGGTGACCTGGTAAAATACCCAGTTCACCGAAACTTCCCGGTACAGTTACATAATCTGCAGAAGTTTCCAGTAACACCTTTTCAGGAGTTACGACTTCTAATGTTAGATTTTGACTCATGATTTCCAATTATTGAAAGTTTTTAGCGTTTTCAATAGCTTCTTCAATGGTTCCCATCATGTAGAAAGCTTGCTCTGGAACGTTGTCATGCTTACCTTCTAAGATCTCTTTGAAACCTTTGATGGTATCAGCGATTTCTACATAAACACCTTTTCGTCCAGTGAATGCTTCAGCTACTGAGAATGGTTGAGACAAGAATTTTTGAACTTTTCTAGCTCTTTCTACAGTCAGTTTTTGCTCATCGGATAATTCATCCATACCCAAAATGGCGATGATATCAAGTAAATCTTTGTACTGTTGTAAGGTTTCTTTAACACCTTCAGCTACTGCATAATGCTCCTCACCAACTATGAGTGGATCCAAAATTCTCGAAGTTGAATCCAATGGATCAACCGCTGGATAAATTCCAAGTTCTGAAATTGGTCTGGATAATACACAAGTCGCATCCAAATGAGAGAAAGTCGTTGCAGGAGCGGGGTCAGTTAAATCATCTGCAGGTACATAAATAGCCTGTACAGAAGTAATAGAACCCTTCTGGGTAGATGTAATCCGTTCCTGTAAGTTTCCCATCTCAGTTGATAATGTTGGTTGGTAACCAACCGCTGCCGGAATCCGTCCCAATAGAGCTGAAACCTCAGCACCAGCCTGAGTAAATCGGAAGATGTTGTCAATAAACATCAAAACATCCTGTCCCTGTTCATCACGGAAGTACTCCGCACATGTTAAACCGGAAAGAGCAACTCTTAAACGCGCTCCAGGCGGTTCGTTCATCTGACCATAAATCAAAGCAGTCTTGCTAAGTACGCCAGATTCCTTCATCTCATTCCAAAGATCGTTTCCTTCACGGGTTCTTTCACCCACACCAGCAAATACTGAATATCCACCATGGTGACTGGCGATGTTGTTAATCATTTCCATGATTACAACGGTTTTACCGACACCCGCACCACCGAATAATCCAATCTTTCCACCCTTAAGGAATGGGCAGATCAAATCAAGTACTTTTACACCAGTTACCAGCATTTCTGCTTTCGTATCCTGGTCAGCAAATGGGGGTGGCTCACGATGGATTGGCCATCTTTCTGTATGTTCAACCGGTCCCATTTCATCCTGTGGAGCACCAACTACATCCAAAATTCTTCCCAATACACCATCACCTACTGGCATACTGATGGGTTGTCCTGTATCTGTAACATCCAACCCACGGATCATACCATCAGTAGCAGACATCGCTACTGTTCTTACTGTATTTTCACCCAAATGCAGTTGAACTTCCAGCACCAGAGTGATTGGTTTTCCGTCGACATCAAATTCGACAGTTAATGCATCCAGAATTTTAGGTAGATGCCCATCTTCAAATTCCACATCAACTACCGGACCAATTACAGTTTTAACTCTACCTTTATTCATTGATAGGCCTCTGTTTAACTTTAATAGAGTAATTAACGATTATTTTAACAATCGTTTTTTTTAAAAAGGAATTTAGTCTGTTTGATGAAACATCAAACAGAAGAAAATAATACTAATACGTTATCTATCCCCTAAAGAGCTTCCGCACCGGAAATAATCTCAATAAGTTCAGAAGTAATAGCTGCCTGTCTTGCTCTATTGTATTGCAATTGAAGCTTATCAATTATTTCAGCAGCATTGTTTGTCGCAGCATCCATGGCGGTCATACGAGCCGCATGTTCACAGGCGTAATTATCAAGTAAGGCTGTATATGTTTGGTTTTTAACGTATTGTGGCAAAAGTTCTGAGAGGATTAACTCTGCAGAAGGTTCGAAAATAAATTCCGCTTTGTCATCTATTTCCTCTGTTTCTGGAGATGCCACAGGTAATATCTGTTTTATTTCCGGAATTTGAGCAATTACATTTTTAAACCGATTATATACAATATACAGTCTGTTAAACTTTCCATCTTCATACTGTCGGATCAATTCCTGAACTTTAGCCTCCAGCTTTTCAACCATCTGTTTTTCTTTCAGGTTTCTAAAGGAATCTGATATTTCAAAATCCCTGGATCCAAAGAACTCTCCACCCTTTTTTCCAAAAGTTACCAATTCAACAATTTCGAAATCAGCTGTATGTTCGGGAACAAATTTGACTAGTTTTTTGCAGAGGTTATTATTTAACCCACCGCAAAGTCCTTTGTCAGAAGTGATCACTAATACAACAGCTTTTCCGCCATCCCGCTGTTCTAGTAAGGGATGAGCTGAATCTTCAGCACCACTGCTCAAATTGGAAACGATTCCTCGTAACTTTTCTGAGTAGGGTCTTGCCTGAACAATCGCCTCTTCAGCTTTTCTCATTTTGGACGCAGCTACCATTTTCATTGCTTTGGTAATCTGCTGGGTGTTTTTTATGCTGTTTATACGCAGCTTAATATCTTTTAAAGTAGCCATACACCAAATCCAAATAGATTATGAAGCTAATTGAGTGATTGCAGGATCTTTTGCAAATGCATCTAAAGCAGCAACCAATTTTTTCTCGATCTCTTCGCTCATGAGTTTGTCATCACGGATTGTTTCAATGATGGCAATATGCTTAGTTTTGATAAAACTTTGCAGTTCCTTTTCATATGTTAAAACTGCTGAAACGGGAATTCCGTCTGTATAACCGTTTGAAACAGCGTAAAGACTAAGTACTTGCTCTTCCATTGACAATGGCGCAAATTGACCTTGCTTTAGGATTTCAACTAAACGTTCACCTCTAGACAACTGTTTCTGAGTTGCTTCATCCAGGTCAGATCCAAATTGAGCAAAAGCAGCTTTCTCACGATATTGAGCGATGTCACCTTTTAGTCTACCAGCAACTTGCTTCATGGCTTTCGCTTGAGCAGATCCACCCACACGTGATACAGAAATACCAACGTTAATCGCTGGTCGAATACCAGAGTTAAATAGTTCAGTTTCTAAGAATATCTGACCGTCTGTAATAGAAATTACGTTAGTCGGGATATAAGCAGCAACGTCACTCGCTTGTGTCTCAATAATTGGTAGGGCAGTAATGGAACCGGCACCCAGTTTATCACTAAGTTTACACGATCTTTCCAGAAGGCGACTATGTACGTTAAAGATATCACCAGGATAAGCTTCACGTCCGGGAGGTCTTCTAAGTAGTAGCGATAATTGTCGATAAGCTACCGCTTGCTTAGATAGATCATCATAAATGATCAAGACCGCTTCCCCTTTTTCAGAGAAATATTCAGCCATGGCAACCCCTGCATATGGAGCCATAAACTGCAAAGGTGCTGGTTCACTAGCAGAAGCATTTACGATGATTGTATATTCCATCGCACCAAACTCTGCCAGTTTTTGTGATACCTGAGCCACAGTTGAGTTTTTCTGTCCGATAGCAACGTAAACACATTTTACATCCTGACCTTTCTGACTGATAATAGCATCCAGCGCAACGGCTGTTTTACCTGTTTGACGGTCACCAATAATCAATTCACGTTGGCCACGTCCGATCGGTACCAAAGCATCAACCGCTTTCAAACCCGTTAACATGGACTCATGTACAGATTTTCTGGCAACGATACCCGGAGCAATAACTTCCATTCGCTTGTTTTGCTTGGAATTGATTGGACCTTTACCATCAACTGGCTCACCAAGTGTATTTACGACACGACCCAGTAGTTCTTCACCAACGGGTACTTCAGTAATACGTTTGGTTCTTTTGACCTGGTCACCTTCTTTAATAGCTTCACCAGTACCAAAAAGAGCGACACCAACGTTATCTTCATCAAGGTTTAGAATCATTCCTTTGGTTCCATCTGGAAATTCAACTAACTCTCCAGCCATGGCCTTGTCCAAACCATACACTCGTGCTATTCCGTCTCCGCAGGTAAGTACTGTCCCTACCTCTTTGACTTCGACTTTTGAGTCGAATTCTTCAATTTGTTTTTGAATAATAGCACTGATTTCTTCAGCTCTAATTTTCATGTTTTATTTTCCCTTGGATATAGTTTCACGGATCAGGTTTAGTCTATTTTTGATGCTGCCATCAAGAACCAAACTATCTATTGATGTAATCGCGCCACCCAATATAGATTTATCAACATCAACAGATAAGGTTACAGCCTTACCTGTATATTCAGATAATTGCTTTTGGAGTTTTTTCTGCTCAGCCTGAGTTAAGCTATAAGCAACAACCACATTCGCAGTTGCTTTACCCAGTTTAGCACTCGACAAAGCTGTATATGCTGATGAAATATCAGCGATAATCTTGAATCGATCTTTGTGAACAAGATATCTACAATAACGATTAACTACTTCAGAGTAACCTTTTGTAATTTCGTTGATAATACCAATTTTACGTTTTTTGCTAAGCTTAGGTTCAAGGATCACATTTTTAAGGGATGCGTTCTCTTCATAATGCTTTGCAATTTCCTCAACTTCTTCACCAACAGCTTCAATACTTTTGCTTTCGGTTGCCAAGTTCAGTAACGCTTTGGCATATCGTTTTCCTATAGGACCACCTTTCATGTTTCCTCTAATTCTATGCTATTTCTTGGATAACTTTGGCATAATCAGAGATCAATGCCTTCTGTTCCTTACTATCAACTTTTTCAGCAATAAGTTTTTCAGCCAGTCTAATAGATTCATCAACCAGGTAGTTTCGAACTTCCATTTTCGCTTTTAAAATGTCCTGTTCAATTCTAACCTGAGTTTGTTGTTCTATTTTTTCTCCCGCTTCTTTCGCATCAGCTACCATCTTCACTTTTTCTGTCTCAATCGCAGCTAGAGCATCTTCTTGCATTCTAACCATATCTTTTTCAAGATTAGCCATCTTGGTTTGATAATCTGCAAGTTTTTGTTCTGCTTCTTTAAGCTTTGCTTCAGCTGAGTCAACACGTTCTTTCGCACCTTTAGCGGCGTTAGATAACATATTGGCAATAGCCGGTCTGGCAAATTTATTGAGAAGAAATACAAGTAGTAGGAAGTTGATTACTTTAAAGCCCATTGAAAGGCTAAACAAAGAACCAGCTTCTCCACCGGATGACGCTAACGCAATCGAGGTGACACTGACAAAAAGGATCGAAATGATAATTCTTTTTAACATAGAGTCTTACCTGTTAAAATAATTAACAATTAGGTAATATAATCTGCTTAGGCGAGTACCTTAGCATTGATTATTTGAGCCAGTTCATCGGAAAGTCCAGCAACATTTTCCATTGCTTTCTTCTGGTCATCTGCCAGTTCCTTTCCTGCTGCATCTAACTTCTCACTAGTAGATGCCTTTACTTGCTCAAGAATTTTATTTGCTGCTTCTTTAGCAATTTTTAACGCTTCTAATCGAGCCGCTTGAATCTTTGCATTAACTTCAGCCAGTTTTTCCTGATAATTTTTCTCAGACGACTCAACAGTTTCGTTGACACCCTTGACTTTGTCCTTGTTTTTATCAATACCAGCTTGTCTAGCCTCCAAAGTACGGATGATAGGCTTGAACAATAAGGTATTTAATAAAAACATCGTTATGACAAATACAACAAGAATGAAAAGTGCTGTCGTCCACTCAAGATGCAACAGTCCGAAGTCAAATACTTGACCTGGTCTCGTAACAACAGTTCCATGTTCCATAATTTATTTAAACTTTGAAATATGGTTAAACAAAATTAATTAATTAGACAGAACAAATGCAGCCTATTAATGGCATCAGTGCTATCAACGGGTTCCTACTTCTGTCAATAAAAATCTTGTTTTTGAATTCTCAATGGTAGCAAAATGATCAGCCGATTTTTTGCTATATTTTAAGAAATCGAGAATTTTTTAAAAAAATGAAAAGCGAAACTAACATTATAGATATAAAACTGACCACCTAAAAAAATATTTTAAATAATCTAGATCAATGAAAGATTTAATGCCCTTAAAAGATTCCAGGGTTTGATAGGTTGATCCTTGAGTATTGAAGTTGAAATGTTATTTAAATTTTTGTATTTATTGAATATATACCTTTTTTTAACTAGCAGGCTAACGGTTTTCCCTTTTGATTAAATGATATCTAGCTTTTAAATATCAACTTGATGCTAAAAATATTGACTGATTCCTTATGACAATAGGATTATTTCAGTTGGACAACTAAAATTTATTTTCTTTGAAATCCAATTAACGCTTATTAATTATCGAATCATCATCCCAATTAAAATGCAACAAATTGATATCCTTGTACTAGCAGCTGGCAGTGGAAAGCGAATGAATGCTGCCTGTAATAAAATGTTTTTAAAGATTGCCGGTATTCCTTTATTATACAGAACTTTAAAAAAGATCAGTTTATGTCCGGAAATCAATAGAATATTTCCGGTTATTAGTACCCTGGATATGGATGAATACCAGGAAATGATAGATACTTTTGGCGGTATTAGCAAAATTGAAAGGATTCTTGAAGGTGGAAAAGAACGTTCTGATTCTGTTAAAAATGCCTTACTCTATATATATGCGCATAAAAAATCAGAAATAATATTTATTCATGATGGCGCTAGACCATTTATTTCATCTAAATTGATTAAGGAAGTCGGAACATCCGCCCTTCAAACCGGTGCTGCTTATCCTGTAATGAAAGTTTGCGAAACGGTCCGTCAAAAAGTTGATGGGAAGTATATACTTGTTGATAGAGAAGACTTGATAACGGCCCAAACACCACAGGCTTTTAATTTTGAGTATATTCATGAATGTTTCTTATCAAAAGAAGTCGATAAAGTGGAATTAACGGATGATATTGCTTACATAGAGTATTTTAATCACCCGGTGGCTGAGGTTTCCGGAGAAAAGTGGAATATCAAAATAACGACACCAGAGGATGTTGCCTGGGCTGAGTGTTTATTGAAAACCTATCAAAACCTTCAAATATAATATGGGACATACGATTTATATCGAAACACTGGGGTGCGCTAAAAATCGCGTGGATTCAGAAATAATGCTCGGCACACTTTTAAACTCCGGTTTTACCTATGAACCGGATTCAGAGAAGGCCGCCGTGATCATCGTTAATACCTGTGGTTTTTTAACGAGTGCTGTGAATGAATCGATCAATCGGATACTGTCTCTGGCTGAAAATAAAAAAACAGGTAAGTGTTTAAAATTAGTGGTAGCTGGGTGTATGAGCGAACGATATCGAGATTCATTGTTAGATGAAATATCAGAAATTGATGGAATTATTGGAACTAGCGACTATACCGAAATTCTAACTTGTATCAATAATCTTTTAGAAAATAATGAACGGTCTAACTTATTACATAATCGGCCGTTGTATTCCCACAATAATGAAAATGCCATCAGGGCGCTTTCTACTAAACAACATTATGCCTATTTGAAAATCGCAGAAGGCTGTTCGAATATGTGTTCCTTTTGCAATATTCCCAAATTACGGGGAAAATACATCAGCAGAGAGCCGGAGAGTATTTGTAAAGAATTTTTGGATTTAATCGCTAGGGGAATTAAAGAAATTAGCCTGATTTCTCAGGATTCATCCTCATACGGTCGTGATTTAACTCATCGAGAATCTTTAAGAGATTTGGTTCAGAAACTTTTGGATGGCACCAATGAAGATTTTTGGTTGAGACTGTTTTATTTATATCCCAACCGGTTTCCAATTGAACTGATTGATATTATGAATCAGGATCAGCGGTTAGTACCTTATATTGATATACCACTTCAGCATATTAATTCAGAAGTTTTAAAGACCATGAATCGAAAGATTGATAGGGATCAGATTCAAGTGTTGTTGGATAGTATCTTGAACAAAAACGATTCCATAGCCATCCGAACAACTTTTATTGTTGGATACCCCACCGAAACAGAAAAACATTTCCAGGAACTTTTGGATTTCGTTGAAAAAGGATATTTTCAACATGCCGGTGTCTTTGAATACTCCTTTGAAGATAATATCGCAGCAGTTAAATATGGAGACCCAATACCTGACGCTATCAAAAAGGAGCGTCGTGACGTTTTACTGGCGGCACAACAAAAAGTTTCTGCAAAGAAAAATCAATCTCAGGTTGGTCAGATTCAAAAAGTTTTGATAGAAGGTTTATCAGAAGATACAGATTTATTATTACAAGGTAGAAATAAATACCAGGGTATTGAAGTAGACGGTGTAGTGCTTATCAATGATGGTCAGGCGAATAGCAGTGAATTTGTAAATGTTGAAATTACAGAAGCACATCCCTATGATCTGATCGGTAAAATTATTTAAACATTATAGATGAACAGGTTTTATGTCAGGACATAATAAGTGGAGCAGTATTAAGCATAAAAAAGGGGCTGCGGATGCCAAGCGTAGCAAAGTTTTTACCAAAGTGATCAAAGAAATTACAGTAGCAGCCAGAATGGGTGGTGATGATCCCGATGCCAATCCTAGACTTAGATCGGCGATTACTTTGGCGAAATCAAGTAACATGCCTAATGACAATATTGCCAAAGCGATTAAAAAAGGTGTAGGGGGTGATAAAAGTGAATCCTGGGAAACAATCGTTTATGAAGGTTATGGGCCTAATAATGTCGCAGTGATTGTCGAATGCTTGACGGATAATAAAAATCGAACGATTTCATCAGTCAGAGGAATTTTTGGTAGAAATAATGGGAATATCGGTGCCACAAATTCTGTCATGTATATGTTTGATCGCTTGGGAATGATTGAAGTTGTAAAATCGTCCATCGATGAAGAAACTTTGATGGATTATGCTTTGGAAGCAGGCGCTGATGATATCGATGGTGAAGAGGATGACGAAGTTTTTGTGATCAAGTGTCAGCCCAGTGAGTATTCCGGTGTGGCGAAAGAATTGGAAGGGAAAAATATGGACATCAGAACGTCGGCGATGGACTTAATTCCACAAAATAAAATTGTGATTGATGATGTTAATAAAGCCAATCAGGTAATCAAGTTTATTGATGCTTTAGAAGACGATGATGATGTTCAAAAAGTTTATAGTAACTTTGACATCAGTGAAGAAGTGATGAATCAACTTAGTCAATGATGCCGGATAAACTCAGAATTTTAGGTATTGACCCCGGAACCCGCTATACCGGGGTTGCAATTATTGATCGATATGGAAATCAACTAAAGCACGTTTATAGCAGTACAATTGTTACGGTTAAGGAAAAAAATCTCGAAGAAAAACTATTTCAAATATATAATGGTCTCAAAGCTGTTATTGATGAATTTAAACCAACTGCAGCCGGGATTGAAAGGATATTCCATTCAGTTAATGTTCATTCTTCTCTAATTTTGGGACATGCTAGGGGTGTGGCCATGTTGGCTGTTCGATCTCAAAACATTGAACTGCGTGAATTTGCCCCTACTGAAGTGAAATCGGCTGTGGTAGGTGTTGGGAGAGCCGGTAAAGATCAGGTGGCTGCTATGGTTCGGATTTTACTGAACCTGGACCGACAAAAAAAAATGCGGGAAGATGAATCCGATGCTCTAGCAATCGCTATTTGCTTTGCAAACACCTTAGATTATCAAAATTATAAATCAGCAACTTAACGCTTATCGAATAAATAATAGATTATGATTGGATGGATTAAAGGTGAACTTCTTCATATCGAAGAGGATGAAATTATCATAAACAGTCAGGGTGTGGGTTATCTGGTGCTGGTTGGAGCTAATTTACTGGCCAGAAAAAATCCTCGTATCGGCGATGAAATGGAGTTGGTCATTTATACCTCTGTGAAAGAAGATGAAATTCGATTAATTGGATTTGAAACCTTCCTGGCGCGTAAAGTGTTTACGCTTTTATTGACTGTAAATGGTGTAGGACCTAAAGCGGCTGTAAAGATTACAGATGCTCTGACGCCGGAAAATATTGTGTTTGCTGTTAATAACGGTGATCATAGTCCTTTTTTGCAGGTTTCTGGTATCGGTAAAAAAACGGCTCAAAAAATCGTTATTGATTTGCAGAGTAAGGTAGATAAATTACAATTGCAATACTCCTTAAATTCCGATTCAGGAACCAATGCCAATTTAGCTGAAAACTCGTTGACTGCTAGTAATAATCTAATTCTAAACGATGCAAAATCTGCTTTAAAGAACCTTGGGTTTTATGATGCAGAGATAAAAACAGTGATTCATAAACATGCAAAACCAGATATTTCATTTGATGAATTGATTC
>Ga0307989_1000534_pt1 | contig 24489 bp, 19 predicted proteins | sample EllFjometagen185_FD_203164 | JGI IMG/M metagenome (GOLD analysis project Ga0307989, IMG submission 203164) | Marine microbial communities from Ellis Fjord, Antarctic Ocean - #185 | ecosystem: Environmental > Aquatic > Marine > Unclassified | place: Southern Ocean | collected 2014-10-08 | reverse complement strand
CCAGTACTAAGATCTACATTTGTAGGTTTATTGAAAATTCCAGAAAACGAACCAGTTGTATATTTTTGGATCCTTTTAGCCAAACTCTCCGCACCTTCCATTGAAGAAAGAATGTCGTACAAATCTTCCATGGTTGGAGGTTTGAATTCAGAAGGATCAACAACTTCCATAGTAATACCCTTGAGCGCATAAACATCAATCAAAGCTTTATCGAGCAGACTTGCTTCCTCTGCAGTCATCTCTCCCAGCATCAATTTCATCAAACCATGCAGATTAATAACCGCAGACCTAACCAAATCACCAGGAAGAGGTTCATCACCTTCAATAGGTTTTGGAAGATCAAATGGATTAATTCTTCTATCACTATTCAAACTCAATTTAAGATAAGTTCCGCCAACTGTTTGGCAAAGTGCTTCATATTCATTTTCGGGATCAATAACAATCAGATCCGTTCCAAGCATCATCATTCTCAAAATCTCGAGCTTCACGGCATAGGATTTACCTGCACCAGACTTCGCAAACACGACACTATTCGCATTCTCCAATTTGAACCTGTCGAAGATGATCAAACCATCGTTATGACGATTAATTCCATAAAGGATACCATCGTCAGAAGTAAGGTCTGAAGACGTAAACGGGAATGTTGTCGAAAGCGGCGACGTATTCATGTTACGAACCGTATCCAACTCATCAATCCCCTGTGGAATTGTAGAATTAAACCCATGTTCAGCCTGAACCTGACATCTTTTTGTCAGCACAAGTTTTCCGCCAAGCAAACTTTCTAGCTGCTTAGAAACCTTATCCAGTTTCTTTTCTTCATCAGCATAAATTGTAAAATATAGAGCAAATTGAAAGAATTTCTCCTGTCCTCGTGAAATCTGAGTTCGAAGAGTCTCAGCATCTGAAAGAGCAGTCTCCAGAGCAGGATCACGAACTTGTCCCTTCTCAGCCTGGATAGACATACTAGATTGCATCTGAGCCACTTTCTTTTTCAAAGTCTTCATTATCTCATCTGAATTGATAGGATAAATGAATTGTGAAATATCCATCGTAACATCGAAATTAATCACCGGCGCAAGCCAGTTAGTATTCAAATAACGAGGATAAGCATAAACATAAAATGATCTAGCAAACATTCCATCAACTCTAATCGAATCATATCTAATCTCCATAGATGAAGGAGCAATCAGGTCTTTAATAGAAGCAAGTCCATCCTGGTAAAGCTTTTCAGCTTCAACGTACAATTGCTTATCAGCGGCAGTCACATCCCCTTTCGCCTTTGTATCTACTTTTTTCACTGTATCTTTATTTTTGTTTTCATTAATCAAAAGGAAACCTTTCAGTTTATCAAAAACAGTTCTCTTCACCGCAGGCATATGCTTTGAAACACCCTTTTTCATTCTGTTAATAGGGTCAGTAATTTCAGCTACAATATTTGAATGTTCTTCTTTTTTTGGCTCAGGTTTCTTGGCTTCTTCAACTTTTTCAGCCACAACCGCTTTTCCAACCTCAGGTTCAGTAGTTGTAACAACTTCACCAGAAGCATCAAATACAGGCTTCTCAGCCCTTAGGTCCACGTTCTTTGTATTATCATCCGCCATATTTTGTTTTTATATCTGTGCTAATTTAAATACTTTATCCTAACATTCTACCAGATTCGAGAGACTTTTTCAACCCATAAAGTATAACATGTCAAGAGCTTAAGGATGAAAAAAATAATGAAAAAAATAGCGAAATATGCTAAAATTCTGCGCAGCTAATATTTATGTAACCTAAAATTTGCCGTGGATAAAAAGAACCCAGAAAACAACGACAACGAAAAGGACAATAACAAAGAAGATCAGCCCCTAATTGACGAAACACAAGAACCTAAAGAAGAAGCAACCCCAGAAACTGAGGCAGAAGCTGAACAAGGACAAATAGTTGAATTTGCAGACTCAATTTCAGACAAAAAAATTACAGAGGAAATGGAAAACAGTTACCTCGAGTACGCAATGAGCGTAATTGTTTCTCGTGCACTTCCAGACGTACGTGACGGTATGAAACCAGTACACAGAAGAATTTTGTTCGCCATGAACGAAATCGGCCTCCGATCAACCTCAGGATTCAGAAAATCAGCAGCGGTTGTCGGTGAAGTTCTCGCAAAATATCATCCACACGGAGATTCTGCCGTTTATGACTCTATGGTTAGAATGGCCCAGGATTTTGCAATGAGATACCCATTGGTACGTGGACAAGGAAACTTTGGTTCAATCGATGGAGACAACGCAGCGGCTATGAGGTATACCGAGGCAAAAATGGAGAAAATTTCAGATGAAATGCTTGCAGATATAGACAAGGAAACCGTTAATTGGAGACCAAACTACGACGGAAGAGCAAAAGAACCAACAGTCTTGCCTACAAAACTCCCTCAACTTCTACTAAACGGAAGTACAGGTATAGCAGTAGGTATGGCAACATCTATTCCACCGCACAATCTAGGGGAATTGATAGACGGGATTATGCACTTAACAAACAACCCTGAAGCTGAAATTCAAGAATTAATGGAATTCATCAAAGCACCAGACTTCCCAACAGGAGGTATCATCTACAACAAGTCAGACATCGAACAAGCATACCTAACAGGTAGAGGCGGAATGGTCACAAGAGCAGCAACAGAGATAGTAGAGAGAAAAGGTGGAAGACACTCAATCATAATCACAGAAATCCCCTACCAAGTTAATAAATCAAACTTAGTAACAAAAATCGCAGACTTAGTAAGGGACAAAAAGCTCCAAGGAATATCAGACATTAGAGATGAATCAAACCGAATAGGAATCCGAGTCGTAATAGAGCTCAAAAAGGATTCATACCCAAAGAAAATTCTAAATCAACTATTCAAACTAACGCAGCTACAGACTTCTTTCAACATGAACATGATCGCCCTAGTAGACGAGGTCCAACCTCACTTGCTCAACTTGAAGCAAGTACTAGAGCACTTCATCAAACACAGAAAAGAAGTAATAACACGAAGAACCAACTACGACCTAAAAGTAGCCGTTGCAAGAGCCCACATACTAGAAGGGTTGAAAATCGCAATGGATCACATTGACGAAGTAATCGCAACAATCCGAAAATCCCCTACAAAAGAAGATGCTCATGGAAATTTGATGAAAAAATTCAAATTATCAGAAATGCAAAGTAAAGCAATCCTCGAGATGAGACTGCAAACTCTAGCAGGACTTGAGCAACAAAAAATCGAAGCCGAATTAAAAGAGAAAATAGAGCTAATAGCAGAATTAGAGGCTATATTAAAAGACCCAGAAAAAGTCCTAAGCATAATGAAAGAGGAACTTGCAGAAATAAAAGAGAAATACGCAGACAAAAGAAGAACAATAATCATCCCTAACGCAGTTGGAGACTTCTCACAAAAAGACACAATTCCAAACGAACCAATGATCGTAGTTCTTTCAAAAGCAAACTACATCAAGAGAACATCTCCAAATTCATTCAAAGCACAAAACAGAGGAGGAAAAGGAATCATCGGAGGAACAACAAAAGACGAAGATGAAATCAAAGTAGTAGTACACGGAACAAACTACGACGAACTCATGTACTTCACAAACATGGGACGTGTATTCCGTCTACCAATCTACGAACTTCCTATGGCAACAAGACAAGCAAAAGGAATGGCAATCGTTAACCTTCTCCAACTACAAGACGGGGAAACAGTAACAGCTATCCTAAACATGGGAGAAAAATATTCTGGAGAATACTTAGTAATGGCAACAAAGAAAGGAACAATCAAAAAAACACCAGTAACAGAATTCAAAAACGTACGAAAATCAGGACTAATAGCAATAAAACTACGACCTGACGACTCACTAGAATGGGTTCGACAAGGTTCAATTGATAACGAAGTAATGCTAGTAACAAAAAATGGTAAATGTATCAGATTTAATGAAAAAGACGTCCGTTCAATGGGTCGACCATCAATCGGAGTAAGAGGAATAAATCTAAAATCTGAAGACAAAGTAGTAGAAATGGATATCATCAAAAAACCAGAAACAGCAGAACTACTAGTCATAATGGAAAATGGTCTAGGAAAAATGACAAAAACAACAAACTACAGACTTCAGACTCGTGGAGGAACAGGAGTGAAAACTGCAAATCTGACAGAAAAAACAGGAAAAATAGTCGGCGCAAAAATCCTCGAAGAGGACACTAACGCAGACTTGATTTTGATGTCAAAAGCAGGACAAGTAATCAGACTTCACTCAAAAAACATACCTAGCCAAGGTCGAGCAACTCAAGGAGTATATCTAATGAGAATGAGACCAAAAGACAAGGTAGCTTCACTTTCCCTGATATCACTAGAAGAAGAAGTTCTAATTGAAGAAGGAGCGAAGAAGCCCGAACAAGCAAAAATAGAAGAAGTTAAAGCAAAAGCTTAACTTTTACAGAAATTCGGTTACAATTGTCATATGAGAAAGTTTTCCAAAATCATTTCATCTATTTGCTTAGGTCTTTTGCTAACAAATCAAGTAGCTCTTGCTGCAGGAGATTTATCTATTACTGGAAGCCAAGTTCAGTTCTCAGAAAGCAGCTTTCTTGAAGGAAGGTCCATTAGAATCTATGCGTCTGCGTCAAACAATTCAGACCAAGACTTACTCGGCATAGTGAGATTCTTTGACAATGGAAACCAAATAAACGGAGATCAACCTATCTCAATATTTGGTGGAAGCACAGATGACGTATTCATAGATTGGGTTCCACAATGGGGACAACACACAATCAAAGTTCAAATATCTCCATTCGACGCAGAAGGTGACGACGCAGGAAACAACATAATCACAAAAACAGTATACATAAATCAAGACACAGACTACGACGGCATACCAAATGATCAAGACGAAGACGATGACGGAGATGGAGTGGCAGACATCGATGATGAATTCCCAGAAAATGGAAACGAAACAGTTGATACAGATGGTGACGGTCAAGGAGACAACGCCGACAATGATGATGACAATGACGAAGTACCAGACGATCAAGACGACCTCCCACTTGATCCAAACGAAACCACAGACACAGACGATGACGGAACTGGAGACATTGAAGACCTCGACGATGACAACGATGGAGTTTCAGATACCGAAGAAATGAACGCACAAACAGACCCATTAAATCCAGACACAGACGGAGATGGAGTAATGGACGGAGAAGATCCTTTCCCCTTGGATCCAAACGAATGGGAAGACACAGACAAAGACCAAATCGGTAACAATGTAGATATTGACGACGATAATGACGGCCAACTCGACGAAAACGACGAATACCCTCTAAACAAAGGCCCAGTCATAGAAACAGACAAAGAAACTTACTCAGCATCACTTGGTAACCGACTAACCTTAGATGCATCAGCTTCATACGATGAAGACGGAAACATAGTCAGCTACAGATGGATTATAGACAACAAAATCCTCAAAGAAGGACAAGTAATAAGCCACAAATTTAGAACACTAGGAGATCACACAGTAAAATTAGTAATCGAAGACAACAACGGCGAAGAAAGATCAAACGAATTCATAGTAAGCGTATTCAACACACGACTATACACACAAGTAGCCGTTATTATCATAACCCTCCTCCTAGGAGTTATCTTGGCCCACAAATACTTGGCTGAAGAAAAACTCGCAAACTTGAAAGTATACTTTAAACGAAATAAATGAAAATCGCAGTAGTCTTTGGAACAAGACCGGAGATCATCAAGCTCTCCCCTATTATTCGGGCACTTGAAGAGAAAGCTCAAGATTTTTTCATAATCCATACAAACCAGCATTATGACAAAAATATGGACGAGATTTTCTTGAAAGAACTAAGCCTTCCAGAAGTTAAATACAATCTCAGAATTGGTTCAGGAAGTCACGCAAACATGACTGGAAAAATGCTTATAGAAGTCGAACATATACTAATAGAAGAGAAACCCGGTATCTTGATAGTTCAAGGTGATACAAACACAGTCCTAGCGGTTTCCCTCGCAGCAACAAAGCTGCACATACCAATAGCACACGTTGAAGCAGGACTTCGAAGTTATTCAAAGATCCCAGAAGAAACAAACCGAGTTCTCACAGACAGAATCTCAGATTACCTATTCGTACCAACACAAACCCAATTCGAAATTCTAAAAAATGAAGGAATCCCAGAAAACAAAATTCACGTCGTCGGAAACACGGTAGTAGACGCCGCACTTCAAAACATTGAGATAGCAAAACAAAACAAAAACACCCTACAAGAACTCAACCTAGAATCGAAAGAATACATACTCTTCACAGCACACAGAGAAGAAAACGTAGATAAAAAAGAAGTTTTAGCATCGCTAATAGAAGAATTGACAATTCTATCAGCAAGACACGACCTCAAAGTCATATTCCCAGCCCATCCACGAACAAAGAAAAACCTAGAGAAATTCAACATAGAACTTCCAGAAAACATTCACCTCATAGAGCCGATCGGCTATCTAGACATGTTAGTACTCATCCAGAACGCAAAGATCGTTCTCACAGACTCAGGAGGCCTACAAGAGGAAGCCTGTACACTGAAAACACCATGCGTAACACTGAGGGAAAGCACCGAACGACCTGAAACAGTAGACATAGGCGCAAACATAGTCGCAGGCACAGATCCACAAAAAATCTCAGAAGCCTTTGAAGCAATGATAAACAAACCAACAACTTGGGCAAATCCATTCGGAACAGGCCAAACAGGTGAAACAATAGTTAATATTTTAGTCGGATGAACATATACGTATTAACAATTCACAATCCAAAATTCTCATTTGGTCCAAACATGAGACTTCAGAGTTTCATAAACTCTTTGAAAGACAAAAACGTCAATTTCATACTTCCAAAATTCGCAAGCACACATTCAAAAGGTAAAACCATCAATACACTTTTTGAAATACTATTTTATTTGATATTTAATCGAAAGAAAATCAACCTAATACACGTAGTAACTCCACCAGCATATCCAGGACTCATAGCAGTTTTTGCAAAAAAAATACTCAAGATTCCATACATAGTAGACGTAGGAGATCCAGCAGCAGAAAACTTTGCAACAAGCCACGAACTAACCAACAAAAACCCACTATTCAAAATTCTCAAACGAATAGATAACATCATATACAAAAACGCAGACCACTTAATTCTAACATCACCAATTCTCGATCAATACACAACAAAAGCCTCTGCAAAATCGACAATCCTTTCAGCGATAGATAACAAAGAAAAAGTCCCAGAAAACTTCAAACTTCCAAAGAACAAAAAATGCGTATACATAGGCAACTATGGCCCACTTCAAAACCTGGAATACGTAGTGGGAATATTCACAAAAGCAATCAAGAAAGACCCAGCAATTTCATTAGACATCATCGGATCAGGCAATAAAGAGGCCATCCAAACAATAATCAACGAAGCCCAATGCCAAAACAAAATCAGAATCTTCAACCCAATTCCCTCAAACGAAATCCCTAAAAGACTAAAACAGTACACCCTCGGTATAGTTTCACTAGATCTCAAGCCAAATCTGGACTACGCAATCCCAACAAAACTTCTGACACACTTGTTTTATGGACTTCCAACATTCGGACCAGCCGGAAAAGCATGCAAACATATAATAGAAAGATCCGAAGGAGGCAAAATAATCACAGAGTATAACGAGAGAAATGACACATCAGCACTCTTGAACCTGTTAAACAACCGATCAACATTAGAAAAACACTCCAAAAACGCACTGAATTACGCAAAACATCACCTAACTTTCGAGCATTTCGGCAAGAAAGCAGCATTGATATACAACAAAGCAAAGAAATAAGCTTGCAATTACCAGGACATTTCAGTATATTTCGAGGGCAAATTTTCAAGAAAGAAACCTAAAAAAATGAAAAAAGACGACACACATCCAAAATATTCAAGCGAAGTAATGGCTACTTGCGCTTGTGGAGCAAAATTCAAAGTAGGTTCTACAAAGGACGCAATCGAGACTGAAATCTGTTCAGACTGTCACCCATTCTTTACAGGCAAACAAAAAATCGTCGATTCTGCAGGTCGTGTAGAAAAATTCAAAGCAAGACAGGCAAAAGCAGTCAAAAAAGCACCAAAGGAGGAAGAAGTTGTAGAAGAAACTCCAGAGGTTGCTGAGGAAACTCCAACTGAAGAAACTCCAGCCGAAGAAGTTGCTGAGGAAAAAGCACCTGAAGCTGAAGCTACTGAGGAAGCTGAGACTCCTGCTGAAGAAGAAGCGCCTGAAACCGCTGAAGAAACTACTGAAGAAGAAGCTGCCGAAGAAGAGCCAAAAGAAGCCGCTTAAGTATTTAATTTCCATATAAATGTCAGGAAATACCTTCGGTACCTCTTTCAAAGTTACCACATGGGGAGAATCCCATGGAGTTGCTTTAGGAGCGGTTATTGACGGATGCCCAGCAAACATTCCCCTATCTACAGAGGATATTCAAAAAGAAGTTAATCGCAGAAAACCCATAGACCCACGAGTTTCAACAACAAGAAAAGAAGCCGATAAGGTAGAAATACTATCAGGCATTTTTGAAGGGAAAACAACAGGCACTCCAATCTCAGTAATAGTCTTCAACAAAGACGCAAACTCAAAAGAGTACAAAAATATCAAAGACTTATATAGACCTGGTCACGCAGATTTTTCATACGACCTAAAATACGGAATCCGAGACCATCGTGGTGGAGGCAGAAGCTCAGGACGCGAAACATTGAGCCGAGTAATAGGAGGCGCAATCGCAAAAAAAGTTCTATCCACACACCCAGACACAAAAAAGATGAAAATCATGGGACACACCATCCAAGTCGGAGAAATTTTTGCATCTCAATTCAAGAAATCTGAAATCGAAAAGAATCCACTTCGATGTGCAGACCCAAAAGCAGCAGCAGAAATGATGAAACTAGTAGAACAAGTTCGCAAAGAAAAAGACTCAATTGGAGCAGTAATTGAACTCATAATAGAAAACCCGCCAACAGGTTTGGGAAAGCCAGTTTTCGACAAACTAGATGCAGACCTCGCAAAAGCAATGATGTCGATCGGAGCAGTCAAAGGCATCGAAATCGGTAGCGGATTTACTAGCAGCTTGATGAAAGGATCAGAGTCCAATGACCAAATCATTTCAAACAGCAAAGACGAAATTGAATTCCTATCAAACAACTCAGGCGGAATCCAAGGCGGCATTTCCAACGGAAATCACATAGTCCTTTACCTCGCAATCAAACCAACTCCATCAATCGCAAAAACACAAAAAACAATCAACACTTCAGGAAAAAACTCCGAAATAGAAGTGCTCGGCAGACATGACGCATGTCTCGCACCGAGAATCATCCCAGTTGCAGAGAGTATGGCAGCAATCACAATCCTCGACCACTTGATTTAACAGGCAGAAACTGTTATAATTAAGAACTCTTTTTCAATGTAAATAAATACTTATGGGACTGTTAGAAGAAAAAATACTAAACCCGGCAAAAGCCAGAGTTCAAGGCCTCTACAACAGAGGTGTAGCTCGTGGACAATCACTTTTTGGACCAAGAGAAGGCGGTGCTCCTTGGGAAGGACCACTGAACACAATAGCAAGTGCCACACACGATTCCGCAGTAGGAATAGTCTCAAATCCATTAGAAAAAGCTGGAAACACAGCCCAACTGCTTGGCCAAGATTTTTCACACGCCTCTGCAGCAGTCACAAACGTAGTAAAAAACCCAATAACAGGAACTCTAAAAGCTGCCCCAGCACTACTCAACGAAGGTATCGATGCTGTAACAGGAACAATCGGAAACATAAGAAGAACAATTTACGATGGAATCCAAGGAGTATTCTCACGTAACGTAGACAGAGTAGCTCACTACGTAAACAAAATCCCTGTAGTTGGAGGAATTGGAGAAGGAGCAATAAACCTGGGAAACAGAGTATTAAACGCACCACTTGAGGGAATCGAATGGGCGGCAAACACACTCTCAAAACCTCTCAACGGCATCATCAAATGGGTACGAGCAAGAACCCTCGGGATTACAGAACAAGCTGGATAAACAAACTTCTTTGATTAGAGAAACAATTCTGTTATCTTTTTTGACGTGTTCGAATTCAAAATAAAAAAACGCGACAAATCTTCACTGGCAAGAACCGGTGTTTTCACAACGCCACATGGAAAAGTCCAAACCCCCATATTCATGCCAGTAGGAACAAAGGCAACAGTCAAAACCCTAGCGCCCGAAGAACTCAAAGCCATCAACGCAGAAATCATCCTATCAAACACATACCACCTCCACTTAAGACCTGGAGAAAAATTGGTAAAGAAAATGGGAGGACTCCACAAATTCATGAATTGGGATCGGCCAATCCTAACAGATTCAGGCGGATTTCAAGTATTCTCACTCGGAGAAACCGGCCATGTGAAAGTCACAGATAAAGGAGCAGAATTCAAATCACATTTGGACGGAACAAAACACATGATCACTCCAGAAAAAGCCATGCAAATCCAACACGACCTCGGAGCCGACATAATAATGGCATTCGATGAATGCATAGAAGGAAAGAGTACAAAAGAGCAATTCGCAAAAGCCATGAAAAGAACTCACGAATGGCTCATTCGCTGCAAAAAAGAACATGGCAAAAACAAAACCCAAGCATTATTTGGAATAGTACAGGGAGGAACACACAAATCTCTCAGAGAAGAATCCGCAAAATTCATTGCAAGCATGGACCTACCAGGCAATGCAATCGGCGGACTGGCTGTAGGTGAATCAAAAACTGAAATGTACAAAGCCCTAGACGCAGCAATCCCCCACCTGCCAGAAAACAAACCACGATACTTGATGGGAATCGGAACACCAACAGACCTGATAAAAGCAGTTAGCAAAGGAATCGATATGTTCGACTGTGTTCTCCCAACAAGACTAGGTCGTCACGGAGCATTTTGGACAAACACAGGACTTCAACACATAAAAAACAAGAAATACAGAACCGACAAAAACCCCCTTCAAAAGAAATGTGAATGCTACGCATGCCAAAACTACACAACAGCATACATCCACCATTTAATGCGTGAAAACGAAATATTCGGCCACAGATTAATGACTATTCACAACATCCACTTTCTGATAAAATTGATGCACGAAATCAGACAAAACATCGAAAAAGGAACCTTTACCTCATTCAAAAAAAGATTCCTATCAAAATGGAAGACAAAAATGTAAAATCAAAAAGAAATGATCGCATACTTGAAAGGAACCATTCTAAAAAAAGACGAGAAATCAATAATCTTGAAATGTGGAGATGTTGGATATTTAGTCAAATTATCAGAGAACTCTCTCTCTCAAATACAAGAATCTAAAGAATACGAATTTTTTACATACACCCACGTTCGCGAAGACGCACTGGATGTATTTGGATTCATGGAAGCTTCCGAATTGGAGTTTTTCAAACAACTCATCTCAATCTCAGGAGTAGGTCCAAAAACAGCCCAAGACATAGTGGCAATGCCCATCAATGACGTGAAAGCCTCAATAGTAAACGAAGACCCTTCACTGATATCTAGCGTTCCAAAGGTTGGTAAAAAAATCGCACAGAGAATAATTCTAGAACTAAAGAACAAAATAGATATGGACAGTCTAGATATGCTCAACCGGTCACACGGCTCAATTCCAAAAAACATAACTGAAGATATAGTGGCAGCCATCGAAAACCTCGGGTACCACAAATCACATATCACAAAAACACTTTCAAAACTTCCAGAAGACATGAAAGACCCAGAAGAAATAATTAAATTTTTCCTAAGCCATGCTTAAACTTTCCTCAAAAAAAACAAGTACAAACAAAATCTTGGCAAAAAACAAAACAAGACTCGAAAAAGCAAAACGCAACCTTGAAAAAAGAAAATATTCAGAATTTCTAGAGCTCCCAAAACGCGACTACTCTCCCCTACTCAAAGAAATCACCCAACTCAAAAACAAATTTTCAGACATAGTCATCGTAGGAATGGGCGGCTCAATTCTCGGAGGCCAGATGCTTTTTCACACACTGAAAGACCCAAACCACAACCTCCTCCAAAAAAGCAAAAAAGGCCCATCAATCCACTTCATCGACACACTCGACCCAAGAATCATCAAATCATACGAGGACGTATTGGACAAAAAGAACACACTATTTATATTCGTTTCAAAATCTGGAGGCACACTAGAAACAACAGCTTTGTTTGACTTAATTCTCCAAGGCGCAAAAAAATGGTTCGGAGCAAATTGGCAAAAACACATGCTAGTAATGACCGAAAACGAAAAAGGCCACCTCCACGAAAGAGCAACCAAAGAAAACCTCAAAATCATCTCACTCCCAAAATTCGTAGGAGGCCGATACTCACTCCTCACAGAGAGTGGAATCATTCCGGCACACCTCATGGGACTCAACACAACAAAACTACAAGAAGGCGCAAAAAACACAAAAGACAGCGACCGCCTAGCTTGCCTACTCTACGAAATGTACAAAAAAGGAAAAGAAACATTGGTACTTTTCCCATACATCAGCGGATTCGAATATTTCAATAAATGGGTAATCCAACTAATAGCAGAAAGCCTCGGCAAAACTTCCAAAGTAGGCCCACTAGCAATATCCCTCCTCGGACCAAGCGACCAACATTCAGTCCTTCAACTCCTGTTAGACGGACCAAAAGACAAATGGGTAATGTTCTTCGAACTCACTAATTACAAAAAAGACTACAAACTCAAAAACAACTCATTCACAGAAATTTTGAAAGCAGAACAAAAAGGAACTTCACAAGCACTCGATGATAAAAAAATCCCAAACCTCACATTCACACTCCAAGACCTCAACGAAGAATCACTAGGGAAACTCGCTCAAACATTCATGACAGCAACTGCTCTGGCAGGAGAAATGCTAAACATCAATCCGTTCAACCAACCAGCAGTAGAACTCGGGAAAAAGAAAACAAAAGCTATCCTCAAATAATGCTTCAAAAAACTCAGAAACTAATTGCCAAAAACAAAATCTCAGCTTTCCTAATAACAGGAAGGTCAAACATCAAATACTTGTGTGGATTCTCAGGATCCAGCGGATTTCTCCTAATCACAAAATCCAAGACAATTCTGTTCACAGACTCCAGATACATCGAACGCGCAAAATACACAGTTCCAAAATCAATAGAACTAATAGACATCACTAGAGTATGGCGCAACCCAACCGAACTCAAAAAAGCTTGGCAACAAAAAATCCGCTCACTTCGCATCTCAAAAATCGGAGTCGAAGAATCAGACCTCACGGTCAGCGAATACAAAAAGTTCAAAAAAATCAGCCCAAAAATTAAATTCACAGATATCTCCGGCGAAATCGAAACACTCCGCGCAATCAAAACTCCAGCCGAAATCAAACTAATAACCAAGAGTCAACGCATCAACGAACAGGTCTTCGAGCTGATCAAAAAACTTATACACAAACAGGTCAAATCACGCACTCAAATCAGCGAAACAAGCATAGCCTGGGAAATCAAACGACTAGGACAAGAGCTCGGAGCTGAAGATGTTTCCTTCGATCCAATAGTAGCATTCGGCAAAAACTCATCAATGCCCCACCACCAACCTGGAAAAACAAAACTCAAGAAAGGAGATCTAGTCCTCATAGACATGGGAATGAAATACAAAGGATACTGTTCGGACATGACCAGAATCATATTCACAGCCACCCCAACCAAACTCCAAAAAGAAATATATGAAACAGTCCTCGCCGCACAAAAAGCGGCACTCAAAACTACTAACAACGGGTTTGTTGAACAAAAAATTGACTCACTAGCTCGAACGCCAATAACAGAAGCAGGCTACTCAGAAAACTTTGGTCACGGCACGGGCCATGGCATCGGACTAAAAATCCACGAGTCCCCCAGCCTATCGCCCAACGGAAAGAACAAAATAAAACCAGGAATGGTAATCACAGTCGAACCAGGCATATACCTCCCAGGCAAATTTGGTATCCGAATAGAAGACATGGCCATAGTCACAAAAACTGGCTTAAAGAACATAACTCACCTTAACAAAGACATCGATTTCAGATATAATCCCCCTCGTATCTAATAGTAAAATAATCAAAAATTATGTGTGGAATATTTGCATATGTAGGTAACAAAGCTAACGCACCGGAACTCGTAATTGAAGGACTAAAAAAACTCGAATACAGAGGCTATGATAGCTGGGGTGTGGCATACAAAACAGAAGAAGAAATCAAAGTATACAAAGAAGTCGGAAAGATCGGCGAATTCAACACAGAAGATCTTCCAGACAGAGAAGGCGCAATGTCAGTAGGTGAAACTGAACAAAATCTATTCACAGCAATTTCTCACACTCGTTGGGCAACACACGGAGGCATTTCCAAGAAGAATGCGCACCCTCACAAGGGGAACAACAACGAAGTGGTGATTGTGCACAATGGAGTCCTTGAAAACTTCACAGAGGTCAAAAAACGCCTCAAGAAAGAAGGTCACAAATTCGAATCAGACACCGACACGGAAGTTATCGCACATTTAATAGAAAAATACCTGGAAAACCTGCCACTCAAACTTGCCGTTCAAAAAGCAACCGAAGAGATGGAAGGAAGATACGCACTTGTCGTAATTTGCGAAAAAGAAAACACAGTGGTCGCAGCTAGAAAAGGTTCTCCACTAATCGTAGGAAAAGGAAAAGGAGAATACTTCATAGCTTCAGACATTCCAGCATTCATCGAATACACAAACCAAGTAATGTACATCGATGACAACCAAATGGTAACAATCGAAAAAGGAGAAATCGAGTTCCTAGACATGTTCACAAACAAAGAAATCGAGAAAAGAATCATCGAAATCGACTTCAAGCCAGAAACAGCAGAAAAAGGCGAACACCCACACTTCCTGATCAAAGAGATCATGGAACAAAAAGAAACACTCACCCGAGCAATAAACCAAGACCCAGAGGTAATCCGCAAAGCAGCCAAAGCAATCCAATCAGCATTCGGAACATATTTCATTGGATGCGGAACCACAGGAAAAGTCGCAATGGTCGGAGAATACCTATTCGCAGAAATCGCAAAGAAACACATCAACTCAACATTTGGCTCAGAATTTTCAAATTACAAAAACTTCATCACAGACAAATCCTTGCTCGTAGCTATCTCCCAATCAGGAGAAACAGCCGACACAATGGAAGCAATCGAGACAGCCCAAGCAAAAGGGGCCAAAGTAATGTCTCTAGTAAACGTTGAATCTTCAACAATGGCCCGAATATCAGACATAGTCATTCCAATCAAAGCAGGACCCGAAAAAGCAGTAGTGTCGACCAAAGCAACAACAGCACAAATCGCAATCTTAACCATGCTCGCGTATGCTTGTGACGGAGGAGTTGAAAAAGGAAAAAAACTCTTAATCGACACCGTCAGCCAAATCAATGACATGATCAACCCTAGATACGAAGATCACATCATGGAGTTGGCCAAAAAAATCAAAGACGTTGAATCAATGTACCTAATCGGACGCGGACTCAATTATCCAATCGCTCTAGAAGGCGCAATCAAAATACAGGAAGTTTCATACATTCATGCAGAAGGATTCGCAGGAGGAGAACTCAAACACGGGCCAATCGCATTAATCTCAGAAGGAACCCCTTGCATCGCAATTGTCGCCAACGACGAAACCAAAAACGAAATCATCTCAAACGCAATCGAGCTCAAAGCACGAGGCGCATACATTATTGGAGTCGCTCCTGAAAACAACGAAGTCTTCGACTATTGGATCAAAGTCCCTGACGTCTCTCACGCATCCCCTATCGTCAATATTATTCCAATCCAACTTCTCGCATACCATTTGGCAATCCTTAGAAAAAACGACCCAGACATGCCAAGAAACCTTGCGAAAAGTGTGACAGTGAAATAAAGTTAACAACAGAAGAACAAAACCTCCTCAACCCTCATCCCTCATGCGAATTAATTACACAAAAATAGTGGCAACACTAGGTCCATCGTCAGATCATATTTCAGTTATAGAAAGTTTAGTACAGGCAGGAGTCGACGTAGTACGACTCAACTTTTCTCATGGCTCATATTTGAACTTCAAACAAATCGCAACAAATGTCAGAAAAGCTGCGAAAAAACACGACAGGAACGTATCACTACTCCAAGACCTCCAAGGACCAAAAATCAGACTCGGCACGCTTCCGAAAACAGGAGTGAAAGTGCACCAAGGAGACAAAATAATCCTTTCAACCGGAACCACAAAAACAGACCTCGACACAAAAACCCCAACATTCCCGGTTCAATACAAAGGCCTTCACAAAGACGTAAAAAAAGGATCAAAACTTTTCATAGATGACGGCATGATCCAAGTAGAAGTAATAAAAATTACCGGCAAAGAAATCCACTGCGCACTCAAGACGGACGGAATTCTATTCACAAACAAAGGCATCAATGCCCCAGGATCATACATCTCGGCAAAACCACTCACAGAAAAAGACAAAAAAGATCTGAAGTTTGGACTTGCTCTCAATGTTGAATACATAGCACTTTCATTTGTAAGATCTGCAAAAGATATCACAGACCTCCGTGCACTCATCCACAAACACAAGAAATCAAATCCACCAAAGATAATAGCCAAAATCGAACGTGAAGAAGCACTTAAAAACATCGAAGAAATAATCCAAGAATCAGACGGAATAATGATAGCAAGAGGAGACCTAGGAGTAGAAATCAAACCTGAGCTAGTTCCAATCGTCCAAAAATCAATAATCAAACTCTGCAACCGATATTCAAAACCAGTTATCACAGCAACACAAGTTCTCAGTTCAATGATCGAAAATCCGAGACCAACAAGAGCGGAAATTTCAGATGCAGCCAACGCAACATATGACGGAACAGATGCAATAATGCTTTCCAATGAAACAGCCGTCGGAAAATATCCACACAAATCAGTACAAACACTTTCGCGAACAATCTCAGCTGTAGAAAACGAACTCAAAAAACATCCCGAACTCCTACACACCGTCGTCATCAACAAAAACATCGAAGACACAAACGCCACAGCATTATCAGCATCAGAACTTGCACTACATATCAAAGCAGACAAAATAGTCATATACACCCGAAACGGATTCACCGCCCAAGAAGTAATGAAACACAGAGTATACATTCCTTCCATAGTAGTATCTCCAGACAAAGAAGCACTAAAACAATGCAGTCTAGTATGGGGAGTTAACCAAGTTCTTCAAAAACGATTTTCTCAAAAAGAATGTAAGAACCTAGACCGCAATATAATAACTTTGCTCAAAGCCAATAAGCTCGTAAAAAAAGGAGAGAAAATTGTTATAGTTTACAGTGCACAAAATCACGGTTCAGTCCTATCCCTCACAGTATGAAAATAATTGGCATCGACCCAGGAACCGCAATCACAGGGTTCTCGATTCTCGAAGTAAAAAAAGAAGGTTTGAGCCTATTGGACTCAGGCTATATTCATACAGACAAAGGAACAAAACAAGGTGACCGACTCAACCAGATAGCCCAAGACATCACAGAATTAGTAAAAAAATGGAAGCCCGACAAAGCTTCAATCGAGAAACTTTTCTTTAACAAAAATGTCACAACCGCCATATCAGTAGCCGAAGCCCGAGGGGTAGTAACTCAGATTCTCACAGCCCATGGCGTAGAAATAAACGAATACGGACCATCAGAAATAAAATCAGCTGTATGTGGAAACGGAAGAGCTGACAAAAAAGCAGTTCAGAAAATGGTTAAACTCATAATGAACCTCAAAGAAGTCCCAAAGCCAGACGACGTGGCAGACGCAATTGCAGTCGCAATAACACTAGCCAACACACGAACACACTCAAACATTAAATGAAAAAACTAGTCACAACACTTTGGATATTGATAATTGCAGGAGCTTTGTTTATAAGCTATTCGTTTTTGATTGCACCAAACATAGACAACGATGACAAACAACCAGAAACACCATCCACACAACAACCACAAACACCTGCAGAAAAAAACGAGAACTACTCAACCCTGATTCGTACAGGCGATGACTATTTTGAAAACGATTTTTTTACCGAAGCATTAGCAGAATACAAAAAAGCATTAACAAGAACCCCGGAATCCAAAGAAGCATTATTCAAAGTCGCAACAACATACCTAAAAGACAACAAACCCGAACGAGCACGCGAATTCCTCCTCCAACTCAGAGAAAGCCACCCATCCACAGAAATAGATGTACTGATAGGTAGATCCTATCTGAATCAAAGAGACGTCGAGCAAGCAAAAACACACTTTGAAAGTCTTGATTACAAAGATGGAAATGTGAAATTCTACCGAGGAATCATAGACATCCTCTACAAAAAATATGACGCAGCAAAAGAATCACTTAACGGAACTGAAGATATACGAGCAAAAATCTTGCTACAAGCTTTTGCAATTACAGAATCAACATCAGAACCACAAACTTCCTACACAGACACATTGTTTGCAAAAGCATTCATAGACGCAGAAGAATATGAAGCAGCAATTCCCCTACTATTCAACGCAATCAATTCCCAAAACGATTACCGCGATTCATGGGTTTTACTCGGTTACGCATACTTGAAAACCGGGAAATACGATGACGCTCTGGATTCATTCCTTCAAGCAAAAACCCTCGATCCAGAAAAACCAGAAACTCTCTTCTTCCTCGGAATAACATATGCAGTCCAAGACAAACTCGACGACGCGATATTCTATCTAGAAAAAGCAAAAATCGCAGGATTTGAACCAGAAGTTCAAGTCCGACAAAAACTAGGAGACATTCACCTCCTCCAAGAAGAATATGACAAAGCAGTCAAAGAATACGAGAAAGTGACCCTCCTCAACCCTTCAGACATAACAATATTCACAAAAGCAGTCTGGGCATCTATAGAAAAACTCGACAAACCTCACCGCGCACTAGGATTTGGAGAAAGAGCAGTAATAGAACATCCTGACGAAGCCATGAGCTACAATCTCCGAGGATGGAGCTACGTCGCCATGGGAGATTACGATAAAGCAAAAGCCGACCTCACACGAGCACTCGAGCTAGACCCAAATTTGCCTTCAGCATACTTGAACATAGGTTGGATGTTTGAAAAACAAGGAGAACTAAAAATCGCAAAAGAATACTACAAAAAAGCGTACAACTTAGACGACAGCGGATCGATCTCCTCAATAGCAGTCGTAAGATTCAATCAAATCACAAAAAAAGTAATTAACAGCCACTTTCAGGCAGACATCACCTCACACTAAACATAACAAAACCCCTCACCCCTCCTCCTCATGACAACAATAATCGCAATCTTCCTCGCTCTCTTTGGAGCCGCAATCGCAAGTTTCCTAAGTGTAGTGATACACAGAGTCAAGTCAGGCAAAAAAGGCATCGTCACAGGTCGCTCAATGTGCCCACACTGCAAGAAGCAACTCAAATGGCACCATCTACTCCCCGTCTTTAGCTTCATGGCTCTCAGAGGCAAATGCGCATTCTGTAACAAAAAAATCTCAAAACATTATTTCGCACTGGAACTCCTAATGGCAGCAGTCCTCGTAATTGTATTCTTGAACTTCAATTTCGTCGCAACACCAGGCAGAGACATCGACTGGGTAGTCTTCGAGAAATTCGTATTCTATGCAGTAGAAAGTGTTCTGCTTGTCCTAATTTTCTTTTACGATCTTTTGTACCAAGAAATTCCAGACAGGTTTTCATTCCCAGCAATCGCAATCGCAATCGCAGGAATCATCATCTTTGGAGCACCTCATTATCTCAGCGCCCTGATCGGACTTGGAATCATAGCAGTTTTCTTTGGAGGCCAAATCGCCATATCAAAAGGAGAATGGCTCGGCGGTGGAGATCTGCGACTCGGAGCAATAATGGCACTTTTACTCGGTTACGAAAGTTTGATCGTCAGCTTGGTATTGAGCTATTTGATAGGAGCTCTTGTTTCAATCCCACTATTACTTTTGGGTAAAGCGACACGCAAAACAGCAATCCCATTTGGACCTTTCTTGATAACTGCAACTTTCATAGGTATATTTCTGGGTGAAGAAATAATCAGAGTCTACTTCATGTATTTGCTTCCTTAAACCTCACAAAACCTCAACCTCAACAAATGAAAAACAAAGCACTTTTAATAATATTAGATGGATACGGTGAAGGAAAAGATTACAAATACAATGCTGTTACTCGTGCAAAAACACCATACATAGATTCCCTCCGCAAAAAATATCCACAAACACTTCTCAAAACCGATTCAGAAGCAGTCGGACTTCCACCCAAAACAATGGGAGGCTCAGAAGTTGGACATTTCACAATGGGAGCAGGCAGAATAGTCTGGCAATCTCTCGAAGAAATCAATCGATCAATCAAAAAAGGAGCCTTCTACAAACTCCCAGCACTCAAAGAAGCTGCAAGACTTTGTAAAAAGAACGACACACCCTTTCACTTAATTGGAATGATCTCAGACCAAGGAGTTCACAGCCATCTCGATCATTTATACGCACTTCTCAAATTCGCAAAAAAGAACAAACTCAAAAAAATATACATCCACGCAATAACAGACGGACGTGACGTCAAAGAACAATCAGCCCAAAAATTCATCAAGAGAATTCAAAAATGGATCAAAGAACTCGGACTAGAAGACCAAGCAAAAATCGCAACAATAATCGGCCGATTCTACGCAATGGATCGTGATACAAACTGGAAACGCACACGCAAAGCATACGACCTACTAACAAAAGGGAAAGGCCACATCGAAACCTCCCCACTGAAAGCAATCACCAACGAATACAAGCGTGGAACCAAAACAGACTACTACCTCGAACCAATGATTTTGGACAAAAAAGGACTCATAAAAGCCGCAGATTCAGTCGTCTTCTTCAACTATCGAACAGACCGTTCAGCCCAACTCGCAGACGCATTGGTGAACAAAAAATTTGCACACTTCCCCACTCCTGTTAAATCGCGTTTAGTTTGCTTCGGACCATACACAAAAAAAGCCCCAGTTTTGTTCAAAGCACCAGAGGTTAAAAAGAACTTGAGCGAAGTCCTCAGTCGAAACAACCGCACACAACTCCGAATAGCTGAAACCGAAAAATACGCACACATTACATTCTTCTTCAACTCACAAATCAAAAAACCATTCAAAGGAGAAAAACAATTATTAATCCCCTCTCCAAAAGTTCCATCATACGCAGACCAGCCTGAGATGAGCGCACTCAAAGTCAAAGACACATTGATCGCCGAGCTCAAAAAAAACTCCGACAAATCAGCATACGATTTCATCGCATTAAACTTTGCAAACCCAGACTTGGTCGGACACTCAGGATCATTCGTCGCCGTGAAAAAATCACTAGAGACACTAGACAAATGCCTCCGTGAAATAATTCCATTAGCTCTAGAAAAAGGATACACAATCATGCTCACCGCAGATCACGGCAACTCAGAATATATGAGGTACCCAGATGGATCAGGATGCCCAGCACACACTCTCAACCCTGTTCCATTCGTACTAATTTCAGAGAAACACAAACACCTCAACAAAAACATCAAGAAACCAGGACTTCGAAACATAGCCCCAACAATCCTCAAAATCCTCAAAATCAGAAAACCTTTCGTAATGAAGGGCAAAAGCTTAATATAGGCCCAAGAAAGTAAAACGATTCTTGGGCAAAAGCCCGCAAAAGCGGGCGCCAAATAAAACAACCAACAATGAAAGCAGTCATCCTAGCAGGAGGACACGGCACTCGCCTCTACCCCCTATCAACTATCGAAAAACCAAAACAGTTTCTGAATTTAATCGGAGACAAAACCCTATACCAACAAACTGTTGATAGACTATCCTTTCTCAAACCCGAAGATATTTTCATCGCAACAAACTCCGAATACGTTCACTTTATAAAAGAGCAAACACCAGAAATCCCCGAGGAAAACATCTTTGTCGAACCTGCAATGCGCAACACCGCAACTTGTATTGGATATGCAGCAATGCAGCTTCATGAACGCTTTGGCCAAGAAAACCCAGACGAAGTCATGTGCATCATATACGCAGACCACCTCGTCCGTGATGAGGCAGAATTTGCACACAAACTCCAGGTCGCAGAAAAAGTCGCACAACAAGAAAACACACTCAACATCATCGAAGTAGAAGCACGCGAACCTAACGTAAAACTGGGATACGTAAAAACAGGCAAAATGTTACAGGAAATCGACGGAGTCCCCGTCCACGAGTTCTTGGAATTCAAAGAGAAGCCAAACCTAGAAACCGCCGAAAAATATCTCGCAGATGGAAACTACCTCTGGAATACAGGGTATTACGTATGGAAAATCTCGAAAATACTCGAAGAATATCAGCAGCACTCACCCAACACATACAACAAACTTCAAGAAGACAAATATGAGGAATGTGAGAATATCTCCATCGACTACGCCATAATGGAAAAAGTCGATCCATCAGAAGTTCGAATAATCCCAGCAACACTTGGTTGGTCAGATATTGGAACCTGGGAATCATTATTCGAAGAACTAGAAAAATCTGGAGAAACTGACAAGATCGCAGAATTTAAGAAAATCCAGCAATAAATCTTCCAAAATCCCCCATTTTCCTCTATATTACGCGGGAAAGAATTTTTTATATTAAATATGGATAAACCACAAATAAAACTCAAACCATGGGGCCGCGAAATATGGTTCGCCCAAACCGACAAATATGCCGGTAAGATTCTCGAAATCACAAAAGGTCACAGATACTCACTTCAGTACCACGAAAAGAAACAAGAGACACAATATGTAGTGGCAGGCAGAGCAAAACTAACATACGGAACAGAAAAGGACTCCTTGCAAGAGAAAATATTAAACGAAGGTGACAAATTTGACGTGCTTCCCTATACTATCCATCGCTTAGAGGCACTTGAAGACACAAAAATCTTCGAGGTCTCTACACCTGAACTAGATGACGTTGTAAAACTTGACGACGATTACGGCCGAAGTGGAAAAGGCAACGACGAAAAGCTCGACACAGAACTGTCAACAACACCATCTGAATCAACAAATCAATAAAAAACTTAAAATAACCCTAATAAAATGAAAAAGTTCTTTTCTTGGAAAATTATCACAATCTTGGTAGTAACATTACTACTCGGACTATTCGACTCACCAGGTAGTTTTCAAAAACAAGCACTCCCCTTCCTTCCAGACTCAATAACAGATTCCAAAATTCATTTGGGACTCGATCTACAAGGAGGATCACAACTTGATTACAAAATCGACACTCGTAACGTTCCAGCTGAAGATGTAGAAGGCATCATCGACGGAAACCTCCGAGAAGTAGAAAGAAGAGTAAATCGACTTGGAACATCAGAACCAAACATCTACACATCTGAGATAGCCGAAGAAACACACATCATTGTCGAATTAACAAACGTAACCAACGTAGAAGACTCAGACGTACCAAAATACCTTGGAATTGAAAAACCTGTAGAGGAATTAACAGATGATGAGAAACAATTACTAGGACTTGAGAAAGCAAAAGAACTAATAGGAAGAACAGTACAACTTGAATTCAAAGAAGAGAAAACAAAACTAGACCCACAAGAAAAAGAAAAAGTTGAACAACTGGCTAGAGACGCAATCGCAAAAGTACTTTCAACTGGAGAGTTCGAAATAGTAGGACAAGAAGAAGAACTCGTTTACCCAGGGAAAGTCACATACACAACTAGCGAATTCCAATACGCAGACGAGATCAATTCAGGATACAGCGAAATAATCACAAACCTAGAAGTGGGAGGAGTTCACAAAGAATTAGTAGAAGCAGGAGGAGCATACATTGTAAACGAAAGAGGTGAAACTCAAGAAGACACTTCACTGGCAATCCTAAAACTAGTAGAACAAAAAACTGAAAAAAGATACGACAAACAAGTAGAAGCAAGTCACATCCTAGTATCTTATGAAGGAGCTTCAAACGCAACAGAAGACATCACAAGAACAGAGGAAGAGGCTTACGAAAGAGCAAAAGAAGCACACACAAAACTAACCGAAGAAAGTAAACAGTTCTCGCAAGTTGCAACATTCTACTCAGACGATCCAAGCAACAAAGACCTTGGAGGAAGACTTTCAAAAGCAGTCACTGGGGATGGAACATACGTTTACTCATTCGAAGAAGCGGCTCTTGCACTAGAAAAAAACGGTGACATTTCAGACATCATAAAAACTGAATTTGGTTACCACATAATCACAGCAAACAGAGTCTATAACGACGTAGAAGAAACCCAATACAAATACGCAAGCATCTCATTCTCAACAGTACCAGATCCATGGCAGACAACAGGACTAACTGGAAAGAACTTCGTACATGCTGACGTACAATTGGATCAATTCTATCAACCATATATATCTATCGAGTTCGACGACGAAGGATCAAAACTATTCGAAGA
>Ga0307989_1000533_pt1 | contig 24521 bp, 20 predicted proteins | sample EllFjometagen185_FD_203164 | JGI IMG/M metagenome (GOLD analysis project Ga0307989, IMG submission 203164) | Marine microbial communities from Ellis Fjord, Antarctic Ocean - #185 | ecosystem: Environmental > Aquatic > Marine > Unclassified | place: Southern Ocean | collected 2014-10-08 | reverse complement strand
CAACACACAACACATGGCAGTCGGACGAGACATCCGCCTCACCAGCCCAGCAATCCAAGAGTCCTACATCAAAGGCCTCCTCGAATCAGGACTCTCAGTCACCGACGTAGGCCTCGCACCATCTCCAATGATGTATTTCGCCAGCTGCTGCCCGGCCCTAGCCTTCGACTCAGCCACCAATATCACAGCATCCCACAACCCCAAAGAATACAACGGCATCAAAATAGTAGCCAACAACGCCCACTCAATCTGCGGTGACGAACTTCAGGAAATTTTGAAACTAATTGAATCCGACGATTTCGACGAACCAACGCCAGACGAAGAACCACCAAAACTCGATGAAGAAGACATCTGGCCACTATACAAAGAAGAACTAATCTCAAAAATCGACCTACTCCCTTTCGAAAACCTCGCAATAAAACGCGGCACAACAGACAACGCCAGCAAACCCCTCAAGATAGTAATCGACGCAGGAAACGGAGCTGCAGGCCCATTCGCCCCAGACCTCCTCAAGGAACTCAACGTAGAAGTAGTCCCTCTATTCTGCGACCCTGACGGAACTTTTCCAAACCACGAAGCAAACCCAGAAGAACTCCGCAATATGAAAGACCTCATCACCGAAGTCAAAGCTCACAAAGCAGACCTAGGAATAGGATTCGACGGAGACGGCGACCGCATAGGTATCGTAGACGAAGAAGGCACTCACTACTCAGCAGACTACCTGCTACTCATGCTCACCCGCGATCTCCTCACACGCCAAACAAAACCACAAATCGTCTTCGACGTAAAAGTTTCACAAGCAATCATCAACAAAATGAGCGAACTCGGCGCAATCCCAGTAATGTCAAAAACCGGACACAGCTTCATCGAACAAAGAATGAAAGAACTCCAAGCACCACTAGGCGGCGAAGTTTCAGGCCACATGTTTTTTGGCGAAAACTATTATGGATTCGACGACGCATTCCTCGCAATGCTCAAAGTCCTCGAAATCCTCGCCCGATCACTCGCCGGCAATAACCCAACAACAGGCACCCCAACCCCCTTCTCACGCCTCTTTGACGATCTCCCAGAGACATACATGACTCCCGAATTCAAAGCCCACACACCAGACGACAAGAAATTCGCAATCGTCGAAAAACTCACCTCACACTTCACCGACGAAACCGACTACGAGTGCATAACAATCGACGGTGTCCGCGTAAAATTCGACGCACTTTCTTGGGGAGCAGTCCGCGCTTCCAACACCAGCCCCAACCTCACCCTCCGGTTCGAAGCCACAAGCCCAGAACGCCTCGCTGAAATCCAAGCCGAATTCATCACCGAGCTCAAAAAACACCCGGATGTAGATCTAGGATGGTATGAGGGTTAAACCACCTCCACTCACAGCCTATTCCCCTAGCCCTTCCTTCTTCAACCTCTCTTCCCAAATTTTCAGCACAACCTCTCTGTACATAAAACCCTCACCTTTCTTCAAACGATCAACCAATCCTCCGGCTCTATCTAATGGAGCAAACTTAACATAAATCTCCAAAAACATAGCGTTGTACTTTTCTTTTTCAGCACTAGGCAACACCTTTTCCATAAAATCATATACATATTCTTCTTCTCCCTTGTCAACAAAAGACTGTAAGATTTCATAATAATAGGAAGACCTTCCCAAAGACATCACCCCATCATCATTCAACATTTCATCACAATACCTTTTCGCACTCTCTAACTTCCCCAAACCAATCAAAGTCCTCGCATATTTCAAATAAAAACTCTCTTTCGAACCTCCCCCCGTAGTAGGATGCTCCAAAGCTTCTCGAAAAACTCTATCAGCATCCTCACTCCTCCCCGCTTTTTCATAAACATCAATCAATAAGTCATAAAACCGAACAGAACCAAGACCTCCAAAATCTTCATCTCCTCTCTTCTCATACAAATATTCCATTATCTGAACCCCACCTTCATAATCGCCCTCTTCCTCCAATTTTGGAATCAACTGATTCGACATTTCTTTACAAAAAACGCCCTTTTCGTAAGCCCTTCTCATAACTTCCACTTTAATATCCCAATCACCAGCTTTTCGAGTAGGAAACTTCGTCAAAAACCCCTCAAGTAAACCTTCCCCAACCGAACCTTTGTCTAACATTTCAAAAATCACATCTCGAGCCACTGCTCCATTTCCCATCGCCATAAGAAGAAAAACTTCATAACATTCACGAGACAGCTCTTTATTAAGCAAAACCTCCAAAGGAACAGAAGCAGAACCATGCTTCCCTTTTTCAGAAATAAATAAAAGATCTATAGATTCCTCAACTCTATACTGTCGACCATCCGATTCACGCCCCAGACCAGACTTATCATACTTCACCATCAATGAATTAACCGCATCCTTTAATGTAGAAAAACCATCTTTCACATTTTTATTCACACCCTTCATCCCATACCTCCTACCATTAACATCCAAACCAAAAGTTCCGATGCTGAAAGCGTCAAATTTTCCATCTTCTCTTTCTTCAACCCAAACACATATAGCATGGCCAGGAATATTCATCACATGAGCATTTCTCCCCTGCCTTTCCAAGATTGCTTGTGCAAAAAAAGCCCAATCATCACAATCTCCCAACATTTTTAATTTCTCCACCCTTTGAACAGTCTCTTCCGGCAATTGCCAATAATCAGTTCCTCCCCCCAAATTTGGGACCGTATAGGTAGCATCTCTTTTGGCAGGATCATCATGAAGATAAACAAAAAATTGCTCAAAAAATATCGCCAGTTGCTTTGGAGTTTTGAGCTTCAAAGCCAAGGCATCCAAATATTCATCAGGGGTAAGCTCAGGCTTTTGAGCCTTCTCATATTCATACAAACCAAACTGCCCACCCTCATCATCTACCAACAAACGCGAAATAACTTTATTGCCGCTAACCATATGCGTAAACACATCCAAACCCTCCTCATCCTTCTTATAAAAACGGATAATCCTACCTTCATCTTCATCATTCAAATAAGAAATTTTCCTAGTCAAAACTCCATCTTCAAAAGACTCATGTTGTAAATTTTTATTATTTTTCCCATACAAACTCTTAGACGAAATTTGCTGAGTAAACCCATTGTACTGAACATACTTTCTCTTAACTTCCCCGGAACGAGACTCGAAAACTTCAGAATAGCTATCATTACAATAATTAATACGACTTAGACCCAATTCATCAAAAATCTTTCTATCGTAACGAAAACTTCGGGCATTAGACCCTCTAACTTCCCACATAGACACTTCCACCCCTCTATCTTCATCATAAAGTTCCCACCTCAAGGCATCCCGCAAACGTTTTTTCTCTTCCACCAAATCCCAAACATCAAACTCAGCAATCACATCAACCAACTCCGGAAAATCCGTGGCAAAATATTCCTCTAAGGTGCGCCCCTTGCCAACACTAGTATTAAGAATACCGCGAACCACCTCGTCAGAATTTCCAACCTTGAGCTGCTCCAACTTCCGAAGAATCTGCTTCTGTTTTTTCTTAAGTTCAAGCTTGTTTTTATTACCAACCCTTACTGCACCCTCAGGGACACCCTTTTTGACTAACAAAACTCCATGAGGAAGTGCCAAATAAGAAACCTCAATTCCCCCTATTTCAATTGAAAACTCTATCATAACACCACCTCTGTACCGAAACACTGTATCCTCACCAACCCCAACACCCTTCTCCTCAATTCTCTTAAAACATTCCACTATCCCAGTTCCGGTTGCCGACTGCGTCATATACTTCACTCCCTCAATCTTTGGCTTAAATCCATTAATTTCAATCTCATCAAGCTCATTTGCAGAATACACACCATTAGAACCATAATAATAAACATTGAAATACTTCAGAAATTCATCCAAAGACTTCAACCCAAGCTTGTTCGCTTGCCGAGCTATAACAGGATTTTGATAAAAAGCCTTCCAATCAGCATTATCCAAATCTCCATCACCCAGATAAGAATTTGTCGACTCACTAATCTCACGCAAAATTTGCGTTTTCAATTTTTGAAGCAAAGCCTCTCGTTTTTGATCAGCCTCAGCCAAATCAGTAATTTTAGCATCAAGACCAGCCTCAACCTGACCAATAAATTTTTCCTGATTTTGCTTACCTAAAGCCATTTTTTTGTTTTTACGAGAAACTTAAGTCATTATCAGAAACCACCCTCCTACCCTTGATAAGTTTGCGTTTTTTCACCTCACGCAAAACCGTTTGAAGAAAAACAATTTCCTTATCTTTCTTTTCAACACCTTGCTCAAGTTGAGCAATACGAACCTTTTTTTGTTTTTGATTATTCATTTTTTTTAGTTATTAGCATCCTTCCCCACCCGAACAATGTCATCAAAAGGAGAAGAGAAAGGAGAAACAAAAAAAGAAATGAGAGAAGCCCTAACAATATCTTCTATACCATTCTCATCTATAATTTCATCAGCATCAGCAACACCCTTAGGAAACTTTTCATCATGCAACGCTGCCAAAGCATAAAGTATCTTCTCCCTAGCAGTCTCTGACTGTTTCAAAAACTGATCAAAATCAAAATCACCAAACTTTTCAGGATTTACAAGAACAGAAGCAGCATCCCTCACTAACGTCTCAAACTCACCAACGTACTCAGAAAACAGCTTCCCCTCAAAAGCAAAATCACCAAGCCCACTCTTATACTCAGCCAAAACGTCCAGGCCATCCTCCAAAAGAGCGGCACACTCCTCTCTCGAATAAGGGATTTCTCTCTGCTCAGGAAAAGACTTAATAGCTTTAACTTTGTCCTTAACCATAGGAGATTCCCCAATACTCTCATCTAAAGAATTTACACGAGCTTGAATATTTTTGCTTCCAACAACAAGATCAGAACCAAGCTTTTTTTCAGGCACCGGCTCAACATCATTCCCCGCCAACTTTCTCAAAACCGCACGAACATCCTCTACAAAGAACTTCACAACCTTCCCTCCCTCCGTCTTCGCAACAAACACAGCTCCATCTCCATTCACCACACCCAGCAACGTCCTGGGCAATTCAAAGTTAGGATATCCCACCGTTGGATCAGCCTCCTCAGCCCACACTCCCGTCCCCCACTCTGCGATCAATTCCTCGGCCACATCCATCAAACGAGCCATATTTTTAGCAACGTCCTCGGATTCAGACTTCATCAACCCAGCAATCATTTCGTCCGAAAACCCATAAGCAGTCAAAATTCCTCGGCTCAAACCCTCAACCCTAGAATTCAATTCCATAGTCTCCGAAAACTCAGCCCTTTCGGCCCGACTTTCAGCAGAACCACTGGGCCCATTCGAAACTTCCACTTTTTCTGAAGCCTCACCTCCCCCTCCTAATTTTCCAATTTTTCGTCCAGCCATATAATTTTATTTTAATTTTTATTAATCCAAATTCATCTTCCCATCCTTCGCCAGTCCGGCCGCCTCCAAAAGACCACAAAGCTCATCATAAGATTTTTTAGTTGCTCTGTTCAAAGGAACCCTTCTTTTAAATTCCCTAGCAACATCCTTCAAATGAGACAAATCCGTCACATAATCACCCTCACACAACAGTGCTTCCATCACCAAAACCGTCCCAAGTGCAACTGGGTCATTTTCAGTTTTTTTAACCTTGTGAACAAATTCAAAAGCTAAACTATCAGAACCAATCCTGTAACATAAATCCGCGAACTTCGCGAGAAGCATACGCCTAGCTTTCTTGGGCAAACGAACACTTTCAACATAATCCAAATACACAATCGAGAAACTTTCCAGATCAGCAGAATCTAGATAAAATTTCATATAAGCTGCAAAAATCTGCGGAGTAGGGGTTTCCAAAAACGCCCTTCTAAAAATAGCCTCTGCATAGGCATTTTCAATATTTTCAACAACAGCAGTAATCATCTCAGAATTGCCCGAATATTTCCGCAAAATCTTCACCCCCGCATCTACAGCATCATCGCTAGTAGAAAGAGTCCCTTCAACATCATCAAAACCTGCTTCTATAATCGAAAATTGATCGTACAAGAATCGGTCCAAAAAAACCTCCACAGGATATGATCTCCACTTCCTCTCCCCTCTCTTCGGAATTTCCAAAATCTGCACAGTATCATCAACTCTATAACGACCGCCTCCCCTCAAACCCAGACCTCCTGAATCAAATTTTACCATCAAAGAATTTATAGCCTTCTCCAAGTCATCATAACCATCAGCACCATCGCTACCACCATTCTTGTCCAATCCAAAAGTCCCAACACTGTAAGCGTCATACTTACCATCAGGACGAATATCCACCCACACACAAGTCGCATGCGCTTCAGAAATAGAATCATGAGGGTTAGGATCAGGAACATAGAAAACCAAAGCATGCTGCCCTTGACGTTTCAGAATTTCCTTGGCCAAAAAAGCATAATCATCACAATCCCCCAGCATCATATTGTCCTTGATCCGTGTAACTGTTTCATGAGCAAACTGCCAATAATCCGTATCCTCACACATCTTTGGAGGCTTCCAAAACTCCTCCCTCTCTCGAATCTCTTTCGTATCTTGCATATCACTTACCTGTAGGAAATCCTTGTGAGTACTCTCCCTTGCGACAATCCCATCCCCCACGTATTCCATAAAATACTCCAAAAACATATTCAATTTCTCCGGAGTATCCAAAACTTTCGCCAAAAAATCTATGTACTCATCTGGATCTATATATCCATATTTTTCTATATAAAACTTGTACGTTCCAACCTCGACACCATTTTTGGCAAACATAACCTTATCCTTAGCTTTCGACTCATCAACACCTCCATATTGATCAACTTCATAGTAAATTTTGGACATTTTTTGCCCATCATTATAATTAATATCAAAAGCTGTCGAACCATTTTTGAAAGATATCTTTTTTATCTGCCCATCATTTTCGTAATAAACACGTTTATAATCTTTGCTCCCATCATCCCTACCAAAAGTTTCCGCCTTAACTCGCCCATCAATTCGCACATAAGTAGTAACTACGTCATATCCCTCTTTAGGCCTACGATCAATAACAGAAATAGTGCTATTAGCGTATTCCTCCGATCTCATCGAACCCACTCCATAATTATCCAACTCTTTTTTTGTTTCACCATAATACAAACAAGGAGAAGCCCCCCCAAACGAGTTTTTTTCATACACATAAAGATCCTGCTTATAATCATACAAAGTCCTACCAATAGAACTCTTGTCCAACATTGACCTAGACAATCCCGCCAAAACAAAATATTCAGCCCCAAGCTCCTCAGGAATCCAAGAGAGGTCCACCTTTTCAGAAAGATACTCATAAGGCCAAATATTATATAAAATTGAACTTCTATTATCAACATCCATATCCAACTTCCGCAACTTCTCAGAAAATGAAAAAACCTTATAATGCAAATTATGGTAAAGATCCTCAATTTCATCATCAATCCCCTCAGGCCTATCATCCACAACCCTCAAAACATTCAATTGTGAAGCAACATACTTCACTTTTTTTCGCCCATCCATAACCACAAACTCAAAACGCCCATAACCCAAATATTTACATTCCAAATCCATATCTATCAAATCAACAATCTCACTTCTTTCAGCCAACAATCCAACAGCCTTCTCTATCCCAGCCCTTTCCTCAGAAGAAATCCCAAGAGGTAAGTTTTTAAAATCAATAGCATGCCCCCCAACACTCAACCTATTAATGTTGTAATAATGCTGATCTATTTCCACATAATACCCATTCGTAACCTCTCTTTCAAGGTCAGTTCGAAACAACAAATCCAAAAACTCTCCAAAATCCACAACCCCAATCTTCCGACAAGCATCTTTAACCACAGGCTTGTTATAAATAGATTTCCATTCATCCTTCTTAATAACCAAATCATCCAATTCACACTCAGTCCCACTCATAGCACATTCCTCCAACTCCGCTTGAAGCAAAGGCAAAATATCCTCAAGCTGATTAGCCATATTGAAATTTCGAACCTTCAGGTACTTCACCCTCGAGTCAAACCCTTTCACAAGCTGATCAAGAAACTTCCCCCTTTCTTGATCCAATCCCATAGGTTCTCGCTCCTGTGATTTTGCACGTTCTACACCCATATTTCTTAGAAATTTAAACTTATTTAAATTCAAAATTATCTAAGAATTATACCACAAAAACACCCGTCAATCAACGCCTCAAAGCCATTTCAACAGGTTGAACCCAAAACTCCAATCACTGCCTTGATAGTAGCTGATAAATTCCCACAGCAACCTCGCTGCGAGTCATTTCTTTCAACGGATCGTATTCAAGAAACGAAAGATCATACTCCTCCAGTGCATCAAAATATTTTTGATACCAAGGAGAACTATCTTCCTCCGGAACAGCCAATTCAAGAGCCAACGAAAGCATCTTTGCAAACTCAGCAACATTCACAGCATCACCTCCACGAAAAGTCTTGTCCGGATAACCAGAGACAATCCCAAGCTCAGTGGCTCGAACAACAAACCTCGCATACCACACAGAGCTAGGAACATCCGTGTAACCAGTCTCGTCACCTATCTCAGCAACAAACATATTGCTCCTTGTTCTCAATAAAACCTTGGCAACTTCCGCCCTATTTATAGGATCGTCTCCATCAAAACTTCCATCAGGATTCCCATCAATAACATCCCTGTCATACAAATATATAGCAGCTTTCCCTTCCTCACTTTCCGCATCAACATCAGAGAAAGGATTCCTGCCAGGAGCAGCCTCAACTTCCTGAAACGCAGCACCAATAGTCCTTGAATATGTATTATTTATCTCGTTAGTTTCCTCAATCAAATTATCAGGATCAATAGTGACAGTTATCACTCCATCATTTGAAACATCAGACTGCTTTACCCACCAAAAATATCCCCACTCACCTTCCGTATAACCAACAGGAGTACTTGCATACTCATTTGCCCCCAAACCATAAAGCTCAAATTCATTATCATTCATATTGCTCCAATTCCTCTCTGTTCCATCAGGGTAAGAAATATTCAACTTCAACTCACCTTCCCCGGCAACTTCTGAATTATTTTTTATCTTAGCAAAAATTTTGTAAGCAGGAATTATTGTCCCAAGATCCGCCATCGTTTCCCCACATTTTCCACAATCATAATTCTCAACTTTTATATCCTCAACAACATAATCAGGTTTAAATGAACTATCTTCATTACAAGCACCTAAGCCACAACCATTCACACAAACAATTTCTTCTTCTTTCAAACCAGACTCATCACAAGAATATTCCACCAAAACACCTTCGTCCTTACAATAATCATCATGCTCTTCAGTTTCATAAACAGCAGTCCCAGGAACAAACCTATTCCCATGCTCTTCAGAATAAAAACTATCAAAACCACTCTTGAAATCAGCACATGTAGAGCCTCCTCCAACAATAACCTCTATAGAATTTGTCACAAAACGATTCTTCAAACCATTTTCTATAACAATATCGTAAACTTCAAAATAAACTTCCACCGAACCACTCTGCATAGCCGTACAAGTACGGACAGCACCCTCAACAAAATCACACTCCAAATACGAACCAGATCCAAATATAGTAATCATATTTGGACTTTCGTCCTCGTTGTACAAAGGAATTTCGTCACTCAATACTTCCGCAGTAAAAACAATATCCTCTCCAACCTCAACAAACAAAACATCCCCAGAGATATCATGATCAGACGTCATAACAAAATTAGACTCATCAAGAACATCCACCAGGTCATGTTCCACATAATCCGCAAAAACCAACTGAGAAAACAAAAGGAAAATACCCAAACTTGAAATAAACTTTTTCATACCATATTGAGTTAAGAATAAACTCAATATACCTAGTCCTCCGGCACAACACAAATCTCTTCTCCTTTTTTCTCAACCATCACGCCATCAACGCCTGCATCATTCTTGCACGCACGAATCGGCTTGTCCCAAGAAGCAAATTTGCAATCCGGATAACCAGAACATCCCCAGAAGGGTTTTCCACCACGCCGAGTTCTCTTCTGAGTCAAAGTATTTTTCAAACATTTTGGACAAGTAATACCAGTGTCATTATCTTGACCATCCAAAGATACGATAGTTTTACATTTTGGATAAGCACTACAACCCAAGAAAGGTCCATAACGACCCTTTCGAACAGTCATCGGCTCTCCACATTTCTCACATTTTTTATCAGCATGTTCTTCCTGCAATTTCACTATCTCCTCGTCGACAGGCTTTGCAGCACCATCAGCTTCCATAGGTTTTGCATTCTTACATTCAGGATAATCACTACAAGAAAGGAATTTCCCAAATCGTCCAAGCTTCACAGTCATCGGCTTTCCACATTTATCACAAATTTCATCAGTAGTTTCCTTCACAACATCTTCTTTGTTCACACTTCCCATTTTTGAATCAATCAATTCATGGAAAGGCGTATAAAACTCCCTCATCATCGGAACCCATTCCAATTTTCCTTCAGCAATGGTATCCAGTTTTTCCTCCATCTTCGCAGTAAATTTATAATCAACAACTTCAGTAAAATGCTCAATCAAAAAGTCAGTCACAATTTCCCCAACATCAGTCGGAATCAAATATTTCGCATCCTTCTCAACATATTTCCGCGTCTGAATAGTAGAGATTGTAGGCGCAAAAGTTGACGGTCGCCCGATCCCTTCAGACTCCATCTTCTTTACCAACGACGCCTCAGTATATCGAGCCGGTGGTTTTGTAAAATGCTGAGTATTTTCAAGTCCAAGATTTTCAACTTCTTCGTCAGCAACTAATACAGGCAAAATCACATCTTTTTTATTAACCTTGCTCTCTCCTTCCTCCCCTTCTTTCGCTTCCGCAGTCTCCGCAGCTTTCGCCTCAGCTTCCTTTGCATCCGCATCTTTGTCATCATCATCCTTGCCTTCAGTATAAACTTTCATAAATCCGTCAAACTCAACAGTCTGACCCTTCGCTACAAATTTCACATCAGCATCGATTTGTGGATCAACCACAACTACAACCTGATTCAATATCGCTTGCTCCATTTGAGAAGCAATTGTTCTTTTCCAAATCAATTCATAAAGTCTTCCCATGTCTTTGTCCAAGTAACCCTTCGCGTCGTCAGGATGTACAGACAAATCTGTAGGACGAATGGCTTCATGCGCTTCTTGAGCACCCTTTTTCCCTTTGTATTTCCTAGGTTCAGCCAACGCATATTTCTCACCAAAACGTTCAGTCACAAGTTTCTTGGCTTCTTCCAAAGCAACATCCGCCAAATTCACGGAATCAGTTCTCATATAAGTAATGAAACCTCTAGTGTCCTCTTTTGAAACACCGCCAGGCCTCTTCACATCACCTTCATATAATTTCTGTGCAATCATCATCGTCTTCTTGACCGAAAAGCCAATCTTTCTAGATGCCTCCTGCTGCAAAGTAGATGTAGTAAACGGAGCCGCAGGATTCCTCTTTGATTGTTTTTCTTCAACAGAGGCAATCTTGTACGACGCACCTTCCAATTTTTCCAAAATTCCTTTCACCTCATCTTCCTTCGCCAATTTTTTCCCAGTTTCACCTTTTTCCATAACTGCAAAGAACTTCTGATTTCCATAATCATCTTCCTTCATCTTTGAAAACTCTCCACGAATTTTCCAATATTCCTCAGGATTAAAAGCTCTAATTTCTCGTTCTTTATCAACAACCAATCTCACCGCAACACTTTGCACACGCCCAGCAGACAGTCCACGCTGAACCTTACGCCAAAGCAATGGTGACAATTCGTAACCAACCAAACGATCCAAAATTCGACGAGCTTGCTGAGCATTCACCAAGTCATCGTCAAGTTGACGAGGATTTGCGATAGCAGCCTCAATAGCTTTCTTTGTAATTTCATGAAAGACGATCCTTTCAACAGGATTCTTTTTTGCATTAATCTTGAGAGCCGACAAGAGATGCCACCCAATGGCTTCTCCTTCTCGGTCTTCATCAGTTGCGATCCAAACTTTAGTATCAGCTCCGATCTCTTTCTTCAGCATCGAAACGGTTTTTTTCTTATCAGTCGAAACCTCATACTCAGGCGTAAAATCATTCTCAATATCGATTCCCATTTTTGATTTCGGCAAATCGCGGATATGACCCATTGATGCCAAAACCTTATATTCGTTGCCCAAAAAGTTCGAGATTGTTCTCGCTTTTGCTGGGGACTCCACAATTACTAAATTTTTCGCCATATTTTCAGTAGTTAAGTTTCAATTAAGTTCGACTTCTCTATGACCCACTTTGTATATTAGAAGGTACCGTAAGTCAAAGTTTTTTTATACGAAAACGCCAAAACTCACGAACAATCAGTCCTTACTTTTCCTATTGAACCATCTTCCCCCTCCAAAAGTCCAAACGTATTTTCATAAACCGCCAACTTCGCAGCAAAGATTTCCGGATTGGCAAGATAGTACTCAATCCCTCGTGCATGATAATCCCCACTCAAAACCATAAACCTCTTGCCAGGGTTATCCTCAATCACACGCAGTGTATTTCTCAGCATTGCAAGGGTTCGACCATCAGTGGCCAAAGAAAAATCATACCAACTGTAACCATCCCCCTCGGCCCTCATAAGAACCGCGGAGGCCGTGAATCCAACAAAAGCCTCACAACAACATGCTAGAACAGCCCTCCTGGTCCACCCTCGCTTCCTTTCAGGATCAACTGAGTCTTTATATAAAAAAGCATTTGCACCCAAAATCACAGGAGTAGTAATCATTGCGGGGACAATTATCGCCGCAGCAATCGCTTTTTCTTTTATAGGATCAATAAAAAAAGCCTCTTTTCCAGACCTAATTGCATACGCCGCTAACTCAGAAAAATAATCACCAGCCCACAGACAATCCTTCTCGCGAAAAGGATCTGCCAAATGTTCCAACAGAACAATATCTGCAGAGTTTATTGCAGACAAAATCACACCCCTAGCTCTTTCCAAGTCTTCCGCACTATGTCTTACACCAACATTCTGAAAAACAGAGCCATTCACCCTGTGAACCTCGTTTGTACCAAAATGCCCCGATCGACGCTCCGCAACAGCACTCCCTTCAACATCATTAGATAAAGGAGACTCCTCTGGAACCTGGGAAGGAACAAGTTCGCTTTTGGAAAAAGCCCCTGCCCACACAGCAAGAGAATCTGACGCCGGAATAATACTAAAAAGCGCCGTTTTCAATGCAGCACGCACTCTCAAATCCGGCTGTTCTTCCGGATTTATTTCCGGCTCTCCCAGGTTTGTTGGCAAACTTTCTGTGGTGTCTTTTGAAGCCATAAGGGCGAAATATAACCAACCCAAAGCCCTAAGTCAAAGCATTTTATACCAAAACGCCAAAACGCCTCTTTAACAAGGCCAATTTTGCCCCAAAAACAAGTTTCCTATTGCACTAAATTTTGATTTTTTATATAAATCCTCTTGCGTACAAATTTCTAAACGCAAAAATTTTTAACCCAAAAACTATGACTAAGCAAGACCTAGTCGCTGGCGCAGCTACAACAGCTGGTGTCACAAAAAAAGACGCTCAAGCTGTACTTGATGCAGTTCTCGAGCTAATTACAAAATCTCTAAAGAAAGGAGAATCTGTAACAGTTACAGGATTCGGAACTTTCCGAGTATCAAAAAGAAGCGCTAGAAAAGGTGTAAACCCAAGAAACCCAACAGAGACTATCAAAATCCCTGCAATGAACCTTCCTGCTTTCAAGGCTGGAAAGACATTGAAGGACGCTGTTAGATAATAGTCACAGGAAGCGCAAGCGATCCAGTGACCAAAAGGCCCGAAGGGCCGCAAGAAACAAAAACACATTTCGAATTGAAGACACCACCACTCAGGTGGACACGCCCTTGCGGCGTGATCGATCCTTCACTTTTAAAAGAGACCTCCCGCAAAGGAGGTCTTTTTTTGTAGAGACGAAAAGTAGCAATTAAACTAATTAGGATCGTTGACCAGACTCTCTTAAATATTGAGCACCCTCAAGCCTTCTCGAAATAATCTCTGCTTTTAAAGGAGCTGCTCCCACAGGGATTACGGCTTCACCTCTAAAATAGCTTGCAAAACCTTCTTCATCACCTGTTTGTGTTGAAATAAATACCGGGATAGAGCTTGCTTGATCTACAATCTCTTGTATTTGTAGCCTCACCTCCTCTGATAACAAAAGAGACTCCTCGCCTATCACTATTACCCCTACTATTGATCCTTTTTCTTCAATTATCAGCTGCAATGCCAAGTTTATTTTAATTTTACTAACCACCTCTGTAACCAAACCTCCCCCTCCTCCTATCAAACCAAAAAACATTTGAATGTCTGCTGGTGTCTTTGTGCAACCTGTTAGGTTTAATACTACCAGTTTTCTTACCCGACCTCTTGCAGTCTTTGGTGGCGAGACTTCTTCTGGAGATTGAGCTGCTTCCGTTCGGACAGACTCCTCTGCCTGACCAGGCCCCCGAACACAAGGTTCATCCTTCGGATCTGACCGTAGCTGTTGTGTCGTTAATTCAGACATATTCTTTGACTTGATTTTACGTTAGCAAGAGACAAATACTACCCTCCTAACTAAAAAATTGCAAAACCTCCCCATCTCGAGTAAACTTCCAGAAGTAAAAACGACAAAATGAAACAAGAACTCCAAAAAATCCAAGACCAAGCACTCAACGACTTAAAAGCCGTAAAATCGCTCAACGAACTCAAGGAGCTAGATGTGAAATACCTTGGACGAAAAGGACTTCTAACCGAAAAACTTCGCACAATCAAAGACCTTTCAAACGAAGAAAAAAAAGAAGCCGGACAACTTCTCAACCAAACAAAGAAAGCTCTGGAACAAGAATTTGAAACCCGCGCAAAAAAACTAGAAAAATCAGACCTTGAATCAAAACTCAGCCAAGATTTTTTTGACACAACGCACCCAGGACCAGCAAACACGCAACGAAAAACAGGTTCAATCCACATACTCGCTCAACTTCAAGAAGAGGTGGAAGCAATATTCAGCCAAATGGGATACGCGATCCATGACGGACCAGAAGTCGAATCCGAATACTACAACTTTGAAGGAATAAACATTCCAGCAGATCATCCAGCCCGCGACATGCAAGACACTTTCTTCATCCGAGGCAAAAACGATCCAGAACGACACCAACGACTTGTCCTGCGGACACACACTTCACCAGTACAAGCACGAGCATTAGAAAAATACGGAGCACCACTTCGAATAATCGCACCAGGCCGAGTCTTCCGAAACGAAGCACTCGATGCGTCTCACGAACACACATTCAACCAGGTAGAAGGAATGCTAATAGACAAAGATATTTCCATAGCACACCTCAAAGGAACTATGGCAGAATTCCTATCTCGACTCTTCCAAAAAGAAGTAGAAGTCCGATTCAGACCCGGCTACTTCCCTTTCGTTGAACCAGGTTTCGAGCTCGACTTTTCATGCCTACTTTGCGAAGGAAAAGGCTGCCGAGTTTGCAAAAACACTGGCTGGGTTGAATTCATGGGCTCAGGCCCAACTCACCCAAACGTCCTCAAAGCTGGAGGTGTAGACCCAGAAGTATACTCAGGATGGGCATTCGGTTTCGGCCTAGAACGCCTAGCAATGATGAAATACGGAATCACCGATATCCGCCTATTCAATTCAGGCGACCTCAGATTTTTAAAACAATTTTCCTAACCTGTAACTTTTGTAACGTTACAAAAACTTAACCTGTAAAAGTTACCACACACAAATGTACATTTCACTCAACTGGCTCAAAGATTACGTAGACCTATCGATAGACCAATCCGGATCATCCCTGGAGAATGTTGTCGTAGGCTATGTCAAAACAGTCACAAAACACCCGAACGCAGACAGTCTGAATATCGCAGAAGTAGATATAGGAAACGAAACAGTAACAATCGTATGCGGTGGAGTGAACTTAACAAAAGACACTTACGTACCAGTTGCACTTCCCGGAGCTGTACTTCCTGGAAACTTCAAAATCAAGAAAGCAAAGATTAGAGACATCGAATCTAGCGGTATGATTTGCCACTTATCAGAACTTGGATTAGCAAAAGAAGAAGGCAAAGAAATAAGCATTATAGAAAAAGCAAAACCCGGAACCCCTTTCTCAAAAACACTCAAAAACTCACTCACACCAAAAGAGTTCGCAAGCGACCTAACATTAAAAACCGCAGAAGTTGAAGGATTTCTATCAGACAAAGAGAAACTTGCAAACGTGGTAACTGGAAAATTAGTTTCATTCAAGAAAATAGAAGGAACAAAACACCACCACTCGGCAAAAATAGACATTGGTAACAAAGAAATCTCACTAGTATTCGGATCAGTTCACAAACTAGAAGAAGGTTGGATTCTCCCAATAGCACTAGTCGGAGCAAAACTGCCTGGAGGAGAAATCAAAGAAGTTGAAATACAGGGCACTCTGTCACAGGGCATGGTCGCAACAGACGAAGAATTGGGAATTGCAAAAAGCCCAACCGGACTAACTGTTTTCCCAGAGAACACCCCTCTAGGAATTCCTGTAGCCGAGATCCTTGAGCTAGACGACATCGTAATAGAAATAGACAACAAATCACTCACACACCGGCCAGACCTTTGGGGCCACTACGGAATAGCACGAGAAGTTTCAGCAATCTACCAAACTCCTCTCAAACCATTCGAACCATCCCCAAAACTTCCAACAAAAGGGGAACAAGTAAAAGTAGACATAGAAAATTACGACCTCTGCCCAAGATACTGTGGAGTAATAATCAAGAACATCAAGGTTCAAGAATCCCCAAGCTGGATCAAACAAAGACTCCAAGCAGCAGGCCACCAAACATACAACAACATTGTAGACATAACGAACTTCATTTCATCCGAACTCGGCCAACCACTGCACGCATTCGACAAAAACCTCATAGAAGATGGCATCGTAGTAAGACTGGCAAAGAAAGATGAAAAGATGACAACACTGGACGGCAAAGAACGAAAATTCACAGAAGAAATGCTCCTAATAGCAGACCACAAAAAGCCGGTAGCAATCGCTGGAGTAATGGGTGGCGCAAACTCAGAAATCACCCCAGACACAACAGAAATCATAATAGAATCCGCGACATTCCTCGGATCAAACATCCGTAGAACATCAACAGACCTAGGGCTTCGAACAGAAGCAGTTCAACGATTCGAAAAACAACTCGACCCAAACCTTTCGCTAACAGCAATCCAGAGAGCAATCGAACTAATATTAGAAGTTAGTCCAGGCGCAGAAGTTGCAGGGCCAATCACAGACAATCACAAATTCGACGACAAACCAAAAACACTCACACTCAACGTAGAAAAAGCTCAACTCAAAATAGGAGTCCCAATCAAAAAAGCAGAGATGAAAGACATTCTCGAAAGACTCCAATTCAAAGTCACTTCACCAAAAACCACAGCAAAGGACGCACCAGAAACCCTAGAAATAACAGTCCCAAGCTTCCGAGCACAAAAAGACGTAACCATCGAAGCCGACCTTGTCGAAGAAATCGCAAGAATCTACGGATACGACAAAATCCCAGCAACGCTTCCCCTACTCCCAACAAAACTCCCAGAGCCAAACATAGAACGAACAACCAAACACGAACTACGAAAATTTATTGCATACGGACTCGGCCTAAACGAAATCTACACTTACTCATTCTACTCAAAACCCGACCTAGAAAACGCAGGGCTAGAAGAGACGGGACACCTACTCATGGACAATCCGCTCTCCGAAGATCAGTCACACATGCGAATATCACTCGCCCCAAACGTTCTCAAAAAAATCGAACTCAACGCAAAGTACAACGAACAATTCCAATTATTCGAAGTCGGACGAACATACAAAGACCTCGGCAAATATTTCCCATTAGAAGAAAAATGGATCACCGGCGCATACGTTCAAACAGCAAAAAAGAAAGAATCACCAGAGGCAGCATCAGCCCCATTCTACGCAGCAAAACAAGCCGCAACCAAAATCCTAGAGCACCTACGAATCCCTTTCTACAAAATTGCAAAAGATACAAATTTACCATACGCACATCCGAACAAAGCAATCACAATCCTCAGTCCTAAAGGCGAAACATTAGGTTCAGTATTCCTACTGCACCCACAAATCGCAAAGAACTTTGGACTCGAAAACCAGCACGTCGCAATGTTCGAACTCAATCTCACTCTACTAACAGCACTCGACAAAAAAGCGATCAAATTCAAAGAGCTTCCGAAATTCCCACCAATACAAATCGACGTTTCTGTAACAGTAGACAAAACAATCGAAATCGAAAAAGTCCGCCAAGCAATCTTGAAAGCGGACAAAAACTTAATCACTAACGTAACCCTATTCGACCTGTACGAAGGTGAAAATCTCGGACCAGACAAAAAATCTTTAGCATTCTCTGTGACCCTACAATCTCCAGACAAAACTCTAACAGACACAGAGATGACAACCACCCAACAAAACATCTTCGCAAACCTAAAGAAGATAGGCGGAGAAGTGCGAGGCGCATAAAACCCTAAAAGGAGTAGAAACATTCAATTTTTGTGGATTTTCAAGTATAATCGACCCCGGTTTACAAATAACATCCACAAATGAAAAATCATCAAAAGATACTACAACTACTCCGTGAACACGTACCGGGAGCAGAACATCATCTCGGCAAACGAATCCTTTTTTGGATAATAGCCCTGGGAATCGCAGGAACCCTCTTCATGACATTGGCGCTCGGCGCAATGATCGCGATTCTATCAATAGGACTTCCTGACGTATCAGACCTCGAAGAGTTAACAGGAGCAGAATCAACAGAAATTTTCGATAGAGAAGACAACCTTCTATACACAGTCCATGGAGAAGAAAACCGGGAATACATTCCGATAGCAGATATTTCAACAGACCTAATAAACGCAACTATCTCAATCGAAGATGACGAGTTCTTTGAACACGGAGGCCTCGATATGCTCGCAATCGGCCGAGCCGCCCTCTACGAAATATTTGGCATCGGAACACCCCGAGGAGGATCAACCCTCACACAGCAATACGTAAAAAACGCATTCCTTTCCAACGAACGAAGCTATGTACGAAAACTAAAAGAAGTAATCCTTTCACTCAGAGTTGAACGAGAATACGACAAATCAACAATCCTAGAACTATATTTGAACCGAATACCATACGGGAACAACGCATACGGCAGCCAAAAAGCAGCAAACATATACTTCGACAAAGATGCAAAAGACCTAACCCTAGCAGAGGCCGCAATCCTAGCAGCACTTCCACAAGCTCCATCAAGATACAATCCATACGGACCAAACAAATACTCACACTTGATCAGAGAATTCTCTGAAGAAGAACTTTATATAAGAGAAATCAAAGGAGAAGCCGACTTGGAAATCGAAGACTTTATCAGAGGATGCGTCGGAGACACAGTAAACCTAGGAAACGGAGAAGAAATATACATCCAAGGTCGATCAGACCTCGTACTGGCACGAATGGAAACACTAGGATATATCTCCTCCGAACAAAGACAAGAAGCAGTTAACGAAATCCAAACCCTAGAATTCGAAGAATATCGAGAAACAATCACATACCCACACCTCGTCCTTTACATCAAAGAACAACTCGAAGAAAAATACGGAAAAGACGTAGTTGAAAAAGGAGGATTAAAAGTCTACACAACCATCGACCCAGACCTCCAAGACTATGCAGAAAAAATCTCATACGAAAGAGGAAACGCAAACGCAGCAGCATACGACGCCAACAACAACGCAGTACTAGCCGTAGACCCAAAGACTGGAGAAATTCTAGCAATGGTAGGTTCCCGCGATTACTACGACGACGACATAGACGGAAAGGTAAACGTAGTAGTCAGACCACGACAACCAGGTTCAAGTTTCAAACCAATCGTATACGCACAAGCATTTTATAATGGATATGGACCTGCCAGCATAATTTACGACGTACCAACCAAATTCGGATCAGACCAACCACAGAACTACGACGGAGCATTCATGGGACAAATCCCAATCAGAAAAGCCCTAGGGCAATCTCGAAACATCCCAGCAATCAAAGCCTACTTCCTCGCAGGAAACCAATCAAAAATAATCAAACTATCCGAAGCAATGGGAATCTATTCCCTAGACCAAAGCCACAGTTACGGATACCCACTCGCCCTAGGAGCCGGAGAAGTTTCACTTTGGGAAATGGTAACTGCATACTCAGTATTCGCAAACAATGGCGAAAAACCAGAGCTCACTCCAATAATTAGAATCGAAAACTCAAACGGAGACGTCCTCGAAACAAACGAAGAACTCAAAGAAATGGACGAAGTCCTAGATCCACAAATCGCATTCTTGATCAACGATATACTTTCAGATGAATCAGTCAAAGCCGGAGGCAATCTATCAGTAGATGGCCACACAGTCGCAGCAAAAACCGGAACCTCAACCAAAGAAAACAAAAAAGACGCAGGAGGAGGATCAGTATCCCCTGGCGACGGTTGGACAATCGGATACACACCCTCAGTTGTAGTAGGTGTTTGGGTCGGTAACACAGACGGAGCACCCATGAATTACTCCGCAAACGGTCACGACGCAGCTGGAGCGATATTCCGCCCAGTAATGGCAAAAGCTCTCCAAGGAACCGCCAACGAATCATTCCCAGAACCAAAAGGAATTAAACACGTAGAAATTTCAAAAGTCTCAGGACTACTTCCAGGACCAACAACTCCAAGTAGCTTCATCGCCACAGACGTATTCGCAAATTTTGGAGTTCCAACAGAAATCGACAACAGCTTTTACAAAGTCAAAGTCGACAAAATTTCAGGCCTGCTCGCAACCGAACACACACCAAAAAGCGCAGTCGAAGAAGTCCTATACATCAACCACAAACCAATAGCTGAGTACGAAAGCTGGAGAATAGCAATTATAGACTGGTACAAAAACGACACCCAGTCAAAAGTCCCAGCCGAATACCAATCAGCAGGAATAAAAATAGCATTCGGAAATCCACCAAGTCAAAAAGACAACATCCACACAGCTACCTCCGCGGCAAAAGCACCTACAATCCGCCTAATTGAACCTGTTGCAAACTCACTGATAGCTCCAGGAAACTTCCGAGCATTAGTCGATTATGACTCAGCGAACGGAGTGGACAGAATTGAATACTACGTAAACGATGAACTCAAATACACTGCCCCTGACCTACCATTTACAGGGTACATTCGAATCTCACCATTAATGGCCAACAACTCACTCAACTTGCTTCGAGCAAAGGTGATCGACAAACTAGGATACTCTGACGAGGTAGTAATCGAGTTCAAAGTCGCAAAGTAAAACACACCCCCGAAACCTGTTAGCGCCCTTGCCTTGGCCGTCACTTTCATGTTATAATACTAAGAAATCTTAGAACCCATTAATGAAAAATTTCCCGCAGTAAATGAAATACACAAAAGACAAAATAGAAGCGCTCCAATCAAGGTGGCAAACCACAAAAGGGAAAAACCTCGTCAAAAAAATCAAACAAACGAGGTGTTACTTGAGCCCAATCCTTTTTCGAAAAGTCGTCCAAAACTTCCCACACATCAATGATGATGAAGTCACAGACGCAATCGATCTTCGAGGAATCAACCTGTCAGGCTTTGACTTTCGTGTAGCGGTAAAAGAAGACGACTCTGGATACGAAGAAGAAATCGCAATCCTCTCATACATTCATTTCGAGGGAGCAGCATTGAAACACGCAACATTCCAAGACGGAAAAATCCATGATTGTTTCTTTGAAGACTCAGACGTAACTCACACAAACTTCAAAAACGCATCAATAAATTCTTGTAATTTTGAAGACGCAGACGCAACTGGAACACTACTGGCCGGAGCAAACTTAACAAACTGCAACTTCCACAACACAAAGATGCGCGAAGTGAACTTGAGCGCAGTCTTGACCGACCAATCAACAACTTTCTCAAAAATTCTCCAAGACGAAGCGGAAGGAAACTTCCACATAGCGTCAATCCAATACAAGCAAATCCGAGAAATGTACAAGAACTCAAGTCTCCACAAAGAATCCGACTACTACCATTACCGAGAAATGGTCTCCAGACGAAAACAGAAAACAATGTACAACCCATTCCGAGCTCTAGACTTTATTTTCGGAGACCTAACATCAAAATACGGAACTTCAATTATCAGAATAGTAATCTGGATGTTCATGGTAATCGCCATATTCACCCTAATATTCTGGTCACTCCAAAACGTTGCCTACCACGGCGAACAAACAACCCTGAGCCTAGTAGACAGTCTATACTTTAGCCTGACAACCTACACCACAATCGGATACGGAGACTTCCACCCACTGGGCATATACAGACTCTTCGCCGCAATAGAAGGACTCTTCGGAATCATCCTAACATCCCTCTTTACAGTTATCGTCGCGAGACGAATCATCAGGGACTAAACCTCTAGAATTAGCAATTGCCTCTACCTACACAAGAACCTATACTGTGCAGGCTTTTCTCCACTCACAAATGAACAAAACCACACAAACACTCCTAGCCGAACTCAACAAAACCAGCAAAGAATTCTGGAACATCTCCCCAGAAACTGGGCAGTTCATTCACGAATTAATCCTCACAAACCCAGAAATCCGCACAATCCTAGAAATAGGAACTAGCAACGGGGTTTCAGGAATTTGGATGGCAGAAGCTTTAAGAAAAAAATCACCCGACCCCTCAACAACAACCAAAAGCAAAACCCACCAACTCCACACCATAGAATCCCACAAAAAACTCAGATTCAACCTGGCAAAAGAAAACTTCGCCAAAGCAGAACTCACCCCCTTCATCACCCAAATCCTCGGCCACGCACCAGAAGACCTCCCCACAGAACCAGCCCAATTTGACCTCATATTCCTCGACGCAACCAAATACGAACACATCGACTATCTCAAAACACTCCTCCCCCGAACCCACAAAGGAACCATCATCATCACAGACAACGCAATCTCCCACAAAGCCGACCTCACCACATACGCCAGCGAAATCACCCAAAACCCTTCATTCGAAACTCACCTAGTCGAAATCGGCACAGGCCTCTTGATCAGCACACGAACAGCCTAAGCCCCCCCCCCATTCTCTTAGATCCTACAAACCTTACCAATACTGAAACTCATAGCGCCAACCTCAGTCAAAAGATCGTCATCAGACAAATCTTTTTTACAACCTTCCACGCACAAATCAAACGCTCTTTGATTAAACACATCCATAGGCCGAAACCCCTTTTCCACAAGAAACCGAAAAGTATCTGGTTGACTAGGCAGCCCAACATCACCACCCCCTCCTTTCAAAACCCCACAAGAATGCGGGATCCCCACAGACAACAAATTCCTCCGACTTCTAGCAATAATCGTCTCAGCAACATCCATCATAAACCACCCCAGCCCCTCCCTTTTGACATGAGACTCTCTATGATAATTACGCCACCCACCATCCTCCGAACAACTGAAAGTAAAGTCAGCAACAATCCCCTTCTCCCCATGCAAAGACAACTCAAAAGAATTAAAAACATGTATAAAAGGATTATTGCCCCAACACTTCGCGACAAATTCCAACTCACCCAGGTTGGGACGAACAATAACCGAAGAATGCTCCATTTTCCCACTATCAGCCTCCCCCGCTATATCAGAAACAACTCCCAAAACCTGATCCCCATAATCTGACTCTTCTCGAAATTTCATAATAAACAAATAATTGGTAGTTTTTTAAACAATCCTTCAGAGACATATTAGATACAGATTCTACCCGCAAACCCCCATTTTGTCAACCCCGGCCCTCAAAGAAGCCAAAGCCTCCTTTCACCAAGAAAAACTTGACCACAATTTACTTAAATAAAAGTTTCAAAAAACCTGTTGTCAAAGCTAATACAACACCTCCTCCACCCTCCCCCTAAACCATCAAATCCTTCAAATCCTTCCTTCCAGACCTCTCCGGCTTTTCATCAACATGCCCCAGCAAAGTAATAGCCACAGGCAACACTCCAGCATCCTCTCCCAAATCAAACATATTCATCAGATCCTCTTCGTCAAAAGACCCAACCCACAAACTCGACACACCAATAGCCGCCGCCCCCAACTGCGCATACGCACAAGCCAAAGTCGCATCCTGCACACAATAAAGCCCACGCCCACGCTCACCAAAACGCTCCCCAGATTCCTCAGGCACCGCAAAGAAAACAATCAACGCAGTCGCTCCAGCAAATCTCTCCTCTTGCCCAGCGCCTTTCCCAATCCGCGCAATTTCAGCCTCATCCTTCAGCACACGAATCCGATAAGCTTGCTTGTGTCCGGCATTCGGCGCCAACTGCATCACCTCCAAAACTTCCTGAACATCCTCGTCGCTCACCTTCTTCCCATTATATCCACGAACTGAAACACGATTTTTGATAACTTCTGAAAATTCCATAGTATTAAAGTTAAATTTTAAAGCCAAACCACTTCTTCAATGCACTCACCGCCTGTCCTCTGTGACTGATCTCATTCTTCTCCTCCTGGCT
>Ga0307989_1000532_pt1 | contig 24563 bp, 19 predicted proteins | sample EllFjometagen185_FD_203164 | JGI IMG/M metagenome (GOLD analysis project Ga0307989, IMG submission 203164) | Marine microbial communities from Ellis Fjord, Antarctic Ocean - #185 | ecosystem: Environmental > Aquatic > Marine > Unclassified | place: Southern Ocean | collected 2014-10-08 | reverse complement strand
AGAAAATAATTTATAAGGTACTAAAAGACGCAGAAAATAATTTATAAGGTACTAAAAGACGCAGAAAATAATTTATAAGGTACTAAAAGACGCAGAAAACTATTTATAAGTTACTAAAATTTTCTTTACATCCTTAATGAGCGTTCCGAATTCAATAGGTTTGGAGACTTTTGCTGTGATGTCAGCGGATTTCAATTCTTCATCGGGTATCAGTCCGCCTAACCCTGAGATAAGAATGATGGGAATATCATTATTGTATTTGTGGATTTCTCTACTCAATTCAATGCCATTCATTTCAGGCATGGAATAATCGGTAATAATGAGATCATAAGCCTGTGGATTATTTTTAATTCTGTTCAATGCATCTTGACTACTTGAGGTTGTGTGAACCTGATAACCTTGTAATTCCAGAACCTCCTCATAGACTTCACAAAGATCGGACTCATCATCGACAATTAAAATAGATTCAGAACCTGTTGGAAGTTCAGGTTCTGAATCAACTTCTTTTTCGGTTTTTATACGGTCGTCAACGTTTGCTGGTAAGTAAATATCGAACTGGGTTCCTATATTCTCCAGACTGTGCACATCGATCACTCCTCCATGTTTGCTGACGATACCATGCACAACAGATAGACCTAAACCTGTACCTTTACCCTGCTCTTTGGTTGTATAAAAAGGCTCAAAAATACGCTGTTTTGTTTCCCTGCTCATCCCCTTACCGGTGTCGCTTACGGTTATATGAACATAGTCACCCGGTTCGAGATTTCCGGTATCAATGGATTTAAACTGTATCCGGAAGTTGGCTAGAATAATTTTAAGGGTTCCTCCTTTTTCTTCCATTGCGTGGTATGCGTTGGTACAAAGATTCATAACCACTTGCTGGATTTGAGTCGCATCCCCGAATATACTTCTCACCTTCGAAATCGTGCAAATTTGCAGTAACCTTTATCGGTATCTTGATTCCGTTCTTATGGGTACAAAAACTTTCAAAGCTGTATGTTTCTTTTTTCTCAAGCTCCTGCCAACTTTTACTTTTATTTCTAAATGGCTGATTTTTCAATTTTTCAACTAAAATTTCATGTCTTACTGAATAATCGTAAAAAATCCAGCCTATTAGGAACAAAGATTTCTCCTTGTTAATCAAGCCGGTATCTGCAGATTGTAATCTGAATTGGGAGTATTGTTTCTACCTGGGGTACAATGGGTGATTGAACCCAGACCTCAGAAAACGGTTCGGATGGGGCGGAATAAACCCTGTCCTTGTGGTAGCGGGTTAAAATATAAAAAGTGCTGCGGAAAGTAGTACTGTAACGTATCTGTTATTTTAGTTTTTTATACCACTCTTCATTACCATATAGATCCTCTGCACATTCCGGACAGATTCCATGACTGAATTGTGCCTCAGAATGCTTTTCAATGTATGATTCCAGCTGGTTCCAAAACCCTTTATCATCTCTGATTTTTTTACAGTTTGCACAGATAGGAACAAGTCCACTTAGTGTTGATATCTGTTCGAGTGCTTTTTTCAATTCAATAATTTTATTTTCTTTCTCTTTTTCAGCCTGAATCCGGCTGACCATTTCCTCGTTTAAAGCTCTGTTTTTTTGGCTCAGAACCGTTATATATCGTAACCGGACTTTTCTGAATAACAATAATACAATGAGCGCAAAGAGCAAAAGTCCTGAATGCAAGTAAATTAAAGTGGTTACAGATTTTTTTGCGGTTTCATTATAAATTTGTGCGGGTAGTGTAACACTGATACCTCCTCGGATATCACCAATCTGATACCCCTGCTCAGCATGGCATTTTAAGCAGGCTTGATTTACGATTAACGGCTCCATGTGCCTGAAAACCTGCTTATCTTCGATATATTCTGTTAATTCCTCTTTTCCATTTTCAAAAAGCGTTAAAACCTTTGTTTCCCAATTATCTGCTCTGTTTTGGGGTCTGATGGGTTTCAGGCTGGTGATATGGTAATGGATCTCGCTTTCAATGTCAGCAATTTCGGCGATCTGACGGGTCATAAAAGCCGGGTTAATCAGAGTCAGTTTGGTACCCTCAATGGTGGTAATATCTCGATGGGGTATTTTTAGATATGGATTAGGTTGCGTGCTTTCTGAGACAGCGACATAAACACCGCCATGTCTGGCATTCCATAAACGTGTTGTGACAATCTCATTGAAAAAAGCCTTTCCAACGCTGGTAACAAGATTTATCTTGTTCGCTTCTACGGATAGAATATTCCAGATAAAAGAACATGTGATAACCAGTGTTACAAAAACCAATAACATGAAACTGTATAATTTGTTTTCCATTGATCTATCTCTTTTTTCCGGATTCATAGTTTGCAGTGAAGATACCTGAAATGATAAGTACCGTGCTGAAAAAATGTGATATATTGATGTTTTCGTCTAAGAAAAAATAGGCGAGGAAGCCGCTGAAAAGAGGTAAGGTGTAATAAATTATCCCTGATTTAGAAGCTCCGATCGTAATGATTGCTTTGTTCCATAGTATAAAAGCCGTAAATGAGGCAAAGATTCCAACATAGAGAATGGACATAATGGCTTTGGAATCAAAATGAACAGGTGGAATAGTCAGATGTTCGTATAAAAAAAACGGGAATAGAAAAAGGGTTCCCAGCATAAAAGTGCTGGATTGAAAAGCCCAAATGCTTAAACGGGCAGGGTTGTGCTTTAATAAAATGCTGTAAATAGCGAAGGTAATTGCCGCAATCAGCATCCAGACATCTCCGATGGCAAAAGATATATTTAGCAGGCTGGAAAGGTCTCCTTTAGTGATCAGCAATAATACTCCGATGGCAACGAACAGGATACCCATGCTTTTATTGAATGTAATTAACTCCTTGAATAGCAACCGTGAAATAAGGATAATGAAGATCGGAAACGTGCTGGCGATCAGGGAAAGATTGAGGGCAGTGGTGGTATGACCTGCAAGATAGACGAGTGTGTTGAAAATAGTTACTCCCATCAATGAAGTAAAGGACAGATAAGGCAGGTTTTTTTTGATGATACCCCACTCCGCAATCAATGGTTTTATGGCAAAAGGCAATATTATTATAACGGCAACCAACCATCTCCAAAAGGCCAGACTGATGGGGGGAATGCTGTCACTTAAATCGCGGGCAATAATATAATTACCTGACCAAATTGCTGTTGCGCCTATGGCGAACAGATAACCTGAGATTAGGTGGTGATTTTGTAGTCTGTTTGCCAATTAGGGTATCCTCTTGTTTTATAATGTAATTGATTTAAGGACTATTTCGGGGGTTCCATTTTTTTACTTCACTATACCGTAATAGGGATTATTATGACTATCTTTTACAATCACATCAAGAGTCACAGATACAAGTGAAAATTTTTCAGAGAAAGAAAACATTAAAGTTAGGGAGAATCATTTAATAAGGGATAAACTGGAGAAAAGTATTTACATAGATAATCTTTTGGGATAATTAGTTTAAATGTGCTTAATAAAGTCGGTTTCAGCAGGATCTGAAGCCAATTCCTGATGGACAGTTCTCGTATCTTATCTCAATGAAGTGTGGCGAAATTGTATTGTATACTTATTAAATCCATATGACAAAAAAAGAGCAGTCGGATCTGGTCGTACATGTTTCAAAAAAACGGCATGATCTCATTATTTTACAGGCTTTGAGAAGAATTATCAGGGCAATTGATATTCATTCCAGGCAGCTTTCAGCGAAATACAATATAACAGCACCCCAATTGATCTGTTTGTTAACCATTGTTGAAAATAAAAAGATTTCAGTTGCGACACTGGCTAAAGAAATTTATTTGAGTCCGAGTACTGTTGTTGGGGTATTGGACCGATTGGAGGATAAAAAACTGATCATTCGCAAACGTGACAAAAAAGATCGCCGTGTTGTGATAATCAGTGCATCTGCTAAAGGCAAAGAATATTCTAAATCTGCACCATCCCCCTTACAGGATAAACTGGCAAATGCTTTGCTGGATCTATCAGAATTGGAACAGATGACGATTTCACTTTCGCTGAACAGGATTGTTGCATTAATGGAGGCAGAAGATATTGATGCCGCCCCAATCCTGGAAACGGGGAAAATTCAAGAGTGAGTGAATTGAAAAGAGAACCGGATACGACTGGATTTTACTAAATATGCAGGTTCATCTTGTGCTCACGAGGGGTTACGAAGGTGCGGTAACTTTCCCATTCATTGGTTTTTAATGACATGTATTGGGCATAGAGAGGTGCTCCCAGGAGTTCTTTGAGAAAAGCGCTTTTTTCTGCTTCCACCAGAGCTTCAAACATATTTCTTGGCAGAAATCGTGGATCCATCAGATGTGTTGCATTTTCTGTTTCATAGATGTTTCCATTATCGGGATCACCACAGTCAAGTTTTTCTCTAATTCCCTGCAGACCCATTCCAATCAAGGTTGCAATCTGAAGATAAATATTTCCGGAAGGATCAGGAGACCGAATCTCAATTCTTGTTTCTTGGGGACCTTCTGCATAAGGAACTCGGACCATAGAGCTTCGGTTTCTAATACCCCAGCCTCTGACAATGGGGGCTTCCTTGCCAACAATATAAGCTTTATAAGAATTAAAAGTTGCTGCCATTATAATTGAGGTTTCTCGGGCATATTTTAAAATTCCAGCAATGAACTGCCGAGCGATGGTGCTGAGATTGTCAGGTGCATCAGGCTGGTAAAAGACATGCTTTCCTTCCTTATCCTGAGCAGATATGTGGATATGTAGTGCGTTTCTGTTAAAACCGTTGAAAGGTTTCGGCATGAACGTAACATGCAAGTTTTGCTCTTGGGCAACCCTTTTGGCAATATAGGAGAATAAAACGGTTCTATCTGCGGTCTTTAACGGGTCCTGATGGCATAAGTTGATTTCATGCTGAGAAGGGGTAACTTCATGGTGCATTTTTTCAAATAGAATACCACAGCTCTTCAGAGTCGCTACGATTTTTTTACGGACTGCCTCGCCTTTATCCCTGGGATCAGCCTGAAAATAACCGGCTTTGTCACTATGACTGTCTTTGCTGAATTCATCAGATGTTAACAGAAAAAATTCATGTTCCGGGGCTGTTTGAAAAGTAAGCCCAAATTCGTCCTCGGCCTGTTTGATCATTTTTTCCAAAAAAGCTCTGGGATCAAGCTCTGAACGATTTCCATATTCTTCATTGATGTTGCCAATCAAAAAGCCTAGGTTTTCATCAGAAAACTCAATTTTTCTGAAAGTATCTGCAATTGGAATCAGTAGTTTATCACTGTCATCGACTGTTCCATATCCGGGAACAGAGCTTCCGTCAAAACCGATTCCCTTCCTGAAAAAGGACTCGAGATTGCCCGGATTTACCTGCAATGTGATCGGTCTTCCATTGAGATCAGTTGTAAAGACCTGTAAGGTGTCTACACTGTTAATATCTTTTTCTAACTGCTCTAATTTCAGCTTGTTTAATTGTTGCATTAGAATATCCGTATCAATGGTTTTTATAGGGGTTTTACAATTGAGTAAAAACTGCCTAGCCCAGATAAACTCATAAGGTACTAAATGGCAGGGAGTTCCAAATTTGTCAGTTCTTTGGTTATTGGATATTTATAGTCAGGGTACTCAAAAAGAGGTATCCGGGTTTCCGTTTGACTCATCGAATATCCATAAATACTTTCATATTCATTGATATCTTCACCCATCTCCTGCAGTTGATTGAGGTATTCCTGGATTGATTTTGATTCAATAATTGTTACTTTTCCCATCTTCTTGATAATTGGACTATGGGTTCGGGTTGAGTCATGATCAAATTGGAGAATTCGTCTGCCGGAACTGGTTAATCCGATGACTCTATATGTCAGGCTTTTTCCAACGCCCGGGATATTAAGAACACTTTTATCTGTAGAAAGGAACGGCAGGTTGGAAGTCTTTCGGAATTGTGAAATATTTGTAACCATTTCTTCAGCATTATGGGGGAAATCCCGGATGTTTTCCAGTTGCTCTTCCGGAATGTTACCAAACACTTTTTCTTCCATTTGTTCTTGGGTTAATCTGGCATTGGTTGAAAAATGAAAGTAGTTTTCCATGAAACCTTTAACACTGAAAGTGTAATAGGGGAGAACGCCAATATCATTTAAAACCTGTCGTAATTTGGCCGAATGACCCCTCCGTGAAGCGGCCACGGTAAACACCAGTTGGTTGGTTACCATCCAGCCGGCTGAAAGGAGACTTCTGATCTTCTCTCTAGCTTCGGGGGTTACTTCCAAAGGAGATTCAAAGTGCGTTTGAATGACAAATTGCTTGATTCCAATTTTTGAGGCTTTTGCTTTGAAGTTTGCCAGGATGTCGATTAATTCAGGCGTTATTCTTTGGGGCAGATATGCAGGAAGTCTTGTTCCCAGGCGAACCCTGATAATTTCTGCATGCTTTTTACCCGGTTTTCTTTTTTGATTTTTTAGTTGTTTATTTCTGGCCATTTCACATATTGAGTTCAATATCGACTTCAAGGATTCATTTGAACTCATCAACGCATCTCCGCCGGTCAGCAGAATATCCCTGAGTTGAGAATCGTTTTCAAAGTACTCCATCAGGTTCGCTAACTTTGTTTTCCATTTTGTTTTGGGAGCCAGTTTTTTTAGATCGAAATTCAATTCACCTTTTTGAAATCCATACATACGCTGGCAGTTGGAACAAAGCCCTCCACATGCTCGGCCCATGGTGTCCGGGATCATAATGGCGACTTCTGGATAGCGTCGGTGAATGTTATGCCCTGGGACCAGCCACCCTGCTGCATTGGGTTTTCCGGGCTCAGTAATATCCTCTTTTTCCCAATTGGAGATATGTCCAAATTCATCAACCAGTTGTCTGCTGTATATAATATAGTCTCTGATGGCTTGATCCGCAGCATAGCCTGAGTCTGATTCTCTGATATGTAGTAATGAAAGATAATAGGGGTTTATAAAAAAAGGAATTCCCACTTTTTCGGCATCAAATAATATTTTCATAGTTTCTGAATCCAGAGAATTGTCCAGCATCTTATTCAAGTCTTTTGGATTCCGTGCAGCAAACCGGAGGTGAAACAGGTGCTCATTCCACCAGTTTAAAACGGTTTTAAATTTCTCCTCTTTGGCCAGGCCCTTTTTAAATTGGTATTTGGGGTCGTTTTTTTCACCGGTTTCAATTTGATTAATTATAAAATTGATAATCCTTTTCTGATTGTTTTTCTGTTGAAGTATAATATCTGATTCCAATCCTGAATGATGTTTATTCATCCATTTTTTTAACTGTTGCTTGCTGATTGATGGTGGAGTGGACCTTCCATTGAGTTGTCTGAAAAGGTGAAACATATCTTCATAAAAGTATGGGCTGGCGATTTCAGTTCCTGCTTTTAATGATTGCCATAATAGAACAATGGGATTACTGAGTATTTTATTATTTCTGAGATTGGGATCGTTTATCTCGAGATTATTATTTTCAATATAATTCAGAATACGGATTGCCGCAAAATTGCTCCATTCTAATTTTCTTTGTGCATCATGATTTACCAATTCTTTTGCTTGATCACTACCTGCCTGCGTGTCCTTCAAATAGAATTGTTCGATCCACTCTTTTACTTTTTTAAGCAGGTTTGTTTCGCTATCAGTGGTTTTCAGTAGCTCTTCAAGAATTGGATTTTCCTCCAGTATTCTTTTCAATAATGTATAAGATTTTATATAAACCGTTCCTTTTTTTTGAATGATAGGGTTTGGTGTGTGATGTTTGCTGTGGGTAACTGGCAAAATGTTTGTGAGTTTTTGCATAAAACCGTAAAAAACGTTAAATATTTTGTATGTATCTTTGTAAGTATCAGATGTTACATGTTAATTTATAAGGTTACAGCAAAAATAATAACATGTCAAATTAATCTGTGAGATATAATATGATAATAGTTAATTAAAACAGAGATTAACATGTGGTTATAAATGTAAAAAAAGCCTAATTTTGGCACTTTTTCAATTGAATCGGGATGGATTTATTTTCTGATTTTTTAAAATTAAATTGAGGGTTTTAATCGAGTTATTTTAGGCTTATCTGTTTATAATAATAGATTTAAATAAGTAATTAATGCAGGAGCGCATCCGGTGTAATTATTAAACGATTCTATCATTTTTGGAAATTACATTTTAGTCATATAATTAGATGTCAAACAAAAAAATATGATGTTAGTAACAGATCAACCCAAGAATTGATCTGTTGCCACTTTTTAAAATTTCAGCTGTTCAGTTTTTTTTTGCGATCAATTCTTCGATCTCTGCTTTTCGCAGTTCTTTTAACAGATTAACAATGTCATCGGGTAACAGAGATGGTTTATTCCCGGTGGATAGTGCTTTTGAATAGACGACAGCTGATTTTTCCAGCAGTTCTACATTTAACCAGGCCCTTTCAAGGGTTGCTCCCAGATTTAAAACACCATGGTTTTGCATCAGGTAACCATGACATAAATTGTCCAACATACTCACTACATTGTCGATGAGCTCTGGACTACCCGAAAGTGCATAGGGTATCACATCAACGATATGACCGATATGCAGAGCCACTTCATCAAAGAGGGGAGGGATGGGTTGATTGAGGATGGAAAAAACACTGCCCTCGACTTGATGAGTATGGATAACAGCATTAATATCTTTTCGGTTTTTATAGACAGCCAGGTGGAATCCTGATTCCACTGATGGCTTTCGTTCACCCTCTATGGGATTCATATCAAAATCAACCACACACATATCCTCCAGGGTCAGTTGATCATATGGTAAAGTTGATGGGGTAATTACGAAAGCCTTTTCTCCTTCGACTCGCATGGAAACATTGCCTCCTGTTCCTCTAAGAGCGCCGAAATATCCATTTACTGCTAACCATTGTGTACATTCTATGATACTGGTTTTATATTTGTCATAAGGTGCCATTTGTTACTCCATGGAATTATTGTTAAATGTTCGTTTTTAAACAACTAATATATTAACGCCTTCAATATTCTGAAAAATTCGATTAAAGCGAATCAAGGCCTCATCAATGATTTCATCAGTATCGGCTGCAGATGTATATAATCGGCTTCCAGCCAGGGTTACAATCCCTTCTGCCATAACGGTCACCAGCCCTTCCAGCCTTTTCAACCGCCTGGGTTTTTTCCATTTCGCAGAGGGTAAAATATCCGGCGGCGGCACTCAGTGGATTTGCGGCTAAAGTCCCTCCCACTAGCGCTTTTTTAGATCCATCACCGGCTATTCCTGCTGAAAGATACTTCATATATTCTTTTTTGCCACCCAATCCTCCTGCCGAAGGATACCCGCCTGTGATGACCTTTCCCAGAACGGTTAAATCGGGGATGACATTAAAATATCCCTGGGCACCACTCAGTCCGATCCGAAATGCGGTGACGACTTCATCAAATATTAATAGAGCTCCATATTTGTCACAAAGGGTTCTCACCTGTTGATTAAAGTCCTTATACAGTGGCCTGGTTCCGCTTTCCGGGCCTATGGGTTCCATGATGACTGCTGCAGTTCCCCCACGAAGTCTGTTTCTCTTTAAAAGCTTTTCCAGGGCCTTTATATCATTCGGAAAGAACTCCTGTGTATATTTGAATGAATTTCTTGGTACTCCATGGGACTCCAGATGTTTGGTCCCGGGTATTCTGATGCCGTAGGCAAGCTGATCACTCCATCCGTGATAGGCGCCTCCCATTTTGATCACATACTTGTTTCCGGTAGCCAAACGTGCGACTCGAATGGCGGCCATATCGGCTTCAGTTCCGCTTCCCATCATTCGTAGCATATCAATACCGGGAATCAGTTCGGCAACTTTTTTTGATAGTTTCAGTTCAAATTCATGAAATAGTCCAGTCACAGGGCCGCAGGTTTCCAAAAGTTCAAAAACCTGTTTACGAACGACTTCAGGATTGCTTCCCAGGACTGTACAGCCGCCAGCCTGTAGAAAATCGATATAGGTATTACCATCCAGGTTGTACAGATATGCGCCCTCTGCCTTGGTGAACACCAGTGGAAATGGATGATTAAATGCTAGATTATGTTGCACCCCACCGGGGATATATTCCATTGCCTGAGTAATCATTGCTTTGGATTGCTGACATTTCGTATCATAATAATTGAGATACTCTTTCATTGCCGCAGGTGTGATCGATCTTGCCGGAATGCTCAACAGATCTTTAAACTGTTGATATAGTTTTGCTGTATCATGGTATTGGCTGATGGAAAATCCGGTACTCTTTTCAGATGTACTAAAGGCTTTGTTCATCACATTCCTGGGATATGGGTGAGTTAAATTGTATCTAATTGGTGCCGTTGTAAATCAGGGTAAAAGTATATGTTTCCCTGTTTTACTATGTGTAAACTGTAACTTGGGCACGTTTTTGTGCCCCATGGTTGAATCTCTTAGCTGAAAGAACTATTTACGGTTGATCCGCCGTCTATTAAATATATTCCGCCCTGACAATACGATCCGGCAGAACCAGCCAGTAACAACGCCATTCCCGCAATTTCCTCTGGTTCCCCGACCCGGTTAACCAGATTTTGAAAACCATTGGCCTCTCGATGGGCAACCAGTTCCGCCGCCATTTCGGTCCGAACCAGTCCGGGACAAATGGCAACGCATCGAATGCCATCTCCTCCCCATTCACAGGCTATTTGCTTGGTTAGCATGATCATTGCGGATTTGGAAGCGCTATAGGCTCCGACAAAAATATCCGGTTTGATGCCTCCGGTGGATGCGATGTTGATGATAACCCCCTCTTTTTTCTCTTTCATAGCGGGATAACAAAGCTGAGCAAGGTGTAAACCCGCCCAAGTATTCAATTTAATTATTTCATTAAACTGGTGATAAGTAATTTCAGAAAGAGGTACAAAATAACCGATTCCGGCATTATTCACTAGGATATCAATGGTTCCCATTTCGCGGGCAATGGCGCTATGAACGGTAGTGAGATCATTATCAATACTTAAATCAGCAGACAGTGCCATACAGCGGCGACCCATCTTCTCTATCTCTTTTTGAGTTGTTTTCAGTGGACCTTCCTGGCGGGCGATAATCGCAACATCGGCTCCGGCTTCGGCAAAGGCAAGGGCGATTGCCCGTCCAATACCTTTAGATCCGCCTGTGATCAGGGCTATTTTCCCTTTGAGTGAGGTGCTCAGCTGTGGCATTGTTTTTCTCCAAACGAATGATCGTGGTTTTGAGTACAATATATCAATTCAATGTATTATCAAACTGCTAGTTTAAATTTGGGACATTTTTATGCGAGTTGAAATAACTTGAAAATAAGGTTCAGCACCCCTATAATGGCAACTGTCAATCGGCAAACCCTTACATGACAACGTGATTGACCCGTGCTGATATAGGAAATAAAAGTTTCATGAATGTCGTTTTTTTTGATCGTAGCCCTATCGTATCTGAATTGCTAAATAATACTATCGCCCAAACGGGTGATTTTTGAGACAATATTCGGTGGATCTCAGGATTCAATATTAATAAGAGTGTTCTATCGAAAGGTAGCTGATAACATCAATGACAAAATATTTTACGATTTTAAAATCCAAGCTTGAAATTCCTAATGTACAGAAATGCCTGTTTTCCCGTAGGAAACAGACTGAATTATTGAATCAGGCTTATCAGTATAAAATGACATTGATCTCAGCACCTGCGGGTTATGGAAAAACGTCCCTGATTAGCGAATGGGCAAGGGTGAAATCCAACCAAGTCAGCTGGATTTCACTGGATGAAAGCGATAACGATCCGGCCCGGTTTTACGGTTATGTTAGAGAAGCTCTGAAAAAATTATTCCCTGATCTGGATGGGTTTGAGGAAAACCGGTCACCTTTTACTTCCACACTGGTAAACACACTGCTGGGGAGATTACTGAATGCTTTGGAATTGGTAGATAGGCCCGTGTTTGTTGTGCTGGAGGATTATCACTGCATTACTGATGATTCAGTTCATGAAATTCTCGCCTTTTTAATCCAATACCTGTCCCAGAGGATTCATCTGATTATTTCCACTCGATATGACCCGCCTATATATTTAGCCAGATATCGGATACAAAATAACTTGAAGGAGATACGTCAAAATGATCTCTGTTTTTCCAGTGATGAAATTGGCACTTTCTTAAATGATAAGATGAGTTTGAATCTAACTCCGGCTGATATTATCAAAATTGCAGAGAAGACAGAGGGCTGGATTGCTGGGGTGCAGACAGTCGCTTTGGCACTGGCAAATTGCAAAGACAAAAGTGATTTTATCTCCCATTTTTCCGGTAGTCATTCATTTATTATGAACTATCTGGTGACTGAGGTGTTAATTTGTCAGCCGTTGGATATTCAACACTTTCTTTTACAGACGTCAGTACTTGATCATCTTTCAGGTGATTTATGCAATGCGGTGACAAAAAGAGAAAATAGTCTGACTATTCTTGAGGATCTGGTTGCGGATAACCAGTTTATTTTTCAGCTGGATGATCAAAAACAGTGGTACCGGTATCATCAATTATTCAGCGAAGTTTTACGTAATTTGCTAGAGAAGGAGACTCCGCATCAAATACAGGAAATTTATGAAAGAGCCGGTGACTGGTATGAAAAGAATAACCACTTGAATGAAGCCATTGAATATGCGTTTAAAACAGGAAATATAACGCGTGTGATCAAGCGGATTGAAAGTTATGCAAGTGTGGTACTGGAAGAGGGGGAGCGAATCACCATTCGAAAATGGATGGGACAACTGACTGAAGAGACGATTTGTGCGAGGCCGATTTTAAGTCTGCTGGATGCCTGGTCTTTGATGAATGACAAAACATCTGTATCGGACCGGTTATTTACCCAAAGACTCCAACATACAGAAAAACTGCTACAGATGCCGGTCGCAGACATCAATCCTGTTTTGGCAGAGTCCTCTATTTCAAAAGAAAATGTGCTGAATACTATCACAGTGCTCAAGGCAATATTTGCATTTGAAAGGGGAGATCCGTCAGTGATGTTTCTGGAGGGGCTGCAGAAATCATTAAGGCCGTCGGAAAGTGAAAAGAATGATGTTTATAGTGCGATACTCTTTTTAATGGCATATTCAACTGAGAAAAGTCGATCTTGATTCGGCTTTTCGGTCAATGGATGCCAGATTTCAGATGCGTTGCAGATAATGCTCTCTTATCAGGTGCTGGATATTGCCCCCATTCTTGAAGATGAAAAGGAGCTGCTTACCTGTTTACAGACAGAACCGGAATACTTTAACCAGGAACTTTCTTATTATCAGAATTTTGAATGGCGAATTAAATCACGATTGATAATTATTCGCCTTTTTGTTGATCGGACGAAGCAAATCAATCAATCTCTTTCCCCGGAAGTATTATCTCAGTTAGAGGCGTATCTTGACATACAATTATCTGGATCAGAAAAATGGGGAATGACCCGGTTGCAGACAGAGATCCTGGTTACTTTGTCATTGGTGTATAAACAGATAGCAGATCAGGGGAAATCCTTAGCTTGTCTAAAAAAGGCCATTAACCTGGCTGCTGCTGAAGATTCCCTGTCTGTTTTTACCACTAATGTGCAGGGTTTGGCCGTGTCACTTAAAACACTCCAGAAACAGGGATATAATAAAGATTTTTTAAACCGCATTTTATCGGGTCTGTCGCCAAGTGAAAAGAATGTTAGACCCGCTATAAAGGTATCGGATTTATCTTCGGATCATTCGGTAGAAAAATTAAGCTTAAGGGAATTGGATGTGCTTAAACTGGTTGCAAAGGGGAATTCGAACCGTGAAATATCATCACAGCTATTTATTTCTTTGAATACTGTCAAAACTCATACTTCATCTATCTACAACAAACTGGGTGTCAATAATCGGGCCCAGGCTGTATCGATTGCTTTAAGATCCGGAATTCTTTAAGACCGATTTATTTTACTGTCTGGTCAGGTTTTTTTCATCGATCTATTAATATATAATCCTTGATTCTAACCCACATTTCAGCGTGGGCAATTCATGATGGTGAATTGATAACTGAACTTGAAAAACCATATATATGCAAGCTATTACCATAAACGGTTTTAACAAAAGTATAATTTTCTAACACCATTTTCACCGGACCTTCACCGCGCGACTTCGGCACACAGCTACGGCCAATCAGCACGGTGTTAGCTTTCTTATGTTGTAGCTTAAAATGTATGAACCATCAAAATTTAAAAATATGAGAGGATATTTTGAGATAGGCATTTACCAAGGTAAAAGTTGTTCAAATTTAGGCACATTATGGAGATCAGCCTATCAAATGGGAGCTTCTGGTATTTTTACTATTGGGAGAAAATACACTAAACAAAAAACAGATACATATAATTCATGGAAACATATTCCTTTAAGAGAGTTTGAAAATTTTGAACAATTTAAAACCTCGATACCATTTGATTGCACATTGGTCGGAATTGAAACTGATGGTGAAAGATTGAAAGAATTTAAACACCCGCAACGAGCAATTTATTTATTAGGGGCTGAAGATTGGGGTTTACCAGATACTGTCTTAAAGCAATGTAAAAATATCATCAGTTTAGACGCGGTAAACAATAGTAGCTACAATGTTGCGATCGCAGCTTCTATCGTTATGTACCATCGTCTTTTTATTTAAAAAAGCAACGGGAAATATGAATCTTTTTGTTCATGTAAAATTTTTGATTAATACTATTATGTGCGTAGGGTAAAGTCTTTAGAATTTTTCTACTATTAAGCTAACAAATCCATGAACTCAGAGCTTTACCGCGCCGCGTAAAGCGTGGTGTATCGAGTCGGGTGAAAGTCCTGACATGTGCCCACCCTACAGAAATGGATACCTACCTTAAAAAATATTAAAGTTTTGATTTGATTGTCCGATAAATATAGTAGGGGAATGTCTAAAAAATCCCTGACTACTATAAAGTTTAGTGTAATATCGCTGAATTTTAAGATTATTTTTAAGGTGTTTAAAAAGGATCGCTATTTTTGTCGGACTATTTATGAATCAGCTTCGATTTAGGAATTTAATACGTATTATGTATCCAATGGTATTGTTTATACTGTTGATGTCCCCCGCTCGGGCGCAGCAACTGGAAAACCCCAATACCGATGTGGATGAAGATGAATCGACGTATTTTATAAATATAAGGCTGAAATATATGGATAATGAGCGGAATACTGAAGAGTCAAATTACGCAGATGTTCACCAGCGAAAGCTTCAAAATGATGCCAGGGCTAATCTGATGTTCTATAACTTTCATTTAGATGGCAGTTATAAACGTTATAATTCTCAGGTTAAAGTAAATAATGACGAATCTACGATTTTTGATCAAAGAGACAATATCTCGCTATGGGTTCCTTTTCTTAACTTTTTTTACCTTTATGCCCATAATAAGGGAACGCGTTCTGAGTTTAATTTCTTTGATGAATCTGTGTTAACGTTTTTGGAATACGAATCTGCTGTTTCTGAATCTCAGGGCTTAGGTTGTGTGATTGGGAATCTTCGTTTGGGATATGCTTTTAACGCCTCCTTCAATTGGGCTTACAAGGTGGATATGCTGGGTACGCTACTGATCAATGAAGATCTTGAATTTGACGTGGAATCATATGAGTTGATCAAACGGACGACGGATAAAGAAGGGGTCTATTTTGAATTTGGTTTTAAAACCTGGAAGTCGAAGGAATCCCCCACCAATCGAACCGGATCTTTGAATAAACAGGAAGGCTTTTTGTTGCTGGGGTATGGCGTTTCAGATTCTTCAAGTATTTATTATGGTGAGAAACGGTCTGAAGGGAAAATCAAATCTTTGCTGCTATTTGATAACAGTGAAGTGACGCGAGATCTTTCCTATAAAAATTCCATTCTGGGATTTGAAATCGGTGTTGCAGATGATAAACAATTTTATATTGAACGGCAGATGGTACTGCGAGGCGTTGATTTCGATAATCCCAGCTATACCAGTGACAACAGCTATCTGGAAGATGAAGTAACCATTGGACTCCGTTTCAATGAAAGGTTGAGTATCGAGTTTAAGATGGGAACGACGACTATCACAAAAGAGTATGCGGAAACGGTTGTTAATAACCAATCCTACTATTATAAACAAAAAGATAATCTGATTGGCATCTCCCTGAATTTACAGTTTTCAGACTAGTATTGTTTTTGAAAAAAAAGGATTGAAGTTCACTCTCACAGTCGATCGATTTTTCTCAAGCAAGCTTGAATGACCAGCACTTTTCTCCCTCAGCTTTTTACTAAAATATAGGATTCATTATGGATGTACAGGTTGAAAAAAACAATCGGGTTTGGACAATCATCATTAATCGTCCAGATGCACGAAATTCAGTCAATAGAGGTGTTGCCGATATGCTGGCAGATGCCTTCAGAGAATTTGATGCAGATGAGTCTGCATTCGTGGCTGTTTTAACGGGTGCGGGAGGAAATTTTTGTGCAGGGGCTGATTTAAAGGCAACCGCTGGACAGTCAGATGCTGAGCCGAATCGTTTAGAGATGGATATGTCCAAAGATGGCCCGATGGGTCCCTCCCGGATGCATTTATCAAAACCCGTCATAGGAGCAATCGCAGGATATGCTGTTGCAGGTGGTCTGGAATTGGCCTGTTGGTGTGATATTCGTGTTGTAGAAAAGAGTGCAACATTTGGTGTTTACTGCCGAAGGTACGGTGTTCCATTGATAGATGGCGGAACCCAACGGTTGCCCCGGTTGATTGGCATGAGTAGAGCATTGGATATGATTTTAACAGGTCGATCTGTTAGTGCAGAGGAGGCTTATACCATGGGATTAGCAAATTATCTGGTTGAACCTGGGGAAAGCAGACAGGCAGCAGAAACATTGGCTGAAAAAATAGCAGACTGGCCGCAAACGTGTATGCGAAATGATCGGGAAGCGGTTTATAGTGGTTTTGATCTACCTTTTGATGAGGCAATGAAGCAGGAGTTTGAGCTGGGTATGAAAGTGATTGAAAGCGGCGAGACTGTTGAGGGCGCCATTCGTTTTTCTAAAGGTCTGGGGAGAGAATTACCTTGATGACAGACTATTATCAAAACAGGTTTCAGCAATATCATGAAGAGACTTTCAACATTGATTCTTCACTATTCCTTGATCCTTTTTTAAGTCGAATTAAAAAAGGGGCGCTTGTGTTGGATGTAGGTTGTGGGTCTGGCCGGGATTTGTCTCTTTTGAAAAAAAGAGGATTTAAGGCGATTGGTTTTGAACGATCGGCGGGTCTGGCTGATATTGCGTCGCAGAAATCCGGATGTAAAATTATTGTTGGAAATTTTGAGACCTATGATTTTTCATTACTCAGTGTTGACGCCCTTCTATTGGTCACATCTTTGGTTCATGTCCATTATGATCGCTTTTCACAAATATTGAATCAAATATCCAGGGCCGTTAAGCATCAAGGTTTGATTTTTATTTCGGTAAAAGGGGGAGAAGGTAAAAAAATAGATACAGAAGGTCGCGTGTTTTTTCTATGGCGGGATTTTGAAATCCGATCTATTTTTGAAAAATGGGGTTGGGAAGTACTGGAGCAGAAAGAATCAATATCGTCTAAAAATTCCAATGATACTGTTCTTTCATATATTTTGAAAAAAATTTAAATAGAGGATGAGCGCTTTTTAATTAAGTTCTGTTTTTAAATCTTTCAGCATGCTTACTTTTTTTGCCACTTCAGATACATCAAAAGGTTTCGTAATATAATCGTCAGCACCCACCTCAAAACCTTTTTGTCTTTCATTATCCATAGCCCTGCCTGAAATGAGAATAATGCGCATTGAATTGTATTTTTCGTTAGATCGCACTTGCCGGCATACTTCATAGCCATCAATTCCTGACATCATGATATCTAAGAGCATTAGATCCGGAACGAAATCCGGAATGATAGTCATTGCTTCTTCACCTGATTCTGCCGATGCAACCGTACAGATTTCTTCGAGATCGTCTTTCAGAATATCTATGTTCATTGCATCATCATCGACGATCAACACTTTGAATTCTTTAGCCATAATCTGGGTATTATTTTTATTTTATTGTTGATTGAAACTCGTTAGGTTCAGTGAGCCTTTTTCGTAATCGATGTAAATTAGACTATTCATGCTCAGGGTGAAAAAAACGATTCTTGGAAATTTAGGTCCGTTAATTTTATATACTACATTAAAAATACCAACTCATAAAGAAGTTTTTTTTATTTTCATCACTCCTGATCCTGAATCTATTTTTTATGACAGACTTTCAGTGACCTAATCCAGACCATTTAAAAAAAACATATCATTTGAACCGATGACAAATAGTTACGATTTTTTTTCTTTTTTAATTTTTTTAAATTTGGATCGGATTTACCTCAGCAGCACCAAATGAATCTGGAAAATACTTGCCGATTTACCTGATTTTAGGTACCATATTCCTTTTCCAGACCAAAGGTTTAATCTAAAACTGTAACATCAAAAAAATACCGTACAATAGCAGGTTTATAAGTACCAAAAGCGCTAAGACAACATTTTTTCAATCTACTAAAACGGATTAACCATGAATAAAAAACCTCAAAAAAAAGAAGTGGTTTCCCTATCAAGGCAAGTTCACAAGATGAAGGATGATTTTGAGAAACATATGGCACTGACTATAGTGCATGATTTGAAAAACTCAACCGCGCTGGATAAGTATAAATCCCTGGCTTTATCTGTTAGAGACCGAATGATGGCTAAATGGATCAAAACCCAGGATGTTTATTATGAAAAAAATCCGAAACGTATTTACTATTTTTCTTTGGAATTTCTCATGGGAAGAACTTTGGGTAATGCGGTTCAGAATTTAGGTCTGGAGAAGGAAGTTGAGGATACATTGAAAGAGTTGGGGTATGCCATGGAAGATCTGACAGAAATGGAGTGGGATGCCGGGTTGGGAAATGGAGGTTTAGGTAGACTGGCGGCCTGTTTTCTAGATTCGATGGCCACATTGGGATTACCGGCCTATGGTTTTGGAATTCGCTATGAATATGGGATGTTCAGACAGACAATCAAAGATTTTCAGCAGCATGAAAGTCCGGATAACTGGTTGCGATATGGAAATCCGTGGGAAATTCGTCGGGCAGAGGACATCCAACCCGTGCAGTTTTATGGTCGGACCCAGAGTTATAATGCTTTAAATGGGAAGTTGAAGACCGAATGGATAGATACAGATAATGTAGTGGCATTGGCTTATGATGTTCCCATCCCGGGGTATCATATCAATACGGTTAATTCGTTGAAGCTGTGGTCGGCGGTCTCTTCGCGGGAGTTTAATCTGGAAAGCTTTAATACCGGAGATTACATTGGGTCGATTATTGATAAGCACCATTCTGAGATACTGTCGAAAGTGTTGTATCCCAATGACACCAGTTTTCAGGGTAAAGAATTACGTTTGAAGCAGCAGTATTTTATGGTTTCTGCATCTTTAAGTAATATATTGATACGATTTGATAAATGCGGGGATAAAATTGAAGATTTTCCGGAAAAGGTGGTCATTCAATTGAATGATACGCATCCAGCCATTGCTATTCCGGAACTGATGCGAATATTGCTCGATGGATATGAGAAGACATGGGAAGAGGCCTGGGATATTACCACCCGAACGTTTGCCTATACCAATCATACAGTGCTGCCGGAGGCATTAGAAAAGTGGTCGGTAGGATTGATGTCCAGGGTGCTTCCCAGACATATGCAAATTATTTATGAGATCAATCATCGGTTTTTGGAAGAGGTGAGCCTGCAATTCCCTGGAGATCTAGAGCGTCGCAGTCGAATGTCGATTATTGAAGAAGGGGAAAACCAAAATGTGAGAATGTCTTATCTGGCGATAGTGGGAAGCTTTTCGGTTAATGGTGTGGCTGAACTTCACTCCCGACTCCTGAAAGAGGGAATATTTAGTGATTTTTATCACCTAAATCCTGAAAAATTTAATAATAAAACCAACGGAATAACACCCAGAAGATGGTTGAAAAATAGCAACAAAGGTCTTTCTGATTTAATCAGTAAAAAAATCGGCTCGGATTGGGTTAAAGATCTGGATTGTCTGAAAGGGTTGGAACCATTTGCCCAAGATATTGATTTTATTCAGGAATGGCGGGCCGTTAAGTCAGAAAATAAACGGCAATTGGCTAAAATAATCAAACAGCAGTGCCAAATTGAGGTTAATCCTGAATCTATGTTTGATGTACAGGTTAAAAGAATCCATGAATATAAACGGCAGTTTTTGAATATTCTCCATGTGATCACTCTGTATAATCGGATTGTATCTGGGAATACAGAAGGTATAGCGCCAAGAACGGTTATATTTGGGGGAAAGGCTGCGCCAGGGTATCAACGGGCGAAAGAGATCATTCGGCTGATCAATTCAGTGGCATATCTGGTTAATCGGGATCCAAGGGTGGGAGATTTATTGAAAGTTGTTTTTCTTCCCAACTATGGTGTTTCGGTGGCGGAAAAAATATTCCCCGGATCGGATCTCTCTGAACAGATTTCAACGGCCGGAATGGAAGCATCCGGTACCGGTAATATGAAATTTTCCTTAAATGGAGCATTAACCATTGGAACCCTGGACGGGGCAAATATAGAAATCATGGAGGAAGTGGGAGAGGAGAATATCTTTATTTTCGGCAAAACTGAAGCGGAATTAGCGGAACTCAGAAATAATGGTTATGATCCCTATAAGTTTTATGAAAAGGATGCAGAGTTGCAGGAAGTGATGGATAAAATATTGAACGGCTATTTTTGCTCCAGCGAGCCCTACCTTTTCGCCTCGATTTTCAACAGCATGATTTATGAAGGAGATTACTATTTTCATCTGGTAGATTATCGGTCTTATGTTGATTGCCAGGATAGGGTGTCAAAAGCCTATCAAAATCCGCAGAAATGGTTCGAAATGTCAATACTGAATGTTGCTCGAATGGGGAAGTTCTCATCAGATCGTGTGATAAAACAATATGCAGAAGAGATCTGGAATGTGAAACCCTGTACTGTTGAAGGCGATTTTGATTGAAATGCTGAAAAAGTCTTTTATTGAGTTACATTAATGCACAGTTATTGAGATAATAGGAAACACACTTCATGGAATTGAGTGGAAAAAGACTCAAATGATTGAAAAACATAATAATTTAAGAAGTTGAGTATGAATAATTATACGGATGAGAAAACAGACACGCTGGCGGAAAAAATAGCCCGGTTTAAAAAATCATTCGAGCAGCGGATGGCATTATCAATAGCTCTGGATATGAAACATTCCGGGAATCTGGACCGCTTTCGGGCACTGGCGTTTGCGTTGCGGGATGAGTTGATTAAGAACTGGTTGAAAACCCAGGAGACCTATCATAAAAAAAATCCTAAACGTGTTTACTACCTCTCTTTAGAATTCCTGATCGGGCGAACTTTAGGGAATGCAGTGATTAACCTTGATTTGACAGATGTGGTTAAGTCTTCAATGGAAGAGTTGGGTTACTCGCTGGAGGAAATTGCCGAAATCGAATGGGATGCCGGTCTGGGAAATGGAGGTTTAGGGAGGCTTGCTGCCTGTTTTTTAGATTCCATGGCAACGTTGGAGTTGCCTGCCTATGGGTATGGTATTCGCTATGAATACGGCATGTTTCGTCAGGAAATAAAAAACTGTCAGCAGGTGGAGTCATCAGATAATTGGTTGAGATACGGCAATCCCTGGGAAATCTCCCGAACCAGTGGTAATTACAAAGTCCATTTCATGGGACGGATTAACAATTTTAAAGATCGGGATGGAATTGATCACAGCGAATGGGTGGATACTGAAACAGTGATGGCGCTGGCATTTGATATTCCAATTCCCGGATATAAAACCACAACGGCAAATACACTGAAATTATGGTCAGCCACTGCAACCCGTGAGTTTAATCTGGAGACATTTAATGCCGGAAATTATATCGGTGCGGTGTTTAATAAATGCCAGTCGGAAACGATTTCTAAGGTTCTATATCCCAATGATAATAACTATGAAGGAAAAGAGTTACGTTTGAAACAGCAGTACTTCATGGTTTCCGCGTCTTTACAGGATATTCTGGACCGCTTACATTCCTGTGGCGACGAAATTGAGAGCTTACCTGATAAAGCAGTCATACAGTTGAACGATACTCATCCTTCCATTGCGATTCCAGAATTAATGAGAATTCTAATGGATGATTACCATTTGAATTGGGAAAAGTCCTGGGATATTACGACCCGAACATTTGCTTATACCAACCATACTGTCTTGCCGGAAGCCCTAGAAACATGGCCTGTCACAATGATTGAAACCGTACTTCCCCGACATATGCAGATTATTTTTGAAATCAATCAGCGATTTCTGGATCAAGTGGCTACCTTTTTTCCGGGTGATTTTGAATGCCGGTCACGTTTGTCAATTATTGAAGAAGGAACTCCCCCAAATATTCGTATGGCGAATCTGGCGATTGTCGGGTCTTTTTCTGTTAACGGGGTGGCAGAACTCCATTCAAAATTGTTGAGGGAGGGAATCTTCAAAGATTTCTTTAAGCTCTACCCGGGTAAGTTCAATAACAAAACAAATGGTGTAACCCCTCGTCGGTGGCTAAGAAAGGCCAATCCTCTTCTTTCAGATTTAATTATCTCAAAAATTGGTGATGGATGGGTTAAGGATCTATCCGAAATTAAGAAGTTGGAAGCGTGGGCAGAAGATGATCAGTTTATTGCTGATTGGCAGGCAGTAAAAATGAAAAATAAGCAGACACTTGCCGCGATCATTGAAAAGAAATGCGATCTTAAGGTCGATACAAATTCCATATTTGATGTGCAGGTCAAAAGAATTCATGAGTATAAACGGCAATTGTTGAACATATTTCATGTCATTACCCTCTATAACAGAATCAAAGCCGGACAAACAGCAGGATTTGTTCCCAGAACCGTTATATTTGCGGGTAAGGCTCCTCCTGGATATTTCATGGCAAAACTGATTATTCAGCTGATAAATTCCGTCGCAAATTTGGTTAATCGGGATCCGGCAGTGGGGGACCTGTTAAAAGTTGCATTTTTGCCGGATTATAATGTGTCACTGGCGGAGAGAATTTTCCCCGGGTCTGATCTTTCGGAGCAAATATCAACGGCGGGAATGGAGGCTTCAGGAACCGGGAATATGAAGTTTGCGCTTAACGGAGCGCTGACGATTGGAACCCTGGATGGTGCAAATATTGAAATTCTTGAAGAAGTGGGTGAGGAGAATATTTTTATCTTTGGAAACACAGCGGAAGAACTTATTAAAATCAAAGAAAAAGGATATGAGCCTGTCAAATACTATCAGGAAAATCCAGAGCTGAATCTGGTAATGAATCAGGTTCGGGATGGTTTTTTCTCACCCGACAACCGGGATGTTTTTAGAACCATTTTTGATACACTGACAAATGGAACCGGGCGTTATTTTATTATGGCAGATTATCAGCCCTATCTTGACTGTCAACGCAGGGTCTCTGATGCTTTTTTAGATTCTCGAAACTGGCATCGTATGGCGATATTAAACACCGCCCGTATGGCGAAATTTTCAACAGATCGGGTAATCAAAGAGTACGCTGAGGATATTTGGAATATTCAACCCTGTCCCTGTATCACCGATTGACAGATATCTTAAATTCAAAATAAATTAAAGATAGACGACACTTGGCCATTTATTTGTCTTGGTTACTTGGCAACAGATATGGTCTTTGGTTGCAACATAATTGGATGGATAATACCAGAAAAATAGAATGCATACTTTCATTACTGTTATTGCGATTTTGATGTTAGCGGATGCTTGTTTTACTTTGCTGAATCTTTCAAAAGTGAAATCCATATTTAATGAGATTTTCCCAAAGCTGGATGTTAAAAAACTTGCAGCTGTTGAGGGAGCAGTGGGTCTGGTTATTATCATCATTAAAGTGGGTACGGGTACGATTGCTTAAATTGTTTTTGAATTGATTATATGGTTCCGGTTGAGTTATTGGAATGTTGTACTGGAAGTGTATCCGTTTTAAGTAAGTATCAGGTTGTATTTATTTGTTCGGAAAAACTATAATTATTGGGTGGTTCGTTGAAAAAGAGGCATTTTACGATCGTCATCATTCCCCGAAGGACCAGGGCCATTAAAAAGATCAAGGTACCTGTATCCCTGTTTGTTATTTGTGCAGCTCTGTTTCTGACTGTTTTTTCCGGCTGGGGTTATATGATCATTGACTATTTTAGTTCCCGCCAGCAAATTGTAGGCTACCCTGACACCCAGATGCTTTATGAAGACCAGAGTCGTAAAATTAAAAAGTTCTACCAGAAATATGAGTCGGTTGATTTACATTTTGAAAATCTGAATGCGTTAAATCATAAACTCGTGCAGATGACGCGGATTACAGTGGATACCAAAAAAGAGTCAGAATGGCAAAAAAATCAAAGAAATAAGGAAACAGCTAGACTGGCATCTAAAGGTAGCATTCTTGATACGATTACGTCTGAGCTGCCTGAAATTGATACAGAGCTTAAATATGAGCAGGAGATTCGTT
>Ga0307989_1000531_pt1 | contig 24623 bp, 19 predicted proteins | sample EllFjometagen185_FD_203164 | JGI IMG/M metagenome (GOLD analysis project Ga0307989, IMG submission 203164) | Marine microbial communities from Ellis Fjord, Antarctic Ocean - #185 | ecosystem: Environmental > Aquatic > Marine > Unclassified | place: Southern Ocean | collected 2014-10-08 | reverse complement strand
TTGATGATCAAGGTGTTCAACCCTGGGAAGTTCCTTCATACGGTTTGGTAGATGCAAATATTCGTTACCAATTCAAAATTGGTGAATTTGATGCAACCATTTTCGGAAATATCATTAATGTTATGGATACTGAATTTATTTCGGATGCAGATGATGGTAGCACTAATGATTGGGACTCTGCAAGAGTTTATTATGGTATTGGCAGAAATTGGTCAACTGGTTTAAGAATTAACTTCTAAAAAAAGGAATTATGAAAAAGATATTATTTTTAGCTGTATTGGCATTTGGATTTATATTCAATGCTTGCGAGCCGATGCAGGACATCAACGATGAAATAGATAAAGCACTTGTTGCAGATAATGCAAAGGCACTTTTCTTAAAAGATTTACAAATTGCTCCGTCAGAGTACGTTCTTACCGACGAAGACTATGAACTTTCGAGCGACGATGGAGTGAGTAATTACAAAAACTTTTCTGCATATGTTTTACCAAAAGATTTTCTTCCTGAAATTTTAAACAAGAAATTTACAGCGGAAGATGCACAATCCATGATGGTAACCTATAATTTTTATTCAAAACCAGTGGTTGACGAAGAATATCCGTATGAAATTGGTGATGATGATTACAGTAGCATGGGAGAAGGTTATGGAAGTTTTGACGACGAAGATGTAGCTGAATCCCTGATTGGAAAATTATTCGACAGAATTATGTATGCAGATGAGGCTGGAGAAGAGAAGACGGCACTTTACACTTTATATGATACATATGTAACCAGATATATTCAGATAAATGCTGATAGTACAAGCGAAGTAGTTTCGTACACTTCCGATGCAGTTGAAGTTACCGATGCAATTTATGAAGCGACAGGAAACGGTAAATACAAAAACTTCTACCGAATTTCTAATGCACTTGAAGATTTAGCACAATATGCTGTTGACAATGGAACAGCTCCGGTTGTTTATGCTGCTTTGGTTTATGGAAATTATTTTGACGAATATATTGTTTACATGTACAATGGTACTAATTGGGAAGCAAAACAAAGTGTTATGCCGGTTTCAGAAGAGTTAAATTATGCCTTAGATGCCAATGATATTGCGCAAAGTTATTGGTGGGCCGACCCGGCAATTAAAATTATGTTAGGTGGCGACGATTATGCTCTATTTTCTACAACTTCAAAATATGGTAACTTCGATCTCCGTAGTGGTAGTACACCCGGAACTGATGAAGGTTTATTAATTGAGATGCTTGGTGATATGCTTGATGCTAATCATAACCCAGTTGAAGATCAACAATATTTAGTTTCATTTTCATACTACGATGGTAGTAATGGAATAGGTACTCGCCGACTAATTAAACAAGGGGGAACATGGAGCGAATATGCTGGATAAAAAAGTTTAATTAAAAAATAAAAAGCCGCATAAAGCGGCTTTTTTTATGTTTTGAATCCAAACAAATAAACCAAACTGCTGTTTTTTTAAATGAATTTGTAATTTTACATCCAATTTGATTGAGAACATATAGGAACTATAATGGAACAGAATCTGATTAATAAAATGTTGGAGGAGAAGGGTTATATTGACGAATCAATTGATCCGAAATTGAAATTGGTTGAGGAAATAAACCGTTTGAAGAAGGAGAAAAATGCTGTAATTTTAAGTCATTTTTATGTTGAAGGCGAATTGCAGGACATTGCCGATTATGTTGGGGATAGCCTGGGTTTAGCGAAAGCTGCTGAAAATACTGCTGCAGAATTGATTGTTTTTGTTGGGGTTCATTTTATGGCAGAAACAGCAAAAATTATCAATCCATCAAAAAAAGTTATTCTTCCCGATTTAAAAGCAAGCTGTTCGTTGGCAGAATCGGCCCCGGCAGATAAATTTGCAGAGTTCAAAGCAAAATATCCTGACCACAAAGTAGTTACATATATAAATGCTACGGCGGCCCTAAAAACAATGTCAGATATTGTTTGTACATCAGCAAATGCCAAACAAATAGTTGAAAGTTTTCCGAAAGACCAGAAATTGATTTTTGGGCCAGATAAAAATTTGGGGAATTATATTAATAGTGTTACCGGTAGGGAAATGGTTTTATGGGATGGTGCATGTATTGTACACGAACAATATTCGGTAGAAAAAATTGCTGATTTAATTGATGAACATGCCGACGCCGAGTTTATTGCACACCCCGAATGCGAAAAACCGGTTCTATTGCTGGCAAAACATATTGGTTCAACTACGGCACTTTTAAATTACGTTCAAAAAAGCGATGCAAAAAAATTTATTGTTGCAACTGAAAGCGGAATTCTGCATCAAATGAAAAAAGCTTGTTCGGATAAAATTTTTATACCGGCACCTTCAATAGACTCAACTTGTGGATGTAACGATTGCGAATACATGAAATTAAATAGTTTACAAAAACTGTACATTTGTATGAAACACGAACAACCCGAAGTTTTACTACCCGAAGAAGTAATTAAAAAAGCGCAAATTCCAATTCAAAGAATGTTAGATGTTTCAAAATAAATGCCGGAAACGAATTTAAATATTGTTAGGAATTTTGCGAAAGATTATGATAAATCTATCCTAAAAAATAATTGGATTGGGCCGAAAATAATTTTTGATGAGACGAAGGAGTTTATTTCTCCGAAAAGTAAAATTGTAGATTTAGGAATTGGAACTGGCGCAAGCTCGGTTCTATTTCAACAAGCAGGTTGTAAAATTACCGGATTAGATGGTTCGCCGGAAATGTTGGAACTCTGCAAAAAGAAACAAATTGCCAACAAATTAGTTTTGCACAATCTGGAGAAAATCCCTTTCCCACTGGCAAATAATATATTTGATGGTGCAATTTCCAATGGTGTTTTGCATCTTTTAAATCCTGTAAAATTTATATTCTCGGAAGCAGCACGCATTTTAAAACCGAGCGGAATTTTTACTTTTACATTCGAAAATACAGACAAGGTTTTGGATTACACTGAAATTGAAACTGGAATTTGGGAGACGAAAACACCAGATGGCGTTTTTGTTTATAAACATTCAGAACAATACATTTTGCAACTATTGATTCAAAATAATTTTGAAATAAAAAAGCAAAAACCATTTCTTGCCTATACAAATCCCGAACTTCAAAAAAAGTTTTATTTTACTTTAATAGTGGCAAGGTTGAAATAGAATCGTTTTTGCTAATATTTTCAACCAACAAATTTTGTCTCGAAATTTCAATGGCACGCAACAGGGTTTTATCAATTGTTTTAATGATTGGATAAAATCCTTCTTCACCAATTATGTTTCTGGCAATGTATGCTTTCAGTTGTGTATTAATAATTGTCCCCGATTCTATTAACCCTTTTGAATCTTTGGCTACACCTTTTTCCGCAGCATATCTAACAAAATCGTCAATGGCCTTTTTCTTGTCTAAATAATCGTCAAATTCTTCGGCTGTGGCGAGTGCCGATAGTTCTTCCCGATGTTCATCGGCGAATGAATATGCGAACGTATAAATTAAACCTTTGCGGTAAATGTTTGTAAAATATTCCGAGTTTCCTGAAGTGTCGATGGGTACAAAAAAATCAGGCATAATTCCACCACCACCATAAACAATTCTGCCACTTTTAGTTTCGTATTTTAGTGAATCGATAAAATGGATACTATCCGAAACCAATTGTTCCATACTTTGGAATCGATCGTGAATGTCGTTAAAATATTCCTCGCTTCCATCTTCGTACGAACTTTGAATGCATCGTCCGCTCGGTGTATAAAACCGAGCCACTGTAAGTCGTAGCGCCGAACCATCCATAAAAGGAATTTGCTCCTGAACCAGGCCTTTTCCAAACGAACGTCTTCCAATTACTATTCCGCGATCGTTGTCTTGCATGGCGCCCGCAAAAATCTCGCTAGCCGAAGCAGAAAATTCATCAATCAGAACGAAAACTTCCAAATCTTGCCAATTATTTTTGCCCGATGCATTATAAGTTTTTCGTGGTTGATTTATTCCTTCGGTATATAAAATGGGTTCGCCTTTTTCCAGAAATTCATCGAGCATTTGTAATACAACATTTAGAGAGCCACCGGTATTTTGGCGCAAGTCGATTATTACTTTTTTTGCCCCGTGCTCATCCAGAATTACCATTTTTTCCATAAATTCTTTGTAGGTTTTATTGGCAAAACGACTAACTTTTATGAACCCGGTTTCTTCATCAATCATGTAGGCAACATCGACACTAAAAAGAGGAATTTCTCCACGAGTAATTTCAAACTCCAATTCTTTTTTATAATCTTTCCTGACAATTCCAACAATAACTTTTGTGTTTTTCTTTCCTTTTAGTAAACTCAAAACTGTTGCATTTCGCACATTTACTCCTGCAATTATCGAGTCGTTTACGCGAACAATTCTATCGCCAGGCATTACTCCAACTTTACTCGAAGGTCCGCCCGAAATAACATCGATAACTCGCACCGTGTCATCCATTACCGAAAACTGAACACCAATTCCCGAGAAATTCCCGGTCATTTCTTCTTGAACTTCAACCATATTTGGGGCAGAAATATAAGTTGAATGAGGATCTAAATTTTTAAGTATTTCCGGAATAATCTGCTCCGCAATACTTTTTGTATTTACACTGTCAACGTATCCTTGTTCGATTAAATTTAAAACGGTTGAAATTTTATTTGCGCCACCCGGTTGTGCACCTCTGAAAGTTGGTTGGCTGTTGCTACTTAATAAACTGCCAAGCAAAATACCTGCGGCAACCGAAACAGCAATTAATAAGGGTAGAATTATAATAGTTTTCTTATTCATTTTATTCTTTTTTGGAAAAAAACAGGAAACAGAAGTTGTTTAAATATTAACCTGCTTAATTTCAATATTAGCTCTTTTGAGCAATTTTATTCCATCTTCTAAGCGATAACTTTCGGTGAATACAACACGTTTAATTCCTGCTTGAATTATTAATTTAGAACACTCTAAACAGGGCGATGAGGTAACATAAAGAGTTGCACCATCGCTGCTATTTCCCGATTTAGCTACTTTGGTAATTGCATTTGCTTCGGCATGTAAAACGTAGGGTTTGGTTTTATCATTTTCGTCTTCACAAACATTTTCAAACCCCGAAGGAGTGCCATTGTAACCATCAGAAATAATCATTTGATTTTTTACCAAAAGTGCGCCAACCTGCCTTCTTTTACAATACGAATTTTGCGCCCAGGTATCAGCCATTTGCAAATAACGCTGGTCGAGTAACTGCTGTTTATTGTTGTCTGCCATAGTTTAATATCTAAAAAATGGGTATCGTTTTTATAAATTGATTACAAATGTAATACTGATTTTATATAAAATGTTCAAATGAATTTTTTTGAGCGAATTTTAAATGCTTTTTAACAAACAATAACTGAAACAAAAAACGCCACATAAAATGCAGCGTTTAATATATTTTCGATATAAAATTTTATTCTTTAATTAGCAACCAAACATCGGAGTATTTAGGAAATGCCTGACGCAACTGCGTTACGCGACTTCGTGCATCGCTTTCGTTCGTAAATGAATTTGTACAAACCCGATAATAACCAGTTTCGCTATGTAAAATAATTGGTGCAAATCCTTCGCTTAATAATGTTTCACGATAATTTTTCGCATTATCGAGTTGACTGAAAGACCCAATAATTACGAAAAAAGTATTGCTTTCGTTTCCGGTTCTGTCTTCTTGCTGTGTAAAAGTAACCTGTTCTTTACGAATAGCAATTGGTTTTTCATCGGCAACTTTTTCTGCTGTTTTAGCTACCGTTTCGGTATTATTCGACGGAACAGTAAATACTTTTGCTTGAACGGTTGGATCGCTTGTGTACTCGGATTGAGCTGCTTGTTTTGTTGTTTTACAAGCGGAGAAGCCCAAAATAGCCAGAGTAAATAAAAATATTATTCGTTTCATTATTGTTAATTTTATAATTAATTAGGCTAAATTACATAAATCAGTAAAGTTGAACCGATTAAATCAACGCAAGTTTTACACACTATGTTGTTCGAAACTCTTTATTTGGGATTTAAGTTGAAACAATTGGAAAGCAGTAAAAAATGTATCCAGTAAGTTTATAAGCATGAAAAATTGGAGATTATTACAAAAAAACAGAAAAGCTGCTTTTGCCGGGCAATTTTATCCGGGCGAAAAAATTGAGCTGAGCAATAAACTTCAACAATTATTCGAAATGGCTCATTCGCCACTGGATAAAAAAGATCAACTACAAGCAATTGTCTCTCCACACGCAGGTTATATTTATAGTGGCGAAGTTGCCGCATCAGCATTCAACCAAATTCCCACGAATGCCAATTACAAACGAGTTTTTATTTTAGCATCAAGTCATCAGTATTCTTTTCAGGGAGTAGCTGTTTTTTCAGATGGAAATTATGAAACACCGTTAGGAGAAATTAAGGTTGATGTGAAATTAACGAAGAAATTAGTTGAAAGCTCTCCTGTTTTTTTGGATAAACCGGAAGCACACGAAAACGAACACAGTCTTGAAGTACAACTTCCTTTTTTGCAACATAAACTTGGCAACAGTTTTCAGCTTGTGCCAATTATTGTGGGAACAAATAGTGCCAGCGAATGTGAAAAAATTGCTACTGTTTTGAAACCCTATTTTATTCCCGAAAACTTGTTTGTTATCAGCACCGATTTTTCGCATTATCCGGATTATGCTGATGCAAAAAAAACAGATCGTAAAACCGCCGATGCTATTTGCAGCAATTCACCAAAAAATCTTTTGCAGGTTTTAGATGAAAACAGGGAGTTGAAAATTGAGAATCTTGCCACATCGCTTTGCGGCTGGACATCGGTTTTAACGTTACTTTATTTAACCGAAAACAGAGATTTCAGCTTTGAAAAAATTAGCTATCAAAATTCGGGTGATGCTGAATTTTATGGCGACAAAGATCGAGTGGTTGGTTACTGGGCATTTGCTGTTTATAATACAACAAAGTTGTTCAGTGTTTCTGACGATGAAAAAAAGGAAATTCTTGAAAAAGCAAATCATACAATAAAATCATTTTTAGAAACTGGTAAAAAGGGAAAATTGATTGAAGCAAAATCTTTGACAGGAATATTAAATGAAGTTGCCGGCGTTTTTGTTAGTATTTATATTAAAGGCGAATTACGTGGATGTATTGGTGGTTTTGCCCAAGAAAAAACCTTAAACGAACTTATGCAAAATATGGCGGTTTCGGCAGCGCGCGACCATAGATTTGAAAGAGTTAAATTGGAAGAATTGAAAAATATGGAGTTGGAAATTTCAGTTCTTTCTCCCTTGAAAAAGATTGAAAATGTAGATGAGATTGAACTTGGCAAACATGGCATTTATATAAAAAATGATATCAACTCAGGAACTTTTTTACCACAGGTTGCTACAAAAACCGGCTGGAATTTAACAGAATTTCTGGGTCATTGTGCCCGCGATAAAGCTGGAATTGGCTGGGATGGCTGGAAAAATGCAGATGTTTTTATTTATGAAGCGGTTGTTTTTAGAGGGGCATAAAATTTTATTCGAAAACCTCCCTCAAAACATTTATCGATTTTATTTCACCCAAATTATCGAAATGCAATTGGTAGTAATCGATTAAAACGCTTAACAAACTATCGCGAATTGTTCGTGAAATTTTGAACTTATCCAGTTCATGTATTTTTAAAGTCGAGAGTGAGATTAAATGTTCGGTGACCTCTTTGTTTGCAAAATGGGCATGCGAAGGTTGAAACGGAACAAGCGAACCCTTTTTTATGTCGAACCAAGCCTGGAAACCAATTTTAGTAGTGTCTGGTAAAAATCCCAAATATTCTGTTAAACGAAACAAAAAGAAAAGATGAAAATTAGAAGAATTTCCTTCCATTAAATCGAAATAAAGTAATGAGTTTTTTATAAAATCAAACATTTCAGGGAAACTCTCTTGTTCGTGGAGCGTTTTATATAAAACTTCAGCTAAAAAAATAACTTGTGTTGACTTGGCAATATCGAAAGCAATATTCTGGTAAGGTTGATTGCTTTTTAACTCTTTTACCCGATGCAATTCACTCGACTGTTTTTGATAAGCAACTAAATCAACCAAAAAAAGAGCTTGCAATAAACTTGCTTTGTTTTTCGATTTCTTGCTTCGCGCAGAATTCACCAAATAACTTTGCCTGCCAAAATCGCGTGTATAAATTGTAGATATTACGCTACTTTCGCGGTATTTTATAAAATGTAAAACTATACCTTCTGTAGTTACGAGCATACCTTGGTTTAAAGTTTTAAATCAAAATTTATCCAACTTTATTATCCACTAATTGATAAAAAGCAACTTTGTAATGTGTGTTTCTTCGCCAAACTCATCGTTGCAAAAAACCAAATACACACCGGTTTTTACTCTGTTCCCATTTAAATTTGTACCATCCCAAATTGCCTGGCCGCCAAAAGATGTTGTATTAAAAACAAGATTTCCACTAATATCGGTAATTTTTATATCGGTATTTTCAATAAGTCCGGTTACGGTAATTGGGCCATCGTAAGTTTCGCGAACCGGATTTGGATAAACGTAAACATCTTCGTAAGTATCTTTTCCTTTAATTGCGTCGCCCATGTACGAGATTAAACCTTTGTCGGTACCAAAAAACACTTCGCCGTTTTTTTTATTTATTGAGATGGAAATAATTTCGTTGGAAAGTAAAGGACTATTTTCATTATTGAAATGTAAAACTTCATTTTCTCCATTTTCAGAGATAAGATAAACACCTGAATTTTTTGTTCCCAGCCATTTTCGGTTTGCTCCGTCTACTGCAATTGCAGTCACTGTTTCCAATTCAAGAAGTGGGTGGTAAAGTCCGTCGTTTAGTTCTAAACTTGGTTGCGATGCATACAAAACATTTGTATCCCAAATTCGGCTTGGATTATTATAAACTGCAACTCCCTTCGATGTGCCAATCCAAATTGCCCCATCATTGTCTTCGGCAATGGAATAAACATCATTCATCCGATTAAAAATTTCATTTTCTCCATTGTTGAAATAAGAAGTAACCAACAATTGTTTTTTCTGTTCACCATTTTTATCTACAACATACGCATCATGACCTCTCGGAACAAGTATCCATTTGTCATCGTTTTGGGTTACAAGAACCTGGCCTATGTTATTGTTGTTTGCAACTTCCGGAAGAGCATAACTTTCCCATTCTCCTTCCGACGAAATTTTCACCAGGTTTTTAGCCACCTCCGAATTGGTAATCCATAGATTTCCTTCGCTGTCGAAATCCATTCCGCCAATTCGCACAAAAGGTTCGTCGGGCTGTGCTGGCAGTGCCGATTCTAAAATACTATTGTGTTGGTTGTAACGAACTACAAATTCATCGTTAAGAAATTCAAGTACTCCGCCACCCCAGCTTCCCACAAAAACATGGTTGGGATTTTGGGGGTGAGCAAGCACGCAGACAACATCAAAAAAGCTATCTAAACCGGGGTAATTTGATTTGTTAAAATATTTCCATTCAGAATTATTATATCGTTGAAATCGGGGTGATTGCCAGGTGTTATTCCACGAATCACTCCTACCGCCGGCTGCCACCCACAAATCGGAACCATTAGATTTTAACGCAAACATTTGATTGTCTAACGGACCGTTTGGATAAATAGATTCAAAATTTTCACCCGAAACCCGAATCAGTGCATTTTCGAAGTCAGCAATCCAAATAAAACCATCAGCAGATACTCCTGCACTTCGCGGATGAATTGTCGAAATTCGATCATCGCCCAATTGATAATAATTCAATTTTCCTACAACTGTATGGTTGTTGTCTATCAAAAATACATCGGTGCGACTTGAAACAACCATGTAATTGCCATTTGTTTGTATGTCGTGTGCAAAATATATTTCGGGTAAATAGGTATTCCAATTGTTTCCATCAAGAACATAAAGTTTATCTTGATTGTATTCATCGGGGGTATAATTTGCAATTAGTTTCCCTGCATGAATGGCTAACTGACTGAATTTTTTGTCGGCGTTTGGAATATTCTCATCTTTTTCCCATTTCTGAAAATCCAATAAATTCTCTTCGTTAATATCAGCATATAAAATTCCGTTATCGGTTGCTGCATAAATAAAATTGCCATAGTTTTCTACATCGTTCACCCGCAAAAAAGCACCATCTGCGCCAATTATATATGTATTTTTAACTTCATTTCGTTCGAGGTTTAAAACAACTATTCCAAAACTACACGACAAGTAGGCTTCGTTTCCAATAAATGTGATGTTGTTTATACTTTTATCGCCCGTAATTTGTTTGCGTTTAATAGCCGAAAGATTAATAACACCCGATTCGTAAACCAGATCGATATTGCTATTTTCATAGGCAACAATTAAAACTTTGTTTTCGTTGCTGTAAGCAATGGTTTTTATTCCAAAATCGGACAGGTTTACTTCACCGGAAAGTTTATTAACACTATTGTCTTGCGTGTCGTAAAAAAATAATCCGCCATTGGTAACACAAAAAACTTTATCGTTTGCAAGCGCAATTTTAGTTGCAGTGGCATAAGACAAATAATCTTGCCAAGTACCTTTTGCGCGTTGAGCAAAATTTTGCAAAACCACGAATAGCAAAATTAATAGAAGTATAAACTTTCGAATATATTTTAGCATTTAAGTTCTGTTTTTTAAATATGTAACCAGTTTTTCTACTGCTCTTCCACGATGACTAATTTTATTTTTATCGCTTAAATTCATTTCAGCAAAACTGGTGTCAAAACCATTGGGCTGAAAAATTGGGTCGTAACCAAAACCCGATGTTCCTCTTTTTTTGTTTAAAATTTCTCCTTCCACTATACCTTCAAACTGATGTTCTTCTCCGTTTATAATCAACGATATTACGGTTCTAAAACGAGCTTTTCTGTTATTTATTTCAGTTAGTTTCTCTAAAACTTTATCCATGTTTGCTTCAGCACTTCTTTGTTCACCTGCATATCTTGCCGAGTAAACTCCGGGTTCGCCATTTAATGCGTCAATCTCTAAACCTGTGTCGTCGGCAAAACAAGAGTAGCTATATTTTTCAAAAATAAAGGTAGATTTTTGTTTGGCATTTTCTTCTAAGGTTGGATGATCCTCGGGAATTTCTTCGAAGCAGCCAATTTCTTTTAAACTCAACAATTTTATTTTGTTGCCAAGAATTTCTTGCAGTTCCTCTAATTTGTGTTTGTTATTTGTTGCAAAAACAAATTTCATTTTAATAATTTTTGGTAAAAATAGTGAAAAGAGTTGGGTATTATTCTGAAAAATAAAACTTTGAAAAAGGGATAAAATATGGATTTGAAGAAATTTATTATTCTGTATCATAAAATTATTTGTTTATCCGTTTAAATACCACAAAAGATGAAACATAGCTTTCATTCCCGCAAAAGCGGGAATCTTTTCATTTTTTAACTCTGGATTATGAGATTCCGTATAAAATATTTCAAATTTTTACGGAATGAGTGCATTGTGGTAACTTTCCGGATAATCGAATAAAATTATTCTTGATTTTAGTTTAATGCGATTGATTTTGAATAGACGAGAATATTTTATCTTTTTTGTATTTCAGCTTTTAAATTTGGTAAAATATTTTACCGCTATATTTTAGTTCAATTAAATTGAGCAAAATAAATAATCATACAAAAACATGTCGATGTTAAATAGAGGTAAATAAAACATTGCTTCTCTTTCTGTGTGTGTAAGTTTCATATAGTCAGCAACATAAATATTTTGAAAATTGAAGTCACATCTATAAAAAATATTTTCATTTTTTCGTCCTTTTCTGTTTCCATAGCTGACATAAGTTTAAAAACAAGCAGAACACCTATTTTTATATTTTAAAACGATGGAGTTATTGACAACGCAAAAACATTTTGAGTATATGATTGTTAAAAAGAAAGTTCAAAAAAAGAGTTAATTGATAGACCGTTATATGTGTAACTTTATATTTTTGTGTCGAAATATCCATATATAAAGGGAGGGGGTCTTATAATCAACCTTTGTATTTTTTAAAAAGTGTAGTTGTAATTAAGTTGTGATTTTGACAATTTCTATTATTAACTGGTATGTGTTAGCATCTTTTTTTCGTATAAAATTTAATTTTGAACGAGGTGTTATTTTTACTTGTTGGAATAGGATGGGTCTTGTTCTGAATAATCTATGAAGAATAATTTGTCATTTAAAAAAAATAACCCAATTAGCAATAGGCTTGTAATGGCATTTTTGTTTGTTGCCGGACTAGCATTTTATAATCCACTTTTTGCACAGCTTGATGATATTTCCATTAATCGGACCAGTGCCGATTTTTTTATTTACGATAGTAACAAACCAGATACTGACGGACCAAGAGCCGCATATATAGCATATCGAATTACGAATACCGGTGTTTCTTCTATAACAGGTTTATCTGTTACTTTGGAAAATTTTGTTGAAGATGCTGTACTTTCTGGTTGGCTGGGAACATGGGAGTTAACTGGAGGACAGGCTGCTACACAAGTTATTGGCACTTTAGCCGGTGGCGAAAGCAGAGTGTTTTTTTGGTACGTAACCTACCCTGTAAAAGCAGGAGAAGTAGAACCAAGTAGTTTGTCGGTTGATGTTGTGGTTACCGATGGTTTTAACATAAAAGGAATTACTGATAGTAATTTAGGACTTTCTTCGGCAATAAGTTCTGCTGCCGAAGCTATGCTTCGAGGTATAAATTTAGTTGCGGGAGGAACTTTTGGAGGGCTGGTAATTACCGAAGTAACCCATAGTTTTGGGCTGGTTGCGGCAGGAGATGGAGTATTAATACAACCAGCAGGCAACCTTTCTTTTAACGCAGATGCTTTTCAGCTTATCGGTTCGGAGGTAATGTTTTCAACTTTTCCTGGAATTACTGTAGGGGCAAAGGATTCAATGTGGTATGTTGCCGATGCCAGATACAATAAACCAACCGTTGTTGTTAGGTATTATTTTAGAAACCTGGCAATTAATACCTCTACTTCCGGCGACCCTTATGCAACTAGTTGGTCAGGTGGAGCATATAAATATACAGGAAACTATTCTGACCCGGAATTTGAGATTATTATTCCAGTTACAGCTGACTCATTAACGATTTCTAAAACGGTTGATAATCCTAATCCATTACCCGGAGACACTATACAATATACCGTAACAATCACAAATGTTGGATCAGATACTACAACGGTTGATACGATTGTTGATATTCTACCTGAATATTTTTCGTTTCATTCAATAGATCCTGCAAGTCAGGTTGATGGTACAATTTCGAGTAATTTGCCCGTTTTAGGAGATGAGGGAATATTATACTTTGTTGGTGGACTATCAATTCCGGGTTCCTTATTTCAAACTTACCGATTACCACCTGGAAGTAGTCTTTATTTGGTTTATGATGTTTTAATTTCCACATCAGTACCCAATAACAGTTATATAAATATTGCAAATTATAGTATTGCCGGAACAAGGGGTGAGTTTCCCGATACTGTGACAGTTTTAATATGTGATGTAGAAATAAGCGGGGTTCTTCCGACCGATCCTACGGATTGCGTGGATGATGGAAAAATTACTATTACTGCTACTGGAAATAATCTTGAATATTCGATTGATAATGGAGTTACATGGCAGTCATCAAATTTATTCGAAAATTTAGGTGCCGGGACTTACGATATTGTTGTTCATGATTCATTGGCAACCACCTGTTTTGATACCTGGATTCCCGTAACTTTAACTGCACCGCTTGATACAGAATCGCCGGTAATTGCAAATTGCCCAAGCGATATTATTCAATCTAATGATTCAGGAGTGTGCGATGCAACGGTTAGTTGGACCGAACCCACCGCAACGGATAATTGTACAGAAGCAGGCTCGTTGGTTTGGTCCAAGTCGCATTTACCGGGAGCAACATTTTTATTAGGAACAACAACCGTAACTTATACAGCAACTGATGCTGCTGGAAATAACAGTTTAGTGTGTAGTTTTGATGTGACTGTTGAAGATAATGAAAACCCGACCATATCTTGCCCAACTGATGTAGCGGTAAATGTAGATGCCGGATTGTGTACAGCCAGTGGTGTTAATTTAGGTACTTGCACCAACAGGAGCGGATAACTGTTCTGTCTCAAGTGTCACGAATGACGCCCCCGCAACGTACCCGGCTGGAAATACAACGGTAACCTGGACGGTAACTGATGGGTCTGGAAACACCGCAAGCTGCGAACAAATCGTAACCGTTGTGGATAATGAAGACCCAGCAATAACTTGTCCGTCAAATATTGTAGTAAACCATGACAATGGAATTTGTGGGGCAGTAGTAACCTATATTGTACCTGTTGGAACAGATAACTGTGCCGGCTCCGTAACAACTTTATCGGCAGGTTTGGGAAGCAGATCTACTTTCCCGGTTGGAACTACAACTGAAACTTATACAGTAACTGATGCAGCGGGCAATCAAAGTTCATGCAGTTTTACCGTTACTGTAACCGATTTTAACATTGCCGTTTCCGATATATCGACAGAACCTTCGGGCAATCATTGTCCTGAATTTCTTTCGCCATTTAATGCTGATGACGAATCGTATAACCCCGGATCTACTGAAGTTACTTTTAGGGTCGATAAAGAATTGTCGGCTACCAGTTCATGGACTTTTGATTTTTCGCTTACCGGAACTGATGTAACAGTTAGCTCTTTGGTTTTAACCGGTAATGGAAGCACGACTCCGATAATTAGTAGCGGTAACAATTCTGCGGGAACAATTACGGGTTACGACAATACAGAAATAACATTTACTTATCGGATTGTGAATGTTCCGAACAGTAGTTTAGATGTACAGTTTGAAATAACTGCCGGAAATGATGGCGACTGCGATGAAACCGGTATTACAAGCGACAACAGTGTTATCCATACTATAAATATTATGCCTGCGGTGGGAGGCTTTAATTGATAAATAAAAGAGATTTTTAGAATACTAAAATGAAGAATAAATAATGATTGTTTAATTTAAAATTTAATGTTATGAAAAAGATTGTTTTTACTTTAATGATTATGCTTGCATTGGTTGTGATAACTAATGTAACGTTTGCGCAAGGAACAAAACTATTGCCTTGGTCCGGAGAAGTTTACACGTATTCAGTAGATGGGCTTACAGATGCTGATACTTACACATTCGTTGTTAACCAGGACAACACGGATTACACAGCGGGACAAAATGCAGGTGATGGATCTGACTATAATTTGCCTGGTACTTTAACTGGAAATCCTTCAGGAAATTCTGCTTCAGTTCAAATTGAGTGGTTGACGGCGGGAACCTATTATTTATGGATTGAAATGGTCGATGCAGTTTCGCTATGTACAAACTATCGTTTTGTTGAAATTGTTGTTACAAATCATCTGGACTTTGAAATTTATACAGCAGCTATTGGAGACGGAACTTCTCTTGGCTTAACAGATATTGACGATGAAGATATAACTACAAATCTTGAGTGCGCTGTTATAGATGGATCAGAAGATTGGGACGATACAGATGGAAGTAGCAACGATGGTTCGACTTGGGTGTATTACAGAATTGTAAGAACCGGAGGTTCAACTTCAGGATGGACTTTTGACTTTAGTGCTACAAATGGTGGTGGAACAACTACTATAGATGGTTATTATGGAAGTGCTGATGGTTCAGGTTGGTCGGATATTGGTCTTACATTGGACAATATTTCTGTAGCTGGAACTTCTGATGTTTATTACGTTAGGGTTAAAGTGGCTCAAGCTGCTGACTTACAATTGATAACTGGTTCGATAACGGACGGAAAGGAAGCTGTTACTACAGATTCAACTCCAGGAACTGAGGACGCTACATTAACTGTTACTGCAACTCCAACTATTGGAAATTTCAATTAATTAAATGACTCAGTTAAAACAATTCATCATAACAGTACTATTGCTGATGGCCTTCGGGTCGTCGGCAATAGCACAAAGTTCTGCCTTGTCTCCTTACGAGGGGGCAACTCACTCCTATTCATGGAGCGGGTTGCAGCAAGGGGCAGAATATGAATTCTATATTACTGCCGATGCCGATGGCAATGGTTTGTATGATGATGAACTGAATGGGGAATTTGATTTTTTAAGCGGTTCATCGGGAACTGTGGGAGTAGGAGGAAGTAGTGCATTGGTTGATGTAATGTGGAATACTGGCGCTGCGGGCGGAGACTACTTTATGTGGTTAAAGGTTACCGAACCCGGAGGCTGTTCAAATTACAGGTATGTGGGGATTGTTCCACAACCTAATGACCGCACCATTGGTTTCGATGTATTGGCCAGCACAGGATGCTTTGATGTTGAGAGTAACGACTTTAGTTTACCATTTAACGCTCAGGATGGAAGCGGCCAGCCACTTTCGGCTGCCAATTTCCCAATGTTGATTGAGTTTAATGTAAATGGAGAAAGCCATTCACAATTGGTAAGTTTCGAAAATCAGTTGTTGCAAATTAGCGAAACGATGTTTGCCGCTAATCCAATACAAAACACCGTTGTTATTGTGGAAATAACAAGTGCATTAGATGCTAATAGCGAAGTGCTTGTACCCGAAGTTGAAAATGGAACGCACGTGCGTACTCTTTTTGCAATTCCTGAGATTGAATTTACTGAAGAGTTAAGGATAAAATACAATTTGTATGAAGAAATTACTGCTTATATTAATGGTAATCCTGACCGCAATTGGCGGATGGAGCCAAAATAAATTTACGCAAGGAGCAATTGAGGATTATTCGGTTCAACTGAAAACTGGTGAACCAAATAATGCAAAATACAATTGGTTGGTAACTCCTGCAAATGGGACATCAACAAACATGAGTTTGTTCGATGGAGATATTTCGCAAATTGTTTGGGATGGCTCTGCTGGGTTTTACACCCTTTCGGTGGAGGTGGTTGATGGAAATGGATGTTTGAGTGAATCAATTAGCCAGGAAGTTGAAATAACTTCATTGGGCGATATAATATTTGCCTCATCGCATTCCAATACCATTGTTTGTTCCGATTTGGCAGGAGGTATCGATGGTACATTTTCAGGGCACAGCCAAAGCTTGTTCCGCGTTGCAAATTCAAACGATATAAATCTCTTATCCGTAAAAATTACCATTCAAAATCCGGATGGCATTTATGTGGGAGTCGATGGAATTGCAATGGCCGACCAGCAAAATCCAAATGTTACCATTACTAATTCCGAAAGCGACAGTGTGATAGATTTTGCTATTTCCGATTCGTGGGAGAATAACACCAATCAATCGGTACAATTCGAAATTGTAATGATTAGCGCATTAACAACTGATTTGATAGAAATTATGGCAGCCGACGGAAACGACGTGATTAGAACCATTTCTGTTTTACCAAAACCAGTAATAGAATTTCAATAATAGAATAAGATTTGAATAAGTATTTAAATATCGGATTAATTTTATCCTTCGTTTGCTTGGCGCAACTTGCGTTAGCTCAGGATACTATTCCCTTAAATACTTATCATTCTTTCGAAGTATCGAATGTACCCGGATATACCTATTCGTGGTGGACTGTTAATGATGTTGACGACACAACTTTTTTTTCTACGAATTCAAATAAAACAGAAGAATTCCTTTGGGATGTTGAAGGCGAATTTAATTTGTTTGTTCAGGCACAAGATTACAAATGCTTGTTTATCGGAAATAATTTCAAAACCTTTTAATGTATTTCGCAAAATGGAGAATCTGGGTAATTTTGCCGGAAGAGATCGTTCTATTGGAGGATGTAGTCCGTATATTTTGAGAAGCGAAATTATCGATGTGGAGAATTATAATTTTTCATGGCAACCGAGTGAAAACCTGAATGATCCGAATAGTGCAACTCCAACATTTACCCCCGGAAGTTCAACAATGTTTATTTTAACTGTTTCCAACGAAGCAGGTTTTTCAGCAGTCGATTCGGTTGAAATTATTGTTTCAAATATAATAGCCGAAGCGGGCAATGATATTTTTATGTATCAGAATTCATCGGCTATATTAAATGGTACTGAAAGTTTTGGAGCCGAGCTTCAATATTTTTGGACCACTATTTCAGGAGAAATTGACAGCGGAGAAAATACAGCAAATCCTGTTGTTAGCGAATTTGGAACTTATTACCTCGAAGTGCTCGATACTTTTGGTTGTGTAGCTTCCGATTCGCTTATTGTGAAAAGACTGATGTACGCACCAATGGCGTTCGATGATTACGATACAACTACATATAAAACTGAAATAAAAATTGCTGTTTTAGAAAACGATATTTATCCTGATAATGAAGTAGAGACTTTAACTTTAACTATTTCGCAGCCGCCATATAACGGAACGGCTTATGTAGATTATAACGATTTTACTATTCATTATACTCCGAATGATGGTTTCAGTGGCAACGACGGATTTGAATATCAGATTTGTGATGTATTTAACACTTGCGATATCGCCAGTGTGTATATTCTTGTTACACTTTCCGAATTTTTAATTCCTGATGCATTCTCTCCAAATGGCGATAATATAAACGACTATTTCGAAATTCTTGGGATTGAAAAATATGAAGGAAACTCGATAATGATTTTTAACAGATGGGGAAATAAAGTGTACGAATCGGTGAATTATGGAATTAGTACCACACCACAATTTTGGGATGGTAAATCGAATACAGGTTTCAGGTTTGGTAACGAAGAACTTCCAACAGGAACTTATTATTATGTTTTGAATTTAGGAAACGGTGTTGTTCCAATTGCCGGATCGTTATATTTAGATAGGTAACTGAATGAAAATTGTGAAAAAAATATCGTGTATATTAATTGTAATGTTGGTAATTGCAGCTGGAAATAAAAATGTTTCGGCGCAGCAAGACCCAATGTACACGCAATACATGAATAATTTACTTATTATAAATCCCGGATTTGCAGGAACTAAAGAAACTGGCAATTTTATGTTGGTTTCGCGCAATCAGTGGGTGTCGTTTTCAGGAGCGCCAAAAACGCATTCTTTTTCATACAATACTAAGCTTAAAGATCAAAAAGTGGGATTGGGTTTTTCTATTCTATCCGATATAATTGGCCCCCAAAAACAAACCGGAATTTATTTCGACTATTCGTATTTATTAGATGTTTCGTATGATTACAAAATGGGAATGGGATTAAAAGGTGGTGTTAGTTTTTACCGCGCAGCACTCACAGAATTAAACCCCATTGAAGCTGATCCAATTTATTCGCAAGATATTTATAAAAATTTCCTGCCAAATTTTGGAGTAGGGTTTTATCTTTTTTCCGACGACACTTATTTCGGATTTTCAGCACCAAATCTTATAAAAAATACAATTAGCCGCGACGATTATTTAACAGATTACGTACAAAAAGAAGAGGTTCATCTTTATTTAATCGCTGGGAAAAAATTCAACCTGAGCGAATACTTTCAGTTAAAAACCTTTTCGATGATTAAGTATGTTAAAATTGCTCCAATAACTTTAGACCTTACTGCTTTGTTTGGGTTTAAAGAGAAATTTTGGGTGGGAGGAATGTTTCGTCTTGGTGATTCATACGGTATTTTAGCCCAATTTCAGGCCAGCGAAAAAATGTTAATCGGCTATTCGTACGACCTTACTTATTCTGAATTGAATCCGTTTAACCGAGGTACACACGAAATAATGTTTAGCCACGATTTTGATATCTTCAAATAAAAAATCCGATTTCCATTAAAATTAATTTCCACCGGATTTCACTAACCTTTCCCTATTAAGACCTATTTGATTGTAATCTTTTTTGTTGAAATTGTTTTATCCTGAAAAATCTGTAGCAAATAAATTCCTTTAACAAGTCCATCAATATTTATTGTTTTAATATTCCCGGAATCCGAATTATTCTGAAACATTAATTTACCGGTAAGTGAATAGATTTGAATTTTTGAAATAGGATTTTGTGCAGCAATATTTATTTTGTTTGTGGCAGGATTTGGATAAACACTAATGTTTTCTTTTTGATTTGGAATCCCACTAATTTCAGTCGCTATACTTGGATAGTCAAATTTGCGGGTGGAATATAAACGATATTCACCCTCCTTTAAAATTATGCTTTGCGAAAGTGTATTTATTTCAATTATATCTCCGGTAAAAAACTCAAACCAGGTTCCTGTTTCGGGGAAAGTAACATTGGCATTGGTTTGTGAAATTCCAAAATTTCCGACAGCAAAAACATGGTTTGCTCCATTTGTTAAGCGATACCATTTTATTGTGCTGGTTAAATCGTAATCAAAATTATCGGGCGAAAACTCTTCGTAGTTTTGTTTCAATTCATTTAATTTTGCCATTACCTGAAACAAGTCTGTGCGGTCTGTGTTTTCCAAATATTCCCAGCGAGGTGGTTTTTCGCTCAATCGTCCACCAAAATCGTTTATTGAAACGTCGTATCCGCGCTCGCCAAATTGCCAAATCATTTTTGGTCCGGGTAACGGAATATGAAAAAGTGCATTTAACTCAACTCTGTTTAAAGCTGTTGGCAATTCTCTAACGTTATAATCGCCGTTTAAAAAACCACCTTGTAAACACGAAATCATAACACGCTCTTCGTCGTGGCTTTCGGCATAAGTAACCAGGTTGGGTTTACTCCATCCACGTTGTCTGTAAACTCCCCATTCAAGATTCGAATTTCCAACATTTCCACTGGCAGCATCGCGATAATTGCCATTCATGTTTCCCCACATCAACATACCGTAATTTGCCAATTGCATCTCTTCATTATTTTCGGCGAGATGTTCAAGAATTACAAGGGCATCAGAATTTCGTTTCCAAATTTCATCGGCCATACGTTTTAAAATTATTACCCGAGGAGTATCGTAATTCCAGCCATCGCCGGGGGTATTTGTAAAACCTTTGGTGAAGTCGAAACGGAATCCATCAACTTTGTATTCGTTTATCCAAAAAGAGTTTACGCTGTCAACCAACTCTTTTGTAGCTGCTGCTTCGTGGTTAAAATCGAATCCCCACGCATAAACCGGGTTTGGCGAAGTAACATTGTACCACGGGTTTTCTGGTAAAATGGTATAATTGTCCATGTACATTTGTACAAACGGACTTTGCCCGTAACTGTGATTTAGAACCATGTCAATTACCACCGCAATTCCACGTTTGTGACATTCGTCTATTAATTTTTTGAGCTCGTTTTTTGGTCCATAATATTTGTCGGGTGCAAAGTAAAACGAAGGATTGTAACCCCAGCTCGAGTTTCCTTCAAATTCGTTTACCGGCATCAATTCCAAAACATTAACTCGTAAATCTTCCAGATAATCTAATTTTTCGAGAACAGCTTTGTATGTATGTTCTTCGGTAAAATCACGAATCAACAATTCGTAAATAACCAATTTTTCCTTTTCAGGAATTTGAAAATCTTCGATTTGCCAGTTGTAATTTTCTTGCCCGGGTTGAAGAACAGATGCTATTCCATCTGTTTTTCCATCGGGATATTGAATGAGGTTCGGATAAACTTCATTTTCAATATATTGGTCGTTCCAGGGGTCAAGAATTTTTTCGGTGTATGGGTCGGCAATATTAAATTCACCGTCGATATAATATTGAAAAGCATATTCTTTTCCTGTTTCGAGGTTCGTAATATCGAGCCAGAAAAAGTCGCCATCTTTTTTCATCTGAAAATCGTTTGTAGGTTTCCAGTCGTTAAAATCGCCCAGCACAAAAACAAATTCTTTTAGCGGTGCCCATAAAACAAGTGCCGCCGAATTATTAGTTGGGTAGTTTATTCCTTTTTTATAATCAGCGGGTTTGGGCTCTGTAACAACGTCGCCACGTACAAAAATCTGAACAGAATCGAACGCTGTTTCGTTGTTTGCAGTTGCCTCGGCAATTAACCAATATTCGCCGCCGCTTGTAAATGTATGAGTTGTAGAAATTCCAGTTCCGGTGTTTTGTGTTAAAACAGTTTCGTTAAGCGATAGTTTTAAATTGGAAGAAACAGAAGCCTGTGCAGAAATAGTAACAAGCTGATTTTTTTCAAGAATAGTACTGTTGTTTGGTTCTGTAATATCAACAATTAATCCTTCTTCAAAGACATTAATTAAAAGGTCGTTGGTTTGACTGTTTCCGTCTGACGAGCGAAAGACCATTGCCATTTTAGTAACTTTCTCACTTTCGTTTACCGAATAAAAAGTTGTGATGTCGGGAGCGATTTCAAGCTCGTAAATACCACTTCCTTTATTGGTAAGTTTTGGTTGATTTGAATTATTTCCCCAACTGCCAATCACATGTTGCCAATCAGTTTCTCCTTCAATAATAACGCCGGTATGTGCATATAAATCTCCGGTAAAATAACCCAACCTACTATCTTTCGAAGAATCAAATGTTATGGTAACTTTTTGACTTGCAACGGGCAATACCGGCTCGGTTGTTATTTGTGCATTTCCAAAATAAAAGACTAAAAGTAACCAAACAAATAAAAGAGTTCTTGAATACATATTCGTAAAAGTATAAAATAAAAGGGCTGCCTGACAAGTCAGACAACCCTTTCAATATCTAACTAAACTTAATTTTTAGTAACGGTTGCTTTTAATCCCCAAGGGTTGAAAGTAACTGTATAATTTCCGTCAGATTCAATAGTGATATTGTCTCCGCCCGGAGAAAGATTATTTAAATCTCCACCGTAATTTATTGCCCAATCATCGTTTGCTCTGAACTTAAATGAGCCCGATGAAACAAGGTCTAAAGTAACGGTGAATACACCGTTTACAGCGTCCCATGTCATATTTGTATCATCGCTCCAACCACCACTTTGGGCGTCGCCAATTACACCCCATCTGTTAATGTTATAAGTGTATTCATTTGGTACACTTAAATCTAATTCAACAGAATAATCTGATTCAACAGCAATTGGAATATTTGCTCCACCAGCCTGTAGTTTTCCATCGTTGTCGTTACTTCCGTAGTTGTAACCCCAATCGTGGTTAGCTCTGAATTTAGCATCGGAAGCTGTTAAATGCATTACACCAGTCCATTTCATTGAAGCTGGGTTGTAAGACATTGGTGTTTCATCGCCCCATCCCAATGGAGAAGCTTCGCCAATAACTCCCCAAACAGTTGCAACTGCAGAGTATGTCATGGCTGCGGCATCGGCATTTATTTTATAATAACCGGCAGTAGAACTCATGTTTCCGCCATCCGCATCTAAATTTCCATTTCCGCCATTGCCGTAATTTGGTCCATCCCAGTTTGGTTGAGTTGCAAATTTCCATGAATTATTGGCATTTGCCATGAAAACATAACCTTCTAATTGGTCAGGCGAATCGATGGTACTAATTACCTGTGGCGATTTATCTGGCGACCAATTTGCTAATCCTGAACCAGGATAACTTGCTTCAACATAATCTCCCGGAATATTCCATGTAAGAATATCGGCAAGTGTGGTAAACTGAATATCGTCGCCATAAGCTGTACCGGCACTGTTAGTTGCAAAAGCACGAACATGGTAGGTTACAAATTTTTCCAGATTTTCGAGGTTGCTAACATATACACCTGTTCCTGCTCCACCATCAATTTTAGTATCATCGAGAGTAGGTTCACTATTCATGCTCCACACAACTCCTTTTTCAGTAACATCACCACCACCATCGTAGGTAACGTCACCACCCGAAACGGCAGATGTTTTTGTAAGCTCGGTAACAGCTGCTGTTGTTACAACTGGTAAATCGACCAAAGTTGTAAATGATACTTCCGGGCCGAAACCAGTACCGGCAGCGTTAGTTGCATAAGCCCGAACGTAATATTTAGTATTTCCTTTTAATTCGGATAATACGCTTACAAATTCACCAACACCTTCTTCATTAGCAGTTTTGCTGTCTGATAAAGTTGGATTCTGATTCATTCCAAAAACAATACCTCTGGCGGTAACATCTGCTCCACCCGAAACAGTAACATATCCACCGCCCAATGCTGAATTTCCTGTTATTTCAGAAATAGCAGTAGTTGTAAGCGTTGGAACTACGGGTAAAGTTGTAAAAGTTACTTCTTCTCCATAAACAGTTATGTTTTCGCTAATGGCATAAGCACGAGCGTAATATTTTGTGGCATAATCAAGTCCACTAAGTATTACGTCAAAAGTTGCTTCCGGAGTGTCTTTTGAGTAAGCAACTTTGCTATTATCGATAGTTGGTGTTGCCGATGTATTGTAGCAAACACCTCTTTCTGTAAATCCATCGCCTTCTGCTACTACAAAACCAACAACTGTTGCAGAGTCTGACGTAACATTAAATGTTTCTGAAGTAGCGAGTGTAGGTTCTAATCTAACTTCCGACATCTCCTTTGTACACGATGCAACAACAATTGATGCAATAAAAAGGAAAGCCATAAATCTGTATGCTGTTCTATTTTTCATTTTCATTTTTTTAAATCGTTTCATACAAATTAGTTCTTAACAATTGTACAAGTTCCGGTAGCGTCGTTGATAATTGTTAGTGTAATGATATAATTACCTGCACTAACAGAAAGATTATCGCCACCTTGAGTTAAATTGTCGTGAGTACCACCTAAGTTCCACGCCCAACCATCGTTCTTTCTGAATTTGATTTCACCATCAATTAAATCGACAGTAATTGACCATGT
>Ga0307989_1000529_pt1 | contig 24686 bp, 23 predicted proteins | sample EllFjometagen185_FD_203164 | JGI IMG/M metagenome (GOLD analysis project Ga0307989, IMG submission 203164) | Marine microbial communities from Ellis Fjord, Antarctic Ocean - #185 | ecosystem: Environmental > Aquatic > Marine > Unclassified | place: Southern Ocean | collected 2014-10-08 | reverse complement strand
TGAAAGAAAATATTGGTTTGATAACAGCACGAAGTAACAAATCTAGCTCAATGAATCACTTTTTTATTGCAGATAATATAATGGAAACCAAATGTGGTGAAAGCACAACACAATCAGCATTATTCCCTCTCTATCTTTATCCCGAAGAAAATTCCGGTGACTGGATCGAGCAGCAACAAACAGAACGCCAGCCAAATCTGGCACCGGAAATAATAGAGCAGTTAACTTCTAATTTTGGTAAAACGCCAACTCCCGAGGAAATCCTATATTACATTTACGCTGTTTTCTACAGTAATATTTACAGAGAGCGTTACGCAGAATTCCTTAAGATAGATTTTCCGCGCGTGCCGTTCACTTCCAACTACCAGCTTTTCCAACAAATGGCAGAGTTAGGCGAGAAAGTTGCCAACCTGCACCTCTTAAAAAGTAGCGAACTCGATACACCTATTTCCCGCTATCAAGGTAGTGGGGAAGATAACAAGATCGATAAACCAATATATAATGAAACCGAGAAGAGAGTTTATATAAATTCAGAAAAATATTTCGATAACGTGGAACCGGAAGTTTGGAATTACCAGATCGGTGGTTACCAGGTTCTGCATAAATTTATTAAAGACCGCAAAGGCCGCAACATGGATGATCCGCGTCATTATTGCCGGGTTGTATCGGCGCTGGCCAAAACCATCGAATATCAGAAAAAGATTGATAAGATTTATGAGGACGTGGAAAAAGGGATTGTGGAATTTATATAAAGGGAGTGATTATGGTAGCAGCAGTTACGTGTGATATAATTAAATCAAGGCAATATTCTAATAATGATAGAGGCACTGTAAATGATCTTATCAAATCTGCTTTTGAAGAGACAATAGAGCTTTTGCCGGATGCCAAAGCAGATAAATTTTCCTTCAGTATTATTCAAGGAGATGAGTTTCAGTTTGTTTTACAAAATCCGACTCTGGCTTATAAATTTGTGGTTTTCTATCGGATCATTTTATCTCTAAAAGATTTGAACCCGAAATTCCGTGCAGGCATTGGAATTGGAGAAGTTGCTGTTTCCGGTGATATTTCCTACAAAATGGATGGCTCAGCTTTTCATCATTCCAGGGATGCAATGCAAAAGCTTCTTAAACCAAAGTTCAAAAACAGAATTACCAGTATTATTAGCGGGAGAAAAGAACTTGATGCTCAGTTTGAGATCATAGCTATGTATAATGATTTTATTGAGCAACACTGGTCGGAAAAGCAGATGCAATCAATATTTCTTTATACAAAATATAACTCATTTGAGAAAGCTGCCGAACAATCTAAAGTGTCATATCAAGCTCTGCAACAGAGATTTAATTTTTCCGGATACAAACAATTGGATGTGGGATGTATTGAATTCTCGGACATAATTTATACAAGGTTACAACTTTGAAAATACCTCATACAAGGTTACAGCCTTGTAATGATAGAAAACAACATTGCAACCTTGTGTTCTGATGGATTGAATGAGAAAAAAATAGAAGTGTGAAGGTATTATCAACGACTCCCTGTTTAGGGATACATTTGGAACAGTTCCCTTTTTAGAGATACATCGTTAATGTAATCCCTTTTTGGGATTAAAGGTTACAACCTTGAAAGGTCTTTTTAAAGGCTCAAACTGAGAAATTATGATTTTAAAAGTTACAACCTTGATATTAATGATTGATGATTAAAATTGATAATCATCCAGTAGAAGATAAAAAGGATATTTTATGATCTGGAAATTACTATTGGCACATGTATTGGCAGATTTTGTATTACAGACAAAGAAGTTGGCAATCGGTAAGTTGGTATTTAAGAATAACTTTTTACACTGCTTGATTCTTCTTATTATATCTTCTGTTTTTTTTATGAATCAACTCTCAGCTAAATTACTACTTATGATAATTACAATTACGATATTTCATGGGTTTATTGATTATGGAAAGGCGTTTGTAGAAAAGAAAGCAGAAGGAAAGTGGAATTGGTTTCTTTTTACGGTCGATCAATTCCTACATCTTCTATTTATAATCTTGAGCATTGGACTTTTTTACCCTTTAGTTATTGAATCCTATTTAGCGATTTTTACGGATATTGTTAATTCGATAGCTATTTTTAAAATCGCTGTTTTCTTTTGTATTATATCATTTGGGGGCAGCTATTTTACAGCATCTATATGTAAAGGATTCAATCCTAACAAGAAAATTGAAGAATCAAAAGTAGAAAATAACTCTCTGGATAGAGCTGGAAGATATATTGGAATCTTGGAGAGAATAATTGTTGCTGCTTCAATCCTGATCGGGCGTTACGAGATTATTGGTTTTTTGATCGCTGCAAAATCGATTATTCGACATCAAGAAAAGAATGAAAAAGCATTTGCTGAATATTTTCTGATAGGGACGTTTACCAGTTTTGTCTGGGCAGCAGTTTTCACTTTTCTTTATTTAAAACTGTAATTGTATTTATTAGTATTTATCTTCATATAAGAATTATTGACATCAAACTTACATCAACTTTTTTATAGTTAATATATTAATTGATAATGAGATGTGTGTTAAATGTCTTTGCGAGCAATCTTCCAGCAGATTCAAACGAAGCAATAAATAATGTGAAAGAATAGAAAGAGATGATTGCTTCGTAAGTTGCACTCCTCGCAATGACAGAAGACAGTAGATGTATTATTCATAAACTTATATTATGTTTTATTGACACGAAAACCGCATCAACTTTTTTAGCACCAATATGTTAAGTGATAAAGAAATATTAGAAGAAAGTAAAAAAAACTTCGAGATACGTATCGGAGAAGATGAAGTCCTCAATTTTCAAGAGGTATTTGGAAATGAGCTTCCAGTCCATATTGAGATAGGAAGTGGTAGAGGTGAATTCCTCATAAAAATTGCTAAGCAATCTCCAGATATAAATTTTATTGGAATAGATCTTAAAGAAAAACGTGTTAAAACATTATACCGTAAACTATTTAAAGAAAAACTTAAAAACGTGAGAATTGCAAAGATATACCTAAATGAAGAGAGCATACATTTTGTTCCACCAAACTCAATTGAAAAAATTTATCTGCAACATCCTGATCCATGGCCCAAAAAGAGACATTTTCATCGTCGTATTATCCAGCATAGTTTTATAGATATTATGCACAAATTATTAACACATGGTGGCTTTGTTGATATTGCAACAGATCATGAAGATTATGCATTTTGGATAGTAGAGCACTTCATGGAAAGGCAAGATTTTATTCCAATTAATAAAAAAGGGTTTACAAGAGAAACTGATGAAGGACATATTGAAACATATTTTGAAAAGAAGAAAAGAGAAGAGGGATTTGAGCCGTATTTTATGAAATACCGGAGTAAATAATGGATAGAGAAAGATTTATTAAACTCTTTAATGAATTTGTGGTTCGCTCTAGTGAGCACTATAGCAAGTTTGCCTGCAAAAATAAGGATTCATTTAGACTGAAAGAGGATGATAATTGTTTTATTAGAACAGAGTTTGCGATAGATAGAGACAGAATTCTGCATAGTGGTGCTTATCGCAGATATCAAGGTAAAACTCAGGTTTTTTCATTTACAAATATGTTTGATGAAGAGACATCCAACAGAAGTTTGCACACAACATATGTTTCACAGATCTCCAGAACAATAGCCAATATGCTTGGCCTGAATTTGGAACTTGTCGAATCTATCGCTTTGGGTCATGATCTAGGTCATACGCCTTTTGGACATGATGGAGAAGTTGCTCTTTCTAAGATCTGCAAGAAAGCTGGAATTGGAGCTTTTCATCATAATATTCAAAGTTTGCATGTTGTAGATCATATCTCCAGAGGAGGTAGAGGTCTAAATCTAACATTTCAAGTTAGAGATGGCATAATATCTCATGATGGAGAAGTTCATAATCAGATCTTGCATCCGCAAAGAGATAAAACAGAAAACGATATTAAACAATATATAAAAGTTAGAAAGGAAGGTGGAAAGCTAAACTGGATGCCATCTACTTTAGAAGGTTGTGTTGTGAGAATTTCTGATACAATTGCTTATATTGGCCAAGATATTGAGGATGCAATTAGATTGAACATAATGGATAGAAATGAAATTCCAAAAGATTGTGCTGAACATCTTGGTGACACTAATAGTGAGATTATTGACACACTTGTTAAGACGGTGATCTTGAACAGTTACGGTAAAGATCAAGTAGCATTTGACGAAGAGTCATCTCATTATTTGCTCAAGTTGAAAAAGTTTAATTATCAGCGAATATATACTAATAAGAATGTAAAAAAGGCTCAAGAGAGAATTGATAGAAGCATGGAAGTTCTTTTTGAACAATATCTTGAAGATATTAGAGAGAATAATTCAAAATCAAAAATATTTTTGCAATTCTTAAATAGGAAGGCTAGTTCCTATCGTGAAAATTTCAGTAATCCTGAAGTTGTACGTGATTTCATAGCTACAATGACAGATAGATATTATAATGAAGAAGTAAAAAGTTATCTGTTACCGGGAAGTTTTTATTGATATAATTTTCAACTTATATTTTTTAACACTTAAAATGAATATTAAGAATTTATTTATAAGTTATTAAAATAGAGTGTTCTTAATAAATAATAGAAAATTGATGTCTTTACGAGTATTCTTCTTGCTGTTCCAAACGAAGTAATCTATTTTTAAAGTAATTGTAAAAGATTTAGATTGCTTCAACAGAGTTTCTTTATTAGAAGACTTGTAATGATAAATCTGGATTAAACAAAACTCATATTTAGGAGATTTAATGGAGTTAGTAGATTTTATAAAACAAAGTGAAGAATTAATAAATCGAATATCAGAGATTCGGAGGTTACTTTGACACAGCTGTTATACAGCAGAAAATCTTGCGTTCTGAAGCAGAAATGGAAAAACCCGATTTCTGGAATGATCAAAAAAGAGCTACAAAAATCACAAAAGAGTTGAATCAATTAAAAAATCAAATCATTCAAGATAATCGACTTTTAACAGTTAAAGATGATTTGCAAACATATGCTATTCTTCTTGAAGAAGATTTTAACGAAATGTTATTAGAAGAAGCTGCAAATGCATTATCAGCAGAACAAGATTTTGTAGAGAAGACTGAAACTCAATTCTTATTAAATGGCAAAACTGACTCCAATAGTGCAATTCTCACAATTCATCCCGGCGCTGGTGGAACTGAATCACAAGATTGGGCTGAGATGCTTTTTAGAATGTATAAACGCTGGGCAGAGAAGACAGGACATAAAATTGAGATCGTGGATTATCAATCGGGAGATGAAGCTGGTATAAAAAGCGTAACTTTGGAAGTTATGGGAGACTATGTTTATGGTTATTTAAAAGCCGAGAGCGGAGTTCACAGACTTGTTAGAATTTCTCCTTTTAATGCTCAAGGAAAACGGCAAACATCCTTTGCTTCTGTGTTTATATATCCTATGATAGAGGATGATATAGAAGTTGATGTTGAGCCAGGTGATCTTAGAATTGATACTTACCGTGCTAGTGGAAAAGGCGGACAGGGTGTTAACACGACAGATTCTGCAGTACGAATTACGCATATTCCAACCAATATTATTGTTCAATGTCAGAATGAACGGTCTCAGTTACGAAATCGTGAAGTGGCAATGGTAATATTAAAGTCTAAACTCTATCAGCATTATGAAGAAGAGCGTGAAAAAGAGAGGCAAAAACATGCGAGCACTAAAACTGATATTGGCTGGGGAAATCAGATCCGCTCATATGTTTTTCATCCATATCAAATGGTTAAGGATCATCGAACAAACTTTGAGACTGGCAATATCTCCAGTGTGATGGATGGTAATCTAGATGATTTTATGAATTCATTTTTAAGAAAGTTAGCAGGAAGTAAAATCAATTCTTAAAAAAGAGAAGAATATGAATTATAAACAGTTAATTGAGAATATTGATAAAGAACGAATGCCAAAACATATTGCAATAATTATGGATGGCAACGGACGTTGGGCTGATGCGCAAAACACAAACCGTATAAATGGGCATAAACAAGGAGTATTAGCAGTAAGACGAATTGTTGAAACAGCAGTTGAGGCAGGCTTAGAATATCTAACTGTTTACGCATTTTCCACTGAGAATTGGCGACGTTCTAAAAAGGAAGTAAATTATCTTCTTAAACTTATAATGGATTCACTAGTAAAAGAAATTGATGATTTGATAGCTAATAATGTGATAATTAGATTTATTGGCAGCAAAGAAGAACTTGAGAAGAACTATAATAAAAAAGTGTTAAATACATGCAAATCAAGTTGGAAAAATACCGGACTCCACTTAAATGTAGCAATGAATTATGGTGGAAGACGTGAGCTTATTGACGCATTCAAATTGATGTCTGATGATATTATTTCAGGTAAGATCAGTAAGAATTTAATAAATGATGAGATGATCAGTAATTATCTTTATACTGCATATATGCCAGATCCTGATTTGATTATTAGAACGAGTGGGGAAGAGCGTTTATCAAATTTTCTGGTTTGGCAAAGTGCATATTCGGAATTCTGGTTTACTAAAACATTATGGCCAGATTTCAGTCGCCAAGAATTTATCCAGTCCATCTTGGATTTCCAAGAAAGAAAAAGAAGATTTGGAAGTAGATAAGGAGAAATAAATGCTTTTATTCAAAAGAATTTTTATAGCAGTAATTTTTATTCCATTACTAATATATATATTTAAGGTTGGTGATATTGCACTCGCATCATTTTTGGCTCTGATAGCTTTTCAGATGATGTTTGAATTAAGAGAGATGTTCTTTAAAAAAGGCATTATTGTCCCGCGTGTAATAATTGTTCTTGGGCTTATTGTTTTCATCGCTTCCATATATCTGGGGATGGCAATGATCTTTGCTTCACTTTTACTGGCATTCATTATTATCATTGGTATAGATCTATTTAGCAATAACTTAGAAGGGGCGATGATAAGAGGTTCTGCTGGAATATTTATTATTGTTTACATTGCAGTTTTGTTAAGTAGTGTATATCATATACGATTATTAGAGAATGGTGGTAATTTAGTATTTAGTTTACTATTTATGATCTGGATTACGGACACATCAGCTTATACTGCTGGAAGAATCTTTGGTAAACATCGCGGAATATTTAAAGCAAGTCCTAATAAATCTCTGGAAGGCTTTATCGCAGGTATATTCTTCTCTTTTGCAGGAACATTTATCCTCATAAACTTTTTTGGAGTAACTTTATCGCAAGCCCTTGCTGCTGCTGTTGCAGGTGGTATCTTTGGTCAGATGGGTGACCTGTTTGAATCTATATTAAAAAGAGATGCTGGTGTAAAAGATAGCTCTGATGTTCTACCTGGTCATGGTGGTATTCTTGATAGATTTGACAGTCTTTTATTGGCAGCTCCTGTTTTTTATGTTATTTTATTTCTAATTAAATAGGAATTGATATGGAAACTAAAGAAAGTACGTTTGATTTTTTTGAGAAAGATAAGATATCCAGTGATGAGCATAAGATTATTTTGGTTACGGGTGGAGCAGGCTTTATTGGGTCAAATTTCATTAGATACCTGGTTCAAAGGTATCCCAACTTTAAAATTATAAACTTTGATAAACTCACTTATGCCGGCAATCTTAACAACCTTACAACAATAGAAGAGAATGCAAACTATGCATTCTTAAAAGGTGATGTTGCAGACCCCAAAGACGTTAAAACTGTATTTGAACAATTCAGTCCTGATTACGTTGTTCATTTTGCTGCGGAATCTCATGTTGATAAAAGTATAATAAATCCAGACATTTTTTTGAAAACAAACATAATGGGAACGCAAATTCTACTAAATTATTCCAGAGAACATAAGGTGCAGAAATTTGTGCAAGTGTCAACCGATGAAGTATATGGCTCAATTCCAGGTGATGGAAGTGTAAAAGAAGATGCTCATATCGAACCAAATAACCCCTATTCTGCCAGCAAAGCATCTGCAGACCTTCTTCTGCGTGTTGCATATCAAACATATGGTCAGCGCGTAAATGTGATAAGAGCATGTAATAATTTTGGAAATTATCAGTTTCCGGAGAAACTTGTTCCGGTTGTTATTCACAATGCCTTGAACAATTTAGAAATTCCAATTTATGGTGATGGAAAAAATATTAGAGAATGGATACATGTGGAAGATCATTGTCGGGCAATTGATGTGGTAATGCAAACTGGTAAATCAGGTGAGACGTATAATGTTGGTACTGGCAACAAATGGAAGAACATAGACCTAGTTGAGTTGATCTTGAAAAAATTAGATATCAAAAATGATCTTATCTCTTTCGTTCTTGATAGAAAGGGACATGATAAAAGATATTCGGTAGATTCCAGTAAAATTCGGCAAGAGCTTGGATGGAAACCGCAGATTGAATTTGAAGAAGGCTTAGATCAAGTTATTACTTGGTATAAGAACCATATGGATTGGATAGAAGAAATAGCCAGCGGGAAATATATGACCTATTATGATGATATTTATAAACCTCGTATGATGGAGACAGAATAAATGTTTAAGTATTTCATTGTAATAGCTTTTCTTACAATTTCAATTGGTTGCTCAATAACATCTACCACAACGCCCATAGAACCTATTGTAGATTCCGAAATAAAAACATCAAAAGTTATATTAGACTCTCTGCAAATTGAACTTATTGAAAAAGATAATATAATTGATTCACTTTATATTTTACTGGAAGAATCTGATTTCACGATCGATTCATTATACTTGGCATTGGAAACTTCTAATAGCAGAGTTGCTGTAAATCTGGATTTCATAATACCGGACTCGATAATTTTTGCTGGTAGAACTTTTAATCTAACAAATGAAAGAATCTTTGATAAATTTGAAACTATTTATAAACAAGAACTCAGAGTAGCACATAAATTTATTCCCAGATGCGGTACGTATTTCGCATATTTTGATTCAGTTTTTTCCCAATATAATATTCCACTTGATACAAAATATCTGGCAATTGCAGAGAGCAGGTTGAGTCCAATGGCTGGCTCTCGAGTAGGAGCTATGGGGATTTGGCAATTCATGCCTGGTACTGCAAAGGGTTATGGAATGTTCATCAATTCGTTTATTGATGAACGTAGAAATGTTTTTCTTGCAACACCTGCAGCAGCAAAATACCTTCTAAATGCTCGAAGCTATCTCAAAGAGCGTGGAACAGATGACTGGTTGTTAACAATGAGTGCATATAATGCTGGAGTAGGTAGTATTGCAAAAGTTGTACGGCAGCAGGGAGCTAATGATTTCTTTGATTTGTTGATGAGAGTTGATGAAACACATAAATATGTCTGGCGAGCAGCCGCAATAAAATTAATTGTTGAAAATGAAGAAGAGATTTTTGGGAAAAAGTTCGATAAAAAAGAACCAATATTAGAGAATGCTCATTTATTAGAACTAACACTAAAAGGACACTACAAAATTGACGAATGGGCTAAAGCTCAGGGTACTTCTATAGGGAAAATCCTGGAGATGAATCCATGGATAAAAATTTACAAAAGAAATCGAGTTAAGTATTCTGCAATTAATGATGTTGTACTTCCACCTGGTAAATATTCTGTTTTGATTCCCAATGGTAATGGCATTAATAACGAGTTATTAACAAAAATTGAAAAACAATTTCTCAATAAAAACGCAGGTTTTTTTACTCATCATATTGTGAAACGAGGTGATAATTTATATAATATCGCAAAAAAATATAAGACAACGGTATCAAGAATAAAAAGCTTGAATCATTTAAGCTCAAATGTAATTCAACCCGGACAGAGGCTTAAACTATATGGCAGCAGTTCAGGAAGTAACTCAGTTAATAAAACATCTAATTATCACACTGTATTAAAAGGAGATACTGTTGGAACAATTGCACAAAAACTAGGTATCTCTCAGAAGAATTTAATTTCAAAAAATAATTTAATAACACGAAATGGAATAGTAATGATCTATCCAGGACAGAAATTGTATTATTAATGGAAGCAATAAGAGCAATGAAAGTGGAAGATCTTCCTAATATTATGATTTTAGAAAAAAATTTATTTAGAACTGCTTGGGAAGAAGAAATTTTCATGGAAGAAATTGAGTTACAATATGCATATGTTTTGGAGATAAAAGATAGAATTATTGGATATATTTGTGGCTGGAAGCTTCTGGACGAGTTTAATATTACAAATATTGCAATTGATAAGAAATTTCAAAGAAAGGGATTTGGAAAAAGACTTGTTCAATTTATAATTAGTAAGTTAATAAGTGAAAACTGTTTCAAGTTTTTTCTCGAAGTGCGCGAATCGAATGATGCAGCGAAGTTACTTTATGAAAAAATTGGATTTAAATTGATCGGGTCAAGAAAGAACTATTATCATTCTCCACAAGAGAATGCTTTAGTTTTGGGTATAAATTTAATTAATAATATAAAATAAAAGGTAACATTATGGAGAAAGGATTGTTTATTACTTTTGAAGGAATTGAAGGATGTGGGAAATCTACTCAGGCTCGCATGCTGAAGGAATACTTAAAGAAACAAGGGAAACGAGTTTTTCTTACACGTGAACCAGGAGGACCTAAGATAGCTGAAGAAATACGTGAAATGCTTCTTAGTGTTGATAACAAGGAGATGCTGCCACAAACTGAAGTCCTCTTATATATGGCTTCTAGAAGCCAACATACTGGTGAATGGATCATCCCAGAATTGGAAAAAGGAAAAATAGTTATCTCGGATAGATACTATGATTCAACGTTTGCGTATCAGGGAGCTGCTAGAAAGATTGATGGAAAGCTTATTGACACAATAAGAAGATATGCTACTTTTGGACTCGTTCCAGATATTACTTTTCTGGTAGATTTACCAGAAGAGATTGGATTATCCAGGATTGCAGCAAAAGATGCTGATAGATTGGAGCAAGAATCAATGGAGTTCCATAAAAGAGTGAGAGAAGGTTTTTTAGATCTGGCAAAAAAAGATCCTGAAAGATTTAAAGTTTTAGATGGGAGAAAGGGTATTAAAGAAATACACAAAGACGTAATAAGATTAATAGATAAGGAGTTAAATAAATGAAAGAGCAAATTAATAAAATGAGTAAAATATTATTCTCTGCAAGCCTAATTGGTTGGATAATTATTGGAGTGTTGCTATTTAATGTTGTCAATGTAGATGCATCAAATTCTAATGATGCAAATATTTACAAGAAACTTAAGCTCTTTAGCGAAGCGCTTTTTAATGTAAGACAAAATTATGTAGAAGAACTTGATGTAGATGATCTGATAGATTCAGCGATTAAGGGAATGCTGGATGAGGTAGATCCACATACGACATATTTTACTCCTGATGAATACGATAAATTTAGTACCGATACTAAAGGTGAATTCGGTGGTCTTGGAATATCAATTGATAAAAAGGGAGAATACATCACTGTAGTTGCTCCGATCGAAGGAACTCCAGCTTATCGTTTAGGCATAATGGCTGGTGATAAAATATCAAAAGTTGATGGTGAAAGTGTAGTTGGTGTTTCAACAGACGAATCAATTTCTAAAATGCGTGGTAAACCGGGAACAAAAGTGACGATTTCAATAATTAGACCCGGTGTTAAAGAGGAATTGGATTTTGAAATTGTCCGAGAAATAATTAAGATACACAGCATTCCATATTCATTTAAACTTGATAATGGTATTGGATATATGAGAATTCGTCAGTTTAACGCAAATACAACTTCAGATATGAGAGAAAAACTTGATGAATTAGAAGAAGAGGGAATTCGAGGGCTGGTGATTGATCTCAGATTCAATCCTGGTGGTTTGCTTAGAGAAGCAATAAATACCGTAAATGAATTCATTGGAAAAGGCAAACTCGTTGTATTTACAAAAGGCAGGGCACCACAAACAAATATGGAATATTTAACTCGATATAACAGAATTAGAGATGATTATCCTGTTATCGTACTCATAAATGGTGGTTCTGCAAGCGCTTCCGAAATCTTTGCAGGATCAATGCAGGATTGGGATCGTGGTTTGGTTGTTGGTCAAACATCTTTTGGAAAAGGTTCTGTTCAACGGTTATTCCCGTTATCAGATGGAAATGGAATTAAAATTACAACTGCAAAATATTACATCAAGTCAGGAAGATGTATTCATAAAGACTTGAATGATAAATTATTGAAAGATGAGCGAGTTAAGAATGGAGATATTTCTAAAGAAGAAATTGAAGAGATGCAAGAAGAAGCTGAAGAAAAAAATCATGAAAATATCTATTACACAAATAATGGTAGAGAAGTGTATGGTGGTGGTGGTATAACACCGGATATTGAGATCGAGCAATCTCTTTTAACAGACCTGGGAGTAGAACTTCGCAGGAAAAATATATTCTTCAATTTTTCTGTCGATTACCTTTTAGATCATGAAGATAAAATTACACTTGATTATAATGCATCTGATAAAGATATAAATAATCTTCTAAAATTTGCACAAACTAAAGACATTGAGTTTGAACAAGCTCAAGCAGATAGCATCAATGAGTGGCTTCAAAACGAATTAACTAGTAATATTATTGGTAGAAAATTTGGAGAAGTTGAGCGCTATAAAATAATTCTTAGAGAGGATTCACAACTTCAAGAAACCTTAGATATTTTTGAAAAATATTCCACTCTTGAAGAAATGTATCAATATGCTGAGGAAGTTAAGCTTAAGAAAGAAGAAATGCAAGATAAAGAGTAGAATTTACTCTATCTTAATTAATTATAAAGCCTTCTTGTTTGTTTATAACTTGAAGGTTTTTTTGATTCTAGATATTGATATATATTATTTTATAAATTACAATTATCATTAATTCTTGACATTATTAAAATATATTTGTTTTGAGATTATATTAAAAATGAAAATAATATGGAGATAAATTTTGGAAAAATATTTAGTAACAAGCGCTTTAACATACGCAAATGGAAAATTACATATTGGACATATAGCTGGATCATATTTAAATGCAGATATTTTTGTAAGATATCAAAGATTACTTGGAAATGATGTCTTATACATCGGTGGATCGGATGATTATGGAACTCCAATCTCACTTAAGGCAGAAGAAGAAAATGTTTCACCACAGGATATCGTAGATAAATTTAATAAAAGTATGAGGTCAGATCTTGAAGGGTTAAACATACAATTAGATAACTTTTCAGGTACTTCACATCCAAATCATATAAAGGATTCACAAGACTTTTTTTCAAATCTTTATGATGCAGGATACATAACAAAAAAAAAACTTAAGCAATTCTATGATGAAAAGCAAAAACGGTTTTTATCCGATAGGTATGTAGAAGGGAACTGTCCATTCTGTAAAGCAGAGGGTGCCCGAGGTGATCAATGTGACAGCTGCGGTAAATTGATAGATGCAATGGATCTAATTGAACCTAGAAGTAAACTTTCCGGTGAAGTTCCAATTGTTAAGGATACAACGCACTGGTATCTTGATCTTCCAAAATTTGAGACACAATTACGTGATTGGTTGAATACTAAAACATATTGGAAAGACAACGTTAAGAATTTTGTTCTAAGTTGGTTAAATGAAGGATTGCAGGAACGAGGTATTACTCGAGACCTTAATTGGGGTGTACCTATCCCATTAGAAAATACGGAAGGAAAAGTTCTCTATGTATGGTTTGATGCTCCTATTGGATATCTTTCCTCTACAAAAGAATGGGCTGAGAAAAAGGGTGAACCTGAGAAATGGAAAGATTACTGGTTAGATAAAAAAACAAAGATGATACATTTCTTGGGTAAAGATAACATTCCATTTCATACAATAATTTGGCCTTCGATGCTTTCTAAACAGAAAGAAGATTTTGTGCTACCTCATGATGTTCCAGCAAATGAATATCTGAATTTAGAAGGACAAAAAATGTCTACCAGCCGTGACTGGACAGTATGGGTAGAAGATTACCTAAAGTATTTCGAAGGTGAATATCTGCGATATGTACTGGCAGTAAATGCACCAGAAACAAAAGATAGTGATTTCAGTTGGGAAGACTTCAAGATGCGGATTAATTCTGAACTTAACAATGTTTTGGGAAATTTAGCAAATAGAACTTGTGTATTCACTACTAAATATTTTGATGGAATTATTAAACAACCAAAACAAATATCCGAGTTATCTCAACAAAAACTTGATGAAGTATATAATCTAGCTTTAGAAGTCGGTAAGTCATATTCTAAATATCATGTTCGTAAAGCAACTAAACAATTTATGAATATTGCCAGAATTGGTAATAAATACTTTGATGAGATGCAACCATGGAAAGAAGTTAAAACAGATAGTAAAAAAGCTTCTGAAACTCTATACGTTTGTTTAGAAATATTGCGAATTCTCACTATCGTTGCTGCTCCGGTAATTCCAAAGAGCATGAAGGTCCTTCATGAAATGATAAATGTTAATTCTCCAATTATCTGGGATAATTTATCAAAGAAATCTGCTGAATACTCTATAACAAATATTGAAAGACTCTTTAGAAAGATAGATGAGAAAGAAGTTGAAGAGCAGCAAGAAATTCTTAAGAGAAAACAAGACCTGAGTCTTGAAGAAGAAATCATAAAAGATCATAAACCAGAAATTGAATATGACGATTTTATGAAACTTGAAATTCGTATTGTAAAGATATTAGAAGCTGAAAGAGTAAAAAAATCTAATAAACTAATCAAATTGAAAGTGAATATCGGTGGGGAAGAGAGATCAGTAATAGCTGGGATTGGGAAGAATTATGAACCTGAAGAACTAATTGGCAAAAAGGTTCCTATGCTGATAAACCTTAAACCGCGAATGGTAATGGGTGTTGAATCTCAGGCTATGATCCTGGCTGCAGAAGATAATGGAAAGCTTTCGATATTGCATCCCGATAAAGATGTTAAAGAAGGTAGTGAAGTTTCTTGAAATATTGTTGTGTATCTCAAATACAGAATAATTAGATATAATGATGTGTTAGTCTTATATGCAGGTTAGGAGGGTAAGATCGAGAATAAGATTATTAATAATAAGAGTTTAAGAGGTTCTTTTTTAACAAAAAAGAAAGCACCTATGGAACTTGTTATAATTTTAGTTTCAATTATTGTTGCTTTTACTTTATTAAAGCTTTTCCATGTTGCAAATCATATGATGGGTACTTATGGTTTTTTTAGATACAAACTCGTTATTGAATTACTCATTGTTTTCTTCATGCTTTCTATCGGGTTGATTATCTTCACAAACCGAAGATTTAAAGAGCATAAGGAAGATATTGAGGAGTGGATGGATCTTGATCATAAGCTACTTCAGTATGAAAAAATATTTGAAAATATTGTTTATAACGTGCCTGGGATTGCCATATATGGTATAGATAAAGATCATACTGTTACATATTGGAATAGAGCATCCGAGAAGATGTTTGGTTACAAAATAGCAAGGTGATGGGTAAAAAGATCGAAGAGCTGATCGTCCCAAATTCTAGTTTTGAAATATTTAAAAAAAATAAGGAAAAAATAAAGTTGTTATTGCCAAGTAGAATTAAAGGAGTTTTATGGCTAACTTAAATAAAGAATTAGGATTACTTTCTGTATTTAGCATTGCGGCTGGTGCAATGATCAGTTCTGGATTGTTCATTTTACCTGGACTCGTCTATTCTAAATCAGGTCCCGCTGTAATACTAGCATATCTTTTAGCTGGGATTTTGGTGCTTCCATCAATGTTCAGTAAAGCTGAATTAGCAACCGCAATGCCAAAATCAGGTGGAACCTATTTCTTTGTAAATCGCAGTATGGGAGCAGGTTTTGGAACGATTGCTGGAATATCAGCCTGGTTTTCATTAGCTTTTAAAAGTGCATTTGCCTTAGTCGGTATTGGTGCTTTTGCATCCATTATTTATCCTGATATTACAATTTTCCAGATAAAGCTAATTGCTGTAGGTTTTTGCATTTTATTTACAATAATCAATTTAAAAAGCACAAAACATGCAGGAAAGCTTCAAGTTTTCATGGTTCTATTTTTAATATTGTTACTAATTTATTATGTCATCAAAGGTGTTCCTCATATAGACAATAGGCACTTTGATGTGTTCATGAAAGGAGATTTGAAAACACTATTTATGACAGCAGGTATGATCTTTATATCTTATGGTGGGCTTACTAAAATCGCTAGTGTGGCAGGAGAAGTGAAGAATCCTTCACGTAATATTCCACTTGGAATGATATTAGCATTTGTTATTGTAACTATTATTTATGTATTGGTGGTGTTTGTAACTGTTGGAGTTTTAGGTGACAAACTTCTTTTACCAGCACCAAAATATTATTCTCTAACTCCTATTAGTGATGGAGCAGCAATATTTGCAGGGAATTTTGGCATATATGCACTTTCTATAGCAGCACTGTTAGCTTTTTTTTCTACAGCTAATGCAGGTATTATGGCAGCATCAAGAAATCCAATGGCCATGAGTAAGGATAATCTGCTACCTTCATTTTTTGGAAAAGTGAATAAAAAATTTAAAACTCCGGTAAATGCAATATTGTTTACGAGTATTTTTATGATAATTGTGATATTCCTACCTTTAGAAGTACTTGTTAAAACTGCCTCAACAATGATGTTATTACTATATATTTTTGTTAATATAGCAGTGATAATTATGCGTGAAAGCGGGATTCAAAATTACCGTCCCAAATTTAGAAGTCCATTGTATCCATGGTTACAGATAATTGCAGTATTTGTTTATATCTTTTTGATTATTGAGATGGGTTCATTACCACTTATTATGACAGCCGTTTTTATCATTTCCGGATTGTTATGGTATTGGTTCTATGGAAGTATTCGTTCAAATAAAGAATCGGCACTTTTACAGCTTGTTAAGAGGATCAAAGCTAAAGATCTTATAACAACATCATTAGATACTGAACTCAAAGAAATAATTCGTGAACGAGATAACATTCAAAAAGATAGATTTGATAAACTTATAGAAACAGCTATAATTCTTGATGTGGATTCATCATTATCAAAAGAAGATTTCTTTAAATTGATTGCAGATAAAGTATGTGTGAATATTGATAAAAGCGCTGAATATTTCTTAAATAAACTTATTGAACGCGAAGCGGAAAGTTCAACAGCACTTACAGATTCACTTGCTATTCCGCACATAATTATTGAGGGTGAAAAGAAATTTAGTATTTTGTTGGCAAGGTGTAAAAACGGAATCTATTTTAATAATGAGGCACAAAATATTAATACTGTTTTCGTGATAACAGGTACCCGTGATGAGCGTAATTTTCATCTTCAAGCTTTGGCAGCAATTGCTCAGATTGTACAGAATTCAAATTTCGAGAAGAAATGGATGAAAGCAAAGAATATTGAAGCTCTGCGCGATATTGTATTACTGGGTGATAGAAGAAGGAATAATTAAGGTAACAATATTATGAATATATATATAGAAACATATGGCTGTCAGATGAATGTGGCTGATAGCGAACTTGTTAGATCAATCCTCAATGAAAAAGAATTCAAGTCAGTTAATAATATTGCAGAAGCAGATGTTATAATATTTAATACTTGTTCTGTGAGACAGCATGCTGAAGATCGTGTGCTTGGACGTATCAATAACGAAATGAGCCGGAAACGTAGTAATAAGAATTTGAAGATAGGTGTAATTGGCTGTATGGCACAGCGTCTTGATAAAAAATTGAATGAGATGAATTCCAACATTGATTTTGTGGTTGGTGTTGATCAATATAAAAGTTTACCTAAAATAATTGCCGATCTTTATAACGAACCTGATTTTAAATGCAATACAACTGTTGATGATGAAGAGATCTATAAGGATATCTATCCAATCCATACTGGTAAATTCAATGCTTTTGTTACTATAATGCGCGGATGTAATAACTTCTGTTCATATTGTATAGTGCCGTATACACGTGGTAGAGAACGGAGCAGACCAATTGAAGATATCCTTAATGAAATTACTAAGATAGGGGAGAAGGGCTTTAAAGATGTTACTCTGCTGGGACAGAATGTTAATTCCTACAATTACAAAAATGTTAATTTTGCTGAACTTTTAACACGGGTGAATAAAATTGATTCAATTAAGCGTATCAGATTTGTTACTTCTCATCCAAAAGACCTTTCTGATGAGGTTATTAACGTAATGGCAGAATCTGAGAAAGTATGTGAACATCTGCATCTGGCAATGCAAAGTGGGGATGATGATATCTTAACAAAGATGAATCGGGGATATACAGCTCAATATTTTCTGGAGATTACTAAGAAATTACGAAAGGCAATGCCGGAGATCGCCATCACAACAGATATAATAGCTGGTTTTCCTGGAGAATCTGAAGAACAATTCCAGCGAACTTATGATTTAATGAAGTTGATTAAATTTGATTATGCATTTACTTTTAAATATTCTCCCCGAACAGGAACAAAAGCCGCTGAGTTTACAAATCAAATATCAGAAGATCTTCGTTTAGCTAGACTACAAAAACTCATTGAGCTTCAACAAGATATTACAACTGCAAAATATAAAGAGCAAATTGGGAAGATCAAAGAGATCTATGTGGAACAAGTTAGCAAGAAATCTCAAAATGAAATGGCTGGTAAAAGCAGAGATTTTAAAATAACTGTTTTTCCTGGTGATAAATCTCTAATTGGAAAATTTGTAAAAGTGAGGATAACTGATGCTGTTGGTTGGACATTGAAAGGTGAGATGATAAAGTGAATATAATAGAACATCTACGTCTTTGGTTAAATCATGAAAATGCCTTAATAAACAATCCAAATCCACTGCTTGTTCTGGCTATCTTGCTTATAACAGGTTACGTCGCCACTAAAGTAGCTTCAAAGCTCCATATACCCACAGTTACAGCTCAAATTATAGGTGGGATAATATTGGGACATTATGTGTTAAATCTCTTTCAGGAAGAAGCATTTACGGCTTTTACGCCAATCACAAATTTTGCACTCGGTTTTATCGGCCTTACTATTGGCAGTCACATGGATTTCCAAAAATTACGTAGTGCTGGGAAAAGAATCTCATTAATAACTATTACAGATGTTTTAGTAACCCCAGTTATTATTTTTTTTACACTTTATAAAATTGCTCATTTATCTTTTGAAGTTTGTTTACTTGTTTCGGCAATTTCTATTACTACTGCTCCGGGATCTACTTTACACATTATAAGAGAAATTAGAGCGAAAGGGATATTTACTAAAACAATTTTGGCAGTAGTTGCACTAAATAATGTTTTTACAATTCTCATCTTTTATGCAGTTTTCAATTATTTATTTTATAAATCTACGATGCAGAATATTAATATTATGAATACTCTTGGAAAATCTATTTTAATGCTCATCGAATCAGCTATTGTGGGTATTTCTGTAGGTGGGATCTTAATCTATTTTACAGAGAAGAGAAAAACTAGAATTTCATTTCTGGCAATGGTTATTTTAGCCGTTGTATTAACTGTAGGAACAGCTCAATTAATCCACTTATCAGGTCTGCTTTCTTGTTTAATTCTAGGAATTATTATCACTAATTATTCCAAATATAATACTATTCTTTTCGGAGCATTTAAAGATATTGAAATAGAAGTTTTCACACTTTTTTTTGTTTTGGCAGGTACACATTTAGATCTCTCTGCAATGAAATCTGCAGGTTTCGCAGGTTTACTTTTGATTGTATCAAGATTGATAGGGAAGACCCTTGCACCTACTTTGGGAGCATATCTCGCAAAATCTACTATGACAATAAAAAAATGGATCGGGATTTCTCTATATCCAATTGCAGGTGTTGCAATTGGTCTTATATTACTTATAGAAAATAGCGAATTCCTTCATGAATTTTCAAGTCAGATTACTGCTATTGTGCTTACTGCTGTTGTTGTTAATGAGCTATTAGGCCCTATCTTCACAAAAAAAGCTATAATTAAGGCGGGTGAGGAGCATAAGAATCGATTAAGGCTTATGGATTTTCTGCAAGAAGAATTTATTATAATTAATATGGAAGCTGATGACAAATGGGAAGCTCTTGATAAATTAGCTGTATTTCTGCATCGATCACATAAAATTAGAGAGATTTCTCTTGCAGAACTTAAAAAATCAATTATAAAGCGTGAAAAGGACATATCTACAGGAATTGGAGAGAATTTGGCTATACCTCATGCAATTATTGATGGAGGTCCTAAAATTCAAGGTGTAATAGGAGTCTCTAAAAAAGGAATTCCATTTGATTCTATTGATGATAAGTTAGTGAATATCATCATTCTAATTGCTACTCCAAAAGAAAATTATGATCTACATCTTCATGTTTTGGCAAATATTGCTAAAATATTCGGACATCATCCGCAAATTAAGGATCAAATTATTCAAGCAAAAAGCCCTGAAGAAGTTTTTGAGATATTGCAGGCAGAAGAGATTGAAGCTTTAAATCCATTCTTTGAAGAGTAAAATACTGTTGAAGCTCTTATGATTTCTTGAATTCTACATAATATCATTCAGAAATATATTTATCGTGCGTTAGAAACAATATTTTGAGTTATTCATTAATTAGCATCTAATTTTAATTTAATCACGTAATATTGTTTCTAATGAAAAAATTCTAAATAACCAATCTAAAATAAATTCAGAACTAATCTCTAAGAGCAGATAATTTATGGTAATCATTAAATACACAAAAACAATTTAAAGAAGGGAGGAATAAGATTTGAATAAATGCTGCGTGAAAAAGACCACAGCACTAACGTGTGATAATATATATTATGTAAACTTGGGAGGGTTGCAGTAAAGGTAGGTATTCTAAGTAGTTACGATGTTGTGCGTTATGCACTTGATTGTGAAATAATTTAGAATGTTCTACGAGAGGTCATTTGTCCTAAAAATCAAGGGGGCATTATGGGTGCGAGTACAAAAACAAGAATTATGAGTGATAAGGAGATGAAACTTTTTTTTGAAAGTTTTAATCTTGAGAAAAAATCTGATTGGTATTATTATCATGTTTTCCGAATCCAATATTTAACAGCTTTAAGAATATCGGATTTAATGAGACTTACAACTGACCAGGTGAAAACCAAGCATTTTTACATTATTGAAAAGAAAACAAAGAAAAAACGGGAAGTGTATCTTTGCGATGAAGCCTTTTCCCTATCGCAAAGTTTGAGAATTAAGGCTGAAAACATTGGATCGAAGTACATTCTAACAAAGAAAGATGATTCTTCCTACCGGCGCGCAATGAAGATATACTGTAGAAAAGCCGGTGTGAATCCCGACAGGGTTTCGACACATACTCTGAGAAAGACAATTGCGAATAGAGTTGCCATATTGAAAGGAACAAAGGCAGCCAGTAGGCTATTGAACCATAGTAAACTAAGCACAACCGAGTTATACCTGGATAACAGCCAGGAAACTGTTGAAACCGCTATTGATCTGGTTTCAGGTGGTGTTTAATGGCAATAATTAAAATACATAAAAAAACTAGGTTTGTTGTTGTTGATAACAAACTTGCAAGAAATAAGCATCTAACCCTGAAAGCTAAAGGTTTGATGTTGTATCTTTTAAGCTTACCATCTGATAAGAATATAACCGTTAAAGAACTCGAAAAACATACAATTGAAGGATTTGAAGCAATTAGGAATGCTGTAAAAGAGCTAATTGCAGAGGGTTACATTAATAAATATAAATATAGAGATGAAAAAGGACTTTTCCAAACTGAATACACTGTTTATGAATATCCACAGGAAACTATCCAGAGCGGATTACCCGACACGGATAAACCGTCACGGATCACCCGACACGGATCATCCGACACGGATAACCCGATTTTCAGATCAAAAGAAAGTATTAAAAAGAAAGAAGAAAAAAAAGAAGTGGATATGATATCGTCATCATCATCTATAAATAGGGAATTGCAATTATTGGGAATTGGAGAGGAAGAAATTGAGAAGATATTAAAAGAGATCGATGATGATGATAAATTAAAATTGATCAGAGAAAAGATAGGATTAATAAAACACTTAATAAAAACTAAAACAATAAATAATCCAGCAGCATACGCAATAAAAGTGTTAAAAAGCATAAATTTCAGCCAAGTTGAACTTCAAAAAGCTGAGAAACGCAAAAAAACGATTCTAAGAGCCGAAAAAAGAAAAAGTGACATACAACTCATGAAAAAAGAGAGAAAAGAATGGGATGATGATATTGAACGGAGAAAAGAAGAAAACGGAGATATATCTAAAGTCGTTTCTGATTTTATAAATAAAATGAACATGAACAACAAAATTGGAGGGGAAAATGTATAATTATTTTAAAATCGAAGAATTTTCCTGCGGATGTTGTGGAGAAAATCTAATTGTTGAAGAATTAGTGAAAAAATTAGATATAGCTCGCGAGATCTCAGGCGTTCCATATAAAATTATTTCTGGGTATAGATGTGAAAAACATAATAAGATTGTCGGAGGTTCTGAAAATTCATCCCACAAGAAAGGATTAGCTGCAGATATTTATACAAAAAATCATAAAATGAGATTGAAAATAATTGGAGGATTGATAAAAGCAGGATTTAAGAGAATTGGAATTGCAAAAAGTTTTATACATGTTGATATTGATAGAAAGAAATCAAATTGTCTTTGGTTGTATTGAGGATTTACGGGTTTCGAGTTTTGAAATTGTCACATCTTCCCTATTATTAATCCCCCTTTAATTCCCCCTTACAAAGGGGGACAAAAAGAAAAGGGGCTCGTTGAAAGCAGCCCCTTTGTGATGATCAATTTATTTAGTTGTAAAAAGCTAGTTTAAACTGATCACGCTCTGAGTGATTAATGGGATGATACTTTCTGATAGCTTCTCTCTGATATACAATTGATAATTGAGTGTAGATCTGAGTTGTTGTTGGATTCTCATGTCCGAGGATTTTTTGAACAGTACTAAGATGAGCACCCTGTTCCAGCATATGAGTAGCGAAGCTGTGCCGAATTGAATGAACTGTATATCCTTCAGTTTTAGCAAATTTCTTGATATATTTATTTAGAACTTCTCTTAGGCTATTGGTTGAGAAAGGTTTTCCAAACTTAGTAAGAAAAATAAATTTGGAATCCTCTTTTACAAATTTATGTCTGATCATTAAATATTTTGAGATTGCTATAATGGCCAATCTACCTATTGGAACACGACGATCTTTACTTCCTTTTCCATGGACAGTGAGTATTTGACTATCCAGATCTAGATCTGCAAATGTAATATTTACAACTTCACTGATCCGTAAACCAGAAGAATACAAAATTTCTAAAATTGCTTGATCTCTTAGACCAAATTTTGTTGATAAATCCGGAATTTTTAAAAGATCAAACATTTCTTTGATAGTGAAAACCTTTGGTAATTTAGTAGAGAATTTAGGGTGAATTAATTTCTTTGTAGGATCTTCATCGATGTGATGATATCTAACGCAGAATTTGAAAAATTCTTTAGTTGTTGAAATCTTACGTGAGATTGATCTGTTTGAAAGTTTGTTTTGATTTAACCAGGCAATGAATAACCGCATGGTTGTACGTGTAACAATATCAATTGAATTATATCCTAATTGTTCTGCTAGAAAATTGAATAACTGATCAAGATCCGATCTGTAGGTTTTTATTGTAAGTTTAGAGAGACCACGAGCAATTAAAAAATTCATGTAATCGTTTATTACTTCGACCATTTTGAACTCCTTATGGAGCAAATAGATAAACTATTACTTGCATAAAGTTTGAAGTATTGTAATTTATCTATGTGTGTCATACACTAGCTCCTTATTTGTTTAAGAGGTTATAGGGTCCCGGATGTTATCGCATCCGAGACCCTTCTTAATTTTCAAGCCGACCGGGTGATATTATACATGGTTATTGAATAAATAACCGTTAATAATGTTATAATCATATTGAATAGATGCACCTATCTTTTCATAATCAACAAAATTTTCCAGTTCTTCGGGAATATCATAATATCCGCCTTCTGCTGCCCAGTAGCCAAGGGCTGTGAGTTCATCGTTGCATGATTCCAATTTTGTGAGAAATGCATAATTGAAGGATTCAATGTAATCTGACAGACAATTATAATTTCCCAATGAAATAAAAGCATATAAGGCTTCTAAATCCCCTTCGAAATGTACAAGTTCATAAATATCTTCATCAATCGAGCTTTCGCTGATCAATGAATCTGGGATATCCTCGAAATCTTGGAACATGAATTCGGGATCATCTTCATCTTGATGAAGCTCACGACATGCCATATAGAATTCATAAAGATCATAATAATCTTCGAGATCCATCCACCGACCGAAAAGGCTGCCTTCGTTGTACTTTTTGAAAGTTCCTACGTATATTTTCATTTTTCCTCCTCTGCCCCATCCACCAGCGAAGCTAGTGGAATGGGACTTTCTTAATTTGTTTTGAGGACGAACATTTTTTTCCACCGCCCCCAAAAAAGAGCCGCAGGCTATGGGGTGATGGAATAAAAATATAAATAGGGGTGTTTTTACTATGGCAATTATGTCATTATTATAAGGGAGAACTGAGGATCTAAAGCTGCACATCTTTGAGCTTCTTTCTCTGGAGCAGTTTCCGATTTAGGGGTGGAGGTCGGGTGGCTTCTCTGCTTGCACTTCTTGCTGGAGGTGGGAATAG